>VOFK01002747.1_pt1 | contig 15447 bp, 22 predicted proteins | sample 5384121 | NCBI WGS metagenome assembly VOFK01 (sample SAMN12384730, study PRJNA508395) | human gut metagenome | isolation source: healthy gut J | host: Homo sapiens
CTGTTGTGCTTCGTTCAGTTACGTATTGCTGAGCAAAAGAGCAATTGGAACTTTTGGAAGATAAAGAATTCATGGGTACAGTGATATTATATCCGTGTGCTGAGGTTTTGGCGGCGTATCAAAGCAAAAGAGGCAGTTCGCTTTCGCTTTAAGAAAAGGGCTGCCCATTCGTTTATATCGTGTTATGCTGTAACGAGCCTGTGAAAAAATCTCTGTAAATTGAACACTATAAGGGTCTTCTATGATAAAATATATTAAATCATAGGAGGCCTTTTATTATGGCAAACAGAAAAAGAGAAGTTTACAAACCAAAACCGATGACAGAAGGAAAAAGAAATCTTATTCAGGGACTGCTTCAGGAGTATGATATCCAATCAGCAGATGATATTCAGGAAGCACTTAAAGATCTACTTTCTGGAACCATTCAAGATATGCTTGAAACAGAAATGGACAATCACCTTGGCTATGATCGTTATGAAAGATCTGGTGAGTCTAATTATCGTAATGGAACAAAGTCTAAAACTGTTCGTAGTAAATATGGAGAATTCAAAGTGGATGTACCTCAGGATCGCCAGAGTTCCTTTGAGCCTGAGGTGCTTCCAAAACGCCAGAAGGACATCTCTTCAATCGATGACAAGATCATTTCCATGTATGCAAAAGGAATGACCACACGGCAAATTTCAGAAACGATAGAGGATATTTATGGTTTCGAAATAAGTGAGGGAATGGTATCCGATATCACAGACAAACTTCTTCCAAGAATTGAAGAGTGGCAGAATCGTCCATTATCAGCAGTATATTCCATTGTTTTCATAGATGCTGTACATTTTTCTGTGCGTGATGATGGTGTGATCAGAAAGCTTGCGGCATATGTTGTCCTGGGAATTAACGAAGATGGTATGAAAGAAGTATTAAGCATTATTATTGGTGAAAATGAGAGCAGCAAGTATTGGCTTTCAGTACTGAATAGTCTGAAAAACCGAGGTGTTCAAGACATTCTTATTCTCTGCTCTGACGGACTGACTGGAATCAAAGATGCAATCTCTACTGCATTTCCTAAGACGGAACAACAGCGCTGTATAGTACATATGGTTAGAAATACGCTCAAATACGTTGCAAACAAGGATATGAAGTCTTTTGCTAAAGACTTAAAAACAATCTATACAGCTGCTGATGAAGAAGCTGCCAGAAAACAGTTAAAGACCGTTACCGAAAAATGGTCGGGACAATATCCGAGTGCCATGAACCGCTGGCATGATAACTGGGATGCAATTTCCCCGATTTTCAAATTTTCCAAAGAGGTTCGTACTGCGTTTTATACCACAAATGCCATTGAATCATTGAATTCATGCTATCGCAGGCTAAACAAGCAGAGAAGCGTATTTCCGAGCTCACAGGCACTGTTGAAAGCACTATACCTGGGGACTTTTGAAATAGCAAAAAAATGGACAATGCCAATCCGTAATTGGGGCAAAGTCCGTGGTGAACTCGAAATCATGTACCCAGACAGAATGCAGATATAGCAATAAAAGCCGGAATATCAAGAGTAAATATACGCCCAGAATTCTCTGGGCGCTCTTGACATACCAGCTTATTTTTTGCTATTAAATAAACAACGGCTTAACCCAGAAATCTGCTGTTAAGCCGTATCAATTATCATAGAAGATCTGAATTTACAGAAAAAAATTCACACCGTCGCTGTAACAACTGTTGTCGGATCATCCCTTTGCGTCAAATACCGGAAGGGCATCATACACTTCCGCAAGCGGTGTCACATCGCTGTCTGAGTCAATGTCTCCGGCATATTGTCGTTTCTTGCCGCGTTTTTCTTCCTCCTCGGCTTCCTTTCTGGTATCCGGAAGTCTGCAGTAACCGGGAGTTTTGCGAAAAACTCCTTGTAAGCTTCCGGTAAGTCGCGATGATCGCATTGCGGTCCGGATCCCTTCTCGGATACATGTGCGATCGCATCATTGACCACATCCGAAACTTCCTGCTTTGATTTGCACTTCTTCATCTGCTCTGTCAGCCACTGGCGTTTCTGTTCCATACGGCGTGCTTTCTGATATGCTGCAGGATCGTTCGTCCGCAGAAATGCCAGCTCCTGTGAGGTCAGCTTCTGACCACTCTCCAGTTTTCGCAAGAAGCTTCCGATGATAGCTTTCCCGCTCCTCATCCGTCATGTCCGGTGTCGGATCGGACATTTTAAACAGTGCTTCCTTGATCACCTGATTGATATTCTGTGTGCTTTTTTCTTCTTTGTTTACAGATGCATCCATTCTATTTCCTCTATTCTGTCATGATATGGTGAATGCCATCCTTTGCCTTCCCGGATATAATATCGGCATGATCGAAGAATCTCTGAATACCAACAAAAAACGATCCGGGATTTTCTTTATCCCGGATCGTTCTCAATCGGTCAATATGAAGGAGAATGGATTAGCCCATTACAACAGTTACGTTGTACTCGGTCTTACCCTTTCTCATAAGGGAACAACAGTTGTTCCGGGTCTTGCCGTCTACGATCAGCTTGGCAACGCCCTTCTCAACCTTATTGTCGTTCTCAACGGTGATGTTATAAGCTTACCCTATGTTGAGGCATGTGTTATTAATTTTGTTTTAAATACTCTTTGTTATTTGCAAAAAGGTTGAGTAATTGAAACTTAACAACATGTAAGCAATTCTGTAATCTATTTCTATTGTTTAATTAGACTATTGACTTAGGCAAGCATTATTATTATGTTGGTTTTATACTGTTGAGGTGTTTTTGTGGATTAGTAAACCATTTGCTTCTTGTTTTTCACTAACGCTATTTGTTGTCTATTGATGTTTTCATAATGATTTATTTTTTATATTTGTGATTACAAATATAATTATAATAATTCAGAAAAAAAAACACGTGTTATCTATGGAATTATGAAATATATTGAAAATATAATATTTTGTATAATATCCATTGCATATAAGTCCATAAATTTAAACGGTGTAGTTGACTATATATATTTTCCAATTTATTTTTGGACAAATCATATTAGGTTGGTTATTTATAAGAAGGGGTAAATGATATTGACTTGTTTATTCTAATTGCTTTCTGTAAACTGAATCTAATGTATTTCCATGTTTATCTTTCCATACTATCCATCCATTATTACTGCTGCCTATACAGAAATCTGCTACACTGCTGGGGCTAGAAAAGGTTTTTATCTGAATTCATTATGAAACTTCCATTTTTAGTGGTAGTATATTCTTTAATTAGTTTTTTCTCTTTTAGCTTTCCAGTGTAATGATGGAACTGTGTTCTGGGCAATGATGCTATCTTTCAAAATTGTAAAACCTGAAGAACTGTAAATCCTTTGGCATTACACCCTCTTCCTTTTGTATAGAATAAATGCTGTTCTTTTTTGGTTGGACTATTTTAAAAAATATTGCAACCAATAAATGATGAAAGGAATTTTATATCTTCAAAAAACTCATCCATGGCATCTTTTTGATATTCGGGTAGGTTAGGATCTTTAGGAATTTGTTTATTCTAGTTCAATACAAAAAGTATTTTGTAATAGTTCGATGTTTAAGATATTGTACATCTGCTTTTTGTCATTGCTGCATCTTTAGATATGAATATTAAGCCTTTTTGCTATCATGATCTTTCACTCGTTCTTTGAAATTTTCAGTTTCTCCAATGTATGCTTTGGGTTTTGTTTTTCATCTTCTCCCAAAAGAATATAAAAAGCTGGAGTTTGTAAATCTGTTCTTTCATTCAGAATGGAAAGACTGGAACGTGGAATTATAAACATTTGGCAAATTTTATTACTGATAAATACGTATTGAGTCCCTTTAGGGATCTCCGTCAATTAAGTATGTTGTTATTGTCTTACCCATATTATAATTTTTTGTTATATCCTTCATGTATTTCGTCAGCAGCTATTGAGTAGTAGCTTTGTTGAAAGTTATACTTTTTGTGTACTTTCATTGATAGAGTATTCATCAGAATCATTGTCACTCCATTGTTCACATTGATGAATAACTGTTTCCAGTGCATTTTCAGCTTCTTCTGGTGGATATTTGTATTTTTTCAGAAGTCTTTTTATCATACGACGCATCCCTGCTCTGGCGGATTCTTTTTCTTCTGCCAGTCGATTGTACGATTTTTGCGTAGGGCGTCTGTTAACTCCTTTGTCATCGCAACTAGTTGTTCGTTCGTATATATATCTTGTACTGCTCTCGGTTTGGTCAAAGCATCGTAAAATGATTTTTCTTCTGCAGTAAGTCTAATTCATTGCCTTGATTTTCTGATTCCGAGATTTCTGCAGCAAGCTTTAATAACTCTTGAATGACTTCTTCATTAGTAAGTAATCCTTTCAAATAGTTAGATAATGCTCTGTTTAATAAATCAGAAAACTTTTCCGCTTGAACTAAATTAGTTTTTTGATATATGGTAACTCTTTCCATAAAAAGTTTCTTTAATAGCTCTATTGCTATATTTTTTTCTCTTTCATTTTTGGATATTTCTTCCAAGAATGCTGCGTCAAAAATGGAGAATTCGGCTTTTACATCCGAGAATAAATTGATTACACCTTCACTTTTTACACTTTGTTTGATAAGTTCGCCAATACGGGCGTTTATTTTTTTTGGAAACTTTTACCTTTGCCTGTCATTCTGGATAGTAATATGCGTACTGTCTCAAAAAAAAGCTGCTTCATAGCGTTGTTGCTCATTAAGCAGGCTACGGCATAATGTGATTGAACTATGTAATAAGGATGATTCCTTTTGGAATAGTTGCATTTTATCATTCTTATTACTGTCCATGAGGAAGTTGACTCCACCTTTGATAATTTGTGCACGATCGTTATCAGTGCCGGATTGGAATTTGCTATAATCAAAACCGTGGAAGATATCTTGGCAAACTTCCAATTTCTCTTGAAACTTAATAAGAGCAGTTTTTTTGATATCGGGATTGCCAAATCTTTTTTGATCTCGTACTGTATAATCGTGCAGTTGCTTGTTTCAATGCTTTGGCTATCCCGATATAGTCGACAACAAGACCACCAGCTTTATCATTAAAGACGCGGTTCACACGAGCTATTGCTTGCATGAGATTGTGCCCACTCATTGGCTTATAGACATACATTGTCGCCAGAGATGGTACGTCAAAGCCTGTAAGCCACATATCTACGACTATGGCTATTTTCATAGGGTCATTGTTGTCTTTGAATTTCTTGGCAAGTTCTTTCTTGTATTGTTTGTTGCCAATAATGTCATGCCACTCTTCCGGATCTTTATTGCTGCCTGTCATTACCACCTTCACTTTATCAGTCCAGTCGGGGCGAAGTTCTAAGATTCTATGATAGATACTCATTGCGATAGGGCGGGAATAAGCAACGATCATTGCTTTTCCTGTCAATTCAAATTGCCTGTTTTCTTCATAATGTTTTATAATATCCTTGCACAATGAATCTATGGTAGCAGGTGCGCCAAGTATCTCTTCAAGGTGCGACATTTGTTTTTTACTTCTTTTCTATCTGTTCTTCAGTAGCACCTTCTGACGCAAGTATTTCATATTCGTCATCTATTGCTTTTCAATGTATCTTTGTCAAGATTCAGGTTGATGACACGAGATTCATAGTACACAGGACAAGTTGCACCATCGGATACTGCTTGTGTCATATCGTAGATGTCGATATAGTCGCCGAACACTTCTGTTGTATCTCGATCTTTAGTAGAAATGGGTGTTCCTGTGAAACCTATAAAGGACGCATTGGGTAATGAATTATGTATAATTCTTGCAGTACCGATTGATATTTTTCCAGTTTCTTCGTTTACTTTTTTCTTCAAATCCATATTGTCCTCGATGTGCTTCATCGGTCATGACTACAATATTTCGTCTTAGAGAAAGAGGTTCGTCAGATTCTTCAAACTTCTGCATTGTAGTGAATATTATTCCGTTGGCTTCTCGTCCGGCTAATAGTGATTTTAAATCTTCCCGGCTTTTAGCTTTGTATGGGTATTTGGCGCAAGAATTGTTGGCATTTGGAGAATTGAGTATAGAGTTGATCGTCCAAATCATTCCGGTCGGTAATAACTACTATAGTTGGTTGACTTAATTCATCCTGAAGAAGATGAGCGTAAAAATACCATTGATAGTGATTTTTCCGCTTCCTTGCGTATGCCAGAAGACTCCGATTTTTCCGTCACCTTGTGTTGCCTTTTTAGTTCGTTCTACTGCTTTCTTCACAGCAAAATATTGGTGATAGGCGGCTAAAATCTTTGCAGCACCTGATTCTTCTTTAGAAAAACAAATGAAATTCTTGATAATGTCAATGAAACGTTCTTTTTATGAATATTCCTTCAAAAAAAGGTATCATAATCAATAAACTGGGAACTTTCATATTTCCCGTCTTTGGTTTTCCATTCCATATAACGGTCTTCATTGCTGGTGATCGTTCCCGCTTTTTGAGCAAGCCATGTCACTCATTACACAAAAGGCATTATATACGAAAAAGTGAGGGAATTTTCTTTCATGTAATTACGTAACTGAAGATAGGCTTCAGATACATTTGTTTCTTCTCTTGATGGAGATTTTAACTCAATCACAACGAGTGGCAAACCATTGACAAATAGAATTATATCAGCACGCTTTTCTGAATTTTCAACGAACGTCCATTGATTAATAACTTTAAAGTCATTACGCTTGATGTTTTTTGTCATTGTAATCTATCAGGTAGATGATATCGTTACATTGTTCTTTTTCCGTCGAAAAAAGAGACCTCGATTCCATGTTGAAGATAGTCCATGAAAAGCTCATTTCTCTGTGGCAGGCTACCTATTTCGATATCTTTTAGTTTAGATATGGCTTCGTCAATTGCCGGGCGAGGTTTTGCATAATTGATAGTGGTTAAACTTTCAATTAATTGTTCTTCATAAAAAGGTACATAATAGTCCCGTTCAATATTGGGACCATATTGATGCTGATAGCCTAAGTTCTCGAAGAGAGCTATCAATGCTTTTTCATAACTACCTTCTGTAAATGACATATTTTCGTTCTTTTGCTAAGTTATCTAAATATGAAAAAAATATATTTCTTTGTATGCTTGATAGTCTTGTTTATATAATGCTTCGGAAGCAGATAAAATAACTCCACCTAATTCCAGAGGATTTTCTTCGTCAAACAGTTCGTTAAATTCTTTGCAGTCTTCATAATGTATGCGTGAGTCTCTTTTTACTTGCATGATTTATATAATAATGTATAATAAACCCACCTAACACATCTGTTATTTTGTATGCCAGTAAGGACATTGTTGTACTCATTGAGATATGGTTAATCTCTTGACCGTGAGACGCAAATCCGGAAATATTTCTTATTTCTGCTAGTTTTTTTGGGAGACTGACGCTATTCTCCTGGCGAGTTCACATAAATCATCTTTATAGCATTCATTTGCATCTATCAGACAATTTATTGTTTGCTTTACCAAAGCTTGAAATTGCCCATAGTTATCGTGTTCGATATTTTGATTGGCAAGTATTGTTTTGCATATACTTTCAACTAAACTTTTACAGGTTTCTATACATAATGCAGGATTCGTTTCAACTGTTTTTTTTCGATGGTTGAAATATGAGTTTCAAAGTAGTTGAAACTCGGTGTTTGATTAATATATTTTCGAATCCAAAGCATAGCGAATATATTAGGCGATTAATTTAAATTATCATTTATCCGACGGTTTAGCTCGATTTTGGAATCGAGCGCGTACAAGATAGATACTATCTCTTTTTGAATACCTTTTGAAGGCATTTTTACCTCTAACTCCTCAATCATTTTTTAGTAAGTGCATTTCTTGTAGCACCACCTTGTGATAAGGATAATAACTGAGGTTTAATATATTGCAGATAATACAGACAAGTATCTATAATCTACCTTATCGTTTCCTCTTATAATAGCAACGTGTTGATTTACTCTTGCCGGAAGTACATTGTTAGGGTACAATACATACTCTTGCAACATAGAATCTCCTGTTATATTAAGTAGTACATCCTTCTCATAAACTTCAACATTACTAAGTTTTTTTCAGCTTGCACTTCATTGATATAAGCCAAACCTAATTTGGAGAATGAAAAATCCAGTACATTTTGGCTTCTTATCAATGCGATGTTACCACCTAAGTAGGAATTCGTCCTCCTTTAGGTGTTGCGCCACTACCTATTTTACTGGTTATTTCTCCTAACTTATATTTCTTCCACTCTTCCATAAATGAGAATTTAGCGGGTTAAATCGTTGGTTTCACCTTTATCATCAGTATCTCTTAATTTAGCTTCTATCTCTTCAATGGTAGGCATAGTACCTTCCACTTTTTCGGGATAGAACTTTTCCAAATCATATTCGGATATACCCAAAGGTTGGTTGCTTGACTCCAAAGCATACTGAGCCTGTATGTGGTCTTTCTCTTTGCAAATTAGTAAGCCAATGGTTGGATTATCTCGTCCTTTTTACGTAGTATATGATAACAAGCTACCACATAACCCCTAATTGCCCGATGTCAGCAAACGCAAATTTGCCAATCTTTACTTCCACTACCGCATAGCAAGAGAGGGAAAGATTATAAAAAGAGCAAGTCAATAAAGTTTTCAGTTTCACCTATCTCCAAACGATATTCTTTGCCCACATAAGCAAACCCTGTCCCTAATTCAATAAGGAAACGGGTGATGTTATTCAATAGTGCATCTTTGAGTAACCGTTCATTGTAACGTCCTGTTATTCCGGTAAAAGCAAAGTTGTAAGGATCTTTAGTCAGTTCCTGTGCAAGGTCGCTCATCACATCGGGCAATGTTTTTGTAAAGTTAGTCAGTGCCTTGCCCTGCCGTTCATAAAGATTTGTGCTTATAAAATTGAGCAACATACTACGGCTCCAGCCATTTTCCACCGTCTGGCGAACATAGAACAGTGCCTTGTCTATGTCGTCTTTGCTTTATCCATTATCAAGCAATGATGCCTCAAGGGACTTCAAATATTCCACCAAGTTGGTGGAAAGTTTGAAGAGCATCTTTGTACAACAGATAAAATTTCCGACAATAGTAAATATTGCTCTTCGACAATCCTGCCGCATTGGGTATAGCTTCACGCAAATCTTTTTACTCAATCGTGTGATAACACTTTCTCCCCAGCGTTCTTCAACGTGCAATTCTACAATATCACGACCTAAAAGCCAGTTGAACTTCAACTGTTCCACATTTACTTTCACCGCTGCCTTTATTTGGCTTTGGCGATAGCGTCCGCAAAGGTCTTTCACCCATTGCAGATATTCCTTATCAAGTATATTTATTGATTTGCTCATTGTAATCTGGATTTTTGCATTTATATTAAGTTCACCAGACATCAGCTTCGGGAGAAGTGTGTCACGAAGGTGAATAAGCCTATCATTCTCTTGTAGCACCTCTGCCATTCGCTGATAATAAGGAGCAAGAGCATCATTCATCGTTTTTGCTTCTGCCTTAGGTGGTATTTTTACCTCAAAATTTGGCAATGCCTTTTTGCTAAGGTGAAGTACGGTAGTTCCATTTACATATCCAAGACAATGACCCTTAAATATTTTATTTTTTAAGCATTGCTGCAAGTAAGAATCTATATGGGAAATTATTTTTAGGCAACACTTTAACCAAATCCATAGAGAAAAATTATGCCATCATATCTACCATAGGTGAGTAATAATTCTGCATTTCCTATCACGTCTGCATTTTGGGTTAAATCAGTATGTGCAACTAAAATATCGAACAGATTGGCATAATGGCATTCTTTAAGTTTTACAAAACGGGGCAATGCCCTTAAAAGCCATCTGCCTTAAATCCGCCATTACGTCCAAAAATTCTTTATGGTAACCATGGCAATATTAGAGCTATCAGTCAATTCTTCACCTTTGTAAGAATATCCTCCGATGAAATTTTGCCACTTCTGAAAATGTCGTTTCGCTCCAATTGGGCTTAGGATTATCCACGAACCACGACTTGAACAACGCCTGTGTCTGTTGCTCTAAATTATCATTTATCCGACGGTTTAGCTCGATTTTATGCATTATGGACTCGGCAAAGCCAATCAATGCTTGCTGATATTCTTTAGGCGGTAATGATATTCTTATGTTCTTTAGCCTATTTGTATCAATGTTTCCAGCTCCGATGCCTGTTGTCTCTAAGATTGCGCCAATTGAATTCTTATTTCCCATCAACCAATAGAAAAGGAACTTCGTAGAAATTAGTTCTTTGTTCTTCGATTCAAGGCACTTTTACATCTTGATTATAGGCCAAATCTCTCATAACATAGCAAACTGGAATACGATTAAACAATCCGCTTCCACGGTAAGCAACAAGATGCTTCCCTTTGGTGCTAATCTACTTCCGTTGTCTAAGCCTTCTTGAGATATTTTCAGCTCAGAAGAATACAAATAGTCATCGTACATGAATTTTGCACTTATCCAAGGAATGTCACCTCCCCAATAAGATTTATTACTCTTATCTGGAGTTCCACCAGAATTTAGTGTTATTAGTTCTCCTAATTCATATTCTTTCCACTCTTCCATAAATGAGAATTTAGCGGGTTAAATCGTTGGTTTTAATCTCCCAAAAGCCGTTTCTTTTTGCCGTTTTGCGCTCAATAATGCCTTTTTCGGACAAATTTACGGTAATGGTCTTGATTGTTCTCTCAGATTTGCCTATATGTGCAGCAATTTCTTTTTGTGTGGCTTTAGGTTGTTCTCGTAAGAAGTTAAGCACAGCTATTTCTTCCAAAGTGCAACTCAAAGTGCAAATATTACACTTTGGAGCAGTCTCATTTGATGCGCTTGCACTTTGAACGTTTTTTGTAGAAGATTCTTGCACAAGTATCATTCGGTTCTTTAGTTCGTTGTGTTCGGAAAGAATGAGATTCCGAAAGAACGCTTCGATATATTCGGTGGTGGCATAAATACCTTTACTCAGATTGTTGTAGTTGGCACGAACCAAAGCATTACGGAAATACCAAGAATGATAGGCAAACGCTTCGTTGCTGATGTCGAAGCCAAACGTGCGCAGATATTTGATTGTAAACACTGCTGTTGTACGGGTATTCCCCTCACCAAAAGCGTGAATTTGCCAAACCCCAGATATAAACTTAGCGATATGCGTGATAGCATCGTTGATGTTTAAATCTTTATAGCTAAAAAAATTCTTCTCCTGCATGAAGTCATAATCAAGAGTTTCGCGTATGCTGTCGGCACTGGCATAAAGAACGGTTTCGCCTTTCAGCACCCACTCCTTTTTGGTGATATTGTAATCTCTGATCTTTCCTGCAAATTTATAGATACCTTGGAAAAGGCGGCGATGAATGGTGATATATTCAATAGGCGAGAATGTGAACGTTTTTTCCGATAATATCTCAGCAATACGTGCCGAAACCTTATCGGCTTCTTCCGTTCTGTCTTCTATGTCTGCCCTGACGGTCTTAGACTCATAGTAGCTATCAATAAGTTGTTTGGCTTCTTCGATAGTTATATCACCCTCAATATGCTGACGTGCCGTTTGTATCAGATATTCAGACGGTTTTAAATCATCCACCGCCTGCAAGCCGATAGCGGTTTGCCAAGCATAGCCTTTTTTCTCTTTTTTGAGGCTCTCCTTGTCTTATATATTCTTCAAAGTCATTCATCGTCTAATGTTTTTAGCTGTTTAATTTATCAATTTTAATCTTTCCAGACATCAATTTGGGCAGAATTGAGTCTCGAAGATTCGTAAGTCGCAGCGATTCGGATATAATGTTCTTTTTTTCTTTTGTATTATAGAATTGACTATGTCAGAAAATTGATTTAATACATTGTTATCAGGAATCGCTATTGACATTCCTTTTAGATGTATTGGACCAAAGTTTGCTTGAACACTGCCAGAAGCTAACTCTATTTGTTTATTGAGGAAAAGAGAAGAACCTAAATATCCGTATAAAAAACCTAATTGTCTATTAATTCGAGGAGTAAATCGGATGACACTGGTATTCAAACATAAAGGAAGATATTCTTTAAGTACTAAAGCCTTTCTGCCCAATGTCCCTGAGCAAGATATAACAATATCATTTTCTTTGAGCATAAAATGAGCATATTTACCTTGAGCCTCCTCATCCGAAATCATATTGGCATTTTGTATATTAATGATGTCATTATTGATGCATCTAATGTTGATAAATTTAGTACCATTATTAACATATTGCCAATTTCTAATTCCTGGGCCCTCTTGAAAATTAAAGATACTAGAAATAGGTTGTATGTTCCATCCTTCAGGTATCATTCCCAATTCAGAATCTACGAACTTTCCACCTCTAAACGGTTCGAAATCCACGAACCACGACTTGAACAACGCCTGTGTCTGCTGCTCTAAATTATCATTTATCTGCCTGTTTTTGTAAAACAGATGATTCTTATTGTTATATGTATTGTATCTTATCCGCATTTTAATTAATGTATTTACGATGAGATAGTTTTACGTTATTTTGATTAACATAGCATAATGCATGGTAGTATCAATTTTTACATGACCAAGTAACTTTTTGTACTTGTTCTACAGGCATTCCTTTATCTATAGCCATTGTAGCAAGTGTTCGTCGGAATTTGTGAGGATGGACACGAGCTATTTTTGAAGAATGCCCAATTTTACGTAGTCGAACCTCTACACCCGATATTTGCAGTCGGTTATGTGGCTTGGCAAGAGAGACAAATAATGCTTTGTTTCTGTCTTTACGGGAGCTAAGATATTGTTGCAGATGTATTTTAGCTCTTGCATTGAAATATACTATCCGTTCTTTATTTCCTTTGCCAAAAACAATGCATTCTCGTTCGTTAAAAATTGATGTCTTCTCGGTTTAGTTTTTACTAATTCACCGACACGCATTCCGTTGAGCATAAAGAGATCAATCATTGCAAGGTCACGAATTTCCGTACAGTTGTCGCGAAGGTGTTCGATGTTCTCATCAGTAAGCACTTCTTTGATTTGTTGTGCCGGTTTTTACTTTATGGATTCTATGTATAGGACTCTTTTATAATATAATCCCTCTTCTTCAAGCCATGAAAAAGAAGGAAGAAAAGATTCGTCGAATATTATCTATTGTCACTTTGCTGGACTTATGCTTGCGTTGGAATACAGCCAAATATGCTCGTATATCTTCTGTAGAATAGTTTACTACTTTTTTTTAGGCATAGTCTTGAAAAGTTGTTTGACTGTTGAACTATAATATTTGATAGTCGGAGTAGTACAGCCTTCAACTTGCTTTTGCGGACAAAAGATTTCAAGCAGACGGTCGTTTGTAGCAGCATTTTCATGCTCTTTTTTCTCACCGTCTTTTGTAATGGTGTATTTATTTATAACTTGAAGTAATACTCCATTAAGTTGAGCCATTTGTTCTATACTTAAAACATCTGTCATCGCATTGCTAATTTCTTGAATCAAATTTTCTTTCATATTCTTCTATTATTGAGTTAATTAATAAATCGAAGAATATAGTAATATTTATTTGATTGTGAATCCTATACTAGATAATTGTTTGCGAATTTCTTCTTCGAGGTCATGGGATTGTGCAAATAAATCAGATAATTCAGAAGTCAAACGTTCCATTTTTTTCTTGAAACGGTTCTCCGTCATCTTCTGTTTCTGCAATTCCTACATACCGTCCCGGGGTGAGGATATAATCTTGTTTGGCTACATCCTCTATTGATACAACAGCACAATAACCTTTTTCATTTTCTAAAGTTCCTGAATTGAAAGCATCAAAAGTACCCGCTATTTTCATTATATCTTCTTCGGATAATTCACGGAGCTTACGGGTAATCATGCTACCCATGTTGCGGGCATCAACGAACAGTATTTTATTCGTTTGTTTTTAGCCCGGTTGAGGAAATAAAGAGACTGGAATACCTGTCGTATAAAAAAGTTGGGAAGGTAATGCTATGATACCTTCTATTAGATCTGCCTTTATAATATTTTCGCGGATAGTTCCTTCCACCGCCTGTTTGCGAGGATAGAGAACCATTGGCAAGTACCATCCCTATACGTCCTTTGGGGGAAAGATGATGAATCATGTGTTGAAGCCAGGCAAAGTTGGCATTTCCAGCAGGAGGTATACCGTATTTCCAGCGTACATCATCCTGAAGTTTGTTAGCTCCCCAATCACTTAGGTTAAACGGAGGGTTTGCCAGAATGTAATCAGCTTTTAGTGTAGGATGCTGGTCATCAAAAAATGTGTCAGCGTTGAATTTTCCAAGGTCAGGCTCAATGCCTCGAATCGCCAGATTCATTTGAGCCATTTTCCATGTAGTAGGATTGCTGTCTTGACCGAATACTGATATGTTATTGATATTTCCATGATGTCGTTCGATAAATTTGGCTGATTGTACAAACATGCCACCAGAGCCGCAAGCCGGATCGTATACGCGTCCGCTATATGGCTGAAGCACTTCAACTAATGTACGGACAATACATGATGGTGTGAAAAAATTCACCGGCAAAAGTTTTCCTTCTGCTTCTGCAAATTTGAGAGACAATATTCATAGGTACGCCCTAGTATGTCCTTACTGTCCCCATGTTCTTTCATTTGAACGTTTGTAAATAAATCCACAACATCCCCTAAACGGCGTTTATCTAATTCTGGTCGTGCGAAGTTTTTAGGAAGAATCCCTTTTAAACGAGGATTTTCTTTCTCTATCAGTCGCATGGCGTTGTCGATGACAGTACCAATCTCCGGAGTATGTGCTGCTTCTGCTATGACCGACCAACGAGCCTCTTTGGGAACAAAGAAAATATGCTCATAGGAATATTCATCTTTGTCTTCCTCAAAGCCTTCTCCTTCATTGATAAGAGCTTGATGTTTTGCTTCGAAACTGTCTGATATATATTTAAGGAAAATAAGTCCCTAAAACGACTGATTTATATTCTGATGCATCCATGTTGCCACGTAATAAATCAGCTGCTTTCCATATTTGTTTTTCAAATCTAATTCGGCTGTATTTGTCTTTGCCATACTATTATATTTTTGTCATTGTGATTAATGTTTATGTACTCACTTTAAGTTCACAGATACTTTTAATGAGGTTGATGCAAAAGTAGAAAATAATTTCCATAGTGCTGTCATACTTTAAATGAGAAGTAAATGTAGGCATTATTATTGATGTAATTGTTATAGTTAGAAAATTTATTCTTTGCCAGTTACGTATTGCTGCGCGGATTGAGCATGCCGCCGTGGGACCTCCTTGCCTCGCGCTGAGAGCCTGACTGGATGAAAACGGCAAGCCCGGCGATGAGATCCGCGCACCAGCGGATCGATGATGAACTGCACCTTCGGTTACCAGTGGAAACCTGTAAGTGATATCGAGACGAAGGACGCCGAGCGGGTCGGTAATGTGGGAATCGACCACCGTTTGGCACCGCCTCGCCACCGAGCCGGGAGATCCAGGGCTG
>VOFK01002482.1_pt1 | contig 15437 bp, 26 predicted proteins | sample 5384121 | NCBI WGS metagenome assembly VOFK01 (sample SAMN12384730, study PRJNA508395) | human gut metagenome | isolation source: healthy gut J | host: Homo sapiens
GTTTAAGCAGTTGATCCGGGAGGAAAAGCCCGTTTTGGTGGATTTCTGGGCGCCCTGGTGCGGCTACTGCCGGAGGATCGGCCCCGCGTATGAGAAGATTGGAGAGGAATACGCGGACAGCCTCGCCGTCGGCAAGATCAACATTGACGAGGAGCCGCGGCTGGCGGGGGCCGAGGGGATCGCGGTCATCCCAACTCTGGTGCTGTACCGAAACGGAAAGGCCGTGGATTCCGTCACCGCACCCGGCTCAAAGGCAGAGATTGACCGTTTCATTCAGGAAGCCTTGGCGAAATAACGGAGGGTTCAGATATGAACAACAATCATGTTTATGATATGCTCGTGGTGGGCGGCGGCCCAGGCGGCTACACCGCCGCCCTGTACGCGGCACGGGCGGGGCTGGACACCGTCGTGCTGGAAAAACTGTCCGCCGGTGGGCAGATGGCCCTGACCGAGCAGATCGACAACTACCCCGGCTTTGAGAACGGGATCGACGGCTTCTCTCTGGCGGAGAAGATGCAAAAGCAGGCGGAGCGTTTTGGGGCACGCAGCGAATACGCAGAAGTCCTCCGCATGGATCTAACGGCGGTTCCCAAGCTCGTGGAGACCAGCGAGGGGATCTTCCGGGGGAAAACTGTGGTGCTGGCCACCGGCGCAGACCCCAGAACGCTGGGCGTTGCCGGAGAGTCGGAGCTGTTGGGCCGGGGCGTGGCCTACTGCGCCGCCTGCGACGGGATGTTTTACAAGGGCAAAACGGTGGTCGTGGTGGGCGGCGGAAATTCCGCCGCGGCGGACGCCCTCCTTCTCAGCCGCGTGGCGAAAAAAGTGATCCTCGTCCACCGCAGAGACGCCCTGCGGGCCACCAAGATCTATCACGAGCCACTGGCACAGGCCGAAAATGTGGAATTCCGCTGGAACAGCACCGTTTCCGCGCTGCTTTCCGGGGACAGGCTGACCGGCGTCCGCCTGCGGGACACCGTCACCGGTGAGGAAAGCGTGGTGGACTGCGACGGCGTATTTGTCAGCGTGGGCCGACAGCCCGCCACGGCGCTGGCGGTGGGTCAACTGGCGCTGGACGGCGGCGGCTATATCGTGGCCGGAGAGACCACGGAAACCAGTATTCCCGGCGTTTACGCCGTGGGCGACGTGCGGACGAAGCCCCTCCGTCAAGTGGTCACCGCCGTGGCGGACGGCGCGGTGGCAGTCCACATGGCGGAGAAATATATCGCGGAAAACCGATAAGGGAGATAGATTGAAAAAACCATGTTTAAGGTCAGGCCGGATACGACCGCAGTGGGGATGCCGACATATCTGCAAGGCAAACTGCCAGAGTGATGGCAGATAAGATAACCCATGTAAGATCGGGAGATATGTTGTCTCTCCGTATCCAGTCCACGCAACAGTGAGCAACTGAACACAAAACACAGCCACAGATGTACTCTGCGGCTGTGCTTTTATGCGTAGTATTACCGCATGACAGGCGGTTTTACTGTGACGGCGTCACATAATTTGAGAAAATCGGCTTCGAGGCAGCTTTTGGAGCACAAGCCCTTTGTGGTTGTTGACAGAGAAAAAAATATAGGTATAATAAAAGCAAAATAATAAGAGTTCATTCTTGCATTTGGAGAGTTGGCGGTACGCCAAAATACGCAGAGGAGATATTGGCCGCCGTAACGGAGCTGCAACAGCATCCCAAGGCGGAGCAGGTGTTCCTGGAGATGAAAAGGGAGCATCCCAGCATCGCTCTGGGTACGGTATATCTGCCCCCATGCCGGGAGCAGGAAAAAGACAATCTTATGGAGGAGAAGTATCATGAACGCTAACGTATCTCTTCTGCTCAACGAGCAGATCAATAAGGAGTTCTACTCCGCCTATCTGTATCTGGACTTTGCCAACTACTACGCCGCCGTCGGACTGGACGGCTTTGAGAACTGGTACAAGGTGCAGGCGCAGGAGGAGCAGGACCACGCGATGCTGTTCTATCAGTATTTGCAGAACAACGGCGAGGGACGTCACCTTTGAGGCTATCGCAAAGCCGGAGTGGGAACGAGGCGACCACATGGCCCCGCTGAAAAAAGCCCTGGAACACGAGATGCTGGTCACCGCCAGCATCAATGCCATCTACGCCGCCGCATACGAGGTCAGGGACTTCCGCACGATGCAGCTTCTCGCCTGGTTCATCAAGGAACAGGGCGAGGAGGAGAAGAACGCCGCTGACCTCATTACCAAGATGGATCTGTTCGGCGGTGACAGCAAGGGGCTGTATATGCTAAACAGCGAGCTGAAGGCACGGGTCTACACCGCGCCCCTCGCTGGTGCTGTAAGCCCCGCGTGTCTGCGGGCTTTCGCATCAGGCAAAAAGGCAGACTACATACAGGTGGTCTGCCTTTTCTTCCACCAGATGGTTAGAATTGAATAACTATGTATAAAACAGAAAGGACTTCAGAACTTGAACAAGGAAAAAGGAGATCGAAACCGTTACCCCTCATGGTGCGCCGGTATTGGTTGTGGCGTGCATTGGACAAGGGGCGAGGCGCTTTGTCCGGCGTGCAATGCACTGCTGGAATACGCCAGAAGAGCGGCGGGACAGATGCCTGCACGGAAAATTTAGTGGCACTTTGAATCCTTTCCGAGAGGCACAATGGCGTTCTACAACTGCATCGGCACTGTCTCTTTTCTCACAGCTGTTTTGCTTCTGTCCCGGATGGCGAAGCTGTTCGGCGTGTTTGCGTAAGGAAGGAGGCGGCTCATGCCATAAATAAGCAGCGCCCGCCATCTCCCGGCGGGCGCCTGTGTTCAGAAGGAACGTTATTTTTTCTTGCCGGCGGCATCCACCACCATCCGGCAGCGTGGCACCGGGAAACGGCGTCCACAGCCTTTTTCATCTTTGCTCAGAGCCTCGGCGTCGGCAATGCTCATGCCGTTCACGTGGTTCTGGATGGCGTCGTAGTTGGCATCCAGCGAAACGGTGGAACCAGCCTTTTCGGCCATCATCTTGCTGTTAGTAATCGGCGTTGACCCGCTTGGACATCAGCACCTTGCCCTCGGCGTAGCCTGCGCCGAAGTCAGAATCGGAGTTGGGCACACCGACGACCCCGGCGTCCGAACCGGCAAACTGGAACTCGTCAATGTAGCTCAGCACGATGGTGTCCCCGGCGGTGGCGACAGCGCCGGAGGTGAAGCACTTGGTGCCGTGTGCGGCCCCATAGACCACATTCAGCTTCAGGTCCTCGGAGCTGCCGTTGAACTCCACGGCCTGCGTGGTCTGGGCGTTTTGGCGGCATCCACGATGGCAGAGAGATAACCGGCGGTATCCACCAGCGTTGCGCCGGAGACGGCGTCCACAGCCTCGGCACCCTTGGCGGCCACATCCTCCAGCTCGGAGATGGTCTTGCCGACAGCAAAGTTCTGGATGGCATCGAAGTTTGCGTCCAGAGCGACCGTGGAGCCGCCCTTTTCGGCCATCATCTTTGCTGTAATAATCAGCGTTGGCCCGCTTGGACATCAGCACCTTGCCCTCGGCGTAGCCTGCGGCAAAGTCGGAGTCGGAGTTGGGCACAGCGGTCACGCCTGCATCGGCGCTGGTGAACTGGAAATCGTCGAGGTAGGCGGCGAGGATGACGTCATCCTTCACCACAGCCACCGCTTCGGTGAAGCACTTGGTGCCGTGGGCGGCAGCATAGCCTGACCGATCTGGATGCCGCCTTCCACCGGGACGATGGCGGCGGGCTCAGCGGGGGCTGCGGCAGCAGAGTCGGCGGGGGCCTCTTCGGCCAGCTCCACACCCAGTGCGGCGGCAACAGCCTTCCGGACGGCCTTGGTGGTCACCGTGGCACCGGCAACGCCGTCGATGGCGGGGCCGTTGGCGGCCACGACCTGCTTGGACAGCTCTTCCAGTGCAGCGCCGCCGATGCTCTCGGTCTCCTGTGCGCCTTCCAGCTTGCAGTCGGTAACAGTGCCGTTGGCATCCACGGTCAGGGGTGGCGGGGACAGCACCGCCAAAGCCGTCGGCAGAGCCGGTCTTAGTCACACCGGCAGCGGTGGGCTGCTGCTGCCGCCGCAGGCGGCCAGAGAGACGCCAACAACGAGGCTCATGGCCACGGCAGCGCTCAGTTTGCGGATGATCTCCTGTTTCATGGGTCTTTCCTCCAGAGAAAAAATCGGTTTTGTGTTCGGTCCCCAGAAAATGTCATATCTTTTCAAGGATGTTTACAAAAGATAACATATTTTGTGAGGTGCTGTCAAGAGATTTTAGCACATACTTCGTGAAGAATGATAAATTGGTGTCAATTTGTGACGCTGACGGTATACGAAGCGAACGGACGGTCTACGCTGTTAGTAATTCCTGAATGGAAACCAAGCAAGCAGTTTTGCCACTTTCAGCCCCAGTTAGTACTTCAATATTACTATGTTTTTGGAAATCGGCACAACCATATAACCGTCTTTGATGAAACTATTTTTTGTTTCATCGATGACATTGTACCCAGCAAGCAGTGCAGACGTATATACATCTGCTTATTTTGCGTTGCAAAACGCTTGTTGGGGGAACACCCCAAACCCCTTTGATCTGCATTTTCCAATGCAGGCTGCGCCTCCCTGCGGGACGCTTTTACCCGGTGATGTGCTCTGGGTCGTTCAAAACTTGCATGAGGTGAGAAGCGGCTTCTGCAAGAGAATCGTACTTCATCTGTTCAGGAACAGGCGAATCCAGAAGCGTAATGCCCCATTTCTGCATACATTCCGCAAGCTCCTTCTGCGCCAGCAGTGCAGCCTCCCGGCGCATTTCCGGGGAAGTGTTTCTGTCCAGAACATAGGCAGTATTAAATCTGCCGTTGCGATCTTCCGTCAACTGCACCATGGAGTAGTGTTCCTCCCAGTAGTGGCAGTACCAGACTCTGCCGCCGATGTTCGCCATGTCATGATGCAATTTCTTCTTCGCTGCTCCATTGTGGAGTCTCGGACAAAAATGCGATTCAGTTCCGAAAGAGCCTGCCGTTCTTCAGCCAGCCGATAACCTCCCTGAGCATGAAAAAGCCCGGCCTTTTTCTGGCCGAGGCTTGATGGTTGCGAGCAGAATGTAATCTGTTCGCTTCCGCTGACAGGGAGGGCATTCCATAGTTTGGGGTTCCCCCCGCACCGTCAGGCGGGAGGCGTGCAGCCCACCGTGGTATACCCGGTTATGGGCCACCACGGTCCGGGCGGGAAGCAAAAACCCTTCCCGGGTGTTGCTGTTGGGGAAGATGAAATTCTTGGCGCTGGAGGTGACAGTCACCCGGATGCGGTGGCCTTTCCGGAAGCAATTGGACAACTTGGTGGTGCGGATCTTCAGGCAGACGATCTCGCCTTCCTGCAAAAACTCCGACTGAGGCCAAAGCCATTACGGTATCGGGCGCTGAGCAGGCCATCCGCCAGTTTGATGGACCGGCCGTTCTCATCCACGTCGGTAACACGCACCACAAAGTCGGTATCCGGCGCGTCAGAAGACATATACACCTCCGCCGTCATATCACCGGTCAGAACCAGGTCTTCCTTCAGCACAGGGGAGGTGTAGCACAGCAGGTCCTGACGCAGTTCCTCCCGGGTGTAGTCCTCTGGCACTTCGATCTCGTTCTCCGACATATCGATGATGTGCTGAGACGGATGTTCGGGGTCATAAGGCGTAACCGTCGCAGTTCTCCCGCTCCGGCCTGGCAAAAAGTCAGCCGCCCGTCCCCGGCAGAGGTGTTGGCATGGCCGTCACTATCCAGATACAGGTGGGTGACCCCGGGTCTCGGGCACTGGCCAGTTTTCGGCGGTCTTCCATACCTCCCTGGCCCAGGGTGTAGTATTCTACCGGGGCAGTCTGGTCGATGCCGTTGTCCACTTTCCTTGAGGTGATGCTCAAACCATCGGAAATACAGCCAGTCCAGATCAAAGCGCAGCGCCTGGCTGCCGAAGGATACCCGTGCATGTCGTACTTACTATTGCCGCTGTGCTGCCAGGGGTCCCAGAATGACCTTGCGCATGCCCCGAGGGGAAGTCATGGACCAGTTCAGGGCTTCGGTGGAAATGCCGTTGTCGTCAAACCAGCCGGACTGAATCAGCGCCGGGATCTGCGCCCCGACGGAGCGTTCCTGCCAGTTGGACATACGCCAGAAATCGTTGTAGTCACTGGGTTCCAGCCACCGTGTGATAAAGGGCACATCGTACCCCAGAGCCTTTTTCGGCAGGTCGGTCAGGGGGCGGATGTTCAGCACTTTCTCCCAGTCATCGCGTTCCATCAGCTCAGGGTGGAAGGTTTTCTGAGACACCGCAAAGGCCCAGGCCAGCATGCCCGAGGTGAAAGACCCACCCCGGCGGGGCAGATCCACAAAGGCGCTGCCCGCGCAGACTACGCTGATCAGAGCTTTCAGGTGGGGGTTGCCGCTGGCAGCGGCTGCCCACTGTACATAACCCAGGTAGGACCCGCCCACCATACCGATGCGTCCGCTGCACCATGGCTGGGCGGCGATCCAGTTCAGAGTATCGTCGCCGTCCTCCACCTCGTGGTAGTTGGGCAGCCATTCGCCTTCACTGGCGTTTCGGCCCGCACATCCTGTACTACCACCGCGTAGCCGCGCTGGACGTAACGGTAGTATACCTCACAGCCGTCCTCTTTGCCGTAGGGGGTGCGTACCAGCACTGCGGGCACCGGGGTACTGCAGTTTTTGGGCAGGTATACGTCGGTGGAAAGATGTACCCCCATCCCGCATGGGCACCGGGAATGTCTCCGCATGCTGTACCGGGAACAGCTGTTCCTCCGGCCAGGTCGAGCGCCACAGGCTGGGATGGTTTCCTCCTCGGCACCGGGTTCCACCAGCACCGTGACCATCTCCCGGGCAGGGGCAGGTGACGGCGATCAGCCGCCCTTCTTTCATCTGTTTGTTGTTGGGGAATTTTACATCTCGCTGCAGGTAGCTGCAGCCGTCTTCGCTGGTGTAGCGCTCGCCGCACAGGAAACTTCCCCGGTGCCATGCAGCCCCGACTCCTCGTAATGGGACAGGTTCTGTCCCCAGGGCGGCAAAGTCCATCTTCACAAAGAAACGGTAAAAATCCCGGTCCTGTTCAGTCAGGTCCTGCCAGTCCAGCAGCACGCCGGTATGCACGTCCAGTTTCTGGATCTGGGATGTGCCGTCGCCCAGCCGCAGCAGTCTGCCGTACAGGATGCCTGAAACATATAAGTCAAAATTACGCATTTCCGTTTCTCCCGTTTTCCGTTTAGGCGCCGATGAAAGCACGGATGGCATAGGCTACACCGATGCCCACATAGTTGCCAGGGCACCGGCCAGTACGCCCATGAGCAAGCCGATGTTGATAAGGATCTTCCACTGGGCACTGGAGGCGATGAGGGGCGGCGGTAGGGCCATCCGAGATGCAGCCCACGATGGACAGCAGCACATACTCAAAATGGACTTTCAGCAGCCGGGTGATGAGCAGGTGCAGCAGAATGGAACAGACGATGACACAGAAGCAGAACAGGGTGATGTAGAAGGTGGATCCGAAGAACTGCTTCAGGTCCACCGCAAAGCCGATGGTCACCAGGGAACAGCACCGCTATGAAAAGGCCCAGGTCAAAATTGCCGCGCAGCTTTGCGGACGGCCGGCACCTGTGCCAGGATGATGGAGAAGGTGGTGATAGCAGGATGCGGCCTGCACTGCGGAACCCTGCTCCGAATACCATCGAGGAGATGCTGGTGGCAGCCCACACGGTGCCAAAGCCGATGGCCAGCAACCAGGCGATTTCCTGGATGGACCATTCCTGGAGGCCATCAGTTCCTCGTGGTTGCCATCCCCCAGCAGCTCCGACTCGCTCATATCATAGGGCCACAACTTTTTCAGCCGTTTGGAATTCTTGTACAGGGCGGGGGTGGCGAACATCAGGGATCAGCGTGGGAATGCCCACCACATAGTCGGCGGCATTGGCCGAGGCGATGGTGGTCTTGCTGGCATCGGGGCCTACAGCGATGGCGGTCAGGTTGGAACTGCCGCCGGTGTAGGTGCCCACGAACATACCGGCCACCTTCCAGCCCTCGTCGATTTTGTTGGCGAATAGTACGCCGAACACCAAAGCTGCCACGCAGACGCTGAATATGGCCGAGATCAACGCAATGACCGGTTCCTTGGATAATTTGCGCATATGTTTCAGGTCCAGGGTCAGCAGGCAGATGGAAACGGACAACGGCACGCAGTAGCTGCTGATGGCATCATAGGTAGGGCTGGAGGTAGGCACGATCCGCAGGTTGGACAGCACGATACCCATGATGATAACCGTCAGGGCCGGACCCAGCGTTTTGAACGCCTTGAACCGCTGCAGCCAGAATCCCAGTGCAACCGTGGCGACCATAATGAACAGGAGCGCGCCTTCGGAGGAAAAAAATTGTATTCGCCATAAATGTACCTCTCTGCGGGGTCTCGCTTAAAAATCAATATCGATGCCAAGGCCCGGTTTGTCGGACAGGGTGTAGACGCCGCCGTTCACGGCAAAACCACCGGGCATACCCATCTCAGGGTCCACAGCGTACATAAAGCTGTCGCAGTCCGCCTCGGTGATGTTCTGCTTGGCGGCAACCAGGCCAATACACACCGGCAGCAATGGCCACCTTGGTCTCCAGCATGCAGCCCACCATGCACTGCACATGATTTGCCTCGGCAATGGCGTTGATCTTTTTCCGCCGGGTACAGGCCGCCGCACTTCATCAGTTTGATGTTGATAATGTCTGCAGCATCGATCTTGCAGGCCTTTGCTGCGTCGATGGGGGGGTGTGGACCGACTCATCCAGCATGACCTGCAAGTCCACCTTGGAACGCACAAAAGCGCATACCGTCCAGATCCCAGCTGGGCAGGCACTGTTCCACCGCTGCCACGCCCAACTTTTCAAAAAGGCTTTCAGGGTGCGCACCGCATCGCTGACAGTGTAACCCCCTGGTTGGCGTCCACACGCAGGCGGATGTTGGGGCCCACCGCCTGGCGGATCAGGGTCAATGCCTGGATGTCCTCTGCCGGGTTGATGCCGGCTTTGATTTTCAGAATGGTGAAACCGTCCTTCTCCACCCGTTCCCGAGCTTCGGCGGCCATGGCTTCCGGTGTGTCAATGCCCACCGTCATGTCAGTGACGATCTGGTTCACACTGCCGCCCAGCACCTTGTACAGAGGCTGACCCATCAGTTTGCCCTTGATATCGTACAGGGGCAATATCCACCGCGGCCTTTGCCGAGGTGTTGCCTGACAGCAGGCGGTCCATCATCCTGTGGATGCCCTCAACATCGAGCGGATCCATGCCGATCAATCCGGTGCGGAACAGTTTCAGTGCTTCCAGAACGGTGGCCGCTCTCGCCGGTCACCGGTTCAAAGGGCGCGGCCTCACCGATGCCCCACAGACCTTCGTCGGTGGAGATCTTCACCAGCACATTCAGCGAATGATCCTGTACCGCAAAAGCAATACGGAAGGGCTTTTTCATGGGGATACGGATGGTTTCTACCTTTACGTCTTGTGATTTTCATAGGGTTCCTCCTGCACAATAATTTTATAAATTTTTTTAACAATTTTTTATAAATTTTACTATTTCTAAAATTTTTGTCAAGAGTTTTTCTGTTTTTTTCACATTTTTCAGAGCACTTTATAGGATAAGCAAGAAATTATCTGATTTTCTTTGTAAAAAATTTTATAAATATCGAATTTTTTCTTGCTTATTTACGTACAGGGCATTTTGTGATATACTGTAAATAAAATTTTTTACGAAAAAGCGGGAGGTCTTATGCTGGGCGAACATGTTCGAAATATTCGGAAAAGCGGGGAATCACCCTCAAAGAACTGGCCGAAAAGACTGGTTTGTCCATCGGGTATATCTCCCAAATCGAGCGCAATCTCACCGACCCGTCCCTGTCCACCCTGCGCAAACTCAGCGCCGCTCTGGACATCCCCACCTATCTGTTTATGGGAGGTGAGCAGCAGCACTGGCCTGACAACCCGTCAGGCGGATATGATGATCCTCCCCAGCCCAATTCCAATATACGGTATCATCTGCTTACGCCCATGCCCAACGGAGATTTTGTACCGCAGTCGTTGGTCATACGCTTTGAGCTGGAACCCCACTGCAAGGACGGCGACCTGCCGGTGATCCATCCCAGTGAGGAAATCCTGCTGCTGGAACAGGGCAGCTGGATGTACTGGTGGAGTCCGAGACCATCCGCCTGAACGCCGGAGACACCACTGTGGTGCAGTCCAACCTGCCTCACATCGTTTCCAACCCCTGGGGATACCACAGCGGTGGGGCTGGCTGTGTTCACCCCCTGCCATTTGGTTCCCCAACAACCGGCGCAGTTTTAACCGCGGTGGCGAAAACCTGAATCTTCGCACCGGCTATTGAAAAAAGGCACCGGCAGGCGCGTTTCTCGGAAGGTTTTCACAGACAAAACGGGCACGGACGGCTGGTAATGCTCGCCCTGGGCAGCAAGACGGTTTTTTGCAGCCGAAAAAAAATTGCAAGCGAATGGGCGGCGATCTGCCGGCTTGTTTTCCAGGTTTTTTTGGGCGGCGCGAGCAATCGCCCCCCAAGAGGGTGCAAGCCGGCTTTGCCGGCCGTATTTTTGTTCCTGCGCTTTACTGCCCGGTCGGGCGCGATCTGCTCGCGGGTGATGGGCAGCTTCATAGAACCGCTTGTGGGTGGCGTGGTAGATCGCATCGGCCGGCGGGCAGCGGGTGTTGATGACCACCTCGCCGATGCTCTTGGCACCGAAGGGGCCGGTGCCCTGTAGTTGCTCTCAAATACGACATGGATATGCCCGATGTCGTTGCGCGCCGGGATTTTGTACTACATCAACAGTTTTCCTGCGCTACCACCGTCACGTAGGTGACATTCTCGGTCAGCTTCGCCATACCGTGCCCTGCGGGATGCCGCCCTCGGCTACCGCGCAGGTTCAGGTTGACCGGTACCGCAGTCCGCGCGGATGACCTGCGCCTCGCCGGTTTCAGGTCGACCTCGACCGGCCGCGTCAACGGCGGGGCGAGATTTCCGGCAATGGGTCACAACGCACTCCAGCGCCGTATTGCTGCGCACTTTCTGGGGCTGCGGCGATCTGCGCCAGCGTGGCGCGCTGCGTGCCAATGCCAGCGTCACGGCATCGCCCGCAAGACGACTGCACGCTCATCAAAGATTGCTTGCGCGCCGACCTGACCAGATCTTCTGCCCGGCTGCTCGGCACTGCTCAACCGCCTTGCCGGTGACATAGGTCGTGCTGGATGCGTAGGAGCCGGAATCGTAGGGCAGAGGAATCGGTGTCGCGCCGAGGACAAATCACATTGTCGAGCTGGGCAGTCAGCACCTCGGCGGCGATCTGCGCCAGGAGAAAATCGTGTCGCAGCCGGTGCCCATCGGCTGCACCGATTGAAGGTATAAACCCGTCATCGTTGATCTTCAGATGGCGCTGCCATCCACCTCGTAATGCAGGCCCTGCATCGCCATGCCCATGCCACGGCGCACCTTGCCCCCATATCGCGCACGGGGTATTTTTCGTCCCAGCCGATGTTGTCATGCACCTGCAGGCAGCGGTCCAGCGCGCAGCTGGTGTTGACCACCCCGTAGTAGGCGGGCATCATCGCCCTCATGGACGATGTTGCGCTGGCGGATCACAAACGGGTCGATGCCCAGCCTGTCGGCCAGCTCATTAACGGCGGACTCCACCGCAAACGGGCCTGAGTCGCACCGTAGCCTGCAGCGCCCGCGGACATGGTTTCGTGTGGGTGACATCGCTGACAAGCGGAACGCCTCGGCCTTGCCGTAGAGGCAGGATGGATTTGGTGGACCAAAGCCCACCGTTGTAAAACCCATACTTTCGCCGTAAGCACCGGTGTTGGACAGGGTGTGAGGTCGATGCCGGCGCTGTCGCACAAAGCGGTGCAGCCCATCATGGCGCGGGAGGGTGGAGCGTCTGCTCTCTGGCTTTGAGATGATCTTGCTGGGCTTTGGTTTCCATGTCACAAAAGGCGGGAGTGCGCAGACCGAGGGTCTGCTGCGCCGAAGCCGCCGCCGATGGGCTTGGCCACCCGGATCATCGACTTGGGATGTGCAGCGCATTGGGCTGTTCCGCGGCAGCGGAATCTGGGTTCGGCCTTCAGCCGCCCGTAAGTATCTATGCGAAGGTAGGTGCGGAAGGTCTCCCATCATGGCCTGCTGGCAGGCGCGGGTGTGGTATGTATGGTCGATGACGACATCGCACCCCGCCAGCACCGCCTTCAATATCGCCCGCCCTGCTCTCATCGGGCGGGCGCAGAGGTGGTGCGTTTTGTTGTCGGCCCCGACCGGTGCCAGCGACTCCCAGTTTTCTCCGGGTGGACAAGGACAGGGCTGTCCAGTGCCGTGGTAGTCCAGCACGGCGGGCAGGACTCATACTGACCTTGATGAGCTTCATCGCCTTATCGACGCATTTTTCATCGCTTGCCGGCCAAAATTGCGACAACATCCCCATAAAACGGACATGGCGGTCGATGACAAAGCCGGTCATAGGGGCTCGGCTCAGGGTGGGTCTGGCCCCCTGGGTGTAGCGGCGGGCCCTGTTGGTCCACATCCTTCCATGTGTGGATTGCCTCGATGCCCGGCACCAGCAGGGCGCGGCTCGTATCGATCTCCCTGCACGATGGCGTTGGCATGGGCCAAAGCGCAGCAGTTTACGATCAGGCAGTCCTGCGGGATGACATCATCCATAGACAGGCTGGCCGGTCAACTGCATGGCGTCCCTTTGCATGGACTGGTTCACGGTTTTCATTTGGCAACCTCCTTCCCCCTTTTTCCCACTAAAAGTTCAAAAATGCCCCGCAGCTGGCCCTCATAGCCCGGAGCGAAAGCGGCAGAGGTTGCCGGCCAGATACTCCAGCAGATTTCATCCTCGCCGGGGTCGAGGGTTTTTTTTTTTCCCGGAAAAGCGCCAGCGCGTTCATAATAAAGCCCGGGTTGCAGAAGCCGCACTGCTCCGCACCCTGATTTGGCGATGAAGGCGCCGAACTCGGCAGCCTCCTCCTGCAGCCCCCTCCAGCGTGGTGACGCTGCGGCCGTTGACCCGCGCCGCCAGCACCGAGCAGGACAGCATCGGTTTTTCATCGAGAAAGACCGTGCAAAGGCCGCAGTTGGCCTTCGGTCTCGCAGCCCGCGCTTTGACGCTCTTGCAGCGAGGCTGCGCACGAGGTCCAGCAGCACGGTGTCGGCTGCGATTCACGGCGGTGTTTTTTATGATTTAAGGTAAATGTGGATCTGCATGGTATACCTCCGTCAATTTTCCAGCGCGGCCACGGCACGCGGACCAGCACGCCGGTCAGGTGGGTGCGGTGCTCGGCACTGCCCGCGCAGGTTGCTGCCGGGTCTTGACGGCTGCCTGCACGGCGGCGGCAGCTGCGCCGGGTCGCAGTCCGGCGTGACAAGCACGGCCTTCATCGGGCGCGCGCCGATGGCAAAGCGGTACTGCCCCTGCGCCGTGCGGGCGGCCGCACAGGTCAGGATCGGGGAAATCGGTCTGGGTCGCGCGCGCACCGACTGGTACTGCACCCTCAGCCCCGGCGTCTTGCGCAGGCAGATGCGGGTCAGAATATCGCGGTCATAGGGCATCGCGGCAAACTGCGCCAGCGGCATCCGGCCCGCCTTATACAGCTCAACCTCGCAGTCCAGCGCCAAAAACAGCGTCAGCACATCGGAAAAGCCGAACCGGCCATAGATGCTGCCGCCCACCGTGGCGCAGTTGCGGGAACTGCACGCCGACAATGTGGCGCACAGCCTCCCGCACAGCCCCGCGGTGTAGGCATTCAGGGCGGCGTTCGTTTCCAGATTGCGCAGCGTTGCCATAGCGCCGATGAGGATCTCGGTGTCAGTCTCCTCGATCGTATCCAGCCCCAAGGCCGACAGGTCGATGGCCGTGCCGACATTGATCTTTTCCATCTTGAGCCAGAGCATACCGCCCAGCACGCGGTTGGGCTTTTTCTGGTTCAGCTGCCATGCCTCCTCCAGCGTGGCGGGGCGGGCATATTCGCGTATCGTCATCATGGGTCAATCTCCGTTTTTTCTGTTTTGGGCGAAAAAATCACACTTTTCGTGGATAGGTACTTTTATTCTACCATAAAATCTGGTATAATACCGTTGTTGTTTTAAAAATACAACGATATTTTTTATTGTGTGAGGGAAAAAGATCCATGAAAATGACCAAAATGACCGCTCTGCTGCTGGCCGCCGCCATGGCGCTGACCGCCTGCGGCAGCACCGCCGCCGTAAGCAGTGAGGCTGCCGCCTCCGCCATCGCTGCCCCCGAGGTCACCGCCAGCCCCGAGGAGGCTGCCGCTGCACCCGCTGCCGCCGATACCGCCGTCACCTACCCGCTGACCGTCACCGACCAGCTGGGCCGCGAGGTCACCATCGAGACCGAGCCCAAGACGCTGGCCAGCGGCTACTACATCTCCACCAGCCTGCTCATCGCCCTCGGCGTGCAGGACGAGCTGGTCGGCGTTGAGGCCAAGGCCGACAAGCGCACGATCTACAGCCCTCTCCGCACCCTGAGCTGCAGAGCCTGCCCAGCATCGGCACCGCCAAGGAGTTTGATCTTGAGGGCTGCGCCGCGCTGACCCCCGACCTTGTCATCGTGCCCGCCAAGCTGAAGGATTTCATCCCCCAGATGGAGGAGCTGGGCCTGACCGTGCTGGCCGTCAAGCCGGAGGATCAGGACAAGCTGTACGGTGCCATCGACCTGCTGGCACAGGCCACCAACACCGTTGCCCGCGGTGAGGCGCTGAAGTCCGCGATCGAGGACAACCTGCTCAGCCTGCGCGAGGCCATCGGCGATGCCGAGGCCCCCACCGTCTACATGGCCGGCAACAGCTCTGTGCTGCAGACCGCCGGCCGCCATGTATCAGAACTATATGATCGAGAACGCCCGGCGGTCTCAACGCCGCCGCCAGTGTCGAGGACACCTACAGGCCGGGTCTCCCTATGAGCAGGTGCTGGACTGGGACCCCGACTACATCATTCTGGCGTCCGATGCCGACTATGATGTCGATTCCGTCCCTGAACGATGCCGCACTGGCCGACCGCACCGCCGTCAAGGAGGGCCATGTCTACCAGCTGCCCCACGCCCGAGGCTGTGGACTCCCCGTGCCCGGCAGCTTCCTGGGCAGCGTCTATCTGGGCAGCGTGCTGCATCGAGCAGGTGAGTGAGCAGTTCTACCATGACTGGTGCCGATGCCTTCTACACGACCCACACGGCTTCACCCCCTGCCTCCTATGAATAACCGTAGCGCACGGCGCTGTGCCTTCTGGGCGCGCGCTCTGCGTTTTTTTATGCGACTTTGGTGCGGCCTCCCGGGCCGCTACCCCATAACACCGGCTGCTGGCCGAAGAAGCGATGCCATGGCGGTGCGCACCTTCACCGATGCTGCATTGCCCGCGCT
>VOFK01004409.1_pt1 | contig 15432 bp, 15 predicted proteins | sample 5384121 | NCBI WGS metagenome assembly VOFK01 (sample SAMN12384730, study PRJNA508395) | human gut metagenome | isolation source: healthy gut J | host: Homo sapiens
AGCCAAGCGATTCAGCTTTTGCAGGGAGTACTATGACTGAATGTTTCTGAGGCATGTGCCATGGGAAACAGGCGGTGAAAAGTATTGTGCCACCCATCATCTTGACTTGCAACAAAATATATCAAACATATACGGATTGAGCCTCTCAGGCCGCATTGTATATAGAAATGATTACTCATGATGCCGATTACATCTTAAATATCGACAACGTACTCCGATTTTGAAAATATGCAAGAATGACATTGTCAAAGGGCGATTAAAGAGGATGCCGAACATGGATGCGATGTTGCGAGCCAAATAACCCCAGTTATTTGAAAGCAATTTCCTTGCCTCATAACGTGTAAAAAATTAAGAAACAAAAGAGACAGAAATGGAAGATATTTAATGGAAAGCATTTATCAAGTTTACTTTCGATTATCGGTCTCAGTAGTGTGGACGCGAAGACGGTTTCTTGTAGACCATGGCATCGCTTAAGGCTGGCTAAGAAAAAGTAAAAAAGATAAAGAGCCATGATTCCACGTGCGTCTGCCACAAAACCACCGTGCACAAAGGGTGCTGGATATGGAGTCAACCGCATAAAAGAGTGTTGAAGGGAATTATTGCGATTCGTAAGCGGGCGATGGTAGTTGCCACTGGCACAAGTTTTACTTAGTATGAAGAAATGTTGTATCCAGAAAATCATGCATATTTATCGGATTTGTTGGGATGTAGCCATCGGTGCAAGAAGTGTGGAGAATCAACAAATATCGTGTGGTTAAGGCAGGAATGCAGTGCAAATCCAGGTGGAGATCTATTGTAAGTCAGCGATGAATTTATTGTGGCGCCGCAAAGACAAGATTTGTAGGCTACCGTGGTTAAGGCTGCAGACAGATGGAAATCCACCTGCTCATGCAATATACAGTGATATGTTGGAAAGTTCATCATGCAATATGAATTATCACTATGAAGACAGATTTAAAGAATCTGGGTTTGTATTGTAGAGTTGTATCACTGAATTAATAAACAATATTTAGAACAGACTGTATTGCCATGATGTTATGTAATTCTAGAAAGCTGGTGAAGGGCTTGATGATTGAGAGAGTATTTAGAGGATGGTAACAACAGATGGTAATGTGTATGAAAGTCGATCACAGATCTTTCTAGTGCTTGGGTTGGGAAAAAGACAGAACAGCGATTGATTTTAGATTTATATGAGTTTGTGACAGATTAGAGGCGTTGCGCTTTCCCTTAAATAGTATAGATCTTTGATAAAAGAAAATAGGCAGTGACCAAATAAGTCATTTATAATGAAAATGTCAAATATGAGGAGGTCGCATACTATGAGATCAGCTTCTTCAAGAGAGAGATGCCGAAAATGCGATTAATAGCACCCAAATATGCGGCTGGTTTATGAGCTTTGACTCGAGCGAAGTACGGCATACTTTTCCGTGATATTTTAGCTCCAGAAGCATTCGTGCTGCCAAAGGATCATAAAAGCGTTCCTATTCAGCGAATGCAATTATGTCCGTGAGCAATCATGTAGCTTGTGATTATCAAAGTGATTGATCGAGTTTTAGACTATGATTATAAAAGTTTATAATTTTTTTAGCTTTGGTAATCAGGTGAATGTTACGTACAAAAGGATTGCCTGATTCGTCTGAAAAGTTGATCGGTATTCAGATAATGATGTGAGGATTTTTATATGGGTGTATATACAAACGAAGCATAGTGTGAAGATGGTATGGAGAGCTTGCTGGGCATCTTCGTGGCTTGATGATAAGAAAGCGTCAGTAGAGTTTGGTGAGAGCTCATTCTGTGAGATTTAAAGTGAGATGCATATTTCGTGTTCCTTTGTAAATATGCATCCTCAAGATATTGATGTTGTTAAAAAGAGTTAAAAAAACATCTGGCGATACGAGGACTGTACAACCGCAACATGGCGAGAAACGGCAGTATTGCGAATAAAGACAAACAATAATGCTGGTGTCGTACTGGAAAGCTCGTTTTTGAAATGCAGTGCGAAAAGATAGTAAGCGGTGATTCCTTACGACATTCGAAACAGCAAGAAACCTTCTTCACCAGCGTTTATTTTTCGCTGAGTCAGCGCGAATATGTCACGGTATGGGTGATCAATCAGATTTCATCTTGTTGAATTGTAACAACAAAAAAAGTGTATCTGGCTGTCATGCCACTGAAAGCCAAGTCAAAAAATACTATCAAAGAGCATGGAGAAATATGCTTCAGTCATAAAGAAGCATTTGAGAAGATTTTTTTAAGAAATGAATATGTCACTGTAACGAATCAAGACAGAAAAAAGTATATCCGGCTTGTTTTTTCAAAGAAAATTCTAATGGAAAGTCAGATATTTCCCAGGTTTACTTTTAAGACATGTCGGAGGATGTTAATAGATGATTTTTTGTATGGTTTAAAATTGGTGAATGACATTGTTGAGCACAGAAAAAAAGAAAAGGAAATGATCGATTGGAAGCGTTAATAAATTTCAGAAAGCCTAAGCTTCCACTTTACGGTTACCTTATTTGAAAGTTAACAAAGGCGTTCTGAATTGTTCGTTATTCGATGTCCGGTAGAGCGAATTAATAAGAAGTTGGTTCAGGTATTTTTGGCGAATATGCCGCATCAATATGGGTGATGCGTTGTTCCTGGCGAGGAGTGCTGCGACAATTTAAAATCTTTTGCTGAAAACAAGTGAGTCTTACGCAGAATGGTCGTTGTGCTGTTCCAATGCAGAATCAATTGCTTTTAAAACGAAAGTTAGCAGGTGAGTGAAGATGAAGAAGTCAAGTTACTGTATTACTTAAGTTCCAAAGTTGATGATAAGTTATCAAAAAGAAAAAAGCAACGCAGAAAAGAAAGACAGAATGCTTTCTTAGAGAAATAAAAGAGTACGCCTGCTGAATTTGTTATAGTCAATTCTATGATTTTTGAAGGATACATAGCGAAAGGAATTCTCAGGAAAGTGACATACTCCCAAAACGGTGTGTGCATTCGAAAAAATGTTGATGTATGGAACAGATGTTGCACCGGAATACCTGAAATATCATCACTTGGTGAATAGAAACATTAACTTCACGACGAAAGAAGAAGATGCTAGCGTGAATATCGTGAATGGCGATGCAGTACCGGCGAATTGCGTATTATTTGCGCCCAAAAAGAAATGCGAACGAAAAGCGATTCGCCATATTTATCACTTCGTATAATAAGTAAAACAAAGCGCAAAAGACAGTCAAAATTTGTTAAACAGGTAAAGCGTGAGGCAAAAAAATAAAACCCCATTTTTACAGAGTATGTCTCATGATAAGTGCGTACGCTATTAATGTGGTATTGCGGGTATGTTTATAGTTGCAGCATCAAAACCAAAAAAGGATGAGTTAAAAAAACTACCGAAATAAGGTTCATCAGTTGTTAAATTATGCTTGATTTCTTTAAGTCAATGATAAGCTTTATGAATGATGCAATCATTTCAATAGAGGAAAGAAGTTAAGTTACCAAATTAAGTTAGGAAACATGAACATGTATGCATCACTGCTACAAGAAAAGAATATACTAATATGTTTTTGGATTGAATGTCTGGTATCAATCTATCTGATCACGAACATTGTTGCAATAAAATGCCGTTAACTGCAAAGAAATTCATGTATGGATGAATGATAAAAGCTGATGATTGACACGTTTTTGTGAATTTAGACAAAGATAATGAATCGGAATGAAAGCTCAAGATTTATTCAACATTGATTTATTAAGAGCAAAGTTATAGATCCAATATCGCTGCGGTACAGGTCTTGGGATTGCCTGTCAAAAACTTCAGTGGAGTATATGCATGAAATAAGTTCACTGGGAAAAAGTGGTAGTGAGAACTACTGTCAATTCAGAGTCTTTATAGAAATCATCGGAAACAAAAAATGGTCAGAATCGAACAACAGTTAGAAGTTTATGCGTGTGTTGTAAGGCAGTAGCAGCACCCTGAATATGAAAATTGTTGGTCATATAAAAGAAACGTACGGCATACTCAGGTTGGGCGCAAAGATGTCGCGCACGATTATTTGAAAAGAGTGAAGTCAATGAATTTGATTTATTCTTATGGACATCATGATGCCAAAATAAATGGTTTAGATGCATGCCAGTTATTCGTGCTTTAAACGATTGGGATGCAAAATTCCTCATCATTAAGATAGTGAATGCATTTGTAGAAGAATATACGAATAGTGCTCAGCAGGTGTAAATACATGCTGCTTCCTTGATGAAACAACAAAGCTAATCATCGCTTAACGTCGTAAAAAGGATGAAGATTTAAATGATCTTCATCTTTCTTTATGTTTTTTTGTGCAGGGCCTTCAGCTGGCTTATGAAGACAAGCATGGCTACGAATTTCACCGTAATTTCTTTCATATAAGAATTGGCAAAGTTCGTAACTTCATTTGAAAGTTCTACCTGATAAGCCTCATCATGCTTTTTTATTATCACGATGGTTGCTCATCACCTTGTCGTTGTTTCATTGAACAAGAAGATGTATCAAAGCCACCCAAATATGGGTTGCCATTGAGCCAAAGCCGTCAGCGCACCACTGCTCCGGGACATTCCTACCACCGTACCGGGGCGGGTTTCAAGGTTGCGGCTTTCAGCTCAATGTATCGCCGCCAGAATCACTTGTGATTACCCGTACCAATTTCAGCACCAACGACCACCTCAAGGCCACCGGCTGATAATTAAAGTTTTTGTTTGTTTCCTTTTCTCATTTCTGGCATAAGTATCCCTTAAAGTTCCTTTCTTTTGTACAGATGAATAATTAGATATGAACGGAGCCGTATACATTTACAAATTGTCTGTACTCATGATAAGAAACAATTATTTTTCGATTTAGTGCCTTGCTCATCGGTGTTACCAATGGCTTCTTCAGTCTTTTTTGAACCACCGTTTTACGATGGTCACTTTTAACCGCGACAAAGTTCTCGATAAAGGCACCACTGGCACCCACCTCTATGATACGTTACGTAAAAGTCAATGTTGTTGTAAGATATCTTTTGGTAATGTATTTCTAAGAATGGCTTCACGATTCCGCAAGAACATTTGAAATTAACAGGAATTTTCGTCAATGACCAGACGCAAGTTAAAGCAGGACTAGTGATCAGATCTGTTTAGGGCGGTGCTACCGACGCCTTTTGGATCCATCAACCATCCTGCTCAGCAAGCAACTGGTTCAATGTTTGTTCACGAAGCCTCACTTTTCACTATCTATGCTCGCCCATCGTCAAGTACCAATGGCATCAAGCCTCATCGATAAATACAATGCTGTTGATAAGCTTTTCGAGCGAATAGGTCACGCACCGACAAACATTAACAAATTCACTGCCTGAAATAGAGATTGAACGCCAGCTCACCCGCAACGGCTTTTGTAAGGGGTAATGTTTACTTCCACCCAGGAGTGCGACCCACATGCTCCTTTTTGCTTCTTGTTCAATCTTCTTATTTAGCTGGATTAGAGTTTAAGAAGTCCACAATTTCAGATTTCCTTTGCTTCTTCTTTTGTCCAGCTATCCTCTTGAATGCTTTCCCCGAGTTTGTCACTCAACATAGACTTTGGCATTGCTCTTTCCCTAGATTGCCTAGACCAAAACCAGAAAGCCTGGTAGCCGATATTTGAGCCTTCTGCCTTATTTTTCGGCTACGCTTAAACATTCATGATTCAATGCCCAGAAAAATATTAATGGTAAAGAAAAAGCGAATAAATGTGATAAAAATAGATTCTGGGCTTGTTTCCGATAGAGCCTGTCCGAAGCACCGATTTATCCAAACGACAAATGACTAAATTCGAATCATTCATAACACTATAAAGTTTATAGGTTTGTTGTTGGTTTTTTCTTTAATGTGTAATGTAGATCTTCATTTGAACCGTATCAGTCTTCTCTCTCTTCAAAATCTTATTTAAGAAATCCGACAGGTCATTTGCTGTTTCAGCTTTGATTCTTGGAAACATAGGGAATGCGATAAAGTTTAAAGCCATAATAACAATCAGTCTAATTGTGTAATATCTGTGGCAAAGGTTTTGCTGCTTTGTTCATGAGCGTTCCTCCCTAAGGAAATTGACATTACATTATACACCTTTTAATTAGCACTTTTCTCGCAAGCAGAAAGTGCTTACGTGGCTCCATAATTCCACATACTTAGTAGTAAAATGCTAGCATAGAAATAGTTTAGCGGATGCGGCTGTGCAGGTAGCAACTTTTGGAGAGAAATCATGCTTCAAGCTTTAAAAAGCACCTGAAAACTTGCGTATTATGCGCTTGATGGTTTCGATGGCTAGTTATGGTGGTGCAGAGGCCAATGCTTGGCCATGGAAGCGGCGATGTATGCAGATAAATGTGCTATTTGGATGTACCCGTGCCAAACAACGGAGTGGGAATGTCTCGCGTTGAGCTGCAGTCCGTCGCTGTAATTGTCAAATGCAAGAGTATAACTGCTTCGTGGAGGCGATCGTTTAGGAATTTACTTCTTTGAAAAGGAAGTGATGTTCGTAATACAAACGTTGTATATGACCGTGCATTTAGTGCTTTTTCACTATCTCAGCCAAGTGAATATCATTGGGAAAATATCTTAGAGCAAGGAGATATTTTCTATTTTTCAGGCGTAACTCCAGCTGTATCTAAATATGTTGAGGATACAGTAAGTCTTTTGAAATATTATGAGAAAATGATATTCAAACTGATTGTGATTTAAACTATCGTGGAAAAATGTGGTCTAAAGAACAAGCTCAAGTTGTAATGCACTTGATTTAATGCAGTATGTAGATGTATGTATTGCCAATGATTTTTTGAAGCAACTAGGAATTCATGCCTTTGATGGTGACTTATCTACAGGTATTGATCAGATTGATACGTATAAAGAAGGTATGTTAGAAATTACTCGTCAATTCCCAAATGTGAAGAGTGTGACTAGTGTATTAAGAAATATGCATACTGTAGAAGAAGGAGATTGGATGGGCATCTATTATGTAGATGGAAAGTTCTACTACCAAAGTCCAATTCATAGAGTACATAGTTTAGAAGCAGTAGGAGCTGGAGATGCCTATGGTCTTTGCATTTGTGCATGGACTAATCAATGGATTTGATCCTCAAAAACAGTGGATTTCGCAATCAGTGCTAGTGTATTAAAACTTATGATTCAACATGATTTTTAATGTGGTAACACAAGAAGATGTATTTAAAATCATGAATTCTAAGAATACAAACTTATCTAGATAGAGTAAAAGATACCAATTCATAGCGAACTGGTATCTGTTTTATTTTTAAGAGTAAAAAGTCTTTTACAAATAAATTACTTGCTAAAAATTTAAGTGTTTGGTTACAAATATAACAGGTGTTTTAGAAATGGAAAATTAACGTACTATTTGATTCATGCCTTTTAAGGGCTATTTTAATATAGTATATTATACAATGTGAGATGAAATTTGAGTTAATGTGGAAATTACTTTGTGGAAACGTTCATAAATGTGGAAAAGAAAATGTGGAAATATGATTCGGATTGATTTGCGTCCATTTTATATACAGCGCTTACATTTTTTATTATGATGTACCTGTCAAAAGACATAGGGATCAAAAGAAAGGAGGGTACGTCATGAAATTAAAAATGGTAGGTCTTGGTAAAATGGGCTTAAATCTTGCATTGAATATGAAAGAACACGGTGTAGATGTTGAAGGATTTGATGTCAATGAGGAAGCTCGTAAAAAGGCTGAATTAGAAAACATTAAGACGTACGCATCTTTGGAGGATGTTGCTTCTAAAGATGAAAAAAATGTGATTTGGGTAATGTTACCTGCTGGAAAAATTACAAATTCTGTATTACTTCAATTGGTAGAATTGTGTAAAGCAAATGATATTGTAATTGATGGAGGAAACTCAGATCATCGAGATAGCTTGAAAACAGCGCATTTGATGGAAGAGAAAGGTATTTACTTCTTTGACATTGGAACAAGCGGTGGCGTTTATGGAGCAAGACATGGAGCAAGCTTTATGTGTGGAGGAGATCCAGACGTATTTAAAAATGAGCTTCAAGAAATGTTGGAAAGTATTGCTACTACAAACGGATGTTTGTACACAGGAAAAACTGGAAGCGGCCACTATTTGAAAATGATTCACAATGCAATGCTATATGGCTATATGCAAACATTAGGTGAAGGATTTGAATTGTTGGAAAAGAGTGAATTTGATTATGACTTACAAAATGTCGCAGATTCTTTGAGTAAATCAAGTGTAATTCGTGGATGGTTACTTGAACTTGCAGCGGACGCATTCAAGAAAGATCCAGATTTATCAAAAAAATCAAAGGTGTTGTTGGAGCAAGTAAAACAACAGGTTGGACAATTGAATCCGCTTGTGAATTAGGTGTTCCAATTCCAGTAATCTCAACATCATTAATGATGCGTTTACGTTCAAAACAAGATGATTCATTCTCGGCTAAAGTGATTGCCTCTTTACGTGATGAAGTAGGAGGACACAAAGCTCAGTCAAAGTAAAGGAGTGCCTATGTGGTTTTATAAGATTGAAAAAGAAGGAAAAGATATACATGTTACATGGAATACAACAATGACATATTTAAAAAATACTTTTGGATTTGTTGGTATTGTAGCTTGTCTGTTTAATGTAGTGTGGTTAGCAGCCATTTGTTTAGGAACCTTAGCTATAGCTTTAGCATATTATGTATATCGTTATGGCAATTTGGTTAAAATTCTACATGGTTTAGAACGTAAAGATATATTGAAATATACTGGTAGTCAGTACTCGTTCAAAAATCCATTAATTGTAACTATCCCTCAGGTGAATAGTCTATGAAAAGACAAGAGGAATTAATACGAATTCTTTTAAAATCAGAAAAACCACTTACTACGACAGAGTTAGCTAAACAGTTGAGTGTAAGTAGTCGAACAATTCGATCGGATTTGGAAAAAATTGAATCAGAATTACTGGTTCATCATTTGTGTCTAGAAAAAAAACCACATGTTGGGGTTTGGATTCAAGGAGCGAAAGAGGATAAAATTGCTTTATTCTTAAATGTGGATCAACAAAATGATACAGCAAATACATATTCAAAAGATTACAGAATAGGCTGTATATTAGTACAAATTTTATTAGGAAATAGTAAAATTTATCCTGATAAATTTGCGGATGAATTATATGTAAGTCGTTCTACTATTGAAAAAGATTTATCTGTAGTTTCTCAATGGTTAAAAAAGCACCAATTAGAGTTAGCCAAAAAATGCAAACAATGGATTGTATGTTAAAGGTAATGAAGAAGATATTCGTAATGCGGTTGGAAGCTTAGCTAATGATTTAAATACTCGAAATTTATCTATTGAATCATTCTTGGAGACATATTTAAATGTAGATTTTAAAAAAATCGAAGATATTGTGTCTGAATGGAATGAAAAATATGGAATGAATTTAAATGAGATGAACATAAATAACTTGGCGTTTCATGCTTCAATCATGGTAATTCGTATTCTTAAAAACAAAGAGTTAGAAATGTTGGATTGTGGTGAATTGCAAGAAGAATCTCATTCTTATAAAGAAGAATTTGAACAATTAATTTATGAACTATCAGAGTATATTCATTCTGATATTCCAAAAGCTGAATCAAACTATTTGTTGATGCATTTATTTGGAATGTACTTAAATGAACCAACTTTTATTAAAAATGATTTCTTAAGCGAATTAAGAACATTGGCGGAAAATATTAGTGATGATTTTATTTGTAATCTGGATAAGATAGTTGCTTTAAATTTAAAACAAAATAAAATGTTCAAACAATCATTGGTTTTACATTTGTTGCCAACAGTGTATCGATTAAAATATGGATTTAATTTATATAATCCATTATTAGGAGAAATAAAGACAAATTATGCAGGATCCTTTTCATTAGCTACAATTATCAATTCTTCCTTTGAAAAATTTTTAAATGTAACAGTTAGTGAAGAAGAAATCGCATATGTTGCTTTACATTATTTCTGTAGCTGTAGAACAGCCAATGGAAAAACAACAAGTTGCGATAGTTTGTACAATGGGCGTTGGAGTTTCTAGATTCTTATCTGTTAAATTGCAGGAGAATTTTCCAAATATAACATTTATTCATTGTTCTTCAGAAGATTCGCAAGCAATTGAAAATTGTAATTACATTTTATCAACTGTAAAATTAAGCGTTTCTAAACCTTATTTACAAATTAATCCTTTGTTAAATGAGACAGATATACAAAGAATAAGAACTTTCATTTATGGAAATCCTTCGGTTAATAAGAATAACTTCTCGCTTCAAACTGTGATGGTTGAACATGGACATACAGATCGATTAACAGTTTTGCAGGAAATGACAAATCGCTTGCAACTATGTGGAGCTGTTACTCCTTATTTCTTAGAGAGTGTATTAAAAAGAGAGACAATGGGATCTACAGAAGTCGGTAATGGAATCATCTTAACACATGGATTCTATGAAGCAGTGAAAAGAACACAAATTGCTTTTTACAAATTAGATAATCCGATTTTTTGGAACACACAAAAAGTAAACTTTATAGTTTTGCTTGCTGTGGCAAAAGTAGATGCGAAAAACGTAATGCAGATGAGTTGGTTGTATAAAACGTTAAATAGTGAATCAATAATTGAACAAGTACATAAATGTAGTTGTGAAAAAGAGTTGTATGAATTATTGATCAATGCAAGTAAAAATAACGAATAAAATGAAAGGTTAATTGTATGAATTTGATAGAAATTTTAGATGTCAATTTAATTGATTTAGAAATGGAAGCATCTAGTAAAGATGAAGTTATTCATCAATTATGTTCATTGCTTTATGAAAATGGAAGAGTAAAAGACTTAGAAAAATTCAAAGAAGCAGTATATGAAAGAGAACAAATTGGTGAAACAGGAATGGGAAATCAAATAGCTATTCCTCATGGTTTAACAGATCAGGTAAACAAAGCGAGCGAGTGTCGCGATTGCTAAAAAGTTAAAAATCCTGTAGAATGGGAAAGCTTAGATGATCAGCCGGTTCGATTGATTTTCTTATTAGCTGCTCCAACGAATGAATTGGAAAAAACACATTTACAAATGCTAGCACAACTTGCAAGTGTATTAGCATATAAAGAGCATGTGGATGCTTTGATGGAATGTGAAACGAAAAAGAACAATTTTTTTAAATTGTTTGAATCATATTTTGATGAATTTACAAAAAGAAAAGAGGAAAATAAATAATGAAAATCGTAGGAATTACTTCATGTACTTGTGGTATTGCACACACATATATGGCAAGAGAAAAATTGCTTGAAACAGGTAAAAAGCTAGGATGGAGCGTAAAAATTGAAACTCAAGGAAGTGGTGGAATTGAGTTTGCTTTAACTGATCAAGATATTCAAGAAGCAGATTGCGTTTTATTAGCTACTGATGTTGCAGTTTCTGGAACAGAACGTTTTAAAGGAAAACCAGTTGTTAAGGTTCCTGTTTCAACAGCAATTAAATCACCAGAACATTTATTAAAGAAAATTGAAGAAAAATTAAGCGCAAAAAAGTAAAAAAAAACGATCTTCATTGAAAATAAAAGAAACTTTGGCGAGCACCTTTTAATTGTTCTTCACATAAAATCGTTCTTTGGTTAATTTAACCAAGTTCATTATATATGAATAGAACATGTTCTTCAATGAAAATATAAGTGAATAATAGATAATATAGGAGAGAAAAAATGTTTAAAGATGTTTTTAAAAACTTTAAAAGCCATTGTATGACAGGTATCTCGTATATGATTCCAGTCATTGTAATTGGTGGATTCTGTACGGCAATCGCACGTTTATGTGGAAATGTTGATGTACAAGGCACATTAGGTTATGCATTTATTTCAGCAGGTAATGCAGCATTTGGATTAATGATGTCCGTATTATGTGCAGGTATTGCTTATTCAATTTGTGGTAAACCAGGTATTGCACCAGGTGTGGTTGCAGGTTATTTATCAACACAAGTAAAAAGCTTCATTCTTAGGTGCTTTAATTTGTGGATTCTTGATTGGTATGATGGTTCTTTGGATGCAAGAAAAATTCCCAGATTCAAAAGCTTTGAAATCAATGTATCCAATCGTTATTTATCCAGTATTATCAGGAATTGTTTCTACATTGTTGATTATGTTTGTCTTTGGACCACCTTTAGCAGCTTTAACTCAAATTATTGTTGATTTCTTTATGGGAATGAATACTGGTTCTAAATTTATTCTAGGATTCTTGTTGGGTTGTATGACTGGCTTTGACATGGGAGGTCCTGTTAATAAGATTTGCTTCTCAGTAGTAAGTGCATTTGCTGCTAGTGGTGTTTGGGGACCTCTTTGCTGGTAAAAAAAATGCCTGCCATGGCTCCACCTTTAGGAATGGCTATCTCTGCTTTGATTTTAACTCCAAAGAAATATACTGCAGAAGAAAGAGAAGATGCAAAAGTTGCTATCGCAATGTCATTATGTCAGGTAACAGAAGGTGCTTTACCATTCGCATTTAATGATCCTAAACGAGTTATTCCAGCCGTTACAATTGGATCTGGAGTTGCCCATGGATTGGTTTTAGCTTGGGGAGTAACATGTCCGGTATTACATGGAGGTGTATTCTCAATTCCATTAACAAGTAATCCATTGTTATGGGTTGCAGCTTACTTAATTGGTGCTATGGTTACAGCCGTTATCGTATCTGTTTTAAAACCAGCTAGACCAGTAGAAGCTGAATCTGAAGACGAAGAATTGAAAGTTGATTTCGATATTGAAATTGGATAAATCAAACCAATTCGCAGTAAAATAATAAAAAAATGAAAGCTGCGTTTATGCAGCTTTTCTTATACCCAAAATTACCTAAAAAGAGGAGAAAATCATGAAAATTGTTAAGAAAAAACTAGATGATATGTACCGTTGCTATTGCGCAAGTAATATTTATTTTGATAATCAAAACCATATTTTATTGGCAAGTGAAGATCCAGATGTCGCATGTAATATGTATTATGGAAAAGATTATGAAACAAAAGAAAATGTATGGACACATCCAGGTGGATGTATGTCAATCGTTCCAATTCCTGGAAAAGAAAAAGAATTTCTTTTGTGTTCAAGAATTCTATTTGAAGGTTACGCCATCTTTGGCAAAAATCGTATGGGGAAAATACGACAATGGAACATGGCAATTCAAAGATGTTGTGTCTGTACCTTATGTTCATCGTTTTGGAATCTTTAACCAGAATGGTATCAACTATTTGATTTTAGCTACAGTAGCTACTTCTAAAAAAGAAAAGAATGATTGGAGTGTTCCAGGAAGAATTTATGTAGCTGAATTACCAGAAGATCCAAGTAAAGGAGTAGAGCTAGAAGTATTATGTGATGGATTATATCAAAAACCATGGTTTCTGGCAAACAAAAAAGAAGATGGTAAAGATGTTGGATACTTTGGAAGTGATCAAGGAATTTTACGTGTAAGTGCACCAGAAAAACGTGGTGGACAATGGAAAGTAGAACCAATTCTATCAGGACATATTGGTGAGATTGCCACAATCGATATTGATGGAGATGGTCAGGATGAAATGATGACAATTGAAGAGTTCCATGGAAATACAATTCAAATCTATAAGAAAGATGGAAGTGAATATAAGAAAGTATGGCAATACGATAATGAAATTGATTTTGCACATGCCTTAGTTGGTGCCAAACTTGCAGGACAAAATGCATTTGTATGTGGTGTCAGAAGAAAAAGATTGCGAATTATTTGTCGTTACATATGAAGATGGAGAATATAAAGTCACAATGGTCGATAAAGGTGTAGGACCAGCCAACCTATGTGTTGTACATGAAGATAATAGAGACATCATTGTTGGTGCAAACCATACTGCAGCTGAAGCAGACAATTTACTTTGTAACAGAAGATTAATGAAAAAAGCTGTCATATAGACAGCTTTTATTATAAAAGGGAGAAATAATATGTTAGAAGAATTGAAGCAACGTGTATTAGATGCAAATTTATTATTACCAAAATATGGATTGATCACATTCACATGGGGAAATGTATCTGAAATCGATCGAGAAAAAGGAATCGTGGCCATTAAACCAAGTGGTGTAGAATATGATGTCATGACGCGTGATGATATTGTGCTTGTGGATTTAGATGGAAATATTGTAGAAGGAAATCTACGTCCAAGCTCTGATTTAGATACACATTTGGAATTCTATCGTAATTTTCCAAATATTGGAGGTGTTGTTCATACACATTCCACTTGGGCAACGAGCTTTGCACAGGCTGGAAAAGATATCATTCCATTAGGAACGACACAGGCAGATTACTTTCATGGAGCTGTTCCTTGTACTCGTTTGATGACGGAAGAAGAAATTCATGGAGATTATGAATTGGAAACAGGAAAAGTGATTGTAGAGGAATTTAAAACACGCAACATTGATCCAGATAGAGTTCCTGGTGTATTGGTACATTCACATGGACCTTTCACTTGGGGAACGGATGGATTCAATGCCGTACATAATGCGGTTGTTTTAGAAGAATGTGCAAAGATGAATGCGATCGCATCTTTATTAAGCAACAATGAAATTGATTCCATGCAGCAGGTTCTATTAGACAAACACTTTAATCGTAAACATGGACCGGGAGCTTATTATGGACAAGCTAAATAGAGAATATAGACTTGGTCTGTATGAAAAGAGTATGCCAAGTACACTTACTTGGGTAGAAAAAATTAACGATTGCCAAGAAGAGTGGATTTGATTATTTGGAAATCAGTATTGATGAAAGTGATGCAAAGCTTGCAAGATTGGATCAGCCAACAGATGAAATCAAGGAAGCCATTCAAAAAACGGGTGTTCCTATTTCTTCAATGTGTTTAAGTGGACATCGTAAATATCCACTTGGATCACATGATAAAGAGATTCAAAAGAAGTCATTGGAAATCATGAAGAAAGCAATTGATTTTGCGGCAGATCTAGGAATTCGCATTATTCAGTTAGCTGGATATGACGTCTATTATGAAGATGGAGATTTATATACGAATCATGATTTTGAAACAAATCTAAAGAAATGTGTGGAAATGGCTGCCGAAAAAGGAATCGTGTTAGGTTTTGAAACAATGGAAACACCATTTATGGATACAGTAGAAAAAGCGATGCGCTATGTAAATCTAGTAAGCAGCCCATACCTAGGTGTATATCCAGATATTGGAAATTTAAAGAATGCATCCTTATTGTATGGTGTAGACGTGGACGAAGATTTGATGTGTGGAAAAGGACATATCTTTGCGAGTCATTTAAAAGAAACTGTTCCAGGTAAATATCGTGAAATTCCATTTGGGACAGGTCATACAGAGTTTGTGAAAATATCAAAACATTGAAACGATTAGGTGTACGTATGTTTGTCGGAGAATTTTGGTATGTGAACAATGAAG
>VOFK01002600.1_pt1 | contig 15431 bp, 15 predicted proteins | sample 5384121 | NCBI WGS metagenome assembly VOFK01 (sample SAMN12384730, study PRJNA508395) | human gut metagenome | isolation source: healthy gut J | host: Homo sapiens
TATCCGCCGATGGTGAAATGCTTTTCTCCCACTCAATGAATTGCATTTTCGGGTCGACATGTTTCGCGCCACCGTCATGCCGATGACGAAGTTTTGAGAGTCTCCCCACAAACTGGAACTGAGCTGCCACTATTTCGTCGACCTCAACGGCAGGATTACCCCGCATGGTTTCATTGAACAAAAACGCGCCTGCGGCCGGAGCCGGCTATTTATGGAATTGACACGGATTTAAGAATTCGCATTCAATCGGTATATGCTGAAATTCCCGGCAACCGAGCCTGCATAGCAGAAGCTCAGATTGAAAAGTTGATTCCCTTCTGCCGCAACCGATAAAAAAAATACAACCTTGACCCAGCCGCATCGTCGCCCATTCCTGATATTGCCCCCAAATATCGCAAACCGGATCCGCCATGTGGTGGTGACATGACTTCGCGGTGCCTCGGGCTCAAAAAGGTCAGCTTTTCCAGCTTGGCGATGAGCGCATTGCTTTTGCGCAGGGAGAGGAATTTGCTGCTTTGCACGGCATCCACCAGCAGCTTTAATTCCGGCAGCTGGAACTCCCGGCTGGCCACATAGTAGCCGCCGCCCTGGGCCTTGCGGTACTCCACATCCAGGCCGCACTGACGCAGGGCTTCGATGTCATCGTAGAGACTTTTGCGCTCGGCGGGGATATCGTGCCGGGCCAGGTATTCGATCATTTGGGGGATGGTGGCGGGGTGCTCCTCATCGGTATTTTGCAGTAGGAACTGCCACAGGTACAGGCACTTGAGCTTTTGATTGGCGGCGCGGGCCATGGGGTCCCTCCTCCCGGTGAATTTTACGCCATCATTTTACCATAGCGCGCCGGGAAATACAATGGACAAAGGGCGAGGTTGGGGGGCTGCTTTTCCGTGGTGAAAAGGAGGCAAAAGAATTTTGAGGCTGAATTTGTGGGTGCCTAGCGGCGAAAGCCTCCCTTGTGTAAAGGGAGGTGGCACGGCGCAGCCGTGACGGAGGGATTGATGGCACAAATTATGCCAAAGTTTCATCTCGCTTTCGGCGGGGCGAGGATTTTGCAAAGGCATAGTTAGCACCGCTGCCGCGGGGGCTGGGTTTGAGGACGCCCGGCGGTGGGGCGTTGATTTTGCAGGGTGTCACCCTCCGGTGACTCTGCGCCGCCGAAGGCGAGATGAAATTATTACCTTTTGTCGGCAACCCCTCAGTCAACCATGCGGCTGCCAGCTCCCCTTACACAGGGGAGCCTGTGGGGCGGGGCAAAAAAGACACCCCGGCGGGGGTGTCTTTTGGAGTATGGGGGGTTATTTGCCGCAGCACTTTTTGTACTTCAGGCCGCTGCCGCAGGGGCAGGGGTCATTGCGGCCGGGCTTCTTTTTATCGGCCTTCATGGGGATCTTCTTGACGGTGCCGTCTTCGCCGGTGGCCAGGGGCTTGAGGGTCTGCTCCCGCTTGATCTCCACCTGGGGGCGGGGACGGATGGTGAGCAGCATTTTGACGGTATTTTCTTTGATGCCCTCGATCATCTGATCAAACATCTCAAAGCCCTCCAGGCGGTAGGCCACGACGGGATCCTGCTGGGCGTAGCCGCGCAGGCCGATGCCGCGCTTGAGCTCCTCCATGGCGTCGATGTGATCCATCCACAGGGTATCGACATTCCGCAGCAGCACCACCCGCTCGATCTCCTCGAAGGATTCGCCGAAGAGTTGGCGCTGGGCCTCATAGCGGGCTTCCGCTTTCTCCAGCAGGGTCTGGGCGATATCGTCACGGCTCATGCCGCGGAGCTCCTCCAGCGAGTAGCGCAGGTCGTTCTCATCGGTGATCCAGCCCATGAAGCGATCCCGCAGGCCATCGAGATTCCATTCCTCGTGGTTCTTTTCATCCACCAGGTACTGCTGCACGCTGGCGGTGATGTATTCCTGCATCATCTTGCGGATGCTGTCGGAGACCGATTCGCCATCCAGCACGCGGCGGCGCTGGGAGTAGATGATCTCCCGCTGGCGGTTCATGACATCATCGTACTTGAGGACATTCTTACGCATCTCGAAGTGCATCCCCTCGATGCGGGCCTGCGCCGACTGAATGGAATTGGAGAGGAGCTTGGCCTCGATGGGCATATTTTCATCGACGCCCATGCTGTTCATCAGTGCCTGCAGGCGCTCGCCGCCGAACAGACGCATGAGGTCATCCTCCAGCGAGATGACGAACTTGGTGGTACCGGGGTCGCCCTGACGGCCGGCACGGCCGCGCAGCTGGTTATCGATGCGGCGGCTTTCGTGCCGCTCAGTACCCAGGATATACAGGCCGCCGACGGAACGGACCTTTTCGGCTTCGGGGGCGATTTCGGCCTTGTACTTTTGCAGCAGCTCCTGGAAGTGGCGGCGGGCGGCGAGAATGGTCTCATCCTGCGTTTCGCCGTAGGCGGTGGCCTCGTAGATGAGGTCCTCCTCCATGCCCTCCCGGCGGAGGGCATCCTTGGCGAGATATTCGGCGTTGCCGCCCAGCATGATATCGGTACCGCGGCCGGCCATATTGGTGGAGATGGTGACGGCGCCGGGCTTACCGGCCTGGGCGACGATCTCGGCTTCCTTCTCGTGGAACTTGGCGTTGAGCACCTCGTGCGGGACGCCGCGGGCCTTGAGCAGCTTGCTGATCATCTCGGATTTTTCGATGGAGGTGGTGCCGACCAGGATGGGCTGGCGGCGGCTGTAACACTCGGCGATGATATCCAGAATGGCGGCGTACTTGCCCTTTTGGGTCTTGTAGACGGCATCGGGGAGATCGACACGGGCGAGAGGCTTATTGGTGGGCAGCTCCACGACATCCAGCCGGTAGATATCCCGGAACTCCTGCTCCTCGGTCATGGCGGTACCGGTCATGCCGGCCAGCTTATCATACATGCGGAAGTAGTTCTGGAAGGTGATGGTGGCCAGAGTTTTGCGGTTCTCCCGCGCGACGGTGACGCCCTTCTTTGGCCTCGATGGCCTGGTGCAGGCCATTGGAATAGCGGCGGCCGATCATGAGGCGGCCGGTGAACTCATCGACGATGATGACCTCGCCGTCCTTCACGACATAGTCGATATCCCGCTGCATGACGCCGCGGGCGGCGATGGCCTGATTGATGTGGTGGGCCAGGGTGAGGTTTTCGGGGTCATTGAGGCTCTCGATGCCGAAATACTGCTCCGCCTTGCGGGCACCCTGGGGGGTGATGGTGGCGGTGCGGGCCTTTTCATCCACGATGTAATCGGCCTGGATATCCTCTTGGTCGTCCTTGGCGTCCATCTCCTTGACCCGCAGGGGGGTGAGAGTGGCGGCGAAGCGGTCGGCCTTCTCATAGAGGTCGGTGGATTTTTCGCCGGCGCCGCTGATGATGAGGGGGGTACGGGCTTCATCGATCAGAATGGAGTCCACCTCATCGACGATGGCGTAATTCCAGCCGCGCTGGACGCAGTTGCGCTTATACACCACCATGTTATCGCGCAGGTAATCGAAGCCGAATTCATTATTGGTGCCGTAGGTGATATCGGCGGCGTAGGCGGCGCGCTTTTCATCGGGGCTCATGCCGCTGATGGCGAGGCCCACGGTGAGGCCCATCCAGCGGTAGAGATTGCCCATCCATTCGCTGTCACGGCGGGCGAGGTATTCATTGACGGTGACGACATGCACGCCCTTGCCGGAGAGGGCATTGAGGTAGGCGGGCAGGGTGGCAACGAGGGTTTTGCCCTCACCGGTTTTCATTTCCGCGATGCGGCCCTGGTGCAGGATGATGCCGCCCATGACCTGGACGGGGAAGTGACGCATGCCCAGCACGCGGTCGGCGGCCTCCCGGCAGGCGGCAAAGGCCTCCGGCAGGATGTCATCCAGGTTTTTGCCGTTCGCCAAGAGCTCCTTGAAGCGGGCGGTTTCTCCCTGCAGGGTTTTATTATCCATCTGACGGTAGTGGTCCTCCAGGGCCAGGACGGCATCCACCTGGGGGCGGATGCGCTTGAGCTCCTTGGCGCTGTAGGAGCCGAACAGTTTATCGACGAGTCCCATAGTTTGGTGTTCTCCTTTGGTGAGTAGTGATCTGCCCGAAGGAAACGGGCAGGGGCGAGCGGGGGCGGCGGAAAAGCGGATGAGGGCGGGGACGGCCCGCGGGCAGGCTGATGTCCGTTGAAAACGGACTGTTGCCTGTCAAGGGATGGCACTGCCGGCGCCGCTTTGCCGGTGGCCCGGCGAGCCCCGGAAAGCACAGTACGGCAAGGTATGTCTTTTAACCATACTATTTTACTGCACCCCGGGGGCGGTGTCAAATAAAAGAGGGGGCAAGGCTGTGGCTAAACTGTAAATTTTTGCGCGAGTGGGGGCAAAAACGGGTTTTCCAACAAAAACTTGCAGGAAACCCCTTGCAAATGCTGTGGCGGTTCACTATAATATTGGTGGTATTGTTATTTTAATCACAATGTTATTTTTAACACAAAGTCTGTTCGGAAGGAGAATGTGCAATGAACTATTCCCACGAAGTAGAATGTATGTGCCCCGTCACCAAGGGTCCACACCACGGCCCCGCGCCTATCCCGGAGGAGGGACGCTGGGTAAAGGCATACCAGATCAGCGATATCTCCGGCCTTTCCCACGGCATTGGCTGGTGCGCGCCGCAGCAGGGCGCCTGCAAGCTGACCCTGAATGTCAAGAACGGCATCATTGAGGAGGCGCTGGTAGAGACCATCGGCTGCAGCGGCATGACCCATTCCGCTGCCATGGCCGGCGAGATCCTGCCCGGCAAGACCCTGCTGGAGGCCCTGAACACCGACCTCGTCTGCGACGCCATCAATGTGGCAATGCGGGAGATTTTTAAGCAGTTGGCCTACGGCCGCACCCAGACCGCCTTCAGTGAGGACGGCCTGCCCATCGGGGCTTCCTTGGAGGACCTGGGCAAGGGCCTGCGCAGCCAGACCGGTACCATCTTTTCCACCGGCGCCAAGGGCGTGCGTTACCTGGAGCTGGCCGAGGGCTACATCACCAAGGTGGCGCTGGATAAGAACGGCGAGGCTATCGGCTATCAGTTTGTGCGCCTGGGCAAGATGATGGAGGATATCCGCCACGGTGTAAACGCCGAGGAGGCCCTGAAGAAGAACACCGGTACATACGGCCGCTTTGCCGATGCGCCCAAGTACATTGACCCCAGAGAAGAATAAGAGAAGGAGGACACGACAATGGCGAAATTTGAAGGACAGGAAAGACGGATGCCCGGCATCAACGCCTGCCTGAAAGAATACGGTATGAATACCCTGGAAGATGCCCGTGACCTCACTTTGGAGCATGGCATCAATGTGGAAGAGATCGTGAAGGGCGTACAGCCCATTGCCTTTGATAACGCGGTGTGGGCCTACACCCTGGGTACCGCCCTGGCCCTGAAGAAGGGCGCCAAGAGCGCGGCGGAAGCCAGCGAGATGATCGGTGTGGGACTGCAGGCCTTCTGCGTGCCCGGTTCCGTTGCCGAGCAGCGCCAGGTGGGCCTGGGCCACGGCAACCTGGGTGCTATGCTGCTGCGCGATGAGACCAAGTGCTTCTGCTTCCTGGCGGGACATGAGTCCTTGCGGCGGCGGAAGGCGCTATCGGCATTGCCCGCAACGCCAACAAGGCCCGCAAAGGAACCGCTGCGGGTCATCCTGAACGGTTTGGGCAAGGACGCTGCCTATATCATCAGCCGGGTGAACGGCTTTACCTATGTAGAAACTGACTTTGACTTTGCTACCGGCGAAGTAAAGGTGGTGCGCGAGGTCGTCTTTGGCGAGGGCGAGCGCGCCAAGATCAAGTGCTACGGCTGCAACGATGTACTGGAGGGCGTAGCCATTATGAAGATGGAGAAGGTGGATGTTTCCATCACCGGCAACTCTACCAATCCTACCCGCTTCCAGCACCCCGTGGCCGGCACCTACAAGAAGTGGTGCTGGGAGAACGGCGTGAAGTACTTCTCCGTGGCCAGCGGTGGCGGCACCGGCCGTACCCTGCACCCCGATAACATGGCGGCGGGCCCGGCCTCCTATGGCCTGACCGACACCATGGGCCGTATGCACGGCGACGCCCAGTTTGCCGGCTCCTCCTCCGTCCCCGCGCATGTGGAGATGATGGGACTTATTGGTATGGGCAACAACCCCATGGTGGGCGCGACCGTAGCCTGCGCTGTGGCGGCCTATCAGGCGATGAACAAGTAAATAACCCAAGACGCAAAGACGCAGGGCTGACCGAAAAGGGACGCTCTGCGTCTTTTTGGCGGAGGGCAAAAGCCGGGGGAAGAGCGGGGCGGGCCGCAGGCCTGGCGGCAGAGCCGCCGCAGCGGGCGTAGCCCGCTGGTTCCGGCCTTGGCCGGAACGCCTGCGGCCCGAAGCCTGCGGTTTGCAGAAATTTTCCAAGGAGGGGTCCGGATTTTTAGCGAAGGGGTGATAGGACGAAAACGGAGTTTGGAGGAGCCTGCCCAGGATGGACCCTGGATTTTTAGCTGATGGGTAAGCAGGGGAGGGGCTAAGCCCCGCAGAAAGCGTGAGTGGGACGCGAAAGAACGGTTTGCAGGAACTTGCCTAGGACAGGACCTGAATTTTTAGCAGATGAATAAGCAGGGCAGGGATTAGGCTCCGCAAAATGTGTGAGTGGGACGAGAAAACCGAAGGTTCGCAACCGGCGGTTGACAGATTTGATGGTTGAATTGGTGGTGCGCAACTGCGCCGAATGGTAGGATAATGGCACAGGGACGGATAGAAGATGCCGTCCGGAATAAAGGAGGGCATGAAGAATGATACTGGCGGATAAAATCATTGACTTGAGAAAGAAAGCGGGCTGGTCGCAGGAGGAGCTGGCGGAAAAGCTGGCGGTCACGCGGCAGTCGGTCTCCAAGTGGGAGGGGGCGCAGTCCATCCCGGATATGGATAAGGTGGTGCAGATGAGCCGCCTTTTTGGGGTGACGACAGACTACCTGTTGAAGGACGAGATAGAGACAGCGGAGCCGACAGTGACCGAGGACGACCGCCGGCCGCCGCTGCGCCGCGTGACGATCGGCGAGGCTTCCGATTACCTGGCGCTGCGGCGCACCGCCGCCCCCAAGATGGCACTGGCAACGATGCTGTGCATTTTTTCGCCCATTGCGCTGATCGGACTGGCAGCGGTGAGCGAGCTTTCGGTTTCGGTGTTTCCCGTTCGGGAGGGTGTGGCAGCCGGCATTGGACTGTGTGCGCTGTTGATCCTAGTCGCCATTGCGGTGGTGCTGTTTATGGACTGCGGAAATAAAGCGAAGGAATATGATTTTTTGGAGAAGGAGCCGTTTGAGACGGAGTACGGCGTGACCGGCATGGTAAAGGAACGGCAGAAAGCCTTCAAGCCGACCTATGACCACATGAACACCATTGGCACGGTGCTGTGTGTTCTTTCGTTTGTGCCGCTGTTCGCTGTCATGGCGGTGAGACAGGATGGCTTTTTTATGACGATGGCGGTATGTCTGCTGCTGGCGGTAGTGGGGATCGGTGTGTACTTCTTTGTGTACGGCGGGACCATTTACAGTTCGATGGAGAAGCTGCTGGAGGAGGGCGACTATACCCGCAGGGAGAAATCCCAGAAGAACATTACCGGGCCGGTGAGCGTGATCTACTGGCTGGTGGCGACGGCAATTTTTATGATCTATACCTTTGGCCCCAAAGGCAACGGCCAGCCCCGATACAGCTGGATCATTTGGGCGGTGGCCGGTGTGCTGTATGCCGCGGTGCTGGCGGGAATAAAGCTGATAAGGAACCGGAAATAACAGCATTGGAGAGAAAGCGCCCGAAAGGGCGCTTTTTTGCTGTGCTGACTGGCACGGCGTGTGGGAAAATGAAAAAAGCTTGTTGCAATTTTGCTGTGTGAGCCGTTATAAGAGGTGTAAGAGACTGCCGAGGAAAAACGGTTAGATGCCAGACGGCCGCAATCTGCCGTTTGCGCCAAAAAGAGGGGGTTATCTTGAGGGAAAACGCCGATGGAGATATCTGTGGGGACATGGTATACTGAGGGCAAGAGAGGAAAACAAGGAGAAGAACATGAACGATAAGCCGGAGAAAAAGGAAAAGTAGGAGGACAACATGCGGGGAAAGCTGACGGAGAATGCAAAATGGACGGTACTGCTCCATGCGGTTAATCTCCTCTTTTGGCTGCAATTCGCTGCCAACGGTATTATGGCGAGGTGTGGGAGCAGCCGAAGCAGCCGGTATTCGGGCTATTGTGCGGGGCACAGACACTGACGCTGCTGATTGGCTCGTGGATCCTATTCATGATGCCGGGGAAGAAAGAAGAACGGAGCCGAAAGAAGGAACGAATTCTTGCAGCGGTCAATATACTGACGGATCTGGGGATCATTTTGCTGTTTATCCTGCAAATGGTGACGGGAAAGTATTATCCGTTTGCAGCTGTTTAAGGGAGAGGCTGACTGCCGAAAGGCGGTGGCGGCCCGTAAAAGAAAACGAATGGGAACAAGAGGAAAACGGAAAGGAGACGAAAAATGAGAGAAAAGCTGAGAAAATACGGCAGCGATATCCTGTACTATTCGTTGTCTTTTATTGCTACGCTGATCGTATGGCTGGCTCATGATCTTGACCGGATTGGTGTATTGAAAGAGGTCGACTTTTCTTTGGAGCTGATGTGGTGGTTGATTCTTATGCTCTTTGTATGGGCGGGGGAGCTGCTGCCGGTGGAGGAACCGGACTACGGACCGGAGATCAACCGGCGGAACCGGAAGATCGTTGCCGTAACGGAGATTGTGCTGACGGTTTTGGTCACGGCGATTTTTATTGCGCAGCTCGTGACAGGCGAGATGTTCCTGTGGCGGCTGTTCTGATAGTCGAAAGGCGGGGACACCCTGCAAGAGAAAGCCAATGGAAATACGGAGAAAACGAAAGGAAAACGAAAGGGGAAAATGTATGACGAAAAAAGAGAGAACCGGACGGCAGATCATCCGCGAGACGCTGCGAATCACCTGGCTGGTGCAGACGGGTGCCTACACGCTGATGCAACGGCTGAATGAACTGCCGCAGGATAAAACCATCAATATTATGCTGAGCCTGACGCTGTGGGCGTTTGGCCTGGTGGGGCTGTGGTTTGATTTCCTAGTGCCGGAACCCGTTGCCCCCGAAGCGGATAAGGAAAAGGTGGAAAAGGACCGGAAAACGGCATTTGCGCTGGGCGTGGCGGGAACGGCCGCTATTCTGGTGATTTTTGTGATGCAGGTTATCACCGGAAGCATATTCCCCTTTGCGCAAGGATAATTGTAAGAGCCGACAGCCGAAAGGTCATCGGCTTTTTCCTTTGGCGCAAGAATTGACAAAGGGGCATCGGCTGGGCTATAATCAGCTATTATATTGCCGATGCCATTGCACGGAGAAGGAGCTGCCATGTCAGAATTTTACCCTTTTGCCCCACGGGAAAGCCAGTTGGAGGAATACAGAGAGGATGCGCGCCGGAGCTTTAGCCGCATCGGGTGGGCGTGCTTTGCCATGATGCTGGTGATGCAGGGCGGCGCCGCGCTGCTGATGCTGGGGTGTCAGCTCCTGGCCATGCGGGGCAGCCGCTTTATGATCGCCTTTATCCAGAGCGAGTGGTTCCAGTGGGTCATTACCGACGCGGCGAACTATGGACTGGGCCTGCCGGTGCTGCTGCTTATCCTGCGGCCGATGCCCCTGCCGCCCGCCCCGCCCCGCCGCCGGGTGACGGCGAAGCAATTTGGGGCGCTGGCGCTGATAAGCTACGCGGTGGTATATCTCACCAACCTTATCGGCTTGGGGATCAACGCGGCCATCAGCGCGCTGCGGGGACAGCAGGCGGGCGAGCCCCTGCAGGATATGGTGACGGGCACCAACCCATGGATCATATTCCTTTTTGGGGTACTGCTGGCGCCGGTGCTGGAGGAGTGGATCTTCCGCAAGCTGATCCTGCGGCGGCTTTCCCCCTGGGGAGAGCCGGTGGCGATCTTCGGCTCGGCATTCCTGTTCGGGTTGTTCCACGGCAACTTTGGACAATTTTTCTATGCCTTCGCGGTGGGGGCGGTCTTTGCCTATGTGGCGCTGCGCACCGGGGGCATCCGCTATACGGTGGCGCTGCACTTCCTGGTGAACCTGCTGGGTATGACGGTGGCGCAGGCGGTGGAGGATAGTCTGGTGCTCTCCGCCATCTATGGCTATCTGATCCTGGCGATTACGGTAGCCGGGTGCGCGATCCTGTGGCGGCACCGCAAAAGAATCCATCTGCGGGAAGGGACGAGTCCCATCCCGGCACAGGAGAAACGGGGGCTGTTCCTGGGCAACAGCGGGATGATTGCGATGATGGTGCTGAGCGGTATCCTGATGCTGTATGTGGCATTTTTAGCCTAAAACGCGGGGAGAACGGACGATGAGTGAAAATACAGGCTATGTCGGGTGGAATCCCTGGCATGGCTGCACCAAGATAAGTGCCGGGTGCCGGTACTGCTATGTTTACCGGCAGGATGAAATGTACGGGACCGGCGTGGGAGCGTCATTATGCCGGAGGAACGCAGCCTTTGACCTGCCCATCCGCAAAAGGCGGGATGGGGGCTGGAAGATCCCGGCCGGGACGGTGGTTTTTACCTGTTTTACCTCCGACTTTTTGCTGAAGGACGCGGACGCATGGCGGCCGGACTGCTGGGAGATGATGCGCAGGCGGCGGGACTGCTGGTTCTACTTTTTTACCAAGCGCATAGAGCGGCTGGCGGAGTGCCTGCCCCCGGACTGGGGCGAGGGATATGAAAATGTTATCATCGGTTGCACGGTGGAAAACCAGGACCGCGCCGATGCCCGGCTGCCCCTGTTTTTGGAGCTGCCCATCCGGCACCGGACCGTTATAGCGGCGCCGCTGCTGACCGCCCTCGATCTGCGGGAGTATCTGGACCCGGAGAAGATAGAGGAGCTGACTGCCAGCGGGGAATCCGGGCGGGAGGCGAGGCCCTGCCATTATGAGTGGGTCCTTTCGCTGCGGGAGCAATGCGTGGAAAAGGGGATCCCATTCCAGTTCCACCAGACCGGGGCGAATTTTGTGAAGGACGGACGGGTGTTCCGCATCCCCCGGCGGGAGCAGACCGCCCAGGCCCGGAAGGCGGGCATTGACTATAAGATAGAGGACCGGACCCGGCCGCTGGTGATCCCATCCGGTGTGGCCGGGCCGCAGGTGGAGCAGGTATCGTTTTTTGAGAAGGAGCCCGGAAACACCGAGGGGCGCTGAGAGAGCGGCGGTCATGGAATCGGCAGCAGCTTGCAGAGAGAACAGCGGCCCGCAGGGCCGGCGCCGATACGGCGCCGTAAGGGGCGGCCGGACCGCTAAAAACCGCCCCGAAGGGGGGACGGTTTGCCCTGCGGGCCGATGCCTGTTCCGGGCAGAAAGCCTGTCGAGAAAAGATGGCTATGCGAGAAAGACGGAAAATTTGTCATTATGCACCAATACCGGCCGGAAGGTTTGTGAAAGATGTGGCAAGCCTACGAAAATTAAAAATCCGCTAAGAACCCCTTGCAGGCGACCCAAATAAGTGATAAACTGCAAATGTAAACAAAATATGACCAAAGCTCATATATGCCCGATAATATGGTTCGGGCGTTTCTACGCCGGCCCCGGAAAGGCTGGCACTATGGGTGTTCCGATCCGTTCCGCTATGGCGGGAGGGGTTGGCTTTGCGTTTTTATTGACGGCTGGCTGGGACACTCATTATTAAATGAGACCGGTCGGCGTTTTGTTTTGTCCGCTTCCAAATTTTTTTGTAAAAGGAGCAACACTATGGAAAAGCTGTTTAAGCTGAAAGCGCACGGCACCGATGTGAAAACCGAGATCCGTGCAGGCATTACCACCTTCTTTGCAATGGCATACATCATTTTCGTCAACTCCAACTATCTTTCCATGACCGGCATGAACAAGACCGGTGTCATGGTAGCGACCTGCATTTCTGCCGCTATTGGCTGCCTGCTTACCGCGTTCCTGGCCAATGTGCCTTTCTGCCAGGCACCCGGCATGGGCCTCAATACCTTCTTCACCTTTACCGTATGCTATGGCATGGGCTACACCTGGGAGCAGGCTTTGGCGATCGTATTTATTTCCGGCGTGCTGTTCCTCGTCGTGACCGTCAGCCCCCTGCGCAAGAAGATCATTGAAGCGATCCCCGCTTCCTTGAAGGCTGCCATTTCCGCCGGTATCGGCTTCTTCATTGCTCTCATCGGCATGTTCAATGTCAATATCGTTACTGCCTTTGGTACTGGTATTGCCGGTGCCTACACCGATATGGGCTCCATCACCAAGGGTGCGGCTCTGCTGGCCCTCATCGGTTTGGCAATTACCGCTATTCTGGTTGCCTACCGCGTAAAGGGTGCTATCTTTATCGGCATCATCGCTACTACTCTCATTGGCTTCCTTATGGGTCAGACCACCATTCCCGAGAGCTTTACCGTAGCCGGTATCGGCGAGGCGTTTGGCGAGGTCGCCTTCAAGCTGGACTTCTCCGGTGCTCTTTCCGCCGGCGGCGTGGTTCCTTTCCTCACCGCTATCATCACCTTTGCCATCTGCGACTGCTTTGATACCGTTGGCACCCTGCTGGGTACCGCAGGCAACGCCGGCATGCTGGATGAGAACGGCAACTTCCCCGGCGGCGACCGCGCTCTGATCGCGGATGCTATCGCCACCTGCACCGGCGCACTGCTGGGTACTTCCACCGTTACCACCTTTGTTGAGTCCTCCACCGGCATCGAGGACGGCGGCCGTACCGGCCTGACCTCCATGACTACCGGTATCCTGTTCCTGCTGGCGGTTATCCTGGCTCCTGTGGCGGGCATTGTTCCCTCCGCTGCCACCGCTCCCGCCCTTATCATCGTCGGCGTATTCATGATGAAGGGCGTGCTCAAGATCGACTGGTCCGATATGGAGACTGCCATCCCCTGCTTCCTCACCATCGCCATGATGCCCTTTGCCTACTCCATTGCAGATGGTATCGGCTTTGGCATCATCTCCTACACCCTCATCAAGCTGGCCCGCGGCAAGGCGAAAGAGGTTCCTGTATTGATGTACATTCTCTCCGTTCTGTTCATCCTCAGCTATGTGCTGCTGGCAACTACCGCTGTCTGATAGCCTGAGAAAGAGAAGCATATGTGACCGCTCCGGGTTTCCGGGGCGGTCTTTTGCGTGGGAGAGCGGTGAGGCGGCAGGCGGTGCCATGCGGTGCAGCCGAGCGCCCGCAGGGCGCGGCCCGCGGCGAAGCCGCGGGAGTCGGGCGGAAGCCCGGCGGCTGCGCCGCATGGCCAGCCTGCTGCACAGGCCGGGAGGGAAAGCACGCTTGATTCCGCTGGGACTATGGGGTAAAATGGGGGTGAGGTGAAAACGATGAACGAAGATTATCTGATGATTTCCTTTGAGAATACCCATTCCGCCATACAGACTGAGCGGCTGCTGGAGCAGCACTTTAAGGTGGCGACGATGCCCACCCTGCGCACCGTGACTCAAAGCTGTGGAATCTCCTTGCGGCTGGCGGCCGAGGACTATGAGCCGGCCCGGAAGATAGTGGCGGAGAGCGGGCTTTCGCCGGAGATGTATGCGATGTATTTGGTGGATTCCAACAAAAATGTATTGGAACTTTCTAAATAATGATGAATTGCCTTTGGGCAGATTGTATGCTAAAATGTAGGTGAACCGAATAGGAGTCCTCCCGGATATTGGCAGACTATGGAGAGGCTTTCACCCCAAGTTGTTTCGCGCCCTGCTCCCATCCGGGAGCAGGGCGCTTTTCAAAAGGGTTGGGAAGTAAGGAAATTTGGTTTGAATGAGAAATAGCGCCCTGCCGGATTATTTTATTAAAATTTTTTGGAGGGAATTAAAGTATGCAGATGCTCATTAAGAACGCGAAGCTCCGTGACCGGGAAGAGCTGGTCAATATCCTCATCGATGGCGGCAAGATCGTTGATATCGGCGTGGGACTGACCGCCGAGGCCGAGACCATTATTGACGCCGAGGGCAACCTGACCACCGCTTCCTACATCGATCCCCATATCCACCTGGATAAGGTCAATGTACTGGATGTTCTGCCCAAGAACCAGAGCGGCACATTGAAGGAAGCCATTGAGATGCTGTGGGATAAAAAGCGCAACTATGTCAATGAGGACATTCTGGCCCGCGGCGGCGATGTGGTGGAGCGTGAGATCAAGAACGGTGTACTGAATATTCGTACCCACATTGATGTGGATACCATCACCGGCCTGAAGGCCACCGAGGGCGTACTGGCCCTGAAAGACAAGTATAAGGGCGTAGTGGATATGCAGACCGTTGCTTTCCCGCAGGAAGGCATTATGAAGGATCCCGGCGCCGATAAGCTGATGTGGCAGGCCATGGAGATGGGCTGCGATGTAGTAGGCGGTATGCCCGCTAACGAAAACTGCCCCGATGACAGCCGTGCACATGTCAAGCTGTGCTTTGATATTGCTGAGAAGTATGATGCCGATGTGGATATGCATGTGGACGAAAGCGACGACCCCTTCTACCGCACCCTGGAGATGGTAGCCGATGAGACCATCGCCCGCGGCTGGCAGGGCCGTGTAACCGCCGGCCACACCTGCGCCATGGCGGCCTATGATGACCACTATGCGGCCTATGTTATCGAAAAGGTAAAGAAGGCCGGCATCAATGTCATCACCAACCCGGTTACCAACTTGATGCTCCAGGGCCGCTTGGATAAACAGCCCATCCGCCGCGGTATTACCCGCGTAAAGGAACTGCTGGCTGCCGGTGTGACCATGAGCTTTGGCCAGGACTGCGTCAATGATACCTTCTATCCCTACGGCGCCGGCGATATGCTGCAGGTGGCCCTGATTACCGGCCACGCTGCCCAGCTGAGCCTGCCCAATGAGATTGAAAAGACCTTCGATATGATCACCGATGACGCCGCCAAGATCCTCCGTCTGAAGGATTACGGCTTGAAGGTCGGCTGCAATGCCGATATCGTCATCACCGCTTGCCGTGATGCACGCGACGCCATTCGTCTGACTCCGGAGCGTCGCTATGTCATCAAGCGCGGACGCGTAGTGGCTTCCACCACCGTCCAGTCTAAACTCGCCATCTTCTAATGTTTTCTCTCTTGGGAAAGGGGCGTCCTCTAACGGGGGCGTCCCTTTTCCCATGTGTGGAATTTATGCAGGGGGCAGGGCGGGCCGCAGGCTAAACCGTCCTTTGGACGGTCTCGACGGGCTGTGCCCGTCGGTTTCGGCTGTGCCGAAACAGCCTGCGGCCCGGTGCCATCCCTCAGCAGAAATTCGCCCAGACGACCTGGCGAGAGTGAAAACTTCCCCCTTGGCAGTTGGCCGTTGATGCGGTACAATAATAGGCAGAAACAAACGAAAAGTGAGGAGCAACCAATGGTCTATAAGCACTTTTTTGGCAGGACGCCGGAAGGGCAGGCAGTACAC
>VOFK01003417.1_pt1 | contig 15417 bp, 19 predicted proteins | sample 5384121 | NCBI WGS metagenome assembly VOFK01 (sample SAMN12384730, study PRJNA508395) | human gut metagenome | isolation source: healthy gut J | host: Homo sapiens
CTCGGTACTTCGTTCATCGGCCGGATTGGAAGGCACCCACGATGACGATGACCGACGGGGCGAGCAGGAAGCACGCGGTGTAGGCGAAGAACGGATGGACACGGCGATGGTGCCGAGTTCACGCCTATGCGCGGCAAACGAGATGGCGGAGGAGCCCGCGCGCTTGGCGTGAGCTCCTGAGGTAAGCACTGCGGTCATGTCAGTTGCTGATGGTCTTGTCCCAGTTGTCCTGGAGCCATGTGGTGATGCGGGTGGAATCCTCGTTGGTGTAGCTCACCGGATCGCCGTCGATGGTGATGGCGTTCTTGAGGGTGGTCTGGTCGACGGTGCCGTCCTTCTTCATGGAGTCGAGCAGTACCGGGTTCGCGCCGCCCTTGAACCAGTCGTTCTGGGCGTCGGCGCTGTACAGGTATTCCTCCCACAGGCGGGCTGCGGCCGGGTGCGGGGCGTCCACGTTGATGGCCTGGTTGTAGTAGCTGACCACCTGGGCGTTCTTGAAGGTCTTGAACTTCCAGTTCACGCCCTTGGCCTTGAGGCTCTTCTGGTAGGAGGCCTGGTTGTAGGTCCAGTCCATCACCACGCCGGTCTGGCCGGGTCGATGGTGCCGTCGGTCACGTCGACGGTGGTGAGGTTGCCGCAGTCCTTGAGCTTCTTGAAGAAGTCGAGGCCCGGCTGCAGGTTCTTGATGTCGCCGCCGGCCAGCTGGTTGATCATCAGGTAGCCGTTGAACGCGGCACCGGCTTCGGCCGGCTTGCCGTTGAGCGCCACGGTTCCGGCGAACTTCGGGTCGGTCAGGTCGTCGATGGACTTGATGTCGCCGTACTTGTCGGCGTTCCAGCCGATGGACATGATGCCGGTGTAGTCGGCGTAGTACTTGCCGTCCTTATCCCTGACGGAATCCGGAATCTTGTCCCAGGCCTGCACCTTGTACGAGGCGAAGTTGTCGGTGCTGGTGGAGGCCACGGCCAGGCCGAGGTCGTACACGTCCGGAGCGGTGTCGGTGCCCTTGTTGGTCTTGCCGGCGTCCACTTCCTCCCCTTGGAGGAGGCGTTCGGGTTCTGCTCGTTGATCTTGATCTTCGGATACTTCTTCTTGAAGCCGCTGATCACGTCACCGTAGTTGGACCAGTCGTGCGGAAGCGCGATCACGTTGAGCGCGCCTTCCTTTTCGGCAGCGGCCACGAGGCCGTCCATGCCGCCGAAATCGGAGATCGAAGTGGCCTTTGCGGACTTTTCGTCCACTTTCACGGTTTTACCGGTGTTGGAGGCGCTATCGGTGGAATTGGCGTTGCCTGATCCGCAGGCAGCCATGGAGCATGCGAGCACGGCGGCGAGCGAGCCGACGGCGATCTTGCGCAAAGCGTTCATCGTTTTCGTTTCCCTTGTTGTTTTGTTGTTCTTGGAATCGACAACATGGAAACGTAATGGCGTTACCTAACGCAGTGTTAAAGAATAAGTAAAGCCGAAGCGATTTTTAGGAATATTCCCGTTTCGCTTCGGCAAACTTACGATGAACTGGCCTTTTTCGTGTTGCTTTCTTTGTGCTTTTCAGCTCGAAATACAGCACGGCTTCGGCTCAGTTCGGCTGAGATTCAGACTTCAGCGCAGCACGCCTTCGATGAGCATGGTGATCAGGTCGGTGTAGCGCACGCCGGTGGCCTCCCATGCCTTGGGGTACATGGAGATGGACGTGAATCCCGGCATGGTGTTGATTTCGTTGACCATCACCTTGCCGTCCTTGGTCACGAAGGTGTCCACGCGGCTCAGACCGGCACCGTCCACGGCGACGAACGCCTTCTTGGCGGTTTCGCGCACGAGGTTCAGCGTCTCTTCCGGCAGGTTGGCGGGCACTTCCACGTGGCTTGCGGCAGCGTCCATGTACTTGCTGTCGAAGTCGTAGAACTGGTCGTCGCCTTCGGCGCGCTTGTCGAGCACGATTTCGCCCGGCCAGCTGGCCTGCGGCGCTTCGCCAGCCTTTCGGACACAATACCGCATGCATTCGATTTCGCGCGCGTCGATGCCCTGTTCCACGAGGATGCGCCAATCATGGCGGGACGCCTCGTACACGGCGGCCGCGAGTTCGGCCGCATCGCCCTCATGCTCCACCTTGGTCACGCCGAAGCTGGAGCCGGCGCGGGACGGCTTGACGAACAGCGGATACTGCAAGCCGGCTTCGCTAACCTGCGCCATGATCGCATCGGCGTTTGGCCTTTGAATTCGGAAGCCTTGTCGAAGGAACGCGCGTCGAGCGTGATGCCGGGCGCGACGGAATGCCGGCGGCCGCGAGCAGCACCTTCGTGTAATGCTTGTCCATGCAGGCCGCGGAGGCGAGCACGCCGCACCCCACGTACGGCACGCCCATCATTTCGAACAGACCCTGGATGGTGCCGTCCTCGCCGTACGGCCCGTGCAGCACGGGGAACACCGCGTCCACATGGCCGAACGGGGTCAGCGTACCGTCATCCTCGCGGGCGAAGAAGCCGTCCTGTCCGAGAGCCACTTCAAGCACCACTTCCTTGGCGCCGGGGGTTTCTCCACTGTCGGCAGGCCTTCGTCCAGGCTCCATCCGAGCGGATTCTCACCGTTGACGATCCACTTGCCGTCCTTGGTGATGCCCACCGGAATGGCTTCGAACTTGTCCGTGTCCAGCGCGCGCAGCGCACTCGCAGCGGAGATGCAGGAGATCGAATGCTCGTCGGCCTTGCCGCCGTACATCACCACAATGCGCTTTTTTGCCATATCTATAGCCTTTATTCCTTAACTTTTATGACTTTTCAGGATTTTTGCCAAGCATCCAGCATACAAGCCGGCTGCTACTCCTCGGTGATGCCTTCGCCGAACAGTTCGGACAGCATCTGCGCGCAGGAGATACCGTCGTCCAGCACGTGGCTCATGGCCGTGGCGAGCGGGGTCGGCACACCGTACTGCTTGCCCAACGCCACCACCGCGTCGGTGGTCGGCACGCCTTCGGCCACACCGTTGCTGACCTTGGTGGCCTCTTCGACGCTCAGACCCTTGCCGAGGTTGGAGCCGAACGTGTAGTTGCGGCTCAGCGGGGAACCGCAGGTGGCGATGAGGTCGCCCACGCCGGCAAGTCCGGCGAAGGTCTTCGGATCGGCTCCGGCCGCCTCGCCCAGCGCGGTCAGTTCGGCAAGGCCACGGGTTTCGATCATGGCCGCGGTGTTCTCGCCGTAGCCGGCACCACGGGCCATGCCCACGGCGAGCGCCACCCATTCTTCAGCGATCCGCACATTTCCAAGCCGATCACGTCGCGCGTCACGAACGCACGGAAGTAGTCGGTGGTGCAGGCGGTGGCGATGGTACGCGCGTTGTCGATGTCCGCGCAGGCGACCACGGTCGCGGCCGGCTCGCGGTCGGCGATCTGCTTGCTCAGGTTCGGTCCGGAAATGGCGGCGAAGCGTTCCGCCGGAAGGTCGAGCGTTTCCATGACGACTTCGTCCATGCGTTTGCCGGTGGTGCGTTCGATGCCTTTCATCAGGGAGGCCACGAGCGCGGTCTCGGGGATGAGTCCCTTGAATTCGGTCAGTGCCACGCGTGCGAACTGCGCGGCGATGGCCACGATGACGATGTCGACATTGGCCACGGCTTCGGCGCGGTCTCCGGTGGCGGTCATGTTGCTGGGCAGCGTTTCCACGCTGGGCAGGCGCACACCGTTGTGGTGATGGTCACGAATACCTTCCACGATTTCCGGTTCGATGGCCCACATGGTCACGTTGTTGCCCGCGTCGGCAAGCACTTGACCGAAGGCCGTTCCCCAAGCGCCAGCGCCCAGTACCGTCACATTCGCCATGAATTTTGCTCCTTGGATTATTTGGATTGCTTTTTGCGGCCGAGCGTATGCCACATCGGCCGCCGCTTTCAATCGACGTTGTCTTATGCTACCGCCGGCTACGCACACCGGCCGCGTGTTCCGGTCGCACGCGTATTTTGTTCGCCGCCGGAACGGGTGTGGGGAAAATCAGTCTTTCACGCGACTCATGGTGCGGTAGTCCCAGTAGCCGTCAGGTGCCTGTTCGCCGCGGATTTCGGCCATGATTTCGGTCATGCGCACGCGGATGCGGCGGGTCAATTCGTCGGCGCGGTCCGTCGGCACTTCGTCTCCCCAGGAATCGCAGCCGTCAAGCAGGTCCGCGTAGTCGAGCGCTTCGTCGTAGCACATCACCACGTTCTTGCGCGGCCACGGCCACCAGTGGTTGATGCTGGCCGCGCCCCAGGTCACGGCACAGTACAGCGGCACCTGGTAGCCGAGTCGGCGCGAGGATTCGAGGGCGATCACACCCACGCCGTTCTTCATGCTCATCGGCCATTTCTTCGGGTCGCGCGTCACGGTGCCTTCCGGCCATACGGTCAGCGGGCGGCCGGAGGTGAGGATTTCCACGGACGTTTCCTCGATGGCTTTGGCCTTGCCCGCGCGGCGCTGCACCGGCTGCATGCCGACCAGCTGGAACCATTTGCCGATCAACGGCCATTTGGCCATCTCCGCCTTGGCCATGTAGCGAGGGCGGCGGCCCTGATGGAACAGCGAGACCATCGGCACAAACACGTCGTACATGGTCACGTGTGTGGCGGCGGTGATGAACGGTCCGGTTTCCGGCACCTGTTCCAAGCCCCAGGCCTTCACTTTGCTGTGATTGCGCAGCACCACGTCGCAGCCGGTCAGCAGGCGATGCGTGGCTTTGGGGTTCTGCGCTTCGATTTCCGCGGTGTTGGCCTTTGCGTGGACCGGTCGGGAAATCGTGGGTCGGGTCTACAAGATGATGCTTCCGCGCGAGTTTTGCGACTTGCTCGTCACTCAGCGGCTTCACCGCGGAGCGCGGCGACGGTTTTCCTTTGGATGCCATGGCTTCCATTGTGCCACCGGCCGCCGATACGTTCGACGGCGCCGCTTTCCACGACATTTTTGCTTTTTACTACTACCTCATACCATCGTTTTCTGCATCATTTGGCCGTCAAATGATGGCAGAAAAAGACGGCGATGAGGCAGTAAAAAGGAATATGCGGAAGATGTGGAAGGTATGGAAAGCAGGTTTGCGATTGCGGCAGCGGCAATCGCGGATAAAACAAAACCGGCACCCGCGTAAGGCGAGTGTCGGTGAAAGGTGGTATGCGTTCAGCGCGACTGGTCAATCGCGACTAGCCAGTCGCAACTGGTCAATCGCAATAAATCAGCCGCAGCCGATTCATCGAACCAATCGCAGCGAATCAGTCGAAGTCGGCTCCGAGGGCTTCCAACTTGCCGCGGAAGTCGGCGTAGCCACGGTCGATCAGGGAAATGCCCTGCACATTGGACGGCCCCTTGGCGGCGAGAGCCGCGATCAGGTGGCTGAAGCCGCCGCGCAGATCCGGCACGTCGATGTCACGGCCGGTCAGCGGGGTCGGTCCGAAGATGACCGCGGAATGCTTGTAGTTGCGCTGCTGGAAGCGGCACGGCAGGGAGCCGAGGCATTCGCGGTACAGCTGAATGGTGGCGCCCATCTGCACCAGCGGCTTGGTGAAGCCGAAACGGTTCTCATACACGGTCTCATGCACGATGGAAAGGCCGTTGGCCTGGGTCAGCGCCACGACGAGCGGCTGCTGCCAGTCGGTCATGAAGCCCGGGTGCACGTCGGTCTCGATGGCCACCGGCTTCAGATCTCCGCCCGGATGCCAGAATCGGATGCCCTTGTCGGTGATGTCGAATTCGCCGCCGATCTTGCGGAACACGTTCAGGAAGGTCATCATTTCCGGCTGGGTGGCGCCCTTGACGAAGATGTCGCCATGGGTGGCGAGCGCGGCGGACGCCCAGGAGGCTGCCTCGATGCGGTCGGTCAGAGACGTGTGCGTGTAGCCCTTGAGCTCCTTGACGCCTTCGATGCGGAACGTGCGGTCCACGTCCACGGAGATGATGGCGCCCATCTTCTGCAGCACGCTCACCAGATCCATGATCTCAGGTTCGATGGCGGCGCCGGAAAGCTCGGTCTTGCCTTCGGCGAGCACGGCGGCGAGCAGCGTTTGCTCGGTGGCGCCCACGGACGGGTACGGCAGGTGAATCTTCGCGCCATGCAGACCGTTCGAGCGGTGATGTGGATGCCGTCCTTGTGTTCCTTGTCCACCGTGGCGCCCAGCTTGCGCAGGCGTCTCCAGATGGAAGTCAATCGGACGTCCGCCGATGTTGCACCCGCCGAGAGCCGGAATGAACGCCTCGCCCAGACAGGTGCAGCAGCGGGCCGGAGAACAGAATCGGAATGCGGGACGAGCCGGACAGCGTGTCCACGTCGGCCACGTCGGCGAGTTGCACGTTGGTGGCGTCGATCGTCACCACGCCGTTCGCGCCGTCCACGGTCACGTCCACGCCGTGCAGGCGCAGCAGGTCGGACACCACGTGCACGTCGCGGATTTCCGGAACGTTCTTCAGCACGGATGTGCCCGGGGCCAGCAATGCGGCGACCATGGCCTTGCTTACGAAGTTCTTCGCGCCGCGCACCTTGATGGTGCCGTTCAACGGCTTGCCGCCTTCGACGTGCAGAATGTCGTTCTTATTGTCAGACACGCTCAACCTCTTTCGATTCCCTTTTGGATCAAGCTCAAAAAACACTGCTGCTTAGTTTGCCATAAGGCATGTAGCATGTTCGCGAAAAACGGAATTCAGCGCAGTGTCTCCTTAATTTCGCGCGCGAGATTCGCATCCCACATGGCTCCGGTGGCGCTCATCACGGCGTTCGCGCCAGCCTCACGGTACGCCTTGTAGTCGTCAGGACGGATCACGCCGCCCACGCCCACGATGGCGAAGTCGAAGCCGAGTTTTTCACGGATGGCGGCGAGCCTGCCGACCATGTCGAGACCGGCGCCACGAATGGCGTTGCCGCACACGCCGGAACGGTCACGTCCGACTCCCGGCAGCGCCTGGTTGCCGTTCGCGTCCACCAGGCGCGCGGAAATCGTGTTGATGGTGGAGAAGCCTTGCACGGTGCCATGTCCGACGGTTTCCCTGACCATGGTTTCCAGGTCGGTGTCGTTGGGAATGTAGGCGAGTTTCACGATGAGCGGGCGATCGCCGATTTCGTTTTTCACGGCTTCCGTGATTTCCCCCACCAGATGCGGGTCGTGGCACAGCAGGCGATTGTGACCTTCGTTGGGGCAGCTGGTGTTCATTTCCATCAGTCCGGCTCCGGTTTCCGTAACCAGATGCGCGGTGGTGACATGGTCGGCGATGTACGCCTTGCGGTCCATGCCGTCCACGCGGGAGCCTTGGAAGCTGGGCACGAGCAGCTGCCCGTCGCCGGCGGCGGCGATCGCCTTCTTCATGTCCGGCTGCCATTCGTCGGGGTCACGCGACGGCACGCCGAAACTGTTGGAGATCGAAATCGGAAGCTCATATCGGGTGTCGGCAAGCACGCCTTCATCCAGTTCGGCGCTGCCGGGAACCAGCGACCCGTCTGCGTTCTTCGGATGCACGGCGAGCACGTTCGGGAAGGCGTTGCAACCCCACGCGCGGGAGCGGACCGTCTTGTACACCGCCAAATCGAAACCCATGCGGAAGGCGGCGGTGGTGAACCGCTCGTTCAGCAGCGGACCGGCGGGAATGCCAAACGGCAGGTTCACGCGGAAGCCGAGGAATTCCTCGGCCTGGTCGGACGACTGCGACTGGGTGGTCTGTGCAGACTGCGCGGAGGCGCCGGCAGCGGAATCGCCCTTCATCACTTCGGCGAACGCACCGAACGGCCCCTGCAGATAGTTGTCTTCATACGTGCGATTGACGTCGTAAAACGGCGCGAAACTCTGGCTCATACTGCTCCCCGAAATTGTTCTCGTGTCATGTTTTGGATATGCGATGCGAACACACGAAATGTCATGTCCACTGTAACGCGACACACGTCCCGCCTGCACGCCCCGTCTCACCTTGGAAACCTCCTTGGCTAGGACTTCCCCAGACGAGTTTGGGCTCTCGATCCAGGTCAAGTCCAGAGAACCGGAACGCCGTCATGAGCCGGTATGCTCGGCAAGACGGTACTTGCGTCCGCGTCCGACGCCTATTGGTTCAATAACACCGTCTTTCACCAGTGAGGCCAATATCTCCCGGGTACGGGTGAGGCCAAGCCCCAGCACCACAGCCAGATACGAGGTGGGTTGCGGTCCGCCGACCGTCAACGCATAGGTGATTTTCTCCAACTGGCTTTGCGGCCTGATCGCATTGCCGAAATCGGCAGGTAGGGCCACGTTCTTGCCGAATGTGCCGACCATGTCGTTCAAACGGTCAGCCCCGCGAGCGCCAATCCTATGGACCGTACCAGTGCCATGCTCCGAATTCCGCATTGTCGGCGACTCCGCACCAACAGGGCCCCCGCCATCTGCAGAGACTCCGGGAACAGCAGAAGCTCCGGCGATCATGGAATCTCCGGCGATCTTGCGCGGATACAACGTAAGCTGCACACGCCCCGGATCGTCGAACACTTCCAATTCCGGCGCGGCGGTTCCTGCGAACAGGCAGCCTTCACGCATCACGTCAAAACCACTGCCCGCCTTTTCTCCGATGCCAATCAGATTGAACATTTTCATCAACGTGGGATTCCGCGTATCCGAAATGCCGCCTTGCATCACCTCTTCGGAGGAAAGACGCAGGCTGCCGGGATTCGACAATACGATTCTGTCGTAATACTGAATGATCACCGTGCCCCGGCGAATGAAGTAATCGGCATGAACGAGCGTGTTGGTGACAGCCTCACGAACGGCCTTATCCATCAGATTGTCATCAATCCTATGCAAATCGGCATCAAGCTGGAACGGATGGGCAACAGCCGACCGCAGACGATTGACCACCTTGCCCCAAAAATCGTACAAGTTGCCCGACCAAGTGCCATCATCCGACGTGAATCGGTCATTCCACCGCTCCTGGTCGTCCATGACCTCGCGATAGTCCAGGAAATAGTAGGGGAATTCGGACGTGATTCGCCACGCCTCACCGAACATCAGCAATCCGGCTCGTGTGGGACGCACCTGAGAACCATCAAGCCGCAACGCTTCGATGCGAAGCAGGAAATCCTCATCAGACAATCCGACCCATGGATGGCCGGGCCGTCTGTTCTTGAACTGCCGACGATATGATGCGACGCTATCCGCGTTGAGCGCGTCAGCACCCATGCCTTCAACAATCGTTCTGTCCAAGGGAAGCAGGTCACTGTCCCGAAGCATGGCACGAACCGTTTCCTCATCGCACAGATAATCGCCATCGCCATTACGCCGGTATGAGCCCGTCATCGGATTCTGGCCCACGTACACGGGAATACAGTCCCTCGCCGCACGAGGAATGTCGATGGAAATAACATCTCCCCTGCGAGGTATGGCGAATCACCACGTCGTTGTCGCTCAGCACAACGGCGCTGACCTTCGATGGATCATGCACCATGTTCCAAAAAAATCCTGCGCCATGTTCCGCGCATCATCTACTCCGGTGATATACAAAGAATGGTCTTCATGTTCGGACACGCCCAGCAGAATCAGCCCACCTTCGGTATTGGCGAAGGAGCTGTACGTCTCCCATAAACTGTGGGGCAGGCCGCCCTTGGCACGTTTCGCTTCCAAACGGTTGCCTTCACGCATCCGAGGAACCTCCCGGGACCACCAGGCATCATCGTGCTCGCTACCGTCCATTGGCCATCACCGCCTTACCTACCACGCGTTTTACGCTCGCTTTGCCGCCACTTTGCCGTCGTATTATGATTTTACCACCGCTTTGCGCGCGCTTTGCCACCGCTTTGTGGAATTTGCTGTTGGCGGAAAGGTGATGGAAGGTAAACAAAAAGCCCGGCTTGGGTGCCGGGCTTGGGAAAGTTAGATGTGGTTGCGGTCAGCCAATGATGAAATGGGCTACCGTCGCGATCAGCCAACGGGCCTATCTGCAATTACGGACTGCGCTGCGCGCAGGCTCATTGCTGCCCTCGTTTCGGACTCGGGCAAGGCCCTGTCGGCAGTGCACTGCACTGCCGACCAGCCATCGCGTCAGATGATGCCGCGATCGGCCAACGGGCCTTGCCAATCAGGGGTATTCACCCTCACGGGCGGATTCGATCGGCTGTTCCGGCTCGCGCTTGACCGGCAGGGTCTTCGGCTTGAACGGGAACTTTTCGGCGCGCATCTTCTCGTATGCGATGATGTCGTCTTCGTGCTGCAGCGTCAGGTCGATGTCGTCGTAGCCGTTCATCAGACGCCAGCGGGTGTAGTCGTTCACTTCGAACGGCAACGTCACATCGCCGCAGGTGACGGTACGGTCTTCCAGGCTGACGGTCATTTCGCGGCCCGGCTCCTCGTCCAGCAGCTTCCACAGCAGCTCAATGGATTCCTGCGGCATAATTGCGGCCAGCACGCCGTTCTTGGCGGTGTTGCCGTAGAAAATGTCGGCGAAACGGGAGGAAATCACCACGCGGAAACCGTAATCGTGCAGCGCCCACACGGCGTGCTCGCGGGAGGAACCAATGCCGAAATCCGGGCCGGCCACAAGGATCTTGCCCTGCTTGTATTCCGGCTTGTTCAGCACGAATTCCGGGTCGCGGCGCCACGCGTAGAACAGGGCGTCGTCGAAGCCGCTTTTCTTCACGCGCTTCAGGAACACGGCGGGAATGATCTGGTCGGTATCAACGTTGGAACGGCGAAGCGGCACGGCCACGCCGGTAAGGGTAGTCAGTTTTTCCATGTCAACAAATCCTTCGATTGCCTATCGATATTCGATTTCGATATTTCGATTACTTACGATTGCGCTCGCAGCTTCCGCTCGCAGCAGGCTCACAGGTCGGCCGGCGAGCAGATGGTGCCGCGGATGGCGGTCGCGGCGGCGACGGCCGGCGACGCCAGATGCGTGCGCGAACCCTTGCCCTGACGGCCTTCGAAGTTGCGGTTCGAGGTGGAGATGGAACGTTCGCGGGCTACCATCTTGTCCGGGTTCATGCCCAGGCACATGGAGCAGCCGGCGTTACGCCATTCGGCGCCGAAGTCCTTGAAGATCTTGTCGAGGCCTTCCTTCTCCGCCTGCAGACGCACGCGGGGAGGATGCCGGCACCACGAGCACGCGGTGAATGTTCTCGGCCTTGTGGTGGCCCCCTTCATGATAGAGGCGGCCACGCGCAGGTCCTCAAGACGGCCGTTGGTGCAGGAGCCGATGAACACGGTGTCCACGGCGATGTCCTTGATGCGCATGCCCGGCTTCAGTCCCATGTAGGCGATGGCACGCTCGGCGGCGGAACGCTCGGTCTCGTCGTTGAAGGAGGCCGGATCCGGCACCACGCCGGAGATCTTCACGCCCTGGCCCGGGTTGGTGCCCCACGTGACGTACGGCTCGAGGTCTTCGGCGTTGATGGTCACTTCCTTGTCGAACACGGCATCGTCATCGGTCTTCAGCGTCTTCCAATATTCGACGGCCTTGTCCCACATCTCACCTTCCGGCGCGTGCGGACGGCCCTTCAGGTATTCGAAAGTCACCTCGTCCGGGGCGATCATGCCTGCGCGGGCGCCGGCTTCGATGGACATGTTGCAGATGGTCATGCGGGCATCCATCGACAGCTTCTTGATGGCTTCGCCACGGTATTCGATGACGTGGCCCTGGCCGCCGCCGGTGCCGATCTTCGCGATGATGGCCAGAATAATATCCTTGGCGGTGACGCCCTTCGGCAGCTCACCCTCGATGTTCACGGCCATGGTCTTGAACGGCTTCAGGCTCAGGGTCTGCGTGGCCATGACGTGCTCCACTTCGGAGGTACCGATGCCGAAGGCCATAGCGCCGAACGCGCCGTGCGTCGAGGTATGCGAATCACCGCACACGATGGTCATGCCCGGCTGGGTCAGACCCAGCACCGGAGCGAACGCGTGGACCACGCCCTGGTCAGCGTCGCCGAGCGGGCACAGACGCACGCCGAAATCCTTGCAGTTCTTTTCCAGCGTGCTCAGCTGGAGCGCCGAAGTCTCGTCCGGATTCGGACGGTCGATGTCGACGGTCGGCGTGTTGTGGTCTTCCGTGGCAATCAGCTGGTCGACGTGACGCGGCTTGCGTCCCGCCAGACGCAGACCTTCGAACGCCTGCGGGCTGGTCACTTCGTGCATGAGCATCAGGTCGATGTACAGCAGGTCGGGAGCCCCATCGCTACCCTTGCGTACCAAATGATCGGCCCAGACCTTCTCGGCCAATGTCGTTCCCATTGTGGGACCTCCTCAGATTTTTCCTCACTAATTTCCTCGCGGCTATTGCCTTGCCGCATTCTTCGTGCTATAAGCCTATGGGCTTGAAACGGGCTCGAGGTCCTTCATGCCGGTATATGAGATATGAACGAGGGACGAGCGCGGCAAACGCGGAAAAGTTACTTCCCGTCTTCTTACGGCATATGCGCAATCGTTGAAATTTCAGCATTTTCCCGGCTTCGCCAGCCGGTGGAAGCAAGGTAAATAATCTGCTTTACCCCAGTCGCGAACCACATACATTTTGCATTTCAATATGTGAGATGGCATAATTCAGCGTATGACTTCTTCTTCGAATACGAGCAACGCCATGCCCAAAACGCAGGCCATGAACGCCACGAACGAGGCAAACGGCAATTACGCAGCCACCCCGCAAAGCAACGAAATTCATTCCGGGGTCGGCGTGCTCGACAAGACAGTCAAGATTCTCGATGCTCTTGAATCCGGTCCGGCCACGCTCGGACAGCTGGTTTCCGCGACCGGTCTGGCTCGTCCGACCGCGCATCGTCTTGCGATCGCGCTGGAACGTCACCGTTTCGTTTTGCGTGACCAGCACGGTCGTTTCGTGCTCGGCTCGCGATTCGCGGAACTTGCGGCCGCAGCCGGCGAGGACCGCCTGTTGACCGCCGCCGCGCCGATTCTGCAGACCCTGCTCGACCGCACCGGCGAATCCGCGCAGATCTACCGCCGTCAGGGCGACCAGCGCGTCTGCATCGCAGCCGTGGAGCGCGCGTCCGGCCTGCGAGATTCCATTCCGGTTGGTGCGATGCTGTCCATGGAAGCCGGTTCCGCGGCCCAGATTCTGCTGGCTTGGGAGGATTCCGGAACGCCTGCATCAGGGTCTGCGTCACGCCAAGTTCACCGCGGCCAAGCTCACCGCCGTCCGCAAGCGCGGCTGGGCCGAGTCGGTCAACGAACGCGATGAGGGCGTGTGTTCGATTTCCGCGCCGATTCGCAACGCGTCCGGCCAGGTGATCGCCGCCATCTCGATTTCCGGCCCGAATGGCCGTATGGGTGCCAACCCCGGCCGCCGTTACGCGCCGCTGGTCATGGCCGCCGGCAAGTATCTGACCGACGCGCTGATCAAGGCGTCTTCCGGCCGCTGACAGGTCCGCGACCAGTCGCATACGTAACGTAAAAGCTGACGATGGAAAGTTCCCATCGTCAGCTTTTTTGTATTCATTTCAAAGCTAAAAGTCGGGAAAAGGAATAGTCACCGCCGGAAAGGCTACCGGCGGAACGACTAGTCAACAAACAGCTACCGGCGAAACAGCGAGACCAGCTTGTTCCACGTCTTGCTCCACCACGTCGGCCTGTGGAGCAGGTCCATGCCTTCCGAATCGGGCTTCGATTCGCTGGTCATGCCGTAGGCGTAGGCCTTGCCCGCGCTGGGTTTGCCCACCAGCTCGTCGTATTCCAACAGCTGCGTGCGCGGCTCGTACGGGTGGCGGATGTCGAATTCGAACAGTCGAGCGGCACGCTTGGCCGGCACCGGGCCGTATGAGCCAAAACCGCTGGTCGGCGAGGCGACCATCATCATCTGCCGGTCACCGTCGGTTCCGACCGGCACGGAACCGACGAAGGCGTTGCGGTGGTCGTGCCCGGCGGAAATCGCAAAATATCCCGCCTTGTCAAGGATTGCGAATTCGCCGCTGTCGGCATCCGGGCAGCTGACGCCCTCCCCCAGATAGCTTCCGGGTTGCGTTTTGTCTTCGTTGAGCACGAAATGCCGCCCCGCGAAGTTGCGGTATCCTTCAATCGCGCGCGCAGCGGTGGCCGCGACCGGCTTGAGCAGGCGATAATACTGTTCGATCGGGAAATGCTGGAACACCATGCATGGCAGCGTGGACGGCGTCTTGCGCGGTTCGCGCGGCGAGTCCTGTTCATCTTGCCGGTCTTGTTGCAGCTGCTGCGATTGCGCCGCCATCAGCCCCGGCGCATCCGCCAGGAAGCGCAGCGCGGCTTCCGACGGGCTTCCGTAGCCGCCGGAACACGCGCGTAATCGCCCGAATCCAGCAGGACCAAGCCCAACACGTCATACGTGCGATCGACGTCCGTCACCGACAACGCGAATGTGCCGGGCGCGCACGCGATCACGGGCTGTTCCGGCAATCCGAAGTCCTGTTCCATATCGCCAACATCATGTTTCACACCATGTTTCACGGCGATGCCCGTCGTGCCGTCGGCAGCGCGTTCCGGATTGATACACCCTGGGAATTCGCGGCAGATGCTTTCGATTTCGTCATTGTCGAGCCCGCACTGGAAGTCATGGTTGCCGAACGTCACAGCCCACGGCACGCCGCGGTCGGCAAGCGGGTGGACCAGTTGTTCGATGGTGGCTCGCACCAATTCGCGGGTGTGTTCCAATGCGGCCGCATAGCGTTCCCCGGACGCTTCGGACGATGCGGATGCCGGACGCGCGTCCCAGCGACGCTTGCGGGAGGTCAGCGCGTATGCGGAATCATATCCGGCGATCTGGTTGCCGTTGAAAATAACAAGATCGGGGCGTGTGGCGTCAAGCGAGGCCTCGATGAGGCTGATGGTGTCTTTGCTGACTTTCGGCCCGTCTTGGATGTCGGCGAATTGCAATACGCGGAATTTGCCGGACTGGTGGAATTGCAGGCGGCCAAGCCGTGCGGATACGGAAAGCGGTCGACGGTCCCCCTCTTCCGCTGGTTGGATGCGCGGGCGCGTGGCTTTGGCGGCATGCTGCAATTCGGTCATACTTCTAGGGTAATGCAACATTGGGCGATTACATGTGCGATTCACGCAGGGCGTCAGCAGATTGCGCTGCCACATCGCATCCGGCAAAATCCATCAACCCACCGCCCAAAGCGACGTGAACAGACAGGTGCGAAAAACAAAAAACCCCTCGCATCTGCGAGGGCTCATTGGCTGGGATGCCTGGACTCGAACCAAGAATGGCTGAACCAGAATCAGCTGTGTTGCCAATTACACCACATCCCAATTTGGCAGGCGTGGCAACTTCGAAAAAGTTGTCCGTCGTACCCCCCGACCGGATTTGAACCGGTGTTGGCGCCGTGAGAGGGCGTAGTCCTAGACCGCTAGACGACGGGGCTTGAGTTATCGCTGTGATTCTCAGCTAGGCTGTGAACCGCAACGAGTGATAAATATACGCGAAACAGCACAGTCGCGCAACTTACGGCGTGTCGCGCTATTTTCCGCCATTCCGCACCAG
>VOFK01002665.1_pt1 | contig 15378 bp, 13 predicted proteins | sample 5384121 | NCBI WGS metagenome assembly VOFK01 (sample SAMN12384730, study PRJNA508395) | human gut metagenome | isolation source: healthy gut J | host: Homo sapiens
TCTTCGTTTCAGTTACGTATTGCTCTTATCAACGGTTCCTGCCAGCAGATCCTGGAGTGCGGGGCCTCCGACGGCTTCGTGCTCCGGCAGGTGGGATTCATTCATCGCAATGCCCTGAAATTGAAAGATCTGACCTGTTTGCTTAATGAGCTCAGGGCGGCCGGGGCGGCGGATCGTCCCAACGACGTCGAGCTGCTCGATGTCACCCGGATGTGCAACGGACTGGTGCAGACTTTTGCCGAGTATGCCGAAACACACAAGGTAGGCTACCGTACCGAGGTGGGGAAGGTATGCTCTTCCCTCGGCGCGCGGTACGTTGAGCATGGTGCTGAATATCGTGCTGTCAATGCCTTCCGGCGCTCGGAGACGGGCGGGGAGGGTTTTCTTCGGCGTATCCGTTGTACAGGATAGGCTGCGGGTCGTGGTTTCCAATCGTGGGGAGGGCGTAGACCTGGGGCAGATCGACGTTCCTCTCCGACCGTTACCGGCTGCTGGACTATCTGGAAAGCCGCGGCAAAGGGCGGCCTTTCGCAGAAAGGGGATATGGAGCTGGCGATCTGCCACAACCTGGCCGCGAAGCTGGGCGGGGAGTTCCGGATCGCATCGGAAGGCGACGTTACAACTGTCACGTTGTCGTTTCCCGAACTGGAGATCGCCCGGGTAACGCAGCCAGTCCTGCAGGTGGACATGGCTCTCGACCGGCAGTTCGGGATGCCCGGCGCCCCGGCTGTTTCCGCCGTAACCTCCCGCGATGCGTTGCCGACGATGCTCGTGGTGTGCGAAGACCCCGACATGGCTTCGTTCCTCGCGCAACTCTTCGCCGGCGCCTATGACCTTGAGGTCATGGGAGAGCTCGAGGCAGGCTGCGGAGCAACTGGGGACGTTGCGGCCGCAGGTCGTCATTGCAGTGCGGTGACGCTCGATCCGGCCATGACCGGTGTGATCCGGCATATCCGCAGGAGCAGGCACATGGCACAGGTGCCGGTCATCCTGCTGACGTCGGCCTCGCGTTCCGGGATGAAGATCGAGGGACTGGAGTCGGAGGTGGACATCTGCCTGGCCTTCCCCTTCGACATCGCGCACCTGAGAAACGTCGTGGGGGGCAGTTGCTGCGCCGTTATGAATCGCTGAAGGATTACGGCCGTTCGGCATACAGCGCGTTCGACCTGGCGCAGGGGCACCTGCTCCACAAGGAAGACAAGGTTTTCCTGGACAGGATGCTCGAGATCATCCACGGCAATATCCTCGACACGTCGCTTTCCACACAGTTCATCGCAGACCGGATGGGGATGAGCCTGCCCAACTTCTATCGCAGGCTGGGGCGTGACCGATCGAACCCCGGCCTGCATCATCCGGGAATACCGGCTCGGTCTGGCCGAACAGTTGCTGGTGACCACCCGGCTGTCGATCGACGAGATCATTTACAAATCGGGTTTCTCGAATCGTAGTACTTTCTTCCGGGGTTCGTGCTCCGTTTCGGATGTACGCCGAAGGTGTACCGCGAACAAAGTCAGTGAGGCGATGGAAACGGATGCAGGGCCGGGCACAGAGGCGGGAGTGGAAGCCGAGACAACCTGAGGTGGCTGTTCATCGCGCCGGCCGCGCGTTTCGCGGCGGGGCGGGGCCGCGCTTTTTTGTTATTCGGCCCGAAATCGCTATATTTGCCTCCGGAGTTTCCGTGTACGGTTCGTCCGAGCGGGAACGATGGTCATTTTTAACGATATCAACATGAAAATTGCGATTGTGGGCGCCAGCGGGCTGTGGGCCAGGAATTTTTGAAAATTTTGGAGGAACGCGACCTGGGGATCGACTCCCTGTTGCTGTTCGGTTCGGAACGCAGTGCGGGACGGACGTACAAATTCCGCGCGGAGAAGATATTACCGTCAAGCTGTTGCAGCACAACGACGATTTCAAGGGGGTGGATTTCGCCCTGACGTCGGCCGGTGCCGGGACATCGCGCGAGTTTGCGGAGACGATCACCCGGCATGGAGCCATTATGATCGACAATTCGAGCGCCTTTCGCATGGATGCCGATGTGCCCCTGGTGGTGCCCGAGGTCAATCCCGGCGATGCGAAGGACGCTCCGCGCCGCATTATCGCCAACCCCAACTGCACGACGATCCAGATGGTCGTGGCGCTGAAGGCGATCGAGGATCTCTCGCACATCCGCCGCGTACACGTTTCGACCTACCAGTCGGCCAGCGGGGCGAGGCGCCGCGGCGATGGACGAACTGGTCGCGCAGTATGCCGAGCTGGGCGCCGGCAGGCAGCCTACGGTCAGCAAGTTCGCATTCCAGCTGGCCTACAACGTAATTCCCCCCATATCGACGTGTTCACCGATAACGATTACACGAAGGAGGAGATGAAGATGTTTCACGAGACGCGCAAGATCATGCATTCGGACATCGCCGTGTCGGCGACGTGCGTGCGCGTGCCGGTGATGCGTGCCCACTCGGAGAGCATATGGCTCGAGACGGAACGTCCCGTGTCAGTTGCCGAAGCCCGCGAGGCTTTCTCCAGGGCACAGGGCGTGGTGCTGATGGACGACCCGGCGGGCAAAGTTTACCCGATGCCGCTGTTCATCGCCGGCAAGGAGCCGGTATACGTGGGGCGTATCCGCAAAGACCTGACTTGCGAGAATGGCCTGACGTTCTGGTGCGTCAGCGATCAGATCAAAAAAAAAAGGGGGCGGCGCTCAATGCCGTGCAGATATTGGAGACACTGGTCTGACGGCCGGAAATTTAAAAAACAGGAAAAGGGGAGACTGCGGGTCTCCCTTTTTTCATACCTTTGTTCCCGGCGTAAAGTTCGTGCCCTATGGAATCAAGTTTTCAGCCCGTATCGCTGAGTTGCCCGGCCGGTGTGGGTGTTCGGGGCTTATGTCGTTTCCCGGCTGGGGGAGTGGGCGTTCGGGCTGCTCATGCAGTTCGTTTCGGGCTCGTGGCGGCTGGGCGGCGGCACGGCTTTGATGTTCCTGATCCCTGCGGCCGGCGTGGCGCTGCCCGTCTGCGTGCTGTGGGGCTTGGTCGGCCAGCCCCTACGGGTTGTCGCTGGCGCGCTGGTATGCCGGGCTGCGTGTGGTGTTGCATTTCGCTGCGCTGCTCATGCTGCTCTTTTCCGGATACGATCCGCATCTGTACGGAGGTACCGAAATGTTTATCCGGGCATTGCCCGGAATGTCGTATATGGTGCCTTGTGGTTCCTCTTCCTGCTTTATCTGGAGCGCTCCCGTGCGCTGGATGCCGCGATGTCCGGGGAGCGCTGCGACCTGCCTCTGTGGTGCGTTGCCCTGATGGTTGTGGTGTTTGGCGCTGGCGATGGGGCGTGCTGCCGGAGCCCTTGGCTTTTGACGGGCGTGTGCGTTTTATTCTGCCGGCGATCGGAGACGGCTCGTTTCCGGGTCTTCGTATGGCACATTTTGGGCCTGAAGTTAGCGAATTAGAATTTTTTATTGTAATTTAGGGTCGCGACAGTCAAAAGAGGTGCCGAAGATTTGTATTTTTCGAATATATTCACTATATTTGTGATACATACTGACTAACACGGAAAGTGTAAGTTTATTCTCGAGAAGTGGTAAATCTTGCAAAAATTAATACTGAGGAAAGAGAATAAGCCGGCATTTCTCCGCGTCTTATCCGTTTACGGATATAGGCGTGGGACTTTGTCGCTTATTTTAATAAATCAGTTGATAAATATATCAATCTGACAAACAGACTTTTAAGAGAATATTACAGGGGTTTTAGTAACGATTTGGAGAATGTGCGAAATTCGCTACTTTGCGTAATCATCTTGTCAAATAACCCTTGTCAAAAACAAAGGTAGGAATTTTCTTTGAACTTGCAAAAATATTCGATTTAAGTGCTAAATACAAAACGAAGGCACGAGGTTATGAGCCTCGTACCTTCTTCCCCTTTTATTTCTTGTTACCGTGTTAGATGGCTTTGATGACGAATGGGCAATAAGATTAAAATGGTTTTCTGCAAATTACGAAAAATAATTGATATATAGCCTATTTTCCGGTAATAAAAATGTAGCGACGGTGTTTCACAACTCTGTCGCTACCGCTACAACTAAAACAAGTTTTTAACCTTAATTTTTATCTTCATTACAAATGAATACAAAATAGTTGATATTTGCAAATCATCTGTCCGTTTCCGGTACGAGCCATTCGGGGGCATGAAAAAATGGTATGCCGCATGATAGTGGTCGGAAATGCGCCGGAGCCCGATTCGGATGTGTCGGATGGAAAAAAGGACTCCGTCGTTATACGACGGAGTCCCGGTTTATGAGTGAAACGGATCGGCGGGGTTAGAAATTGCCTTTGTCCTTGCGGTCCCACCACAGACGGGTGCCACCGGTGTCGCCGTCGCCTTTCACTTCGGAAGATTCAGCCTTCAGCAGCTGGATGGCATTGTTCACCTCGACGGTGTTGGAGCTCAGTTCCGTTTCGTTGTACAGCAGGCGGCGCGGGCCGAGCTGCGTGTCGATGATCGAGGGGGCCAGATTTTGCTTCGGACGGAAGAGTTTGGGGTAGCCCGTGCGGCGGTAATCGGCCCACGCTTCGGTCGAGAGCGGGAAGTTGGCGATCCATTTCTGGGTGATGATGCGTTCGAGCTTTTCTTCATTCGAAGCGCCTTCGTCCCACTTCACCGTGATACTGGTGGTCGGATCGGAGTTGTATTCCGGCTTCCACGGGTCCGTATAACCCTCAGGTGAGGAGGTATCGTCGTTGATGTAGCTGCTGATAGCCGCATCGTCGATAGCCGCCCAGTCGGGGGCCGTCAGTTTCTTCTCGGTCCATGCTGCCGCGGCGTCGGACTGTCGGTAGCTCTTCTGGTTGCGGATGGAAACCTCGATACCCCTTTTCATAGAGTTCCTTTACGCTCTGCTGCCCGGCGTCGGTCCAGCGAAGTTTGGCTTCGGCGCGCAGGAACCAGCCGTCGGCGGCGAACATGATGGGCTGCGGCGTCGCATATCCGCCGGCCAGAAACGAGTAGTAGACGCGCTGGTTGTCGTTGCCGCCGTTCTTATTGCCCAATTCGCAGCCTACGGGAACTCCGATGTATTGCGCTCCCTTGCGGATCAGGATGTCGCTTTCGTTGTATATGTCCTCGTTGTTCTGGTCTTTCTCGCCTGTCGGTTCGGCGGTCTTCTTGACCAGATGGCGGACGTTGGTGGTGAAATAGAGCGGGCGGCGCGGGTCGTTGTAGCCGTTCATGAACGCTACGATCGACGAACCGATGCCCGAATCCAGCCAGTCCATCATGCGGCGCAGTTCGTTCGAGTAGGACTTGTTGATAAGGATGTCCTTGTCTTCGAGGACTCCGGCCTGAATGGCTTCCTTGGCGTATTTTTCAGCATCGACGGGGTTTACCTTGACGATGCGCAGCGCCATGCGCAGCTTGAGCTGGTTGGCGATCTTCTTCCAGAGCGTGCGGTCGCCGTTGCACCAGCAGTCGAACGATGCGAGACCTGCGGTCTCCGTATCCAGTCCTTCGAGCGCTTTGTCCAGCTGTGCGAATATCGCCTTGTAGATATCTTCCTGTTTGTCGTAGGCGTAGCTGCTGGGGCGTTCGGCCAGTTCGTCCGCTGCGAGGACCGACGAATAGGGAACCGGGCCGTAGGTGTCGGTATACTGGAGCAGGTTATACGCTTCGACGATGCGGGCTACGGCTGCGAAGTCATGCTGTCCGGCGGCGTCGCACTGTTTGATCAGCCGGCGGGTGTTGTTGAATATTTTCTGCATGAAGTTCTCGTGCATGCCGCCGCAGAACCCGCGGGCGAGGTCGTAACGCGCCATCGTCCAGTTGCTGTGCGGCACCTCGAAATAACCGCCGTAGTTGTCGATCGACAACGAGGTCCAGTACTGGAACAGGTTCTGGTGGGTGGGGTAACTGAACGAGAGGGGAGTGGAGAACTGCGCTTCGAACGGCAGTTCTTCGGGGTCGATCTCGTAGGGATTGGTGTTCAGCTCTTCGAAATCTCCCGTACAACTTCCCAACAGTGCGAGGGGAAGCGCCATTGCGGTAACGTTTCTAAGAATATTCTTGAGTTTCATAATGTGTAAACGCTTTTGATTAGAAATTCAGTTTCACGTTCAGACCGAAGCTGCGCGTGGTCGGCAGGTTGAAGACATCGAAGCCTTGCAGGCCGTTGCCCGTACCATCGACACGTCGGGATCCATCGGGGCGTCTTTGTAGAAGAAGAAAAAGGTTGCGGGCGATGAACGCAAGGGTCAGGTTTTCTTCGACTGGCCGAACAGGTTACGGAAAGTGTAGCCCAGCGAAATCTCGCGCATACGGACGTTGGTCGCGTCGTATACGTAATCCTCGACGTTGTAGACCGAGTTGAAGCTTGTCGCGCCCACCACGTCGTAGTAAGCCTTGACGTTCGAGAATTTGATGCCCTCGCGCATCACGTAGCCGCGGTCGCGCGCCCGGCCCGTGCGTTCCGATACGCCGTATCCGTCGAGTGTGGCCTCGGTCATCGAAACGACCTTGCCGCCGATGCGGAAGTCGATGAGCATGCTCAGTGTCAGGTCCTTGTAGCGGAACGTGTTGTTCCAGCCCATGTTCCACTTCGAGTTCATGTTGCCCATGTATTTCAGGTCGGAATTCTGCTCGCCGCCGTTTACGGGGATCTGGTAGTCGGCGCCTTCGGGGGTTTCCGTCACCAGTTTGCCGCTCTCGTCGCGTTTGAGCGTGCGGACGTAGAGGTCGCCATACTGGCCGCCTTCATAGAGAGGATCACTTTGGCGCCGCCCAAGTTGGAGACCGTTACGCCGTCTTGGATACCGTCGAAAACTGCTCGATGATTTTGTTGTCGTTGTACGAGAGATTCAGATCGGTGGACCATGTGAATTCATTGCCGAAGTCTTGGAACCAGCCGGCCGTCAGTTCGAAGCCTTGGTTCTGGACGTTGCCCGCATTGACGAACTGCGATTTGTAACCGCTCTCCCACGGCAGCGTCACCTCGAAGTACTGGTTCTTGGTGTTGGTCTTGTAATAGGTGGCGTTTACGTGCAGACGGTGCTGGAAGAACTCTCCGTCGAAACCGACCTCGAACGAGTGGGTCTTTTCGGGTTTCAGCGTGCGGAACGGCACCGATTCGGGCGGGTTGATGGCGCCTTGGTCGCCGTAGGTATAGCGCGGATTGGTCTTGTAGACGGGGACGTCGTTGCCGACGATGGAGTACGAACCGCGGAATTTGAACAGGTCGATATTCCGGCCCATGTCCACGAAACGGTTGAGCAGAAGGCTGGCGCCCACCGAAGGATAGAAGAACGAGTAGCCGTCGGTGTAAGCGAGGGCCGACGACCAGTCGTTACGGGCCGTCACGTCGAGGAAGAGCGCCTCTTTGAAGCCGAACGTGACAGCTCCGAAGACCGAGTTGAAGCCGTTTGCGCTCCAGTCCCATGGTCGTGCCGTTCATGTAGAAATTCGACGGGTTGAAGATGTTGGGATAGTAGGCGCCGCCGTTGCCCGGAGCGACGAACTTGCTCTGCTCGTAGAGCAGGCTCACGTTGTTCGAACGTGTCTGCATCATGCTGGTGCCGAGGGTGGCGTTGAGCGAGAAATCGTCCCACGTATGGTTGTACTGGGCGAGCAGGTCCGCATAGAGCTGTTCGCTGAAGTAGCGGTTGTCGTCCATTTTGCCGTAGGTGTATTTATTGCCGTAGGACGACGCGTAGTGGTTGCGTACGTAGTGTTCGTCGGCGCGCTCGTAGCGCATGCGGCCCGTGAGCGAAAGTCCGTCGATGATCTGGTATTTGATCGATCCGCCGAATTCGTAGCGGTTGCGTTCGACGACGGGGCGTTCGCGGTTGAGCAGCCAGTAGGGGTTGCTGTTGGTCTCGTCGGTGGTAGTCACCCAGTTCTGGACGTTGGCGTTGAGCTCGCCGTTGTAGGTCTCGAAGTTGCTTTTTGTAGCCGTTCCAGTCGCCGCCGCGCGGGAAGGTGTAAGGTGCCGACGAGGCGGGTTGAAGAAACCGCCGGCCGGCTGGTTCGAGAATGTGCTGGTTCACGTATTTGGCGTTGAAATCGACCTTGATGTGGTCGTTGAAAAGGTCGAAACCGACTTTGGCGTTGAGCGTGTGTTGCGAGTAGTCGTTTTCAGGGGTGATGCCGCCGGATGTTACGTTGCCGTAGGAGAAGTAGGCTCGCAGGTCTTCGGCGCCGCCGTTGATCGAGATCGAGTTGTTGGTCGTCCAGCCCGTACGGAAGAACTTCTCGGCGTAATCGGGAGCCTTCGACGCGAGTTTGTCGCCCCAACTGTATTGGCCGTTCGCCCCGTATGTGTTCTGGAATTCGGGCAGCGAGAGCGGGGGTGTCAATGGTCGTGTTGCTCGATACGTTCACCGCCAGACGCCCTGCCATGGCCGATTTGGTCGTGATCATGATGGCGCCGTTGGCGGCTACCGCACCGTAGAGGGCGGCGGCCGACGCGCCTTTCAGCAGGGAGATCGAGGCGATGTCGTCGGGGTTGATCGTAGACATGGCGTCGCCGCCGTCGCGCTGGGCGCCCCAGTTGCTGTTGACCTGTTCGGACGTGATGTTCATCATCAGGGGGACGCCGTCGACGACGACCAGCGGCTGGTTCGAGCCGTTGATCGACTTGTTACCGCGGAAGAGTATTTTCGACGATCCGCCCGCGCCCGTCGAGTTCGGGGTAATCTGCAGACCGGCGGCCTTGCCCTGCAGCGCGTTGATCATATTGACCGACTTGATGTCGGCCACGTCATCGCCGCCGACCGTTTCGGCAGCATAGGAGAGTGTTTTCGACTGACGTTCGATACCCATGGCAGTCACTACGACTGCGTTCAGCTGGTTGGCGGTCGTCGTCATCAGGATGTCCAGTGTCGTCTGACCTGTGTAGGTCACCTCGTAGGGGTCGTATCCTACGTAGGTTACTTGCAGTACGTCGCCGGGCTGCAACCCTTCCAGACGGAATTTGCCGTCCATGTCGGTTGTCGTTCCGCGCGTCGTGTTCTTCACAATCACCGTTGCTCCGAGAAGCGGCCCGGAGTCGTCTTTGATCAGGCCTTCAAGGGTGCTGCCCCCCCCCCTCCTGCGCGTAGGAACGCAGAGCGGTAGCCGGCGCAATGAGGCAAAAGGACGTCATCAGAGCAAAGCAGATGAAAAGTGCTCGGTTGGTTAATTTCCTCATAAATAAGTGGGTTTTAGTTGAACAAGAGTAAAGATTCCGGAGTGACGCCGTATCTTTGGTTTGATAGAAAAAGCAGTGTTATAGCGGCATATTTTAATGTTAAAAAGTAGTGTTATGAAATCAAAGATAAATATATTTTAATTAAATGTCAAATTATATATTAAAAAATAAAATATATTTTAATTAAATATCAAATTATATATTAAAAAAATAATACGTGAAGTTCAGTATGTCCATAATGATATTTCGATTGTTTATTTCATTATAAATATATTGAATTTCAGCAAAATACACAAATGTCTTTGTATAAATTTTACGCATGATTTTTCGTGTTATGTTAAAAATATTAACGGACGTTATACGGATAATCATATTTGCAAATTATTCTCGTTGTTATATTGAAAACCATCTCCGCTAATTGGTGAGGAGTACTCTGCGTTTTCCGATGGTTTACGCCTAACTTTTTACGCTTCGTGTCGGCACGAATTTCTTTCGACTGATCCTCGTCCTCGGTTTTTTTTGGCTATGGGCTGGATTTCGGCAGACACTTCGGCTTTAGGCTTCCGCCCCCGCCTTTTTGGAGGCACTACCTGCAGGCAGTCTATGGCTTTCAGCCGCTCGTATTCCTCGCGCAACTCGTCGATGATCCGTCGGTTGTTGCTTGCAATACAATCGCGCAGGAGTTTTACATCTTCGCGGCTGAATCCGTAATGTTTAATCGTTTCGCGCGTCAGTTCGAAGGGCGCGTTTTCCAGAACCGCCCGACGGCACAGGTAAGCCAACAAATGCGGATATTCCGTTACGAAAATTTCTACCGTCAGCTCCTTGCGGCTCGTAGCGCAGAAACGCTCCTCCCCGTTGAAAGGGTTCTCCATCAATTCCCATTCGGGAAACTTCGTGGCCCATTGCTCGCGAAAAAAATAGGCATTGAAATTAACCCGGAAAGAATCGATGCGGCTGTCGAAGTTTTCGTAATTGTCGTTAAACTCCGCAACTGAAAATGTCTTTTCGTCGGGATGGCTTTCTTCATCGTCCAGCGTAATCCAAAATACCGATTTCGGAGCACCGCACAAGATTGCATAGACAAAATGCGCCTTCTTTTTCAGATCATCGAAAAATTGCCGGATGTCGCTTTTGCGGATGTCGCAATCCAAACAGTCTTGAAGCAGATTCCCCAGCGTATAGGATTTTTGTGGCATGGTTCAGTAGTTATGGGTTTATAGAACAATTCTTAAACGTACGCAAAGGTTATAGGCACTTCGAGGAATACAAAATAAAGGGACGACCGAAATTGTAAATTGCAATAAAATAACGATTGTCTGTTAACTAATCGTGGTTGGTCATCCCTTTTTCTATTAAAAAGACAATGCCAAATACGTTAGGCGATGGTTGTGTGACAGTGATGATGTAAGTCCGTATCGAGTTTCGGCATTGCATTTAACAAATATCTTAAATTGTGAGAATACAAAATATATCGTAAAAAAACAGGTGCGGAAACAGTAAGGTCAGTAGTGGGAAAATATGAAGCTAAGATTCGAGTATCCCGCACCCGTTATCGTAAAATTGAAGTATCGAAAAAAGAGGGGCGGTAACGGACTGGTACGCCTCACACCACGATAAACGAAAAGAGCATCCTTCGGCTTATCGTTTCCGTCCGCCCCTCGGCTTCCGAAACGCGAGCCTATGGAGGCAGGAGATTTCGGAAGCATTGTTACAGAAAAAGCAGGAACCGCAACGGACTTACTTGACATGATAGCTACATCACTTCCCTTGTCACTCTCTTTTTTAGCGGTTCCTGCATGATGAAAAACGGGTGCGGGACTGTCGATGAAAAAAATAGTGACGCAACTCGACATGAAGAATTCCAATGTCCCGCACCCAGTTCGGAGAACGGCCCGCCGTTACCAGATTTAGGTGCCTTTAAAGCGGGATTATTATCGACGGCGAGCGTTCTCGTTACAGCGAATGACGGCGCCCTACCCCGCACCGACCGAGGGTCGGCGGAACGTGATTCTTTCCGATTGGGAGTATATGGCCGTAACATCGTATTATTAAGGGTTCGTTATTAAAATCCTCGTTCCGGCCTAAACACATAAAAAAGCACGGAACGCAGGTACAGCCCCAACGGTCGGCCTTGCGAGCCTTGGATTGGTAACTGCCCTTACCGCCCGTGCCCGCCCACGGCACAAAAGCCGCAGGCATGACAAGGGTTTCAGACAAATTTTACACCAATCCTAAAACCTATTATATCGCTATAATAGTCGCAAGTTTACCGCTGGTATAAAGGTTGTCCTAACCTTATGAATATGTTACGGCTATGGTGCCGTTTTCATCCGCAAAGGTAACATATCTTTTTTCAATTTTAGTTATGCGACCCGACTGATGCCATAAAAGAATGACGAAACGTGAACCCGGCTCTGAAGACCCCCGCTGTCCTTTACAAGAAAGGTATGCGGCTTGCGTTACTTACGCTGCGTAGGTCGTAGGAAGCCCGTCTGACTTCGTAACACAAGAGGCCCACGCCCGTCAGGTGTAGTTGCCTTAAATGTACTGCCCCGTCAAGGCGTGGTACGACCCGACAAGGACTCTCTTGTTGCCGCAGACTGTAAATTTCCTACGTTTACGCGCAAACAGCAACGCGATTCACGCCTTTACAGCGGATCGCTTGTCCCAAAGGTAGCACAAAAAAATTCGAATCCGCAATATGTTGCGGGCACTTTTTGTGCCGTAGGGTTTATGCCGCCCGAATAGCCCATGTTCTGGCTTTAACGGAATACGCCGTCCTAAAACAACAACGGGACGGCCTTTTGGTTCCGTCCCGCTCGTGGTTACATCTTCATCCCGCGCCTTTGCTCCGTTTGTTCGATGTCAATTCCTATCCGCTCGTAAAACTCCTTTCGTTGCTGCCTGAACCACTCGTCGCCGTCCTTTCCGTTTATGGTGAACCGGAATCCGCTGGGGCTCTCCTTGTCGGGTTTGAATTGGAGAATGACATCGTTCGCCCAAAACGTATGATTATACCTTATCGAATGCAGATCGCCCGTATATCTGTAAGGTTGCATCGTAAATAACGCCTTGTCCCCTCCTTGTCCAACCCGACATCCTTGCAGTAATTTTTTCCCATTTCAACAGCCCCTTTACATACGGACACAACTCATCGACACGCATCAAGGCTTTTATGACTTGTTGTGCTTCTTGTTTAAGGTTGGCGACCTCTTTTTCGCGCCCGGCCTGCATGGTCTTGATCTCTTGTTGCAGTTGCCCGATGCACTTGTCCTTGTCGGCAATTACCCTTTGCAAATCTGCAATCTGCTTTTCATACCTCGCGGGCTTGGGGTCGTGGAACAACGCCCCGATCCTTTGACGGCTTTCGTCGTGGCATCTACGGCCACGCCTTTGAGTTTGTCGGTCTTGATCTCCCTGCCGCGTCTGTGCCAACTCCGTTTCGGCTTTCTCCAATTCTTCTTTCTTCTTCCTCCGCTGTTCGTCGATAATGTTGCAGTCTGTCTGCGCGGCTCGTTGCTGTGCTTGGAGTGCGGCAATGTCTACCGTCAGCGTTTCTTTTGTCCGATCATCGCTTCGATCTGTTCGGCCATTTCATTTTTCCGGACGAACACCTCGCGGTAATACTGCTGCGTGGAAATATGTTTTGCTTCCGATCCCTCGACGCCGCGTTGCAGTCCGTATTTGGCCATCGCTTCGGCATAGGTGGTCTGATAGGCTTTGAGTTTGTCCCGTGCCATCACATCGTCGGCACATAGGCGCGGGCGGTCTTTCTTAGTGCGGTAGGTTCTCTTTCCGCTTTGGGCGTTCTTCTCCCGCTCCAGCTTGGCCTTTCTGCGTTCGCCCCGTGTGATCGGCACGACGGTCGCGTGTATATGTGGGGTTTTCTCGTCCAGATGCAGGACTGCCGACACAACGTTTTCCTTTCCGAAGGTCTTTTGCAGCCAGCCGCAGGAATCCTTGGCCCAAGCATCCAACTGTCCGGCCTGCCGGATACGCTTCATATCTTCGGGGCTTCCGGAGAGCATGACACGCAACGCCCTTACTTGGTTCTTTCCGATCTTGCGTTCCAGTCCTGCATTGTCCAGCCGGTGCTGGATCGCTTCGGTACGGTTGGTAACTCCTTTGGGGAACTCTACTAATTCTTCGTTCAGGTAGGTAAGTGTCGTTATGACGTTGGCGGGTGTTATTCTCCGCTCGACGTGTCCCGACATGGCGGCGTCCGTTCCGGCTGCCTTCTCGATATGCAATACGACATAGCCCATAGCGGTATAGTTTCAGGTGGTTTGGATAATCTGTTCTCGGCGGCATCGGAGCGAAGCGGATAAGGATTCGGAGGTTGTCCCGGCCGTCCGGCTTGCGGAGTTGCCGCCGCAATCCGGGGTGTCCAGAGGGCGCCGCCCCTTTGGCCTATTGGGGCATTTTCAGCGTTGCGGAGCAATGCGGAAAGAAAATGCCCTAATAGGCTATGCCTTTTGTAAAAAGGCGCGGGCGCGAAGCGGCCGATGGGTGGGCGACGGTGCCGCCGTGGTGTCCGTCAGCAGGAGCCGATGAAAGAGAACCGACGGCCCGGAAGCCCGTGCCCCTGTGCGCCCGGAGGGATCCTCCGTAAATCCCGAAGGGCGCACAAGGGCCAAAGGGCTGTTACTCCGCCAGACGGTATTTGTCGCCGAGGCGTTCGGTGAGCGCCGACATGTCGCGGCTTATCTTTTCATTGGTGATCTTCGCGTAGATTTGGGTGGTCTTGATGTTCGTATGCCCCAACAGGCGGCTGACGGTTTCGATAGGCATACCCTGCGAGAGCGTGATAGTCGTGGCGAAGGTATGCCGCGCGAGGTGGAAGGTCAGTTTGTTTTTTAATGCCGCATTGCTTGCCGATCTCGCGCAGGATGTCGTTGCAATGGCAGTTGCACGGCATATAAAAGACATGGTTGTCGAGCCGCTGATCCGCGTATTTCTCGATGATGCGTTTGGGAATATCCAGCAGGCGGCGCGCGAGAACGGTTAAACCTGTGGCATCGGACTCGATTGTGCGCACCGCAAAATCGCGAATATGCGTGATAGCGGGAAATTGGCCGACAACCGTGCGGTGCGGTGCGAGAAAGCTCAAGAGAGTGCTCCCGGCACAAACGCAGCTGGGTGCATTTTCATGGTTATAAAAAGCCAGCGCGGCGGGAAAGATTTTTTCGACACGCCGATTCGTACCAAATAGCTGATGGAGGCTTTGGCTTGCCAATATCGGAAACAGGGGCACAGAGGACCCCTGGCCCGCCCACCGGGCAGATCCTGACGCGGGTCGCACAGACACCAAAAATCACATGTAGGTGTGCCGGAGACCACGAGTTGCGCATCTGACCCAGCACAACCCGGTAAGCCCCGGTATAAGAGCTGCTCGTGAGGGCAAGAAGCCTGCTGTGGAGAAAAAAGGCCGAGCCTGCCCCTTTATGCGGGTGGAGTTTGTCATGGCGTTGCAGCCTCAGTGCAGAAGAAGGTGCGGAGGCCGGCTCCGCCCGAAGCTGGGAGAGTTCTAGACCTGGCGGTGACACCTGAGCGCCACCAATATCAACCTTTAAGCAAGTACGCATTAGTGCTGCAGATAGGTTTGACGCTCCTCGCAGCCACGGGCTTCTGGATCAAAGCGACCCGGCAAGGAGAGCTTTCCGCAACAGCCGGACAGTACTACTTGTTTCCACAAAGTGTAAGCAGAGGAGGTGACTGTTCGGTGCCGCCTTGCGGTTGAGGTTATTAAAAAGACCTCGTTGGCCGTGGTGCATCCTCGGATTTATGGGGCGAGCTGGCTGTGCCGGATGGTGCGCCACCCAAGTTTTGCGTCGCTGCCTGATGAAAACGGCGCTGCGGCCTTTGCCAGATATTCTATTTTTGACAATTCTGAGGAAGGCCGCAAGGTGAGTAGCGGAAGTGTGCTGAGGGTGCTGGGTTTACTCCAACTCAATTTTGAGCATAAGCGTGAGACTGCGCCCCGGTTAGGTGAAAGCCTGCTGGGTCACGTGGACTACGGCAGACTGAAGGCGATCAAGACGTACGTTCGGCGTCAGTGGCGAGCCGGCGCACCATGCCTGGCGCCACGAGATGGCAAACGGGCAAAGCTCACCTTTTGATGTGAATTTTAGTTACGGCGCCTTGGCCCTCCATGCAAAAGCCTGGTCATGGTCGCGACATTATTTCGGAGCAATACGCAACCGAACTGAG
>VOFK01001692.1_pt1 | contig 15374 bp, 26 predicted proteins | sample 5384121 | NCBI WGS metagenome assembly VOFK01 (sample SAMN12384730, study PRJNA508395) | human gut metagenome | isolation source: healthy gut J | host: Homo sapiens
AAGAGCTTGCCTTGCCGTCTGAATGGGTAAGTGATATGGTGCGTATGCCTTTTGAGTTGAAAGCCAATCGGGAAACAGGCTTTAGCATGGAACGCTTGTTGGATAATTTTGCCTTGTTGGGTTTGGAAGAAGAGCTTTATCACAAGCGTGTGCACGAGGTGTGGGGCGGACAGAGACAACGGATTATGCTGGCGGTTACCGAGGTACTCAATAAATCGATATTGATAGTGGATGAACCTACTTCGGCGCTTGATCCCAGCTCTTGCGACCGCGTGATAGATTTTTTTAGAAGTCTGTGCGGTAAGGGTATGACTGTTCTGGCAGTTTCTCACGACAAGCAGTTTGCTGCCGGTTGCAACCATATATTTAATTTATAAAACGTGTACGGATGGGAACGATAGATATAGATTACACCAGTTTGGGAGTAGGATTACTGCTTTTACTGATACCTGTTTACTTCTTGTGGCGTTTCAAAACGGGATTACTGAAACCTATTCTAATTGGTGCCGTACGAATGATCATTCAGTTGTTTTTATCGGTGTCTATCTCCGCTTTCTGTTTGAGTGGAATAATCCTTTTATTAATTTCTTATGGGTAATTATTATGGTGGGCGTTGCAGCTGAAACAGCTGTAACCCGTACTCGTTTGAAGCGTCATATTTTAATGATTCCTGTTTCCGTGGGTTTTCTGGTGACAGTGGTGTTGGTAGGACTTTATTTCCTAGGCTTCGTGCTTAGACTAGATAACATTTTCAGTGCTCAATATTTCATCCCGATATTTGGTATTATCATGGGTAATATGTTGGGAGTGAATGTGATTGGTCTCAATACTTACTATGCCGGTTTGAAGCGTGAGCAACAACTTTATTATTACTTGTTGGGTAAACGGTGCCACTCGTAGCGAGGCCACTGCTCCTTTTTTATTCGTCAGGCTTTAATAAAAGCCTTCAGTCCCGGTATAGCTAACATGGCTGTAACGGGGTTAGTGGCACTTCCCGGGACTATGATTGGACAGATATTAGGTGGCAGTTCGCCTCATGTAGCAATTAAATATCAGATAATGATAGTAGTGATAACTGTTGCTTCTTCCATGCTCTCATTGATGATTACCATTATGTTGGCTTCCCTGAAAATCTTTTTGATTCTTATGGTCGCCTGTTGCAAGTGCATAAAGAGGGAAAACGTAAATAGAGTATTTGACAAATATCATCTTAATGACAGACAAAGAACAAATATGGCGTAGAATAGCTGAAATGGAGACTCCCGGTTTTTTTATTACCGCAGATATCATGTGTGAAGGAAGTTCGGAACTGGATGGACTGGAAGTGTTTATCAAAGGGAAGATAACACAAATACAGCAAGGGATTACAGGGCGGAAATTTACTTTTCAGGAAGGGGAGTGGCGTCTTCATCTCACCTTTTTCCTACCAATTGCGTTGTAGATGAACGTTATGCTCTAAAGAATAAGTTTATCAAACAAAGAAAATAATCTTGTACACCTTATTGGTTTTATTGTCCTATTAAACTTGTTTTGAAGATTTCTATTATTACTGTTGCCTTTTTTGGTGGAGTTACTTTTATGTAGGAAATAACCTTCATAGTAGTCTACAAAATATAAAAAGTAGAAAATCTTTCTGATTATTTTCGTTTCATCAAGAAAAAAAATGTATCTTTTGCATTCAAATTTTCTCGAAGAAATGAAAATTAAAAAGTAAATAGGTGTCCCTTGAAAGGTTCGCGCCTCTGCCTTTGCAAGACGGTTTTGATAATGCCGGACTGCAAATCGGACTGACAGAAGCGGAAGCAACAGGGGCTTTGTTGTGTTTAGACGTTACTGAAGCCGTTGTAGATGAAGCGGTCACGTTAGGATACAATCTTATTGTGTCACATCATCCGCTTATTTTCAAAGGATATAAATCTATTACGGGGCGAGATTATGTGGAACGTTGTATCCTGAAAGCTATCAGGAACGATATTGCTATTTATTCGGCTCATACCAATTTGGATAATGCGCCGGTGGGGTGAACTTCAAAATTGCGGAGAAAATCGGTTTGGAGAATATTCGTATACTTGAGCCGAAACAGGAATGTCTGCTGAAATTGGTTACTTTTGTTCCTCGCGCACAAGCTGATGAGGTAAGAAATGCATTGGCGGAGGCAGGATGTGGATGCATAGGTAATTATGATTCATGCAGTTATAATGTGGAAGGTGAGGGGGATGTTCCGTGCTTTGAAGGGGGCAAGTCCATTTTGTGGAGCGGTAGGCGAATTGCATAAAGAGTCCGAAATACGCATCGAAACAATTCTGCCTGATTTCAAAAAAGGCGACTGTTGTAAAAGCTTTGCTGGGTGCTCATCCTTATGAGGAACCTGCGTTTGATTTCTATCCGTTGAAAAACGATTGGGCTCAGGTAGGAGCCGGAGTTATAGGAGAGTTGAAGAAGCCTGAAACAGAGTTGGAGTTTCTGAAAAACATCAAGAAAACTTTTTGAAGTGGGGGGTGTGTGAAGCATACCCGTTTATCAGTGACGTTTGATTCAGACTGTGGCTTTGTGTGGTGGTGCAGGTGCGTTTTTTGTTGCCTCGTGCGGTTGGTAAAGCAGATGTTTTTATTACCGGTGAAGTGAAGTATCATGACTATTTTAATTATGAGAATGATATTTTGATAGCTGAAATAGGACATTATGAGAGTGAACAATATACAAAAGAAATATTTTATTCAATCATACGGGAAATGTTTCCGGCACTGGAAGTCCAGATGACGCGGGTAAACACCAATCCCATTAAATATTTGTAAGAAAAACTATGGCTAGAGAAGCAAAGAAAGACCCGAGTGAATTGACGGTAGAAGAGAAATTGAAAGCTTTATACCAGTTACAGACCATGGTGTCCGAAATCGATAAGATTAAGACGCTGAGAGGTGAACTTCCTCTTGAAGTACAAGACCTTGAAGATGAAGTAGCAGGTTTGAGTACCCGTATCGAAAAGATTAAAGCTGAAATAGAAGAGCTGAGATCAAATATTGCCACAAAGAAGATTGAGATTGAAGCGGCTAAGAATTCTGTAGAGAAATATAAATCTCAGCAAGACAATGTACGCAATAATCGTGAATATGATGTGCTGACAAAAGAAATTGAATTCCAGTCATTGGAAATTGAACTCTGCGAAAAGCGTATTAAAGAATATACAGCTACCGAAAAGGCCAAGAATGAGGAAATCGCACAAAGCAATGAAGCTTTGGAAGAAAGAAAAAGAAAGACTTGGATGCGAAAAAGGCTGAACTGGAAGAAATTGTTTCTGAAACAAAACAGGAGGAAGAAAAGCTTCGTGAAAAGGCTAAAGTGTTGGAAACTACTATAGAACCTCGTTTATTGCAGGCGTTTAAACGTATCCGTAAGAACTCTCGTAATGGTTTGGGTATTGTTTATGTACAACGCGATGCATGTGGCGGTTGTTTTAACAAGATTCCGCCTCAGAAGCAATTGGATATTCGCATGCGTAAGAAAATTATCGTTTGCGAATATTGCGGTCGTATCATGATTGACCCTGAATTGGCCGGTGTAGTATCGGAACAGCATTTAGAGTCTGTCAAGAAATAAGTTATTTATTATTTATATCGAACGGATTGCATAGAACTTACTGTCACTGATGTGGCGGTAATGTTTTATGCAATCCGTATTTTATATATCGATCTTCCCCCGGCTACAGTTGGGAGTAAGATGGAATTTCGGGCAAGAAGACGTAACTTTGCGTGTTATAGTCGATTTGGCAGCAATAGTGACTCAGACCGTTACTCACAATGAGATATTTCACTTTCAATACCATGTTATAGCGTGTTATCTGGTCGAATACCGCTTGTGTTATTTCTACATGGGGGGCTTTGTACTCCACTATCAACTTTGCACTCAAATTCTTATCGTAAAGGACAGTGTCGCAACGCTTCTTTGTTCCGTTCAAGTTTAATTGTATCTCATTGGCAAGAAGTCCTTTAGGATAACCTTTATAATCCGTCAGAAAATGAACAAAATGTTGTCTTACCCATTCTTCCGGGGTAAGGGCGACATATCTTTTCGGAGCGTATCGAAAATAACATTTTTTTCCGTTGCGCTGTACTATTTTAGCTTCGTAGGATGGTAAGTTTAATGATAACATTTAGTAAATTTGCAATAAGTATAATTCGGTATAACCGGTACAAAAATACAAAAGATTATGAAAACAAAAGAGGAAATTAGCAAACTGGCTTCCTCGCTACACAAAAAGAAGCCTGGAAGATTTCGGAGAGTATATACTTCTGACCAATTTCAATAAATATGTGGAGTTGTTTGCCGAGAAATTCGGTGTTCCGGTGTTGGGGCGTGATGCCAATATGATATCTGCCAGTGCGGAGGGGATGACTATCATTAATTTTGGAATGGGTAGCCCCAATGCGGCTATTATCATGGATTTGCTAGGGGCAATTCAGCCTAAAGCATGCCTTTTTCTTGGAAAGTGTGGAGGGATAGATAAAAAAAATAAGTTGGGAGATCTGATTCTGCCAATAGCTGCCATCCGTGGAGAAGGAACTTCTAATGACTATTATCCGCCTGAAGTTCCTGCATTGCCGGCATTTATGTTGCAACGTGCTGTTTCGTCTGCTATTCGCGACCATGCTCGTGACTATTGGACGGGGACTGTATATACTACTAATCGTCGCATTTGGGAGCATGATGAAGAGTTTAAAAAGTATCTTCTTAAGACTCGTGCCATGTGTGTGGATATGGAGACGGCTACTTTGTTTACTACCGGCTTTTATAATCATATTCCTACCGGCGCATTACTTTTAGTATCAGATCAACCGATGATTCCGGAAGGGGTGAAAACCGACAAGAGCGACAACATTGTAACGCAACAGTTTGTGAAGGAGCATGTAGAGATTGGTATTGCTTCCATGCGTATGATCATTGATGAAAAGAAGACGGTTAAACACTTGAAATTTGACTGGTAATTTTACTTATTATGGCAAAAGAAACCACTTACGAAGAAATAGCCCGTGACTTGAAAAATCGTATTTATAAGCCGGTGTATTATCTTATGGGAGAAGAGTCTTATTATATAGACAGAATCTCTGAGTATATTGCCCAAACAGTGTTAAATGAAAATGAAAAGGAATTTAACCAAACGATTCTATATGGTGCTGATACGGACATAGCTACCATTATCAATGCCGCCAAGCGTTATCCTATGATGTCTAAATATCAGGTTGTCATAGTAAAGGAAGCACAAGGTGTCAAAAATATAGATGAGCTGTCTTATTATTTGCAGAAGCCTTTGGAATCTACCATTTTGGTGCTGTGTCATAAGCATGGTGTTCTGGACAGAAGAAAAAAAATTGGCAGCTGAGATAGAGAAAGTGGGTGTGCTTTTTGAATCAAAGAAGATAAAGGATACTCAATTGGCTGGCTTTATCACTTCTTATTTAAAGCGTAAATCTATCGAGATTGAGCCGAAAGCATCCGAAATGATGGCTGAGTTTGTCGGTACGGATTTGAGTAGAATGGCAGGAGAATTGGAAAAACTTATTATTACTCTTCCTAAAGGGCAAAAACGAATCACACCGGAGCAAATAGAGCAGAATATAGGCATAAGCAAGGATTATAATAACTATGAGCTTAGAAATGCTCTGATTATAAAAAGGATGTATTTAAGGCAAATCAGATAATAAAATATTTTGAGGAGAATCCTAAGACTAATCCTCTGCAGATGACATTGTCTGTGTTATTTAATTTCTTCTCTAATTTAATGCTGGCATATTATGCTCCCGAGAAATCGGAACAAGGTATTGCTGCTCAGTTGGGACTGAAATCTCCTTGGCAATCTAAGGACTATCTGGCTGCTATGAGGAAATATAGCGGAGTAAAGGTGATGCAGATAATTGGTGAAATTCGTTACTGCGATGCCAAGTCGAAAGGGGTGGGAAATTCTTCTTTGGGAGATGGGGAGTTACTCCGGGAACTTGTTTATAAAATTCTTCATTAGGTAGAGTTGTCGGTGGAAGAAAAGAAGTCCCGATGTTCTTTGTGATGGGAGAGCATCGGGACTTCTTTATAGTATTTCTTTTCTTGCTAACTGCCTTTGTCGCATATTGATATTATTTTACATATTTATTATCTTGTTTCTTCTTTGTGCTTGTTGGGGTTGTCCTGATAGGTATCTTCTCTTACAAATTTCTAGATTGTTCTTTTTGTTGATACTGAAAATTAAGTTTATCTTATTTATAATTAGGTAGTTATATGGAATTTTGCTTCTTGAGAATCGTGTATTTGCTGAGAAGCGGGTGCTTGTTCGTGAAAATGAAAGTATTTCTCTATTTTTAAGTTTGGCGAGTTGCAAATTATATCACATAAAAAAGAGTTTGTCAAGAGAGGGAGACAAACTAATTAAATCCTGATACAGATATTACAGAACCTGATCAATATACATATTATGCATATGCACGTGTAACCCTATGTGCATATGTCGCATATATGTGTAGGTAAAATGTCTGTTGGTACGAGGGCTTGCGGAATCAGATGAAGAGGTGTGCCTCTCTTCTTCAGGAGGTAAAATTCATGATTGGCGAATTTTTTATATTTCCAACAGTAAATATATGATTGTAAACAGCAGTAGATATAGATAACTTTGTAGATTACCATATTTACAAACTGATATTTTATAGTTGTAAATAGAGATATGTTCTCTTGTAAAGCGCAAGGTTATAAATGTGTATGTATATTTATTTAAGCTTATATGTTAGCTGATATTTTACTGAAAACCAATAAATTATTACCTGTTCATAAAGCAGTTAATAAAGAAAATGTAAAAAAGGTTGCTCTTTTTCGATGTTTTCATTTGTATATTGTGTGTATATCTAATTTATAATGTCCGTATAATGAGTGTTTTACACCTATATAATTAAAGTTAAGATTATCGCTATTTTAGGACAGTTTACGCTTGTAAACACAGCGTTATTTAAATATGTAAATTTAATAAATACAAGTATAAACTATACATTTATATATTGTAAATTTGCAAATCCGAATTATAAGAATTACTTTTGTATCTATATAATCTGACTTATTACTTTTGTAAATGAAGGAAAGAATAGCTCAAATCGTCCAAAAAGAAGGTATGACTGCTGCGCAATTTGCAGATAAGATAGGAATTTCGCCTTCTTCTCTCTCTCATATCCTGAGTGGTAGGAATAATCCGAGCCTGGAGGTAGTCATGAAAATACACAAGGCTTGTGATTACATTAGTTTGGATTGGCTTCTCTATGGTGAAGGAGAAATGGAGACCGATGTGGACTCGGATAATAATGGTAGTTTTCCCGGACCATTGTTTGACGAGAATTCATTATTTGCGTCCAATGGGACGAATGTGCCAGAATATCGCAAGGAAATTGAGGTTAAAGCCTCTACTATTCCCCCCTAAAGAGATTGTGCGTGAGGAGATTAAGTACATAGAAAAACCTGCCAGAAAAATCACTGAAATAAGAATTTTCTTCGATAATGGTACTTATGAAACCTTTCGCCCGGAAAAATAGCTTGCATTTTACTAAAATGCCCTCCCACAGATAACTAATTGGGTAAATTCGTGTATCTTTGCATTGAAAAACGAATTTACCCAATTTTATTTCATGAAAAAATATATTTTAGACCTTGTGGTTACACAGAACATTAAATTGCATGCCAATTATGTTCTGATTAAAATGACTCAGGCTAACCCGTTACCCGAAATGTTGCCGGGTCAGTTTGCTGAGATACGGATTGACGGCTCTAATACTACTTTTCTGCGCCGTCCGATTTCCATTAACTATGTGGATAAGAAAACAAACGAAGTATGGTTCCTGGTACAGTTGGTTGGTGACGGTACACGTAAATTGGCAACTGTAAAGCAGGGTGACATCGTTAATGTAGTAATGCCTTTAGGCAACGGATTTACTATACCCAAGGATGTTACGGCATTCAAGCCTTTGCTAGTGGGTGGTGGTGTAGGTACTGCTCCTATGCTTATGTTAGGGGTAGAACTTGCAAAGGCCGGCTGTAAGCCAACCTTTCTGTTGGGTGCACGTTCCTCTAAGGATCTGTTGCAATTAAAAGAATTTGAGAAGCTGGGTGAGGTTTATACCACCACTGAAGACGGCAGTATGGGTGAACAAGGTTATGTGACCGGACATAGTCTGTTGAACAACAATAGCTTTAACATGATATATACTTGTGGTCCGAAGCCTATGATGGTATCAGTTGCCAAATATGCCAAAGCCAATGGTATCGAATGCGAGGTGTCATTGGAGAACATGATGGCGTGTGGCGTGGGTGCATGTTTATGTTGTGTGGAAAACACGGACGAAGGTCACCTGTGTGTTTTGTAAAGATGGTCCTGTATTTAATATAAAGAAACTATTATGGCAGATTTAAGCGTAAATATTGGCAGTTTGATGATGTCCAATCCTGTTATGACGGCATCAGGTACATTTGGCTACGGAAAAGAGTTTGAGGACTTTGTAGATTTAGAAAAGATTGGCGGTATCATTGTAAAGGGTACTACTCTTCACCATCGTGAAGGAAATCCTTATCCGCGTATGGCAGAAACCCCCATGGGAATGCTCAATGCTGTAGGATTACAAAATAAGGGCGTAAATTACTTTGTGGAGCACATATATCCACAGATAAAGGATATCAATACCAATATGATTGTAAACGTCTCAGGTTCGGCTGTAGAAGACTATGCCAAGACAGCAGAAATTATCAATGAGCTTGATAAGATTCCGGCCATCGAATTGAACATTTCCTGTCCTAATGTAAAGCAGGGAGGTATGGCTTTCGGTGTTTCTGCCAAAGGCTGTTCGGAGGTGGTGAAAGCTGTTCGTGAGGTGTATAAAAAAAACGTTGATTGTAAAGTTATCACCTAACGTGACAGATATCACTGAGATTGCACGGGCTGCCGAAGCATCGGGTGCCGATAGTGTCTCTTTGATAAATACATTGTTGGGTATGGCAATCGACGCAGAGAAACGTCGTCCTGTTCTTTCGACCATTACGGGCGGCATGAGTGGCGCGGCAGTAAAACCGATTGCTCTGCGTATGGTTTGGCAAGTAGCTAAAGCGGTAAATATTCCTGTCATAGGATTAGGTGGCATCATGGATTGGAAAGATGCGGTAGAGTTTATGCTTGCAGGTGCTACCGCCATACAGATTGGTACGGCAAACTTTATAGACCCTGCTGTTACTGTCAAAGTATCAGAAGGTATTAATGACTATTTAGAGCGTCATGGGTATACATCTGTAAAAGATATCATAGGTGCATTAGAAGTGTAATAGTTTTACCTTTGTATAAGTTGACCCCGCAAGGATGTTTTTGAGGTATTACTCTTTATCCTTGCGGGGCTTTTTGTTCTTGTTGCCCGATGAACTTTGACTTCTAAATAAGTTGCACCTGCAACTTTATGCAAGGGTATCAAATGATAACTTTAAATGTTTTTTCCCGATGAAATGGTTCGTTTTTATAAAAATGAAGGTTTAGAATATGCAGAAAAAGCTTTATTGCGGGTGGGAGGACTACATCTATACTTTGATGAACTTGAAGAGCTGAAGTAGAACTTTAAGTAGGTGTGTTCCTAAAAGCAAGGAGGTGCAGAGGGTAATGGATACCGTCTGCACCTCCTTGCTTTTTATATTTATTTTTTATTTTAGCAAATCCGGTCTTAAACGTTGAGTTCGCTCTAAAGACTGCTGAAGTTCCCATTCTTTTATTTTTGCCTCGTGCCCCGATAAGAGTATATCAGGAACAGCCCATCCATTGTACTCGGCCGGGCGTGTATAGACAGGAGCAGCTAATAAATTATCTTGGAAAGAATCAGACAAAGCAGATTGCTCATCAGAAATTACTCCGGGGATAATACGAACTACCGCATCGGCAATAACAGCCGCTGCAAGTTCACCTCCTGTCAAAACATAGTCACCAATGCTAATTTCTTTCGTAATGAAATGTTCACGGATTCGGTAGTCTATTCCCTTAAAATGCCCGCATAGAATGATTAAGTTTTTGGCAAGCGAGAGAGAGTTTGCCATTGGTTGATTGAATTGTTCTCCATCGGGACTTGTAAAAATTACTTCATCGTATTCACGCTCTGCTTTCAGGGCAGAAATACATCGGTCTATCGGCTCAATTTTCATCACCATACCGGCAAATCCTCCAAAGGGATAATCGTCTACTTTGCGATAACGGTCGAAAGCATAATCACGCAAATTATGTATATGAATTTCTGCGATTCCTTTCTTTTGTGCCCGGCTCATAATGGAGCAGTTGAAGAAACCTTCCAGCATCTCGGGCAATACAGTTATGATATCTATTCTCATTTTCTATATATTTTTTGCAAAAGTACTAAAATCCTCTCTGCCTAACGGTGTTTTTCATTCAAAAAATAGCTATTTTTGCAGGAAACTATCTTTTATAGTATGACTGAAATAGAAAGAATAGATCAATTGCGCGAGGAACTTCATCGCCATAACTATAATTATTATGTGCTGAATGCTCCCGAAATCAGCGATCAGAAATTTGACTTTCTGATGCGTGAGCTGCAAGACTTAGAAGCAAAGCATCCCGAACATCGGGATGAAAATTCGCCTACCATGCGTGTGGGGAGTGATATTAATAAAAACTTTACTCAAGTGGTACACAAATATCCTATGCTTTCGCTTGCCAATACTTATTCGGAATCGGAAGTTTCGGATTTTTTATGACCGTGTGAAGAAATCTTTGAATGAAGAGTTTGAAATTTGCTGTGAGATGAAATATGACGGAACTTCCATTTCCCTTACTTATGAGAATGGGAAATTGAGTCGTGCCGTTACTCGCGGTGACGGTGTGCAAGGAGACGATGTGACGGATAATGTGAAAACCATCCGTAGTATTCCGCTTGTTTTGCATGGTGAAGGTTATCCGTCCGAATTTGAAATTCGTGGAGAAATTCTGATGCCTTGGGAAGTGTTTGAAGAACTGAATCGTGAGCGCGAAGCTCGCGAGGAACCTCTTTTTGCCAATCCGCGCAATGCTGCTTCGGGAACGCTGAAACTGCAGAACTCTGCTATCGTGGCTTCTCGCAAGTTGGATGCTTACCTATATTATTTATTAGGTGAAAACTTGCCTTATGACGGCCATTACGAAAATTTGAAAGAAGTAGAAAAATGGGGCTTTAAGATATCTGATGTTACACGCAAGTGTAAAACATTGGAAGAGGTATTTGAGTTTATCAGATATTGGGATACCGAGCGTAAAAATCTTCCGGTTGCTACGGATGGTATTGTACTGAAAGTCAATTCTCTGCGTCAACAGCGTAATCTTGGTTATACAGCCAAGTCTCCCCGTTGGGCCATTGCCTATAAGTTTCAGGCAGAACGGGCATGTACCCGCTTGAACAAAGTGACTTATCAAGTAGGGCGTACGGGGAGCCGATTACTCCGGTTGCCAATCTTGACCCTGTGCAACTGGCGGGAACAGTGGTAAAACGCGCCTCTCTCCATAATGCAGATATTATTGAAGGACTCGATCTTCACATTGGCGATATGGTATATGTGAAAGGCGGTGAAATTATTCGAAGATTGTTGGTGTAGACAAAGATGCCCGTATAATGATTGGCGATAAAGTGAGATTCATTACTGACTGCCCTGAGTGTGGAAGCAAATTGGTACGTTATAAAGGTGAAGCAGCTTATTATTGTACCAATGACACGGCCTGTCCTCCCAGATAAAAGGGAAAATAGAACATTTTATCAGTCGCCGGGCGATGAATATCGAAGGTCTCGGTCCTGAGACCGTAGACCAGTTTTATCAAGAAGGACTTATTCACGATATAGCTGATTTGTACAAACTGAAAGCATCTGATATTATTAATTTGGAACGCATGGGAGAAAAGTCGGCCGAGAATATTATCTCAGGTATCGAGCAATCAAAAAGAATGTGCCGTTTGAAAGAGTTCTTTTTGCGCTGGGCATCCGTTTTGTGGGTGAAACCACAGCAAAAAAACTTTGGTCAAAGCGTTTAAATCTATCGATGCTTTAATACATGCCGGCCTCGACGATTTGATCCATGTCGATGAAATCGGTGAAAAAGATAGCTCAAAGTATTATTTTTGTACTTTGCAGATGCCAAAAATCGGGATATCGTTGAGCGTCTTCGAGTTGCCGGGGTGACAATGGAGGCTGATGAACAAGATACTGCTGACCGTACTGAGAAGTTGGCGGGAAAATCGATTGTTATCAGCGGGGTATTTACCTATCATTCGCGTGACGAATATAAAGCATTCATCGAAAAACATGGTGGAAAGAACGTAGGAAGCATTTCCTCGAAAACCAGTTTTATTTTAGCCGGAGATAACATGGGTCCCAGTAAATTGGAAAAAGCGCAGAAGTTAGGTATTGCCATGGTGAGCGAAGAAGAGTTTCTAGAGATGATTAAGTGACTTTTTAGTATGTATAATTTAAAAATTATATGATTTTTATCGCTAAAAAAGAAAATATTCGTACTTTTGTGAGCTATTGAATAAGAGTTTATTATTTATTTATGATACAAACAAGATTAAAAAGGAATGGGAGTGGCACTGATTACTCCTTTCAAAGAAGATGATAGCGTTGATTATGAAGCGTTACTCCGTTTGGTAGATTACCAGCTACAGAACGGAACAGACTTTTTGTGTGTGTTGGGAACTACCGCCGAAACCCCGACTTTGACTAAAGAAGAAAAGGATAAGATAAAACATTTGGTGGTAGAAAGAGTGAACGGACGAATTCCCATTTTATTGGGAATCAGTAGCAACTGCACCCGCACTGTTGTCGAATCGCTGAAAAATGATGATTTCACCGGTGTAGACGCTGTTCTTGTAGCTGTACCATATTATAATAAACCCTCTCAGGAAGGTATCTATCAGCACTATAAGGCGATTGCTGAAGCTACCGACCTTCCGGTAGTGCTTTATAATGTTCCCGGACGTACCGGTGTAAATATGACGGCCGAAACAACTTTACGTTTGGCACGCGATTTTAATAATATCATTGCTATTAAGGAGGCTTCTGGAAATATTACTCAAATGGATGACATCATCAAGAACAAGCCGGCTAATTTTGATGTGATTTCGGGTGATGACGGAATAACTTTTCCTTTGATTACATTAGGAGCAGTAGGAGTTATTTCTGTAATCGGCAATGCTTTTTCCGCGTGAATTTAGTCGTATGACACGATTGGCTCTTCAGGGAGATTTTGCAAATGCATTGACTATCCATCATAAATTTACAGAATTGTTCAGCTTGCTGTTTGTGGATGGCAATCCTGCCGGAGTGAAAGCTATGCTGAATGTTATGGGGTTGATTGAGAATAAGCTTCGTCTGCCTTTAGTTCCTACTCGAATCACTACTTTTGAGAAGATGCGTGCTATATTGGATGAATTGAAAATCAAATGCTGATAAAGAAAAGCACGATAGATACTGTCTATATAGAAATTGAACGTTGAAAATCTTATAGATTTACACATAATATTTTCCCTCTTTGGTCTTGCCTGTGATGAATTAAGGTCCAAAGAGGGAAATTTTATGTGGTGATGACTTTGCAAATGGGTCACTTATTATTCTTGGGGATTTAAATATCATATCACAAACAAAGGGAAGAATAAGCCGTTTCCCCGGGTCGGCCAAGGTCTTTTGAACGGAAGATTATTACAGTCTGCGGCAATGGACCGTACAGTCCACTGTAGCAGACTGTACGGCCCATTGCAACGGACTATACAGTCCGCTGCCGGAGACTGTAGTAATCCGACGGACAGGCAGGCATAATCTAAAGGACGAAAACGCTTGGTCCGACTAACGAAACGGCGTAGGGAGCTTAAAACAATGTCGAAGAATGGGGGTATCCGCAATTTAATACAGTCATCAAGATATTTTTGAAGTTTCTGTTTCATGTGCCAAAGATAGGGTTTTTAACTAATTCCCCCAAGAATTACAACTGAGCCACTAATTCCCCCAAGTTTTCAAACTGAGCCAATATGCTCGGCAGATTTTTATAGGAATGAATAAAAAAAAGAAGGTTCATCGTATAGTACGACATACCTTCTTTTTGTGACCGCGACAGGATTCAAACCTGTAACCGGCTGATCCGTAGTCAGCTACTCTATTCAGTTGAGCTACGCGGCCATTGTTAAAAACTCTTGATACCATTTATTTTTTTTGTGACCGCGACAGGATTCAAACCTGTAACCGGCTGATCCGTAGTCAGCTACTCTATTCAGTTGAGCTACGCGGCCATTGTTAAAACTCTTGATACCATTTATTTTTTTGTGACCGCGACAGGATTCAAACCTGTAACCGGCTGATCCGTAGTCAGCTACTCTATTCAGTTGAGCTACGCGGCCATTGTTCTTTTCGTTTTAACGGGTACAAAGATACGGACTTTTTTTGAATCTGCAAGTGTTTTAGCAATTCTTTTTTCAAAAAATTATTCGATGAAACGGGAGTTAAATAGCTGCCAACCTAGTGTGAGTCCTACATTCCAGTCGTTATTCGGTGAGCTATAATGATTTACGTATGCACTGATAGAACCGAAAGATAATTGGAATACAAGAGAGATTTCTCCTAGATATTCGAATTTTGTGAAGGCTTTACCATAATATGCTTTTCCGTATTCATCTTTTTTAATAGGAAAGATGGGAATGAAACCATAGAATTCTCCTCGTAGCTGGATAGAATTTCCTAATTGATAGATAGGAATAGCCCCGATTCCGGTATATTGATTGGCGCGGAATGCCTCATTGTAGGTCACTTTGCTATGGGCGGTGGGGCAAATTCACCCGCTTCCATTAAAGTTGCGGTATAATTATTTGAAAAATTTCGTGAAGAGTAATAGGCTTCCAAATAAGCTCCTAGTGTAAACTTAGGACTTATTTTGTGATATGTTTCATTTTCATAAGATACCTGCAACCATGATTGTATCTTTTTATGTTGGTTTTCTACAGGAGCTTGCGGATTGCCAGCTTTAAACTTTTCCCTGCCTGTGAATATTTGTGCTGCCATTTTTTCTCTGCTTCCCTGAGTGGCAAATTGTCGTGCGTTCAAGGTGCTTCCTTCCAAGACTATGGAGCCTCCAAGGATGTCGTAAGTGCTACGATCATGCTTTGCCTGACTGAAATCAATGATATTGGTTTGGAAATAGCGATCTTGAATGCGTGCGATTCCTATCCCAAATTCGGCTTTTTTCGGCTGAGGAAGGAAGTGCTGCTTTTATTTTCACGAATTCCTCTTTCTTTTTATTAAAAAGCTGGATTGTCGTTGTTGGAGAATAACTTTTCTTCTTTATAATAGTCAAAAGGTGGAGAT
>VOFK01001474.1_pt1 | contig 15342 bp, 20 predicted proteins | sample 5384121 | NCBI WGS metagenome assembly VOFK01 (sample SAMN12384730, study PRJNA508395) | human gut metagenome | isolation source: healthy gut J | host: Homo sapiens
AGAAATGAACCAATCCACAACATCTTAAATATCATAGTCGAACCTGTAGAAAAGGTAAAAAGAAAGACTATGACTTAATAGTAATAAAGACCTTGGAGAGGGTCTCTAAAAACTACTACTATATAATACGAGGAGAACATAATCTATGTTCAAGAAAATTTTATCAATTACTTTATGCAGTATATGCATTTTCATGGCGGGGGGCAGTATCTGCCCAAGCCGCCGAAACGACGATTTCAAACACAATACCAGAGCAGATGGAAGCGAATACTCTTATTGAATATATCGGAGACTCTAATTGGCGTCTAGTTCCAGTTCTGATTCGATAGAATCTGTGATGGAAAAAGTTGCTCTTTCCCCTGATTATTATAAAGAAGAAGTTGCTAAGTTGCCGAGAAAATAAGTCTTTTACCTGTCTATGAGGAAGTAAACCCCTCACCGGAAGTCGGCATGAGAGTTCAGTATGACAACTGGGGAGAGAAAGAAGCAATATATGTTTTGAGAGAGATGGGGAGTATAAAGAAGTTGAGATGCTGATGACACAGGTGTCATCAAGGTTGCAATTCTCTGAAACTTTTTGCATATAATCCCCTCCCTCGGGGGTAAAAAGAAAACCGGTTGGCACATATACATATGGAAAAGTCGTACCAGAAACAACAAAAAGCAGGATACAAAAAAAATAAAATTGTCATAAAAGAAAAATACAGTTACTGGAACAGGAGATTTTACTGTGTATACGGGTGGTAAAACTGAAGAGGGTAAACACTCAAGAAAAGGAGATTGTGCAACAAAAGGAGAAATAGACAATCCCAACACTGGTAAAAAATAAAAGTTACCAATAAAATGAATGGAACAACTGCGACATTTTATAAAAGGGATAATGGAAAACTGTATAATGCAGTAATTGATATATGGAAAACGGGAGTGGAAAAACTAGGAGTCAAATCGAAAAAGTATGATGATATAAAAAAAGCAGCTAAATACACCTATACATATTAAGAGAAAGGATATCCATGAAAAAAAAAATGAAAAAAAATTAAAATAATTTCAATGATATTAATTTTATGCATGTTATGTTCAGCTTGTGGGTGGACTTCGGAAGAAGTTGCCCCCATTCATACCCGAAAACACAGAAATAAACAAGCTTTCCCCCTATCTGAGTATTACCCGGTCGTTTTATTCAGAGGAATCTGAATCAGGGATGGGCAGCAGATGCTTTTTTTATGATATTAAAGAAAAGAAACTGGAACAAAAAGGAACCGTGTCATATACTTCTTCACATCCACTTACTCTGTATTCAACCAGAAATGATAAGATATACTATTCGGCCTTTAGCGGAGAAGGAAAAGGAAACCAGATTTATTTAGATAATAATGAAACCGGAGAAAAAAAGACGGATCAATTTTGTGATTTTAATTATTTGATTCAGTGTGGGGAACAATATTTTATGGCAGCTGAATTACTACACCATTACTGTATTGAACCAATTGTCTGTGATGCGGAGTTTCAGAATTGCAGCCGCGTTATGTTCGATAAGAAAGATGACCGTTTCACATGGATGGTAAGTACGGTTCCAAAGGAAAATAAAATAGTTTTCTCTCATTATTCAGACAATGAAATGAGAGAAGCAAATGACGTAGAAGGTGGTAATGCACCTTCTAAAATTGCCATGCTCGATCTGGAGACAAAAAAGACAGAAACTGTTTATGAAACGAAATATTATATAGACGGAATAGCGTGTGAGGAAAGAAAAAAGCTGATATTAAGTTGTGCACCAAATGGATTTACTACCAGACAGAAACATAAAATCTATGAGGTAAATTTAGATACAAAAAAAGAGTGTAAGACTGAAACTGCCTTTTTTATATAGTGGATCAAATGGCTCTCTATGACAATATTCTGTATTTCTTAGGCTGGAAGGGGGGATACAAAGGGGCATATATGCTTACAATCTTACTACAAAAAAGAATATGACATTATTATGGAAGAAGTAGAAGATGAATTTATCAATGGATTTTCATTAAATTATTAATCTGAAAAATTTGTTTTTTGCAACTTTTTTTTTTCTTCCTGATTTGTTATATATAATGAACAACAAAATGTAGTCTCGGAAAATCGATGAAAAGACAATCAGCACCACTCGTCTAACGGGTGGTTTTCTCTGCGGCTATAAGCCTTTGTTACCGGTCAGTGACTAAAGGCGCTAGCTTTCACTTCGTTCAAGCTATCTTGCCTTTGCCGCTTTTTGCCTACCCCCCTGAAGGGGGTATTTGTACTACTCGCTACCCTTAAAAGAGGTTCCGTACTCTCTTACGCTTAATTTGTCCATTGCTATGTCATGCGTTTCCTGTTCCTGTAATCATAAAGGGAAGTGGTATAAAATGATGTAATGAATAAAAATAAAGTTGACTTGCTTAAATATAGAGTTTTTCAAGGGGTGACGGCATTTTTTATGATAGTCTATAACAATTATTAAATATCCTCAAATGGAAGGATTATCAATTTATATTATAAGGGGAAAAATGAAAGTGAAAAAAAAATAGAGTTTTATATTTAAGTACACTATTTTTGTTAATCTTGTGTATTAGTACAAAAGTGGAGGCGAAAAAAGATATATGTACAGAAGGATATGGTATACAGCCTTAATCAGTTTAGCAAAAAAAGGTAAAAGCCGTAAAGTATGACAAAAAGTACATAAATATAAAAAGACGGTAAGGTAATTCCTAAGAAAAAAGGAAAGACTTCATTTGTACTGAGAACAAAATCAAATAAGAAAAAAAATTACGGTAAATATAGTAAAGAAAGTTGGCTTTGGTGTATCAACGACAATTTATCGTGATGTAGGAAAACGAGTAAATCTTGAATTTACAGCAAAAGAAGGTGTGTCGTACTCATCGTCAAACAAAAAAGTTGCTAGAGTTTCAAAAAAGGGAGTTGTTACATTGTTGAAACGAGGAAAAGCAACGGTTAAGGTAAAGTATTTAGGAAAAACTTATAAAAGTTCGAGTGGTTTGCAGACCAAGTTTAATAGGTAAAGTTTTCAGACCAAATCTTTCAAATGTTGCATCGGTTGTCATTCGAAGAATGGATGACACGAATCAGTATACTTGTACGAAACAAGAAATGAGTAACATTCTTGATATGATACGTTGTAAAAACTGGTATTCATATGCAGAAAATCCTGTTGAGAAAAAAAGATGGGTATGAGCCATCAGATAGGTATGTATGATTTTAATGGGAACAAAATTGTTGTAATAGAGGTGAATCCTAAAATAGCTTGGATTCACCGTGAGGATGGTTCATATATGACACTTGAATGCTTTGTGCCTGAAGTTTATGTTATGCTTTTGCTGAAGATAAACACAGCGGTTCCATTCTTTGGCTTTTGAAACAGTTTTTTGACAAGGCTGGTGATGCAGATGTATGGACTATTAAGTACAAATCGAGACCGTGATATGACCTATTCTGATTTGGAAAGCCGATTATATAGGTTATACTTCAAAGCGGCTTCAAAAGCATTTAAAACGCGGAATATTTACGGATGTAACACTGCGAAAGTTCTTTTATGAAGAAACTCCTTTCCGTCCGGACTATCTGCTGGCGGATTTGATACAGATTCTGCATCCCGAAATAGGAGATTTGGGAGGCTTGCGCTATTTTTGCAGACTGAAGGAGTGATGAACACAGAGATACGGAACTTTTGTGAAAGTAATAGAAAACTCTGTGCCTCCGTGTCTCTGTGTGCTAAATAATGTAACTATGAGTAAAGGCTGGAAATATGGTATCGGGCTGGGAGTAGTAATCTTATTGCTTTTTGCGGGCAATCTGCTGGTAGGGTCGGTTTCGATTCCGCCTGCCGATGTTTTCCGTATCCTGCTCGGTGGAGAGGGGGAGAAGGCAAGCTGGAGCTTCATCCTTTGGGAATCCCGTTTGCCCCAAGCGCTGACGGCGCTGCTTTGCGGTGGCGCATTGGCTGTCTGCGGACTGATGTTGCAGACGGCTTTCAAGAATCCGCTGGCAGGACCATCCATTCTGGGCATCAACGCCGGGGCAAGTCTGGGAGTGGCCTTCGTCATGCTGCTGTTTGGCGGTAGCATCACGGCAGGGGCGTTCAGTCTGTCCGGCTTCTTCTCCGTACTGCTTGGCGCATTTATCGGAGCCATGCTGATTATGGCACTTATCCTTTTCTTTTCCACGCTGATAAAGAGCAATATCATGCTGCTGATAACGGGTATCATGATAGGCTACATCGCTTCTTCGGCCATTGCCCTGCTGAACTTCTTTGCTACGGCAGAGGGGAGTGCAATCCTATATGGTATGGGGATTGGGTAATTTTGGCGGTGTCTCTCTCCAGCAAATGCCTGCTTTTGCATCGGTAACTGTTGCAGGGATTGTTTGGTTCTTTATTACTGATAAAACCCTTGAATGCATTGTTGCTGGGTGAACGCTATGCGGAGAACTTAGGAGTCAATATCGGTCGTGTGCGCAATTGGCTGTTGGTCATCACCGGTTTGCTGACTGCCATAACTACCGCTTTTTGCGGACCGGTCGCATTTATGGCCTTGCTGTGCCTCATATAGCCCGTATGGTATTGCGGACAGCCAATCATAATTCTTTGCTACCCGTTACTATTTTGAGTGGAGGGGCGGTGGCTCTGCTTTGCAATCTTATCTGTGTCCTGCCCGGTGAGGCCGGTATTATTCCTTTGAATGCGGTTACACCGATTATTGGAGCGCCGGTAATCATCTATGTGATCGTCAGCCAAAAGAAATCCGCAACATTTTAACTGATTTTTTTCCCCGAAAACTCTTTACCGGAATAAATGTTTACTCAATCGTTTGCATAGATAACTGTCAGATTTAAAAGGATTATGCCATTTCATATTATTTTTTATTGTATTTTTGCCCCTGGTATTAGTTTTAATTTAAACAAAGATTGTGGCTATGAAATTACCCGAAGATCCGATGATGCTGTATAGCTTCATCAATATGAAATTGCGTGATTTCTATCCTTCACTGGATGCACTTTGTGAGGATATGAACGTTGAGAAAGAAGTAATTGTCCGGACACTGAAAAGAGTGGGATTTGAGTATAATCCTGAGCGAAACAGATTCTGGTAATTGCCGTAAAGCCCCTTATAAACAGAGAAGTTGGGGCTGTGTCTTGGCAAAGATGCAGCCTCAACTTTTTGTTAATAAACACCAAATATGCCCCTCCTCATTTAACTTCCTTGCTTTTTATCTTTCTAACCTGTAAAACCCGGTGAACTGATGATTAACGAGAACAAGATTCGACAAATATATAAATCCAATCGAGAGCAGGGCTTTCAACTGTTGGTGGAATATTTTCAAGAACCGATATATTATTATATACGGCGTTTAGTGGTTCTGCATGAAGATGCGGAAGACGTGTTGCAGGAGGTTTTTATTCAGATATACAGGCATTGGGACCAGTTTCGCAACGAGAGTTCACTGAGCACATGGATTTACCGGATTGCAACGAATGAAAGCCTCCGCTTGTTGAATAGCCGTAAAAAGCGGGAAACCGTTTCGACCGAAGACATTCAGGAAAGTCTGATTTCCCAGCTAAAGGCTTCCGATTATGTGGACTATGAGAATGAATTGGCCGTCAAATTTCAGGAAGCGATACTGAGGCTGCCGGAGAAGCAAAGGCTGGTATTCAATCTTCGCTATTATGATGAACTTGATTATGAAGAAATAGCTTATATTTTGGACAGTAAGGTTGATGCGCTTAAGGTCAACTATCATTATGCGAAAGAAAAGATTAAAGAGTACATACTAAATAATTAAGACTATGAAAAAAGACTTTGACTTTGATGATATAGGAAAAAAGACGCCTTATCGTGTGCCCGAAGGTTTTTTGACGAAATGCAGCGTAATGTGCGGAAACATACGTATGGTAGCAAGCCGGCGGGGCATCGTTTGTGGATAACCGCTTTCTGCGGGTATTGCCATAGCTGCGGTGTTAATAGGCTTTCTGTTTATGCCGTCTCTTTTCGGAAGGTGATAGAAGGACTGGGCAGATGCTGGATACCGGAATTGTACGGCGGCGGCCCTGCTGATAAATGGATTCGTGAAATGTCGGACGAGGAGCTGGAAGAGCTCGTCAGCTTCTCCGAAAACGATATGTTTTTAAATTAATAGTATTGTCTTAAAAAGAAAAGTTATGAAAGCAAAAATTCATTTATGCATTTCTGACATGCCTTATGATAGGCGGTCAGTTCAGTCTCTGCTCAAAAACCAGGTGAATAAAGATAAAAAGGCAACGTCACACCGGAGCAGTTCATGGAGCGCCAGACTCATCAAATGGTGAACACGCTGATGCTGGATGATGCTGCCACTGCCAAATTCGTTCCGGTTTACCAGAACTATTTGAAGGAACTTCGGGAGTGCAGAATGATGAACCGGGCAGCTCTCCTCGGGCAGGGAAAGCAGAAAGGCATGAAGCCGCAACCCTAAATCGGTGCTGACGGATGCCGAGATGGAGCAGCAGATAAAAGGACGTTTTGCCCAAAGTCGTAAGATACTGGATGTGCGTGAAGTATTATGATGAATTCAGAAAAAATACTTTCTCCCAAACAGATTATGAAATTTACCGGACAGACGGAAAGAACAATGCCAACAAGTTGAAAAAAGAATTTGACCCAGAAAAAAGCAGGCTGTTGCGCAAGGAAAATAAACACCACGTTCTGCACAGAAGTAAGCTGCCGGAAAAACTGTGGTTTAATATAATAAGTGTGTCATAATATAAAAAGCTCCGTTCTTAGCTTTTGAATCGGCGAAGAATCTCCCTCTGTGTATGGCGATTCTGATGGAGATTCTTTTTTTATATGCTTGAGAGGGTAAAATAAATATAATCAGGTAGCCGGTTCAGAACTTCACGGAGAGAAATTGTTGTAGGGGAATGTAGATAAGAAAGAATACTCCATGCGGTTTTCAGAAAATAAAGAATTGGAAAACGGTTCGCGGCTGGCATATTTGGAAGTTGAAGTTGGTGGATGCGCGGCTTCTACTTTGTCAGTATGGTTGTGGGGCTGCTGACGGGGCTTATAGCGGTTCCTTATCACTATCTGCTTTATTATCTGCTGCATGTCCGCAGCGGCTTTTTCGCTTCCCGTCCCGCCTGGTACTGGCATATTCCTGTTTATGCTGTTTTGGGGGATTCTGATGTTTGTGTCCTTTCTGGTAGGCAGGATGCCTCTTATCAGTGGCGGCGGTATTCCACAGACGCGCGGGGCAATCAACGGGCGCATAACTTATAAACACCCGTTTGTGGAGCTGGTTTCCAAATTCGCTGGTGGAATTCTTTCTGTGGCTGCCGGATTGTCATTGGGGCGTGAGGGGCCTTCTGTGCAGATAGGCTCCTATGTCTTGTGTCCCGGTGGACACATATTCTGCAGGGCGAGCGCAAGCAGTTGCTGGCGGCGGGAGCAGGGGCAGGGCTTGCGGCTGCTTTTGCGGCACCGCTGGCTTCTTCATTGATTGTTATCGAATCCATCGAACGTTTCGATGCACCTAAGACAGCTATTACCACACTGTTGGCGGGTGTAGTGGCAGGTGCGGTTGCCACTTTGGTTTTCCCGTGAACCCTTATCATCTGATTGAGGTGTCGGAGCCGGCTTTGGCTTTTCTTGGGGTCCGGATGAAGTATTTCCTTTTGTTGGCTGTTATCATTTCCATTGCCGGCAAGCTATATGCTGCAATTATGATTTCGTTCAAGCGGGTATACTCTGCGGTCAAGTCTCCGACATCCGTCAAGATGTTCTATCTGGTACTGGTTGCCTACATTATCTCATTGATGCAGGTAAACCTGACCGGTGGCGGCGAGCAGTTTTCTGTTGGAACAGGCTCAGAACGGCAGTACGGAAATGATGTGGGTGCTTGCTGTCATGCTGTTGCATTTCGGTCGTTTTCGGTGTGCTCCGTGTCTTCCAGGCTTGCCGGGTGGTAACTTTTTATTCCCACTTTGGTGACGGGCGGACTGTTGGGGCAGCTTGTTGGACTGGTTGCAGTGAGGTACGGTCATTATCAAGAAATGTCATATCTTATGTCATGCTGATATCCATGTCGGCATTTCTGGTGGCCATTGAGCGCACGCCGTTTACTGCAATTGTGCTGATTACGGAGATTACGGGACACTTCGAGGTCTTTTACCCCTCGGTGGTTGTTGGCGGGTTGACGTATTATTTTACGGAGTTGCTCCAGATGAAGTCTTTCAACGTAATCTTATACGAGGATATGATTAACTCTCCCGATTTCCGTGAAGAAAACCGGTATACGCTGTCTGTGGAAGTCATGACCGGTTCTTACTTCGACGGCAAGGCTAGTAAGCGAGCTGTCCTTGCCCGAACACTGTGTTATCATCAATGTGCATAGGGATGGAAAAAATCTGGTCCCCGCAGGAACTCGTTTGATTCCGGGGGACCAGGTACAGATTGAGATGGACTCGCAGGACATAGAGAAACTCTATGAACCGCTTGTCAGTATGGCGAATATCTATTAAGCCAGATTGCCTATCTCGTCCAGATTCTTCTGGATGTCGGCATCCGTCAGCTCGTAATTCACTAAATCGCCGGACAAATACTTGTCGTAGGATGCCATGTCGATGAGTCCATGACCGGACAGGTTGAACAGGATCACTTTCTCTTCACCCGTTTCCTTGCATTTGTTTGCTTCGCGGATGGTGGCTGCAATGGCATGGCAGGACTCGGGTGCGGGGATGATGCCCTCTGCTTGCGCAAACAGACAACCGGCGTCGAATGATTCGAGCTGCTTGATGTCCACCGCTTCCATATAGCCGTCTTTCAGCAGTTGCGATACGATGACGCCTGCACCGTGATAGCGTAGGCCGCCGGCATGGATATTGGCAGGGGCAAAGTTGTGTCCCAGTGTAAACATGGGCAGCAACGGAGTGTATCCGGCCTCGTCTCCGAAGTCGTATTGGAATTTGCCGCGTGTCAGCTTCGGACATGAAGCAGGTTCGGCGGCGACAAAGCGTGTTTTCTTTCCTTCGAGGATGTTGTGGCGCATGAAGGGGAAGGCGATACCGCCAAAGTTGGAACCTCCTCCGAAGCAGGCGATGACGGTGTCGGGATATTCACCCGCCATTTCCATTTGCTTTTCGGCTTCCAGGCCGATTACGGTCTGATGCAGGGCCACGTGGCTCAATACGGAGCCGAGGGTATATTTGCAGTTGGGAGTGGTCTGTGCCAGCTCTATGGCTTCGGAAATGGCTGTTCCCAGCGAGACCCTGATAGTTGGGATGGGCGGTCAGTATATCTTTTCCGGCGCGGGTAGACATGGAGGGAGACGGGGTAACCTGCGCACCGAATGTCTGCATGATGCTGCGGCGGTAGGGCTTTTGCTCGTAACTGATTTTTACCTGATAGACAGCGGCTTCCAGTCCGAAGAGGCGGGCGGCATAGGCCAGCGAAGCTCCCCATTGTCCGGCTCCGGTTTCGGTGGTCACGTTAGTCACTCCCTCCTGCTTGCAATAGTATGCCTGCGGGATGGCGGAGTTCAGCTTGTGCGAGCCCATCGGGCTGACGCTCTCGTTCTTGAAGTAGATATGTGCCGGTGTGCCCAGCGCTTTTTCCAGTCCGTAGGCGCGCACCAGCGGAGTGCTGCGGTAGTATTTGTACATTTCGCGGACCTGTTCGGGTATTTCAATCCACGTGTCGGTCTGATTCAGTTCCTGGCGGCAGAGTTCCTCGGCAAAGATAGGATACAAATCTTCCGCTTTCAGCGGTTGCTTGGTAGCGGGGTTAAGCGGTGGCATGGGCTTGTTCACCATATCGGCTTGTATGTTATACCAGTAATGTGGAATTTCTTCTTCCGGGAGAATGAATCTTTTCGTTTTGTTGCTCATAGTGGTTAAAATTATTAAGTGATTCAGTGCCCAAATGTAGCTATTATTTTTGAACCAATTTCTTTTTCCTTTTGTTTTTTGTATATCAAGGTATATTTGTCTAAGTTTGCCGCGTTTCATTAATCGATGCATTTATGAAGATTTATCATAAATTCCTTTTGTATCAAAATAAATGGATTCACCCTTACGTACGGATGACAGTGGGAGTAATGACTTCCATCACTTATTTGGCCTCCATCCTGCTGATTGTCGGCGTGGTCTATGAGCATGGCTTTACGATTTCAGAGGTCGAGGCGCATCAGCTCCAACGCTTGTACCATGGGGTGTGGATTGTTTTTCTGGTAGATGTCACCCTTCGCATTTTGCTGGAATACAAGGATACCCGGCGCACGTTCAGTAAGCTGACCTGGATACTGACCATTCTGCTCTATCTGACGCTTATTCCGGTTATCTTTCATCGCCCGGAAGAGGAGGGCGCCGTGCTTGCAGTCTGGGAATTTCTGCATGGCAAGGCCTATCATCTTGTCCTGCTGCTGGTGTTGTCCTTTTTCTGAACCTTTCCAACGGGCTGGTACGGTTGTTGGGGCGGCGTACGAACCCTTCGCTCATTTTGGCTGCAAGTTTCCTGATAATCATAATGATAGGCACAGGGTTGTTGATGCTTCCCCGTTCTACGGTGGCGGCATATCGTGGGTGGACTCGCTGTTCATATCCACCAGTGCGGTGTGTGTCACGGGGCTGACCTCGGTAGATGTGGCGTCCACCTTTACCCCGACCGGGTTCGTGGTAATCATCCTGCTGATTCAGATAGGCGGTCTGGGAGTGATGACACTGACGAGCTTCTTTGCCATGTTCTTCATGGGTAATACCTCGTTGTACAATCAGTTGGTGGTGCGCGACATGGTGAGTTCCAATTCCTTGAACTCCGCTGCTCTCCACGCTGGTCTATATCCTTGGCTTCACGTTGGCGATAGAGGGGCGGGGATGCTCGCCATTTGGAGTGATATTCATGGTACAATGGGGATGGATGTTCAGGAAGAGCTGGCCTTTTCCGCTTTTCATGCTATTTCCGCTTTCTGCAATGCTGGTGTTCTCCACCTTGCCGGGCAATCTGGGCAATCCGTTGCTGATGCGGGGCATCATAATCCGTTTATATATACATATCCCTGCTGATTATTTTCGGGGGTATCGGTTTCCCGATACTGGTGAATTTCAAGGATATTATTCTTTATCACATACGCCGCTTCTGGAGATTTCTGCGTACATGGGAGTGGGATGGCCGCAGGTTCTATCATCTTTATAACCTGAACACACGTATCGTGTTGATTGTCACATTCCTGCTGTTGGTGTTCGGTACGCTTGGCATAGCCCTTTTTGAGTGGAACGGCTCTTTTGCAGGCATGCCGGTTGCCGATAAGTGGACACAGGCGTTTTTCAATGCGGTTTGTCCTCGTACGGCGGGCTTTTCCAGTGTGGATCTAGCCGGCTGGGGGTGCAGACGCTATTGCTCTACCTTATCTTGATGTGGATTGGCGGCGGTTCGCAGTCCACTGCGGGCGGCATCAAAGTGAATGCTTTTGCTGTAGTGGTGCTGAACCTGGTGGCTGTGTTGCGCGGCACGGAACGGGTAGAGGTGTTTGGACGTGAGCTGTCATACGATTCTATCCGTCGTTCCAATGCCACGGTGGTGATGTCGTTCGGCGTCCTGTTGCTATCTGTTTTTGTGATCAGTATTTTGGAACCGAAACTTTCACTGCTTACTATTGCCTTTGAATGTGTTTCGGCCATCAGTACGGTGGGTTCCAGCCTGAACGCCACTCCCTTGCTGGGCAGCGACAGCAAACTGTTGGTGGCGCTCCTGATGTTTGTGGGGCGTGTAGGGCTGATAACCTTGATGCTCGGCATCATCAAGCAAAAGAAGCATACGAAATATCGGTATCCGAGCGGACAGATTATTATTAACTGATTTGTGGTTTATGATTTGGAAAATCATGGTGTGTAAATGCCAAAACATTGATCTTATGAAGTATATCATTATCGGTCTAGGGAATTATGGTCACGTGCTGGCAGAAGAACTTTCTGCACTGGGGCACGAAGTGATAGGCGCCGACGTGAGCGTCTCGCGGGTGGATAGTCTGAAGGAAAAGATTGCCACAGCATTTGTCATCGACGCTACGGACGAGCAGGCCCTCTCCGTGATTGCCCTGAACAGTGTGGATGTGGTGATTGTTGCCATCGGCGAGAATTTCGGTGCATCCATCCGTGTAGTGGCTTTGCTGAAGCAGAAGAAGGTGCAGCATATCTATGCAAGCGCCATTGACGCTGTCCACCGTTCGGTGCTCGAGGCCTTTCGGCTGGAACGCATTCTTACTCCCGAGGAGGATGCCGCACGCGGACTGGTTCATCTGCTTGAGTTTGGTGCCGACATCGAAACGTTCCGGGTGGACCGAATTACTACGTTGTGAATTTTACTGTGCCCGAAAAATTTATAGGCTACAATGTAAATGAACTGAAGCTTGACAGCGAGTTCGGGTTGAAACTGCTTGCTCTGAAGCGTGCCGAGACTTTGAAGAATTGCCTGGGCATCTCTTTCACCGAGCATGATGTTGTAAACGGACTGCCGGATGATGACCTGATACAGGTGGGAGACCGGTTGGTGTGTTACGGGCGCTACCGGGATTTCCAGAAGTTCTGGAAAGCGCTGTGACGGCAGGCGGAATTATTATTCTCTTTTTTTGTAGCTTTTATTGCTTATCCGGCAAAAAATAGCAGTATCTTTACTTCCCTAATGCCAGATTGTTCCGCCATGGAGTAAATTCCATTCCGTCATGGTGGAACGGAACTTTCTCCGTGGTGGAACAAAATTTACCCCGTGGCGGAACGATTTAATTGAAGAAACGGCTTTCTCTCTTTGTCACCGTGAGAAAGGATGCTGAGTGTAGCAATGGTGAAAACTTAGCATCTTGAAAAGTATGAGTGCCTATTATGACCTTTTGGGAGAAACCCGATATTCGCCGCACCGGTGAGCAACAACCCCTTTTATGCCCATTTTGTGGCTAAGGGAACGATTGATAGAAAAGAGTTTATAGACCGTGTCCACTTGTTTACGGGTATCAGCCGCAGCGTGCTTGAAGGTGCGATGGCAGCGTTCATGGACGAACTGCGCGATTGCCTGGCCAACGGTTGGACGGTAGAATTGGTGAGTTGGGCTATTTTACGCCCTCATTGAGTTGCCGGCGCCGTGCGATGGAGAAAGATGAGGTACGTGCCGCGTCAGTTGCCTTGCGCGGACTGAATTTCCGTCTGGGGAAGAAATTTCATGAAGATTTAAGCGGTAAGATGAGGCTTGAGCGCAGGCCGCAACCCGCCGTGCCGCTTTCCTCGGATAACCTTTCGTCTATGGAGCGCCGCTTTCAATTGCTGGACGAATATTTGCAGCGGAATCCTTGCATTAACCGTGCCCAGTATGCCCGTCTGACGGGACGTAGCTACTAAGCAGGCCGTTAACGATTTGAATCAGTTTATCAGAGACGGAGTGTTGGTGAGATACGGAATGGGGAGAAATGTGGTGTATGCAGGAAAAAAAGTGAAAAGTTTTTTATAGGTATATATATCTTTGTTTATCAATAGCTTATCTATTGTTGTTAATCCTCTTTATCATGACTGTAACTTACTGAAACGACAGTTAAAAGCACCATGTCGCTTTGCGCTCGTTGTATCTTTGCATCGTGGTCACAAAGAAACTGGTTTTGCAGACTGACGAGCGAACAAGACCGAAAACAAATTTATTAATCGTTTAAATTAAAAAAAGTTATGGCATTGAATTACGAAGTGAAAAAAAGAGAAAGTATTCGGTTTTGACGAGACAAAAACGGAAAAGTATGTAGCGCAACTGAAAACTTGGTATAATACAGTTTGGCGATTTGTGCGATGAAGTCACCAAGATAGGCATGGCTCCGCGTGGTGTGGTAAAGATGGTTCTGGATGGCTTGATAGACACATTGAACATTAACATTAACAAGGGGTTTTCCGTACAGTTGGGTGATTTCGGTTGTTTCCGACCGGGCATCAATGCAAAGAGTCAGGACAGGGAAGAGGATGTGAAGTCGGATACGGTTTACCGCCGGAAGATAATTTTCACTCCGGGCCAGCACTTCAAGGAGATGCTGACACGTGCCAGCGTGACGAGAGCAAGTTGGGAAAAAACGGAAACTGTTTCGGGAGGCGGTTCTGCTCCGGGAACCGCGGAAACGGGGAAGAAGAAAATCCGTTGGGATAACATTCTTTCAGTCTGCCTGGAACGGTAAGCGAAAGTAAAAGAGAGGGATATGGACTTTTTTCAGGAAAGGTTCATATCTTTTCTCCGATTGCTTGACTTCGCCTTTCGGATGTTGTATCTTTGTATCTCTAATAAAAAAAAACTTTGATGATAAATCTGCAAAAAAACTATGGAAAATGAAAATGACTTCCGTATCAGAACGTATACGAAAAGAGAGCTGGCATGCCTGTATTGCCCCAACACAACAGCACGGTGTGCTATCCGTACGCTGACGCGCTGGATTAAACGTAACAGCGAATTGTATGCGGAATTGCTGCTTACGGGATACCACGCAAGGGTGCGGACATTTATGCCGAGGCAAGTGGGAATAATCGTCCGTTACCTGAACGAACCTTGATTGAAGGCAGATTCTTAGGATATACGGATATGCTTGACGGTAATGAGAGGGGCAGAAGCAGAATTACCTGATGTTTTTTCTTTTGGTATGCTCCCTTGCTGTTTTTTAATGGCTTTCATTTGTATTTTTCCCCGCTCTTTTTTTGTTCCTTTGCCCTTGTCAATAAAAAAAAAGAATCAATGAAGACTCTTGTTTATATAGTGACTTGTGTGGTGATGTTGTCGGTTATTTCCTGCACATCGCGGAATAAAGGCGGAGACGATGTACAGGTTTTGATGAAAGCAACAGCACAGTGATATCTGCTCCACAGCGTATGCAGGTTTCCGATACGAAAGTGACCATTACCTACAAAGGCAGGGAGTACCGCTCGTCTGTTGTCCGCCGCCCGGACGAGAGTCTGCCTTGTTGTGACGAATGAGCAGGGGAGAGGTTTATCGACAACAGCATTGCGCTGCGCATCACTTGTGGCGGAAAACAGATTGTGGACAAGGTGTTTACGAAGGAAAGTTTCGTCTCACTGGTCGATGCCCGCTTTCTGAAAATATGCCATTCTGGAAGGACTGGTCTATGATAAGACAACGCCTCAGGGCATTATCTATGCCGCCAGCATCTGCTATCCGCAATCCGACCTTTATGTACCTCTCCGGCTGACGGTTTCCGCGGATGGCAAAATCTCCATGGCGAAAAAGGAACTGCTGGAAGAGGTGTATGGGAAGATGCCGTTTCCAATTGATATACGGGTAATTCCAGAATGATTCCAGATTTGTGAGTGCCGACA
>VOFK01003932.1_pt1 | contig 15328 bp, 29 predicted proteins | sample 5384121 | NCBI WGS metagenome assembly VOFK01 (sample SAMN12384730, study PRJNA508395) | human gut metagenome | isolation source: healthy gut J | host: Homo sapiens
CTGCCGCGCCTACTGGTGGGACGCGGGTGTGCCCACCTACTATAAAATGCCATCGCGGTCATCCCAGGGCTTACCTGACTCAGCCTCGGAACTCGCCGAGGCAGCCTGCCGGGCCGCGGTAGTGCTCAGCCGCATCTCTGCGTGCGGCCAAGAAGGGCGAGGCTCACCGTATCGAGTCCCGTTGAGGACAAGTGAGCAATCTTTAGTCGCCGTTTTAAGTACCGAGTCACGCGCGGCACCCGGTGACGCCGGCGAGCAGATTCTGGCGACGGCGACGGCCGGAGGCGCCTGTTGACGAGTCTGCCGGTCAGCCGGCGAGTCTGCCCCTGTGGTCTGCGAGGCTGGCGGCGACCGCTTCGTTGCGTGCCAGCGCTCGGCGGTACTACGGTGCTGGGTTCGACTGGATCATCGTCAAGATCTCAGTGAGCCCGGCCAAAGCCGTGGACAAGATGACAAGCATGGTCGAGGGTGCGCGCAAGACATCATCCCCAACGAGATCGTTCTTGAGACTTCCCGGTGGCCCTCTATCGTTCTTATCCTGTCACGCTGGCCCTTGTATTGTTACTCCTAAGCCGGTCGGTCTTAACGACATGGTCAACCTCACTTGCCGACCACGCTCGTGGCAAATGCTCGTGCTCGCTCCCACTACCATCGAAGCACGGTACGGCATGAGTCATGAGTCAACGCAAAGCGTGGTTGCCGCGCTATCGAGGCTCGCCGGCGACGTCGACATCCTCATGCAGCCGACAAGGCACCATCACTTGGTAACCGCTGCCGCCGTGAGTCTTTATCCCTGAAGTCGCGACGGCGTCGAAGCGGAGTTAGCCGATGCCGCCCAGCTTTTCCTCGCTTCGGCCGACGAGACCCGGAGGGTCGTTCCCATCGTCGTGCTCGCCGGGCGAGCAAGTTCGGCTGGCGCGGTCGCACGCCTCGAGGATAAGTGCGGGTATGGAGTTCATATCCTGTTCACCGTGGCAACGCGTATGTCCGGCGTAACCACGAGGGCAATGATCCGCAAGGGTTGCCGATTCCGTGCATCATGGCGTGTTCTCCTCGTGAGAGTGACGAGTGTCGTCGAGAGCGCATCGCGTTGCCGGTAAACCGTTGGTCAAAACACCAAGAACTGCCGTGGCGTTGTGTACCTTAAGGACATCATCAAGTCCGGCGTTATGGAGGATTCGCCAGGAAATCTGCGCCGCATGGTGTCAAGCACTTCATTATGGCGACGGGCGTAACCTCGCTCAATACGCCGTGCGCCATCGCCGCCGAGGCCGGCGTGGACGACTCGCGGCCGAGGCCACTGAGGCAAGCTCGAGAAGATCCGCGCGTCTCCAGCGCGCAGCAATGCCACTGACCGGCGCATGGCTCAACGACGCGCGGCTTGGCTCATAAGCCATGAACGCGCGCGCTCAGGCCGCGAACAGGGCCGGCGACCGCGAGGTCGAGCAGCCTTCAAAGCTTCACACGTCGAGGTCGTGCGCATCGGCGAAGCAACTGCTCATGACCCGCGGCTCGCTCCCGACCTTCTCGGTCGCCAACGACATGTCGCCAAGTATTTCCCATTATCCCGGCCCTATTCTCGCCGATCTACCCGGGTTGGACGCCCTCAACATCCAACGGGGCTCACCAGCCCGTTGTCTGCCGTGCTGTCCGCCATTATCTATAACGCGCTGGTCATCGTCGCGCTGATTCCTGCCGCCCTGAAAGGCGTGAAGTACCGCGAGCTTTCGTCCGGCCAGCTGCTGACCCACAACCTGCTGGTGTGGGGTCTGGGCGGTATCGTGGCGCCGTTCGTATTCATCAAGATTATCGACATGCTGCTGGCCTTGTTCGGCATTGGCATGATGTAGACGGAGGTTTGTATGTTCAAAGGTATCGCATCGCGCGCACTTCTGGCGTGTTCGCGCTGTTTACCATCGTCTGCGGCCTCGATGGGATACGCTCGTGGTGACCGGCGTCGCGCAGCTTGCATTTCCGTACAAGGCGAACGGATCGCTCATTTACGGTCGACGGCAGGTTGTGGGCTCCGAGCTCATCGGCCAGAACTTCGATGATGAAGCCCACATGTGGGGTCGTATCCAGAACGTGTCAATTGTCGAAGGCGAAGACGGCGAACTCATGGCGTATGGTGCCCCGTCCAACCTGTCCCCGGCGAGTGAGGAGCATCGGCAGCTGATAGATGCGCGCGTGAAGAAGATTCGCGCCGCCAATCCCGATGCCGATATGGACGCTGTGCCCGTCGACCTGGTGACGTGTTGGGGTCCGGCCTCGACCCGAGATCTCTCCGGATGCCGCCGAGTACCAGGTCCGCGCCTTGCCAAGGTCACGGGCAAAAGTGAGGACGAGGTGCGCGACATCATCGCCGCGTGCACCAAGGGTCGTTTCCTCGGCGTGTTCGGCGAGCCCACGGTCAACGTGCTCAAGGTGAACCTTATGCTGGACAGCGTGCTGTAGGTGAAGGAGCGGCGGATGAGGGCATGACTGACTATCTGAGCTCCCCTCAATTCCACCCGCCCATCAGTTGCGGTGAAATACGGACTGTTTTGACTGTCAGAAGCCTCATCTACTCCGTATTCCACCGCAACTTTTTGTGAGGGACGGGATTGAAGGTGGGGGAGTGCGAGCGAGTGCGCATGCGGCGGTTACTGATACGATAGGTACGTTAGCAACTGCCGCCGAGCGGCTCAAATGAAAAAGGAACCCTGTATGGAGTCCTCCGCCTATCCGATGCTCTTTAGCCCGATCAGGTCGGTACGACCGAGGTCAAGAACGCGATCTTTATGCCGCCGGTATCTACCAACCTGGCCGATCATGGCTATGTGACCGACGACTTGGTCGATCATTACCGTGCCCGTGCCAAGGGCGGCGGTGGGCCTCATCATCACCGAGGTCGTGACGGTCGAGCCTACCTATACCTATTTGCCGGGTGACATGCTGCTACGACGACACGTTTATCCCGGCTGGGGAAAAGCTCGCCGCCGCCGTCCACGAGTACGGCTGCAAGATCATGCCGCAGCTCTTCCCCCCCCGCCTTACATGGCCTTTAACATTCCGGGCACGCCGCGCCTGATCGTCCGTTGTGGGCCCGTCCTATGCCGCGAGGCGCCGCGCCCCATCACGGTCGATGAGATTCACGAGAGCTCACGCATCAGTTTGGCGACGCTGCCGTTCGTATGCAGAAGGCCGGCGTCGATGGCGTCGAGGTCCACGCGGCGCACGCCCACGGCATGCTCGGCGGCTTTTTGACCCCGCTCTACAACAGGCGTACCGATGAGTACGGCGGCTCGCTCGATGCCCGCATGCGCTTTTTGCTCGAGGTCATCGCCGAGATTCGCGAGCGCTGCGGCAAGGACTTTATCATCGACGTCCGCATCTCGGGCGATGAGTACACCGATGGCGGCCTGACCCTCAACGACATGATCTACGTCTGGTGTCTCGCGTCGCTTGGAGAAGGCCGGCGTCGACATGATTCATGTGTCGGGTGGTACCACCATCAAGCGCGGCTCCGCGATTCCTGCCGCCGGTACCAGCAGGCCTCGCACGCCGCCTGCTCGCGCGAGATCAAAAAGCACGTCAACATTCCCGTCGCCACCGTCGGTCGCATCAATGAGGCGTGGATCGCCGAGGAGCTGATTGAGGACGGCGCCGCCGACATCTGCATGATGGGCCGCGCCAACCTGTGCGATGCCGAGTTCTGCAACAAGGCGGCTGCCGGTAACGCCGACGAGATCCGTCCCTGCATCGGTTGCCTGCGCTGCCCTGAACGGCATCATGTTCGGCAAGCGGATCTCCTTGCACCGTCAATCCGGACGTGGAGCGCGACGAGGCTGGCTACGAGCCTGCCGCCGAGGCAAAGAACGTGCTCGTCGTGGGCGCCGGTCCCGCGGGCATGGAGGCGGCTCACATTGCCGCCAAGCGCGGCCACAACGTGGTGCTCGTGGATAAGCAGGACGAGCCGGGCGGCGAGATGCGCATCGCGGCCGTTCCGCCGGCAAAAGCAGGAGCTCACGCGCGTGATCAAGTATCAGTATCGCCGTCGCCTGGCCGAGGCCGGCGTCACATGCGTCTTTGGTACCGAGCTGACCGCCGAGGACATCCAGCGCGACTACGCGGGTTATGAGGTTGTCCTGGCCTACGGCGCCGAACCCATCGCTCCGGCCTTCATGCAGGGCTTTAAGCAGGTTATGACGGCCGACGACCTGCTGGGCGGCAAGGCTTTCCCGGGCAAGAAGATTGTCATCGTGGGCGGCGGCACCGTCGGCTGCGAGACGGCCGATTACTTGGCGGCCCCGCTGGTCAACGACCTGTCGCCGACCAATCGCGATGTCACCGTCATCGAGATGACCAAGACGCTCGCCGCCAACGAGGGCGGCGCCGGTCGCGCGGTGCTCATCACGCGCATGCTCTCAAGGGCGTTCACGTGCTGACCGAGGCCAAGGTGACCGAGATCACCGAGGACACCATCAGCTACGAGAGGACGGCGAGGTCCACACCATCACCGGTGCCGATACACTGGTGCTTGCCATGGGCTATCGTCCCAACACCAAGCTTGCCGACGACCTTGCCGCTGCCGGCGTTACCACCCACGTGCTGGGTGACGCCAACAAGTGCGGCAACATCCGCGACGCCATCGGCGATGGCTACAAGGTCGCCTGCGAGCTCTAGTCAACCCCTTTGCACCAATCGATTGCAAAAAGCGGCGGCTGCCCTGTGTGTTGGGCAGCCGCCGCGTTTTGCCAAAGAAAAGATTATTGTCGGGCCCTAAATGCCTTTTTGTTTCTGCTCCCCCCGCAATCATGTTGCGGTTATACACCAGGTGCAGATACATCGCATCGTGAGCGGCGGTGGGATTGCGCGAGGCGATGGCGTCGGCCACATCGCGGTGCGTGCGGATAGTTTCCTCGACGAGCTTTTTGCCGGTCACGTCGATAAAGAGGGGGACGGATGCCTTGAGCACGCCCATCAGGCGGGGAACGACGAGGTTTCCGCCATCCCAGGGCGGCTAACATGGAGTAGCGCCCGTGCGCATCGATTCCCTCATAGATGTGCGGCACAAAGGGCCCCGAGCTCACACGAGCTCGGGGCCTTTTTCGTCTGGATTGGGGACGCATAGCCGGACGAAAGCGTGTTGCGTTTGGCGTAAAACCATACGAAAGTGCAATTTGCGTCTTATTTCCGAACGTAAAACAGACGAAAACCGTTTACGTCTGCTTTAAATCCGTACGAAAAACGGTTTTTCGTCTTGCAGGGCAGTTGCCGTTTCTACAGTTCAACTTCCAGTTCGGCTTTGTGTTCGCAGAGGTAGTCGCGCATGTGGGGATGGCAAATGAGACCTTGCCGTACGAAGGAGCCTCGATAATCGATTCTCTTAACAGGCGGCTGCGGACGGAGCTCACCTGTTGAGGCGTTTTGTTTAGGGCATCGGCAACCATGCTGGTCGAGCTCGTCTGCCCCAAAGACGCCATGCTCAGCAGATAAGCGATGCACGTGGGCGGAATGCGCTGCAGCGCGGGCTCAATCACCATGGCGCAGAAGCGTTCGCGTGCCGTTGCAATGCCACGCTCGGCTTCTTCTTCTCAATAATCGCTGTATGTGCGCGTCTTGCCAACTGCCATGCGTAGTATCCAACGCGTTGGATCATGAAAGGATAGCCCTTGCGTTGCCTCGGCAAGTTGGCCGGCAATACGGCTGCAACTCCATGCCAGACGCTTCAATGGTTTCCTCGAGGGGGAGTACGACACTTCGGTTACTGCCACAGCCTTCAGATCAAAGGGGGGGCACGGCGCAAAAACGTAAGTGTCTTTCCGTTGATGATGCTTTCAATCATCGAAGGCAGCCCAGCAAAAACAAAGGCGATATCAAGGTCTTCGCCGATAACCTGCTGAATCGCAATGGAGAGCGTTCGGACCTCATCGAGCTCTGCGTCTTGAACCTCGTCGAGAGTGATGAGCAGGCCATTTCCATTCTTGGATATTGTCTGTCTCATGGCGTCGCGTAGCGATGGGCCGATTCGCTCAATATCTATGCTGCCGATGGATATGCCAGCTACGGTGGGCTCAAATCTGGCGTGTTTGGCCTGGAATTTGGGCTGCAGCTGTTCGAGAATGCGCTGGCAAAGTCCCCTCGGTTGCGACCTCTTTATGACCGTCCAGCCACGGCTTTGCGCCAAACGTGAGCACTCGTCAAGGAGGACCGTCTTGCCCGTTCCACGGACGCCGGCTATGCGCATTAGGCGCCCAGGGGCACCAGGCCGTTGACGAGGCCCCTCATTGAATTCTTCGAGCACATCTTCGCGGCCGATAATCGTGGGAGGTGTTTTACCTGCTGTGGGCTTAAAAGGGTTTGTTTGCATGTGAGCCACCTTTGCTCAAAGATATAGCAAAGATATAGCAAAAGTATAGCAAGATATAGCAAAAAGTATAGCAAGATATAGCAAAGTATAGTGAGATATAGCAAAAGTAAGCGCTACTCGCGGGTTTTGCGGTGGTGCTATTTTCCAAATGCCGCGCGGATAAAGCGCTGGGCGAACAGCTTGTTGGCAACTCACGAGGGATCGGGGGGTGCCAATTTGGGGTGCAGTAGTGCTGCGCCACGAAAAGGGCCTATCTACTACGTTTAAGCCGCAGGGGTCAACCATAGTCGGCTATTTTGAAAATCGATAAGCTCTCTATCTGCGGTTTTGTTTTCGCACTTTTCAGCATGGTCTGGGCTCTCCGCGTTAACGTAGTAGATAGGCCCCTTTCGTGGCAAGGGCCGACCTGCGGCCCGGGGTGGCTAAAAAGCCCCGTCCCAAAAGACTGTTGGAAGTTGTGGTGGAATAGTTCCTGTTTTTGCTGCTGAAGGCCTTGAGCAGGAACTATTCCACCGCAACTTCATGAGGGGCGGGGGATGCGATAGTATTGCATGGTGGTATTCGATTAACCGAGGCTTCATCCGAGGGGCTTTATGGAACAACACCAGCATAATCAGAGCCTGCAAGATCGAGGCATACACCGCATTGCGCTCCAAGATCATCTATGCCGAGCTTAGGCCCGGCACACGCCTTTCGGCGATTGGTCTGGAAAAGGAGACGGAATCGGGCGCACGCCCATTCGCGAGTCCTTTGTGCGCCTGCGTGAGCGGGAGCTGGTGGAAACGCGTCCCAAAAAGCGGCACCTATGTCTCGAAAAATCAGCATGGAGCGCGCCGAGAACGCTTGTTTCTTGCGCGAGAAACTCGAGAGAAGCGTGCTTTTATTAAATGCTGTTCGGCCGCCTCGCCCGAGCAAAAAGCATCGGCTTGAGCAGATTCTTGCCGAGTCCGAGTCGCTCGACCATAGCGAAACGCGTCGCTTTTTTTTCGATCTGGACAACCTGTTCCATGAGACGTGTTTTTGTGATTGCCGGTCGCCACATGCTGTGGGATTGGATGAAGAGCATCAATACGCATTTTGAGCGGTATAACTGGCTGCGTATGGTGTCGCAGGATTTGGATTGGGAGCCGATTCGTCGGCAGCATCGTCGGATTCTCGAGGCCATTAAGAGGGCGATACCGATGCGGCGAGCTATCTGGCCGAGACATACTTGCACCTGATGCCCGAGGAGCAGGGCCCGGTTATTGCCTTGCATCCCGACTATTTTGAGCTGTCTAAAGACTCGGCTATCCTAGCCCATTATCGCATCTGCTCGAGACGCAAAAAACGATGCTTCTCACCTACAGCGTTTTGCAACCGAGATTTTTAAAAAATGCCTAAAATGGCTCAGACCGCCGACAATTGGGAAAGGGGTGCGCTATGGCGCAGATGAGAATCAAGGACATTGCCGCCGAGGCGGGCGTGAGCCCGGCCACGGTCTGCGCTATCTCAACAACCGCCCCGGGCAAATGACCGAGGAAACCCGTGCTCGCATCGCCGCGGTTATCGAGCGCACCGGCTATCGCCCACGTGCTGCCGCGCAATCTGCGCAGCTCGCGTACCAACCTCATCGGTGTGATCCTGGCCGACATCGCCAACCCGTTCTCGAGCGCCATGCTCGAAGGACTTTCCGCCAGCGCCGCCGCCGCTGCTCGCTCATGACGGCCATTAGCGGCAACGATCCCGCCAAGGAGGCCGAGTCGCTCACCAGGCTTATCGATGCCGGCGTGGACGGCCTGGTCGTCAACACCTGCGGAGGCAATGACAGGCGATCGCCGCAGCAGCGGGACGCCTGCCCGTTGTGCTGCTCGACCGCGATGTTGCCGATGGCGGTGTCGATCTGGTGACATCTAACAACCGTGAGCTGGTTGCCGGCGGTAGACGAGGCTCGCCGCTGCGGGCTGTGAGCGCCTGTGCCGCCTCGGCTCACCGAGGCAAGCGACGACAGCCCCGTGCGTCGCGAGCGTGCCGAGGCCTTTGCCGACGAGCTTTCTCGACGCGGACTTGCGGGCGAGGTCGTCACCCGGCCGACGGCGGTGCCACGGGCGTCGGCCGCTTGGACGAGACTATCCGCGGGCTATGCAGGCAAAAAGCTCGGCCTCATTGCCGTCAACGGCTCTGGTCTTTCTGCGTCTGACCGAGGCACTGGCACAGTTGGGACCGTCGTTGCCGGCGGGTCTCAAGATCGCAACGTTTGACGACTATCCCTGGAACCACGTGCTCTTTGGCGGTGTGACCACGGCCGCGCAGGACACGGGCCACCATTGCCGAGCGCGTGGTCGAGCGCCTGTCCGAGCGCATCGACGTCGTTACCACTACGGTGGGCGACGCCGCAAAGCTCGCCCCCCAAGCGCATCGAAGTCCCCCGGTCATCGAACACCGCGCTTCGACCTCGCGCTAGCCGCTCGTTCGCAACTGCCTGTTCGCGCACGTTTTTTGAGCGCTTGATACGCTTTAACCCTGCGGAAACATTTTTCTGCGATAGTATCTGCGATATAGACCAGTCGAAACCCGCCCGAAAGAAAGGGGAGCGACATGAACCAGCAGAACATCATCGATTACGTACTCCGCTCCGTAGAGCAGCGTGACATTCGCTTTGTGCGTCTGTGGTTTTGTCGACATTCTCGGCCGCCTCAAGAACTTTGCCATCAGCCCCGAGGACCTCGAGGTCGCTTTTGAGGAGGGTATTGGCTTTGACGGCTCCGCCATCGAGGGCTTTGCCACGCCCGAGGAAGCCGACATGCTGGCGTTCCCCGATGCTTCGACCTTCCAGATCCTGCCGTGGCGCCCGAGCCACAACGGCGTCGCCGTGTGTTCTGCGACGTGTGCCCCCCGATCGCAAGCCGTTTGCCGGCGACCCGCGTGATGCCCTGCGCCGCATGTTCCGCAAGGCCGAAGGCTGGCTACCTGCTCAACGTGGGCGCCGAGCTGGGTATTACTACTTCCCCGACGAGCACACCCCGAGCCGCTCGACAATGTGGGCTACTTCGATCTTTCGGTGAGCGATGCCGCCCGCGACCTGCGTCGCAACACGGTCCTCACGCTCGAGAAGATGTCCGTGCCCGTGGAGTACACCTTCCACGCCGCCGGCCGCTCGCAGCACGGCATGAGCCCCTGCGTCACGCCGAGGCCCTGAGCATGTCCGACGCCATCACCACGGCCAAGCTCATCATTAAGCAGCAGGCCTACGAGAGCGGTTGCCACGCCTCTTTTATGCCCAAGCCGTTGGCGGGTGAGGATGGCAGTGCTATGTTCCTGTGCCAGTCGCTGTTCGACCATGACGGCAACAACGTCTTTTTTGGGGCGAGGACGACGAGAAGTACCACCTCTCCGATATCGCCAAGCACTACATGGCCGGCATCTTGGCGCACGCGCGCGAGATCAGCGCCATCACCAACCCCACGGTCAACTCGTACAAACGCATCACCACGGGTGGCGACTCCGTGCCGCAGTACGCCACGTGGGGCCTGCGCAACCGCGCGAGCATGGTCCGCATTCCGGTCTACAAGCCCGGCAAGCAGCTGTCCACGCGCATCGAGCTTCGCAGTCCCGATCCCATGGCCAATCCGTACCGGTCAACGCCGTCACGCTGGCGGCTGGTCTGGACGGCATCGAGCGCAAACTGGAACTCCGCCCGAGGCCACGGCCGAGACGCTCAAGCTTACCGACCGTCAGATGGTCGAGGCCGGCTACACGCCGCTGCCGCGCTCGCTCAAAGAGGCGCTCGACGTGTTTGAGGACTCGCAGTTTATGAAGGATGCCCTCGGCGAGCACATCCACAGCTTCTTCCTCAAAAAGAAGCGCGACGAGTGGCATAAGTTTGAGTCTACGATCACCGAGTGGGAGATCAAGCACTACCTGGCGAACTCCTAATCGCGCTGGTTTGTTCCAGTACGATTGAGCTCATTTCTTTGAGGCCGATATGTCCGAAAAAGAGTGCCCTGTTCATGGCGCGCACGACGCGCTTCCACGAGTTTGCCCGCAGCTTGACGACCACCCTGGGTGTCGAGGTGAGCCTGGCAACCCCCGATTCGCCGACTGCGGCGCACGACTTTGACCTGCTGATCCTCGATTCAGATGGCATCCGTAGCGACCGCATCGATCAGATTGCCAAAGTGGCTTGACGATCGCGGCGGTGTTCCCATGCTGGTGATCGTTGACGACGAGGCGCTCGGTACCTTTGCGCCTGCCCAATCACGCGCATGCCGACTTTGTATGCCCCCACGGCGACGCCCAACGAGCTCAAAGGCTCGCGCGCAGCGCCTGATGGGCGAGGAAGAGACCGTCACCGCCGACGATGTGCTCAACATCGATAACTCGAGATCAACCCTGGCTACCTACCGTGACGCTCGATAACGAGCCCATCGACCTGACGCTGATGGAGTACTCGCTGTTGAGCTTTTTGGCGACGCATCCCAACCCGCCTACAGCCGCGAGGTGCTGCTGCATCGCGTGTGGGGCTTTGAGTACTGCGGCGGCACGCGCACCGTCGACGTGCACATTCGACGCATCCGCTCCAAGGTGGGCCCGCAGATCGCGGCGCACATCACCACCGTCCGCGGCGTGGGCTATCTGTTTAAGGACTAGCTTTCCGCCACAAAGGGGACAGACACCTTTTTGTGGTGGTTTTGCCGCATACGTGGATTCCTTTCGGGCTGCGGCAGAACTTAAGCCTTCCTAAAAGATTGCGTTTTTCATACACGTACGCCCGCATATTGGGGTACAACTCAACGTGAACAATGATGGCCCGCCACATGTTTGGCGGGCCTTTGGTTTTTGACGAAAGGATCGCAGCTATGAGCGAGTACGATTCCCAGCGTCCCCAGGATGCGGGCAACGCCGGCGAGACCCAGCAGCAGCCGCGTGTGCAGGTGGAGTCGACGCCTGCCGGCAGCAACATTCCTACGTGCAGGCTTACGACACACAGACCGGCCAGCCGCTGGGCGGTCAGCAGGTTGTAAACAAGCACACGGTGGTCAAGACCAAGAAAAAAGCCGCCGATCTTTATTACAGCGCTTTTGCCGGCTGCGCATGCGGTGCTCTGTTGGTCATTGCGCTCATTATGAGTGGCACGCTCGATATCGGTGGCGGCAAGAATGCCGTGACGGCGGGTGCTTCGGGTTCATCGACGCAAAAAGATTACCATCGACTCTGAGGACACCACTTGCCGAGGCCGTTTCTGCCAAGGCGTTGCCCTCCGTGGTTTCCATCACCGCCACTTCGAGCGGTAGCCAGAATGGCTCGCTTTCGCAGTCTGCCGATGAGTCGGATAGCTCGGGCAGCGTCGGTTCGGGCGTGGTGCTCGATACCGAGGGCCACATCCTCACCAACAACCACGTGGTCGATGGTTGGCGACCAGTACGTGGTGACCATGGACGACGGCACCACCTATGAGGCCGAGTTCGTGGGCAACGACGCCTCGAGCGACCTAGCTGTCATCAAGCTCAAGGACGCCGACGCCTCCAAGCTCACGCCGATCGAGATCGGTGACTCCTCAAGCTCAACGTGGGCGAGTGGGTCATGGCGAGCTCGGCTCGCCGTTCGGCAACGAGCAGTCTGTCTCCACGGGTATTGTGTCGGCGCTCTATCGCTCCACGGCCATGAGCTCTACCAACGGTAACACCATCTATGCCAACATGATCCAGACCGATGCGGCCATCAACCCGGGCAACTCCGGCGGCGCGCTCGTCAACGACAATGGTGTGCTGGTGGGCATCAACTCGCTCATCGAGAGCTACTCGGGCTCCAGCTCGGGCGTGGGCTTTGCCATTCCGGTTAACTACGCCAAGAACATTGCCGACCAGATCATCGACGGTAAGACGCCGGTGCACCCGTACCTGGGCGCCACGCTTTCGAGCGTCAACGCGCTCAACGCCCGCACCAACAAGCTGAGCACCGATAGCGGCGCGTATGTGGCGAGCGTCGTTGAGGATGGCCCTGCTGCCAAGGCCGGCATCCAGGAGGGCGATGTCATTACCAAGCTGGGCGACGACGAGATTACGAGTGCCGATGGCCTGATCATCGCCCTGCGCAGCCACGAGGTGGGCGAGAAGGTCGAGATCACGCTCATGCGCGGCAAGGAAGAGAAAGAAGGTCACCGTCGAGCTGGGCTCTCCGATGAGGAGCTGCAGAACCAGCAGCAGGATGACAGCGCGACCGACACCGGCAACGGCGGTATTACCGACGAGCAGCTGCGCCAGTATCTGGAGGAGCTGTTGGGCCAGCAGGGCCGGGGTCAAGGCTACGGTCAGGGGCTACTAGCGAGCCGTATCGCGTATATCGAGGCCAGAGGGGGCTGTCCCATCAACGTGGGGCAGTCCCTCTTTTTCATTCTTATTGATCCGTTGGGGACGGAGGAAAATGGATCATTTAGAGTTGATAAGAGCATGGTTTGATCGCGTGATCCACCCGGTCTAGCGGCTGCCGATTCGATGCGGTTTGAGACCGCTATTCGGCCGTTGCGACCGGTGGTACTCAGTATCCGTTTGAAATCGAGCGAAGGGTGCCGCTATGGAGCAATCGAGCCTGTTTGGTGACGGTGTGGACATCGATACCGAAACGCCCGCGAGCACGGATGCCGCTGCACCGGCGATGCCGTGCCCGGGCGGCAGCGCGCGCGGCCGAGCTGCGCCACGAGCTCGATTACCATGCCTATCGCTACTACATGCTCGATGCGCCCGAGATCACGGACGCCGCCTTCGACAAAATGCTCGGTGAGCTGCAGGGAAATCGAGGCGATCTACCCCCGACCTGGTGACGCCCGACAGCTATACCCAGCGCGTGGGCGGCTACGTGAGCGAGCAGTTTACGCCGGTCACGCACATGGCGCGCATGTATTCCATGGACGATGCCATGGACTGGACGAGCTCGATGCATGGCTTCAGCGCACCGAGGACGCGCTCGGTGCCGGCAGCGTCACCTATACCTGCGAGCTTAAGATCGACGGTCTGGGCGTGGCGCTTACCTACCAAAACGGCGCCTTTGTGCGCGCTGCCACGCGCGGCGACGGCACCACGGGCGAGGACGTGTCGCTCAACGTACGTACCATCAAGGACGTGCCCATGCACCTGTCGAGCCGGCGCTCGCTCACATGGGCGCCGACCGTGAGCGCAACCATCGAAGTGCGCGGCGAGGTCTACATGCCCAAGGGCAGCTTTGTGCGCTTAAACGACGAGGCCGATGCCGAGGGGCGCGACCCCTTCGCCAACCCGCGCAACGCCGCCGCCGGCAGCCTGCGCCAAAAGGATCCCAAGGTCACGGCGCGCCGCGACGGCTTTACCTTTATCTACGCCATCGCCGATACCGACCCGCTGCATGTCCACAGCCAGCGCGAGTTCCTCGATTGGCTGCGTAGCGCCGGCTTTAGCGTCAACCAACGTGGCCCGCTGCGCCACGCCGGCTGAGGTCCACGAGTTCTGCGCCAGGCGCTCGAGCATCGCGGCGACTGCGGACTACGACATCGACGGCGTGGTTGTAAAGGTCGACAGTTTCGCCCAGCAGCTCGACCTGGGCTTTACTGCCCGCGCGCCGCGCTGGGCGATTGCCTTTAAGTTTCCGCCCGAGGAAAAGCAGACCATCCTGCGCGAAATCCGCATTCAGGTGGGGCGCACCGGCGTGCTCATTCCCCGGTCGCCGAGTTCGACCCGGTGACGGTCGCCGGCTCTACCATCGCGCGCGCCACGCTGCACAGCATCGACGAGATCCGCCGCAGAACGTGCGCGAGGGCGACACCATCATCGTGCACAAGGCGGGTGATGTGATTCCCGAGGTCGTGGGTCCGGTGCTCGATAAACGCCCGGCCGATTCGGTCGACTGGCGCATGCCGGGTCTGCCCGTGTGCGGGCGCCCCGTGGTTCACGAGGATGGCGAGGTGGCCTACCGCTGCGTCTCCATCGACTGCCCTGCGCAGCTCAAGGGAGCGCCTGCTCCATTGGGAGCCGCGGCTGCATGGACGTTGACGGCCTGGGTGACGAGATCGTCGACAAGATGATCGCCGCCGGCCTGATCCACGATGTCGCGGACTTCTACCAACTCACGATCGACGACATCGCCGGACTGGACACGGGCCGCACCTGCCAGCCCAACAGCAAAAAGGGCGTCAAGAAGGGTGACAGACCCATTCCGGTAGGCATCAAGACGGCCGAGAAAAATCATCGCCGAAGCTCAACAGTCCAAGGCCAGCCGCTCGGTCGCGTGCTGTTTGCCCACGGGCATCCCGCCATGGGCAAGGGTGTGGGCGAGGTCATCGCCGGCGATTCCTGTCGATCGGCAAAGCATCATCTTGGCGAGCGAAGAGGACATCGCCAGTGCGAGGCATCGGTCCCCAAGATTGCGGCGAGCGTCAAGCAGTTCTGGCCGTGCCGAAACTTGCCGTGCTGGGCGCCTGCGTCCAGGCAGGCCTGTCGCTCGAGGTTGACTTGGGTGCCGCACACGCGCAAGCTGCGGCCGCGCTGGCGTGGCGGGCGAGCTCGCCGACGCCAGCCTTTCCACGGGTCACGACCTTCGTGCTCCACCGGCACGCTCGTCAACCACGCGCGACGAGGCGGGCGCGGGCTCAAAAGGTGCTCACGGCGCCCAAGGTTTCAGGTAGCGTGTCAAAAAGACGAAGCTATCTGATTCGCCGGCCCCAAAGCGGGCTCAAGCTCACCAAAGCCGAGCAGCTGGGGTAAGCCCGTGCTGGACGAGGGACTCCCAGGAGCAGATCCCAACGACTGGTCAGGTGCCCCCTAGCAAGCGCATCCAAATTGAGAAGAACCGCCCGAAGCACGATGCCTTCCGGGCGGTCTTTATTGAAACTTTGCACCGTGATCTGCGTCGTAAGGTCGCCGGGTCGTCGCTGATGATGTCGTCGATGAGGGCGATCTCAAGTGATGTTTACTCTTAACTATACATCTCCCTTGGTGCCGGTAAATGTTGATGAATCAAGTTTGTTTACCG
>VOFK01000789.1_pt1 | contig 15323 bp, 28 predicted proteins | sample 5384121 | NCBI WGS metagenome assembly VOFK01 (sample SAMN12384730, study PRJNA508395) | human gut metagenome | isolation source: healthy gut J | host: Homo sapiens
AACAACTGCTATGCGTTCCCAAGTTGGTCACCTCTACTGCAATATTATTTTCAAAGTTGTCCTGGCGTATAATTACATCCCAAATGGGATCTTAGGTATGTTTCCATGAGCATGGGATGGGAAATGGACAATAGCAGGGTTATTTATCGTTTCCTTAATCAGATGTGTATTCTTTAGAGAAAATGACTTTCAAATTCTGGATCTAAAAATGCTTCTGAACATTATATTCCAATGGCATCACTTTGATTCTACCAGCTAGAGTTCCATTCAATACATCCTGATCATGAAACAACAATTTATCTCTATGATTCTGAAGAAACTTCAAGCATTCTATACCAATGTTATATTGCCTCCAGTAATCAAGATTTATAAGCATTACACCCGCATTTATATAACCAAGAGAGAAATTATACCCCAAACGTTCAGATGGACCGTGATCAAGAGTAGATATATCATAAACACCTGCAGCAGCCCAATTAGTCATATCAGTTTGATAAAAAGCAGCATCAAGCCGTCTACACACTATCATATCTACATCAAGATAGAGTGCCCGATGTACTTCTGGAGACACATATTGAGCTACAAGCAGACGATAATAGGTTGCTAACGGCAAAGTCTTCCCTCCTTCTAAAGGGCTATTTTCCAGAACGCTAACATCTATCTTATAAAAAAATATCGATTTATTAAATATAGCCACTTGATTTCGTAACTTTTCTATGAGCTGCTTTTGATAAATTGGCATACATAATATGAAAAGTAATATCGACATCAGAATGGTTCATGCATATCGAAGTTATAGTGACACCACATTGAGGACCATAATTATCATCAATACAATGAATTATATCAAAATGTTTCGGTTTCATATATTTATATTGCAAGTAATTAAACGAATTAATAAAATACTATAACAAAAAAGACTATATTCAAAGATTTATCCCTCTCTCAACAACTTGTTAACTTCTTTTCACAAATTTGTAGTGACGATTACTATAAGCCCATTCATAAAGTACTCTCCCTTGATTCTTAAATTCTGGAAGATAAATTACAGATTTACTTTGAGGGTAAGGTTTGCAAGTAAAAACACACCTTATGTTTGAAAGGTAAAGCCTCAAAACGTTCTTTAAGATTTCTTCATTAAAAAGCCCCTCATCCGTATCTGATAATTTTACAAGCATATTATTTCTATCTATTCGCTTAAGTCTCCTATTCCACTTTAACCTTATTTCGCTCTCTGAATGATAATGCATAAAAAACTATTTCAATATCCGTACCCTCGAACATACCTATAATCCAATTTCCCTTTAAAAATTTTTTATATTTGGAATCTACGGTTCTTTTTAAAGATTAGTGGACGATTTATAACTTCATCAAACCGTTCCAACAACTCAATATAACAGGGGTGCAAGAATAAATAGTCCCACAAAAGGACTTTGATATTCAAGCTTACATGATTGATACATAAAAACCACCCCAACAGTTATTACTAATTATTGTCACATTTTTATTCTTGATAGTATGGCTACGCCAACATTTCAAGCACCAATAATATAGTTTTTTCACCATGATAATATTTTAAATATATAAACACTAATCATAGAAAGCCGAAATTTCATTTTTGTTTTCATAGATGCTATTCCGAGAATGGTAGCATCAAATTTTCGTCGATATGAATTATAATACGCTTCTTTAATCAAACGTTTACCTACAGATTGATCAGATTGAGGAAGTCGTTTCAAAAAGTTGGCTCATTGATATCAATATCATATAATATTGATTATACAATTCAAGCATCACCTCATGACCTATTTTTTCTCTGTAATACATAGATCGGTAGCTTATCTATAGTCTTCAAATAATCTAATTTCTTCAGAGAAGGTGTACGTGTGATAGAATCATCAGCAATTCGATATTTATAAATAGCGCTACACAACGCGACCCTCATACTCTTTAAATATAGTAATCGGTGATATACTCATCGCTATTGAATTTACTATATGAAGCAGCTTCTACTGTATAATATCGTTTTGCTAACGAAGTCTTTATCATCTGCCAACCATGTAATTTCCAAGGAATAGTCATGGCAAAAGCACTGTGCCCATCATTGATAATCATATCTGCAGAAAGATGATGTTGTGCAAACGCATTAGGTAATTTCGTTGTATTCCCATAACCAAATTCTACATCAGGAACTACAGAATCAGCATCTGTTTTTCTTCAGCTCTTTTTCAGCATAAGTTCAATATAATTTGGAGCGTATGCATCATCTGAATCTAATATAGAAACATATTCTGTATCGACATTTTCGATAGCTCGAGCACGAGCTAGTGCCGGTCCAGCATTAGCTTGTTTTATCAAACTGATACGGCAGTCCTTGTTACAATATTCCTCTACTATTTTTGTCGAAGAATCGATAGAACCATCATCAATACATATCAACTTCCAATCCTTGGAAGTTTGACAAAGTAGGGGGAGTCTATCGCATCACGTAAATATTTCTCCGCATTATATATAGGCATTAATACTGTTACTTGCATTACACTAAGTATTTTAAGAAAATAAATTTGTTCTTTAAAATCACTATCACATAAGCCATTAACATACACATAGCCACACAGATCAAATAGCCTATAACAGTAGATATTGGTATAACCAATGAAATTATGTGGATAAGTAACATATGTATAAAATATATCACTGTACTCTGATTGCGTATTGAGAGAATAAAAATCAGCTTTAAGCGATTTATCCCAATTACAGATCAATGAATTAGACAGAAAAAATGAAACAAAACATAGAATACGATAATAAGAGCATACTAAAAAGACAATGCATTACAATTCTCAAACATTGTTCCTATAATCCCTAACACAAAAAGTATCGTTAAAATACTATGGGAAAAAAAAGAACAGGCTTGTTCGCTACAACAAGACTTATTGAAAGAAAAGCAAAAAGCATTGCATATTCCATGAACGTTGAACAAGCGTCTAGTCCATAATGGCGCTATCATATTCCATCCATCCATACGGCGGATTCTCCATTGAGCAATAATGTGAAAATAATCTAAAAAGCAGAATGCACTTATACCTAAAATTAATATTACTATAATATTACATTTCCACTTTCGCAAGGCAAACAATACAGGCATAACATAAAGCATAGACCAGATGTACCATAAATGAGCTCCTCCCCAAACAATAGGTTATACAATTTATCTTGCCACAGAAACACATCCAGCAACTCTCAAACTAACTCCAATCAGATGTATAAAGAATAACATACCACAGACAATAAAGTACGAGTAACCTAGACATAAATTTTCCTAGATATCTCCAATGATATCCCTTAACTCACATTTAGAGAAAAACAAATAACCTGACATCAGAAAAAACACAGGTACTGCAGTATTGATAAGAGTATAGATAAATCGACGTGCTAATTCATTTTCTATATTATTTTCTATAAAACCAAAACTATGAATGGTAATCACAAATATACTAAGAATATATTTAGCTATATCAAAAGAGTAAATAGGCATTTGAGAATATATAAATTTGTCTTTAATAAGTTCCACTCCAAAAAAATAGATTTTTAGACTATTTACCAAAGAATCTAGGGAAATCGATTCTCCACCCATCTTCCCATATAACTTGAAATAATGGTTAAAATCAAGGCGATTGTAAATGTAAGCAAAGGAGTATTATAACGCAACAAGTAACCTTCACTAACACGAATACCTAAGACTTCCTGTGTCCTTATTATTAATGGTATAGTCATATAAAACATCGTTATAAGCAAAGGATAATGTAATCCCATAATATGTAATGAACTTACTCCCCTAATTGCAAAATGCCAAATAAAAACCTTCTCCGTGGATATTTAACACAAAAAGAAGAAGCTATTAGACTACTTAAACAAATTATTCCTACAATTCCCACTAGAGCATTAATAATTAATGCCATAGCAGAAGGAAATATCATACCGTATACATCAAGGCGATCATGTGGCAAAAAATAAGAGCCATACAAAAGCTACTAAAACAACAATATATCTTAAGAAATATCCAGTAGTCATTAAATTATACAGAGATCTCTTTATAAAAATATTTATTTCTAAAAAATGAATCCTATATAGAAGAACGACAACATAATTAAAGATTGAGTAAGAAAAAAAAGGAAGAGACAAGTTTTCTTTACTCAAATAATATCCTAAAAGTAAAAAACATTATTATAATAATAGACTTAACCCAATCTTGTTTTTATTCGAAATACTATATTCATCAACAATATTATTTCCCAAAGTGAAATAAGGAACCAAATAGGACCTACACTTAAAAAAAATCTAAATCAAAAGTTGGCAATTGTCGCTGTACTATAATACAATGTATTATGACCCAAATTTTGGCAAACACATAATAAAATACAAAAGGATAAAGAAGGCGTTTTGTCTTATTTCTAAAAAACAACAATAAATCTTGTTCACGAAAGAAGAAACCTGAAAGGAAGAAGAACAACGGCATATGGAACAAATAAATAACATCATGCGCTGCACTATCATTGTGTAAACAATGACCTAACACAACAAGGAATATACCCAAGCACTTTGGATATATCAATAGTCAGAATCTCTCATTTAATTCAACAAAATCTTTTTTAATCATTTTTATAACAAATGCCTTTTCTTCCGCATTAAACATTAATATGAACGAAGTTCCGCATACTATAAAAACTGACGTAAAACCTACAATCATAAATCTTCCTAAAGAAGAAGGCATATTTAATAATGCGATCAATACTATCAATACTGAAATCCCTCCAATAACGAATGCTCGAAAAAGAACTTCTCTAGTATATTTTCCCGCTGGGAAATTATAACTTTTTTAGCATAATACATCGTAACAAACAATATGATTAGAGATGTCAGAATTGAAACTATAAAAACAGTACTAGCTCCAAAGCCTAACTTTAATAATAAGTAAGACAATGGGAGATTTAATAAATTCACTGTACCATTTAAAATTTGATAACGTGCTATCTTACCTGACGCTGAAATCCCATACGTCATAGCCGTACCTAATACCTCAATCAAGGATTCTATTAAAACTAAACGAGTAAAAAGTACTACATATTCTGGAACTATACCAAGCCATAATCCTAAAATGAACTGCGTCTCCATTAAAATAGGTAACGTCAAAAAGAATAATAATAAAAAGGAAATCTTAGAATATTGAATAATAGACTGATATAACTCCGTATACTCACCAGCAGCATATAATTTTGTTATTTGAGGATTAAATGCAGTGCTAAAATTTGAAATAAATGATTTTACAGCGCTATTCACTTGAAATGCAATACTACGAGCTGCATTTACAACTGGACCAAAGAATATATTGAGCAACATATTAACCCCTTGCCCCTTAAACATCCATGATAATGTAGAATACAGAGTCCACCCTGAAAATGTAAGAAGCTCCTTATAAAACTCTCTATCCCAAAAATAATTTGTGACGGCATTCACTAAAGTTTTTGTGACAATAAAAAGCATACATAAAATTTATCAAGACACTAACTGAAGCATATAAAAAAAACTATATGAAATCAATTTGTCAAAAGGGCTAATTATTAGCAAATAGACTATTAACAATTTCAAACTAACTTCGAGAATGCCCATATAAGCATATATATTCATTTTTTCATGAGCCACAATAATTGAGCTATAAGGCATTTGAGCAATCCCTATAAAAGCTGATATAATAGAAGCTTGATAAATCAATTAGCAGCCACGATTCTATTCTCGGGAATAATCAATTGGGTATTCAAGAACCATAAGCCTATGGTTTCAGCAATAACGACTATGAATATAGCTAAACCAAAGTGAAGATTAGAAGTACCTGCAAATGTTTTCGAAGTAATGAATAATCATTCTTTCCCAACGCAAAAAGTTATAAAACGAGAGGTAGAGCCAGTTAATGAAGCATTTAAAAAGCCAAGCATTGAAAGAACACCCCCTACTACATTAAATATACCAAAGTCTTCTATACCTAAGGTCTGCAAAACCACACGGGACGTATATAAAGATACAGCCATATAAAATAGCATCCTTAAATACAACATCATTGTGTTTTTAGCTACACGCTTTTTATTTTCATTTACCATCTATAAAATATTGTTTATTTACCAATAAGCATTGCACATTTTTTTATTAGAACTTTTATAGGATAATAGCAGACATCCATAACAGCTATACATGAAAAAAAGTGTCTTAATACAAGTACTATTCTATCCTCTAGTCATTCCCTATAAACATCACATAGGAATTCCTGATAAATCAAAACTCACATTTACCTATCCTTTAAAAAGAGTTGTCTACTCACTTTTTCTTGTTATGATTTTCTTTTATAAAATGCCTAAAACTATAATAGTGACCATACAGTAACACTATCCAATCTTGTCTCGCCACAATTGCCCCTAAATATTAAGTAAATCAGAGGAAATGTATATCTCACGCCACCGGTCGTTAACTTCCGGAAAAGAGTTGCACGCCATAACTCAATACGTTCACGACTCATAGCATGAGTAATAAAAACATCTTTTATCCAAAAATTTTATCCAAAGCAAATCCATATCAAAAATTGCCTGCTTACCTTTCCTTTCCAAATGATGCTCCACAATTCTAATATTCTTCACTTTTTCTTTTTATTATATTCTATATTTACACCTTCTGTCGCTGTGAGTGACTGTGAATTATTCTTAACATAGTGATATAACGCTTTGGTCACATAAGCCACCTTATCACAATAAAAGAGAATATGAAACTGAAAAAGCCACATCTTCCCAATAACGAATATCCTTATCAAAGGTTATGTGATTATCACGTACAATAGAGGTTTTTACTAATTTATTCCATACCACCGCCCAAGTACGGCCTCGCAATAAATCTTTAGTATAATCATTAATATTAACATGCGGTTCAATATTAGCTATTTTACTATTATGACCATATTCTTCTATATAAGCACAAATCGCCATTTGTGCATATTTTTGACTAACTATAGCTTCATATAAAGCTGAAATATAATCAGGCTCAACCCAATCATCAGCATCTGTAAAAAATTAAGTAATCTCCATGCACTTGATCTAATCCAAATCTCCTTGAACCACCTATCCCTTTTTATTTTCTGTATGATAAACTTTGATTCGAGCATCCTTTTCAGCCAAATTATCAATTAATATAGCTGTACGATCTTTTACTCCCGTCATCGACAATTACAATTTCAATATTACGATAAGTTTGTATTATCAACGAGTTAATACATCTCTCAATATATTGCTCACCGTTATATACGTTTACAACAACTGTTATCATAGATTTTCATACATTATAGTCCTATACAACATTGGTACCAATACTCATTTTATTTCTTTACCTTTATTCGGGTATAACCAAATCCTATTTTTTAATATTCGCTACAAGTCGAGATATTACGTACATCCTAAGTATCAGTTCGCAATTTTCTCATTTTTATTAATATCTATTTTGGCAAAATAAATACTTAACACCAAACCAACATAACATATATCTACATTATCATTGTTGGGCACTAACCTTTATCCTTCCTTCACTTTGCGTTCTCCATAGCCGTATCCATAGCCATAACGTTTACCATAACCATAGTATTTACCATATTTACCGTAACCATAATAATAACCATATTTCTTTTTCTTTTTGAGATCAAGGCCATTAATAATGGTACAGATATTGGGAAGTTTATTATCAGCAGCCAACTCATTAATCAAGGTAAACTCTGCTTTTCGGCTATAATCAGCACGACATACATAAACAGACAAGTCAACGACACGACCTATAAGCAAAGTATCAGTAACCATACCAGCAGGCGGGGCAGTATCCAAAATTACATAATCAAAATTCTTTTTCAAAGTTTCAATCGCTTTATCCAAACCATCACGAGGCTAATAATTCAGTAGGATTAGGTGGTACAATTCCACCTGGAAGGATATATAAATTCTTACTAACATCCGAAGGCTGAACGAAATCCATTAGATTCTTCTCCGGATTTGACAGATATTGAGTAATTCCCTTGCTCCTTTCGGGGGATATTAAAAATTTTATTCAAACCGGGTTTACGAATATCAAGCCCTACAATTACTACCCTCTTTCCTAACAAAGACAGACTAATCGCAAGATTTGAAGAAATAAAAGATTTACCTTCACCACTAACTGTAGAAGTCACCAATATCACTTTCTGATCATTCTCAAGCATAAACTGAATATTGGTACGAACATTACGGAAAGTTTCACTCATTAAAGTATTCTGATTCTCAAACACAGCAATAGAACCTGCTTTCTCGTCGGTTAGCGGTACATCACCGACAATAGGTAACCTCGTTAATTTCTCAACATCGCCACGCCCTTCTATTTTAAACTTAGTCAGACCGATCAGGGAAAATGCTGATACCAATAGGTAATCCTAGTCCTACAACCAAAGCAATCATGTAAATTGTTTTAGGTTTAGGAGAAACCGGACCTCCTTCAGCTGCTGGCTCATCTATAATCTTCGCATTATTCGCAGTAGCGGCTAAAGTAATAGCATTCTCTTCACGTTTCTGCAAAAGCATCAGATAAAGTCCAGCCTTGATTTCCTGCTGACGGGCAATACTTACATACTGACGTTCCTGTCCTGGAGCATCGCTGATACGACGGGAAAAGCGACTTGCCTCACGGTCCAAATCAGCCTTCACAATAAGCAAACCTTGTAAAGTCCCATCAATAGCAGCTCGTACATTCGCCTTCATAGCACGAATACTCGTATCCAGATTTACAACCATCGGATTACTCTCTGTAGAAGTACGAAGCAAACGTTTACGTTCAATGACAAGTTCATTATAACGTTCCAATTGAGTAGCCAATCCATTATCTGTTAAACCAATGTTACTAGGAAGCACTTCATATTCATTCGACGGATTATTGATATATTTAGCAAGATCACGAACTAAATTAATCTGTGTTCCATTTTTCCACCCGCTTCTTTTCATATTCTGCATTTCCAGATACAGCTAACTGAGCATCACTGCTAATATCCGTCAAACCCGCATTTCTTTTAAATGCCTCCAGCTTATCCTCCGTACTACCTAATTCTTCATCAATAATTTGAATACGTTCATTTATAAATTCTCTTGTTTTTTCAGCAACTTCATTTTTATCATTATTCGTATTTCGGTTATACATCTCCATCAATTTATTGATAAAATCTTGTAGCGCGCTGTATATTTGTATTCATTAGCGATACTACAGCTACAGAAGTTGCTTTAGAAGTGTGGGAACTATACTTAATGCCCATTGATATCCCTTTGCCACCCCAAATGGCTGACTAACTATAGCACTGATATTTCGCGTAACATTTGCCCTTCTATCTTCCCATTTGATAAAGAATCTTTCAATGCAAACCCAAATGTACCTACGTCTGTAGGCAACACCGCTGAAGTTTATCAAAATGTTTATTATACTCATTCAAACCCACTTTTAAATTTACATCCAAACCACCTTCCTGCGTAAGCTTCATATCAATCATAGCTACACCCGGCAAATTATCTGCTTCCTGTGCTGTCAAATTCACAATTATCGGAGAGGTTTTATACAACTCTTTTTTTAGGAAACTCATCCTCATCATAGTAAGTAATATAAAGTTCCAGATTATTAACGACCTCTTTCAGTATTGTTTTTGGAGCGTAGCACTTCTATCTCATTATCAATACTCTGCGTAGAAGTGATCATGCCGCCTATTCCCAAATTTCTAAATCAGAAGTAGAACCACCTCCACCGCCTTTCTTATCATCTTTAATCATGATAGAAGCAGAAACTTGATACACAGGAGTCTGAAAATGTAAATACATCCAAGCTCCAATTAAACAAGCCAAAACGGAAACTACAAACCAAGGCCAATGAATTATATATACCTAAAGAGAATTTCCTGATAATTTACTTTCTCTTCGTCTAATTCACTCATATTATTGTTATACGAATTTTCTTTCATTATTGTTCGCTTATTGTAGATTATTTTTAATATTGTTACTAAAAGAGTGGCTAATGAAACCAAAATAGAAACGCCGGAGAACCACAATCCCGTACTAGTTCCAACATCCGAATTCTTAGCCTTAGTCTTATTAGGTGTCACATAAATTATATCATTCTGCTGTAACTGATAATAAGGAGACAGTACCGTTTCAGCCTTATTCAAGTCCATAGTAATAATTTCCTGCTTGTTATCTTGCCCTGTCCGGATTAATTTCACATTATCACGCATACCATAAATAGTCAAATCACCTGCCATGGCGAGCGCTTCCAACAAATTAATCTTCTCGTTAGAGATCACAAAGCTGCCTGGCTTAGTAACCTCTCCCCAATACCGAAATTCGGTAATTAACAATACGCACAGTTACAAGCGGTGCTTCTTTCAAATAAACCTTCAACTTATCTATAATCAGATTTTCTATCTCCAGTTTAGTCAATCCACCTACATGAATCTCGCCCAATACTGGAAAGTTGATATTCCCCTGATTATCTACCAAATATTGCTGTAGAGCAGGTAACACAGTTCCTTGTCCTACCGTCTTTCCCTCCGTTCCACTAGCAGTACCCGAATTTACCAGATTGAAAGGTGCAGCCAGTTCCGGAGTAGAACAAGATACGGCAATCGTCAACAAATCCTTGGGCATAACCTTCACACCTGTCTGACGAACACTCTGTTCTGTATCATTCACAAAAGCCGTATCCTGCAAATAAGGCACTTTCTTATATGATTGGCAGGGATACCAGCAAAAAAAACAAGTAACACACCCAAAGTCAATCGTTTCAGTTTTCTCATAACCACCTACTCATGTAATTTTACAACTATTGATTTAATTTTTACTCTATTTCCAATTCCTCACCTAATAAGCCTCTTTATCCCCACGGATTACATTATATACAGTCTTATACATGATATATAAGTCCAGAATGAACGTCCAATGCTCGATATACCAGATGTCACGTTGCACACGTCCTTCCATCTGCCAAAGCTCTTTCGTTTCTCCACGGAAACCTGTCACTTGTGCCCAACCTGTAATACCCGGTTTAACAAAATGACGAACCATATATTTATTTATCAAATGGGAATATTCTTCCGTATGCTTCAACATGTGCGGACGGGGCCCCACTAAAGACATATCCCCTTTCAGTACATTAATAAATTGAGGAAGTTCATCCACATTCGTCTTACGAATCAAATCGCCAATTCGAGTTTTACGAGGATCATGTTCTGTAGCCTGCAATGTATCACATTGAGCATTCATTCGCATTGAACGAAACTTATAGCACCAAAATTCACGACCATCTTCACCACTTCGTTTCTGTTTGAAAAAGACAGGTCCGGGAGAACTTATCTTTATAGCTAGTCCCACAATGATATATATATAATCGGGAAAAAAGGTACAAAGGAACAGTAGCGAGCAAATAATATCAAAGCTACGTTTCACAATACGATTTTCCAATAACTCAAGCGGCTCACGACGGATAGAAAGTACCGGGACATTACCTAACATTTCAAAATACATTCTCCGTTTCAGATAGTTCCGGACATTGGGAACGCTGAAAAACGAATCAGATGATTCTCACAATAGTTGATAATCGGCACTATTTCAGCACTACGGGCGGAAGGAAGACTACAATAAAGTTGGTCTACCTTTCCCGCATTACGGGTCAAATAATCAACAGCTTCACACGGCTGTCCCAAATAAGCTATGTTCATAGGATAGCGGTCTGACGGAAAATCTTCAAAAAATATCCCAATACACGATACCCAGATGTCGGATCATCCGTCATGGAATGATAAAGTTCCTGCATATTTTCATGGCTACCCACCAGTACTACCTTTCGGACATTTTCCCCACTTTTTGCGATAAAACTTCCCAGAATAGATCGGAACGTCAGGCGATAAGAAATAATAACGATAATGAGAGCTACGTAAAATGCTCCCAGCTGACGCAGGTTAACACATTCAAAATGGAATATGTATGAAAGCCCAAAGACTATCAATACAAAAGGAATCATATTCCGGGCCACCCGAAGCATTATTTGTTCCGGGCGAACCACCGGACGATGAAGGATCACTCCTGAACGGATGTTGCAAACCAGATAACATAAAGTCATCAAAGCCATGTTCTGGAAAAGAGGCATGGAAAACTCAAAAGGAGAATGGTTTCCCAGATAGAACCAAACACCCACAACAGTAAGTTCAGTAAGATGACGTCCCCTGAAAGGACAAAAGATTTTAGGACTTTATTAAAACGTTGGACTTCCTGCATTACTTTATTCTTGATTTAGATTTTCATCCATATCCTCATTTTTCTCCCCTATACTCAATATAAAGTTCTCCCCATTCTACCATTTTGGCTCGAAACTCTTCTTTTTTGTGAGATTGTCATAGTAATAGGAAAAAAGACGGGTAAAATCACTTAGACGTAAATCTCCCCCAGATATCATCTTGTAATAAGTGGGTTTTTCCCATGTGGATTTTTTACGCATAGCCTCTATTGACAAGTGAGCACGTTCAAACTGCTCTGCGATGAAATGGCCCAGTACGGGATGATTAAATTTTTTCATGTTTATAATTTTATTAGTTGTTAAATACATTGTATTATATGTTAATTTTATGCATATCCGTTCAGACATGTCTGAACGATATATTTAAAAGCTATTTCTACCTTCGCACCGCGTTTTGAAAATTCAAGGCGATAATCAAAAAAATATAAATGTTATGACAAACGATTTCAGAATGTCTTATTTCATGCCTCCCATTGCTCCCATCAAAAATGAACAGGGACGGATTGTTACTCCTGCAACACTTATTCCCTCCTGCGAAGTCTCCATAGAACAAGTTTTTCAAATGATAACCTGCAACGAGAATCTCAAAATTCTGACCGAACAAGTACGCAATTCCGGAGATATACGGACAGCAAAAAGCATCACTATTGCCATACGTGACTCCCTGTGGTACGTTCTCGCGTCGAAACAGCAAATGTTTCGTAGCTTCTTCACATCTGGTGGTGGTAGATATCGACCATCTCGACTCCTATCAGGAGGCAGTGGAAATGCGCAGCGCATTGTTTAATGACCACCTTCTGCGTCCTGTACTCACGTTTATCAGTCCCAGCGGACAGGGTGTGAAAGCATTCGTACCCTACGATCATTTACCCATGGCTAACGACACAAACAGTATCATCGAAAAGATGAAGCTGGCAATGATGTTCACCGTGCTGCTTTTTATGGTACAGGGGCACCTCGTTCCCTTCGGGGAGAAAAACGCAAAGGGGTAGACTTTTCCGGCAAGGACATTGTAAGGTCTTGCTTTCTTAGTCATGATCCGGGAGCATTGTTTAGAAACAGCAAATAATTAGATATTAAAAACTATAAATTAAAATTATGAACGAAATTGAATCGTTATGCCGCCTCTGTGAAGCGGTTGAAACTGCAGGAGCGGATATTGCCCCTACGTATGCTGAATATGTACAACTGGCGTTCGCCATCGCAACGGATTGCGGAGAAGCGGGACGCGAGTTTTTCCATCGGTTGTGCCGGGTGTCTGCCAAGTACGAACGGGAACATGCCGAACGGATATTCTCCAACGCACTTACTACCCGGCATGGAGACGTCCATCTGGGCACTGCATTCCATCTTGCTGAAAGGGCGGGTGTAACTCTCTGCAAAGAGGAAATGATGAACCACCGGAAAAATGCAAAAAATGCAGGAAATGCACCGTCCAAAAATCTCACACACACGCACGTGTATAATAAGGTGGACAATGAGGAAACGGACGAGTCCGAAGAGCTGCAGGACGGGAGTGACCCGAAACAGCCATTGCCTTCTTTCACCGAAGCGGACTGGCCGAAAATCCTGTTGCTCATCATGAGTTATGCCACCAGCCCCACACAACAACGCGATGTCATGCTGCTCGGAGCATTGACCGCCATAGGTGCCAGCATGGAGCGATATGTGAGATGTCCATACGCCGGCAAACTCCAGTCTCCTTGCCTGCAAAGTTTTATTGTAGCTCCTTCCGCCTCGGGTAAGGGAATTCTTTCGTTCATCCGTCTGCTTGTGAGAGCCTATTCATGACGAGATCCGCCAAAAAGTAGCGGAAGAGGTCAAGGCCTACAAAAAAAGAGAAAGCCGCATACGATACCATGGGAAAGGAGCGCTGCAAAATGGAAGCTCCTCAAATGCCCAAGAATAAAATGTTCCTCATCTCGGCAATAACACCGGAACGGGTATTCTGCAAAATATCATGGATGCCAACGGCACAGGACTTATCTGCGAAACCGAAGCGGATACCATTTCCGCTGCTATCGGTTCTGAATACGGACATTGGAGCGATACGCTCCGCAAAAGCATTCGACCACGACCGTCTGTCATACAACCGGCGCACCGACCAGGAATACCGGGAAGTAAAGAAAAGCTATCTTTCCGTCCTGCTTTCCGGTACACCCGCGCAAGTAAAAACCTCTTATTCCCTCGACAGAAAACGGACTTTTTCTCGCGCCAGCTGTTTTATTATATGCACGGTATATGGACATGGATCAACCAGTTTGAAAGTGGCGAAAACGATCTGGAAGCCATCTTCACAAGCATAGGCCTGGAATGGAAAAAGCAACTGGACCTGATGAAAGCACACGGACTTCATACGCTCCGGCTCACTGATGAACAAAAGCAAGAGTTCAATGCCCTCTTTGCCGATCTTTTTTTTTTTTTTTTTTTTTTTTTTTTTTTTTTTTTTTTTTTTTTTTTTTTTTTTTTTTTCCGTTCGGGACTTGCCAACGATAACGAAATGAGTAGTTCCATAGCCCGTCTGGCTGTCAATACGTGCCGCATCATGGCAGAAATAGCTATGATACGTGCACTGGAATGCGACCAGCCTTATCAGTTCAAGGGGTCTTCCGCCCCTCTGCTGACTCCCGACAAGGAGATTGCCGCCGATAATATCAAAGACGGCATTATCACCCGTTGGGATGTGACAATCACCGCTGAAGATTTCCATGCGGTGCTGGAGCTTGTAACTCCGCTCTATCGTCATGCCACACATATCTTGTCTTTTCTTCCTTCCACAGAGGTCAAACATAGAGCCAATGCCGACCGGGATGCACTTTTTGAAATGATGGGCAACCAGTTCACCCGCACACAGTTGTTGGAGCAGGCTGAAAAGATGAAAATCAAACCTAACACTGCTCTTAGCTGGCTGAACCGTCTGATAAAGAGTTGAGCAATTACGTGAA
>VOFK01000659.1_pt1 | contig 15315 bp, 27 predicted proteins | sample 5384121 | NCBI WGS metagenome assembly VOFK01 (sample SAMN12384730, study PRJNA508395) | human gut metagenome | isolation source: healthy gut J | host: Homo sapiens
CGTGTACTTCGTTCAGTTACGTGTGGCACCATATTGCAGCAACTGACTGTGGCAATAACTAATCCCCATTCGGAAATCAGGTTTGATGTTATTCAGGCATAAAAATCTTTTCCGCATCACTTTCTGAAATTCCACATCCTGTGTCACTTATACTAATAACTATTTTAGTTTTTTTACAATTTTTTTCAATCTTAATACAAACTTTCTTGTTTTCAGATTTATCTTTCATCCAAAAACAAGCATTATCCAAAATATTAATCAACACTGTTTGTAGTTCACTCATATTAATATTAACTTGAATATTATCAATTAATTCATTTTGAACCACTACATTTCTATTGATTTTTTAGATTTAATCAATCTAATACATTTATTAATCGCATCTAATAAATTTGCACCACTGTTTTTCTTTCTTAAATCCCTGTTTATATAATGGTGCAAAACTTTTCGAAACTTCAACAATGCGCTTATGACTTATTTCCGCATCATCCAAATATTCCTTAGTTCGTTCGTCAAAAAATCTTATACTTCTGCCCCTTACTTAAAAACCTTTTTAATACATGTCATACCCGTTAAAAATTCATGCATTATGACTATTGCTACCGATCCCAAGGAGGCTCGTTTGTGCATAATAAATCAATCTATCATTTAATTCTTTTAACTGTTTCTCATTTTTGCTATGATAGTCACGAACATACTCCAAAATTTCATTCGCATCAGCACCTGTTTTTGCTGCATTTTTCTACATCTGATAATAATGCTTTTGCCGATAAAGGCGCAATAATATCCGTCAGCGACTCTTTTTTACCTGCTACCGTCTTATCCTTTTGGCGTTCTCGTTCCAGTGCATCCACTATATTATTAATTGCCGCTGTAAACTGCTTATATTCTAATGTATCAGCTAACTTTTTCTCTGTCAGTAGTATCCTTTATATTAGGATTCTCTCTATTTGATATGTATACAATACCTATTATCTGACTTGTGCTAATTCTTTTTTTCCAATTTGACTAATCCTTTTCCTGTCCAGACCAAGCCAGTCTCTTGTTGTTTCAGACTTTGGTAACACTAAAACATTGTCCCTATAAACAGAAATACCTTTATATAATTTAATACTACTTCTCACTTTTCCCTTTGTAATATCAAAACGTTCTGACACATCTTGTACACTCTCTGCATCAAGATCCCAAACTCTGAATTCAAACGAAAAATGTTCCACATTGATATTGCGACAATCGTTCAACATTCATCAATTCTTTTTTTTTTCCCTTATAATTCTCAATATCCCATTCTATTTTTTTATTATGAATTTTTCTTTTCTTATCCCCCTCATCATAATAATAGTTGTATGTTATTGTTCCATCCTTATCCACCACTCCCTCAATTTTATAGATTGGGTTATTTTATAAAATCATTAGGTTTAATAATATCAATATTACCTTCTTCAAAATTATCAATTGATATCTGAAAATCAGCAATTTTCTCAAACGGATTAATTAATCTAGACAATTCCTCGCCTAGTTCATCTATTTTTTCCTTATCCCAAATTGCTTTTAGCTTTTTTTATAATTATTTCTGTTCCAGACGTATTAAATTGCGTATCTTCTATTTCTTCAAGTGTCATAACACCATCTGATATATCATCAACATTTTTCAAAAGATTTCCAATCAAAATAGGCTTTCAATGTCTTTCCATTAGGGGCTTTTTTGTAAACATAACCATCTCTTCCCCCTAAACGCGCAGCCGAAAATCTTCAAGTCCCTTATTTCCCGATACTTGTCTAATTCTTCTCTTTCCCTTAACCTCTCTTTCAATATATGGTTTCTTTTTTTTTTTATATGGCGTTGCAATAGTTGCCCAGGCATTCAATATTGTATCTCGATCCATCCCCAGTCCATCATCTTTAACAGAAATAAATCTTTCGCCATTATCATCCCCAAATTTTATTTTTGTCTTAAATGCATATGATGCATATGCATTTCAGACTGTAGACAAAAGTCCACGACAAATGTCGTGGATTTTTCTCGTATTAAAGCACTGAAAAGTGCGATTTTTTAGCGACTTTTCGGTGCTTTTTTGGTATAATAGAAGTATAAAATACTAGGTGGTGATTTCATATGATGACTGAAAATGCTGATAAAAAGAGAGAACAAATTCATTTGTTATGTATGGATGAAATGGTTCCTAAGGATCATCTTCTTCGAATTATCGATAAAGCAATCGATTGGACTTTCATTTATGATTTAGTGAAAGACAAATATTCGCACGATACCGGTCGGCTACCAGCATGGATCCTGTGACATTGATTAAAATACCTCTCATTCAGTATCTGTATGGAATCAAGAGCATGCGTCAGACAGTAAAAAGAAATTGAAGTAAACGTTGCATATCGATGGTTTCTTGGTCTTGATATGACAGATAAAGTTCCACACTTTTCAACCTTTGGCAAGAATTATACAAGACGATTCAAAGATACCGACTTATTTGAGCAGATTTTTTTGCTCATATTTTAGAAGAATGCTACAAGTTTAAATTGGTTGACCCAACAGAGATTTTTTTTGTAGATGCTACTCATGTAAAAGCCCGTGCAAACAGTAGAAAAATGCAAAAACAATTGCTAAGGAAGAAGCTCTTTTTTGATGAAGATATGTTAAAAACTGAAATTAATAAAGATCGACAAGAGCATCACAAAAAAACCATTAAAAGATAAAGACGATAATAATCACCCTCCTTTGTCTGGCGGAGGAACTTCAAATGAAAAACAATAAAATCTAGTAGCACTGATCCGGAAAGTGGTTGGTTTCGTAAAGGTGAACATAAACATGTTTTTGCATACGCCGTTGAAACCGCTTGTGATAAAAATGGATGGATTCTAGGTTATACAGTCAGCCCTGGAAACTTACATGACAGCAGAACATTTAAAGGATTATATGATAAAATTAAAAATATTGGAATAAAAACACTTTGTTGCAGATGCCGGATATAAAACTCCAGCAATAGCAAAGCTTCTTATAGATGATGGAGTTACACCACTTTTTCCGTACAAGCGTCCAATGACCAAAGAGGGATTCTTTAAAAAATACGAATACGCTTATGACGAATACTATGATTGCTATATTTGCCCAAATAATCAAGTCTTGAAATATAGTACAACCAATCGTGATGGATATCGTGAATATAAAAGCTGTGGAAATGTATGCGAAAATTGTTCATATTTATCTCAATGTACAGAAAGCAAAAATCATGTGAAACTGATAACACGACATATATGGGAAAATTATATGGAGCAATGTGAAGATGTTCGTCATTCTTTGGGAATGAAAAAATTATATGAGCAAAGAAAAGAAACCATTGAACGAATCTTTGGAACAGCAAAGGAGAATCATGGTTTTCGTTATACACAAATGTATGGTAAGGCTCGAATGGAAATGAAGGTCGGGCTTACCTTTGCCTGCATGAATCTAAAAAAACTAGCAATGATGCTTCAAAAAAGCGGTAGGAAAGGCTGCTTAATATCGACTTTTTTATCATTTTGGGCGAACGATTGCTGCAAACAGAGAAAAATGGTGCTAGGACAACAGTCCTAGCACCACTTTGTCTACAGTCTGAAATGCATATGCATCATATGCATTTTTCACCAATTCTGTTATTGCAACAATATCATTTGTCACTAAGTCTTCTCCAAACGACGAAAATGCTCTTGGATGAATTTGAATATTAATTTGTTCTATTGAATTCATATTTTCTCCTTTCTTACATATACTGTATAAATATGGAGGTATATGTATGATACTTTTAACTATTTTATTTAACAAAGTACAACTTGACATTGATGAAGTAACAAATAACATCGAATATATCGAATCTTATATAAACTATAAACTTAGTCCCTACAAACAACTTGGTTTATTTCGATTCATTGTTTTTGCAAATAAATGCATTGATGGTGTCACTAACTATTGCCATAAGAGAATTAATTAGTACAACATATTTGCACGCCATATTCTAATTGTTATACTAACCGACAATTTTTATTTATTAATATTGACACATGTCATTTTTTATTACCCCATCAGAAGCCACAAAAATATTCAGTAACATAAAAAATTACTGTGTTTTATATGCATATCTATTTCACTAGATAACATTTTAAAATATATGAATCAGCTCATACCATTCGAAACAAGTATTTACTGTATCTTTTTCAAATCCGCACCTTCCTGCTAAAACAATTCATATGTACTTGATATAATATAATCCCCTAAATTCTTCTATTTTTCCATATTGTAAACCACAAACCATACATTCAGTAACGTGAATTCGAATATCTTCCTCCTTTTTACCATTGTTATAATTATGGCGCAATAATAAATCCACTATTCCTTTTATCAAGACTCCCTACTTACATTAGCATTATTGTCCCAAATATCTTGCCCCAAAAATATAACTTAATAGACACTGTGTTTTTCATGTCAATCTGTTATATCAATATAGAACAAACTCACAAATATTATTTGTAACAAAAACCATTGATATAAACTATTATTGTTAATATTTCTGCTTTCAAACTTTATAATTAAATAAATACCATATTGCGACTGCACTGCTTACAGCTTATTCAAACTCAATCGTTCCAGGCGGCTTACTAGTCAAATCATAGAATACTCTGTTGACTCCCCTTAACCTCATTTATGATTCTCGTCATTACAGTCTGCAGCACCTCAAACGGAATATCTGCGCTTTCTGCGGTCATGAAATCAATAGTCTTCACGGCACGAAGCGCAACGGCATAATCGTACGTTCTCTCATCGCCCATAACGCCGACGCTGCGCATGTTTATGAGGGCAGCAAAATACTGGTTGATGTCGCGGTCGAGACCGGCTTTTGCAATTTCTTCACGGTAAATCGCGTCTGCGTCCTGCACGATGCGAACTTTTTCTGCGGTTACATCGCCGATGATACGGATACCGAGCCCCGGACCCGGGAATGGCTGACGGAATACAAGGTAATCCGGGATGCCGGAGTTCGAGACCGACCTTGCGGACCTCATCTTTGAAACAGGTCACGAAGCGGCTCAATGATTTCTTTGAAATCAACGAAGTCCGGGGAGACCACCGACATTATGGTGGCTCTTGATGACTGCGGATTCTCCGCCTAAGCCGCTTTCTACAACATCCGGATAAATGGTTCCCTGTACGAGGAAATCAACAGCTCCTACTTTTTTCGCTTCCTGTTCGAAAACGCGAATAAATTCTTCGCCGATAATTTTTCTCTTCTTCTCCGGTTCTTCGACACCGGCTAATTTTTTTCATAAAACGATCCTGCGCATTGACGCGGATGAAATTCAAATCATAGTCGCCGTCCGGGCCAAATACTGCTTCTACCTCATCGCCTTCATTTTTACGGAGAAGTCCCTGGTCTACAAAAACGCAGGTGAGCTGGTCGCCGATGGCTCTGGAAAAAGCACGGCTGCAACCGAACTGTCAACACCACCGGAAAGAGCGCAGAGCACGCGCACTGCCGACTTTCTCACGGATTGCCTTAATCTGATGCTCAACAAATGAATCCATGCGCCAGTCACCGGAACAATGACATACATTGTAAACAAAGTTGGAAAAGCATTTTCGTTCCCTCTTTGGTGTGAAGCACTTCCGGATGGAACTGAATGGCGTACAATTTTTTTCCGATGGATTTTCAGCGGCTGCCACCGGACAATCTGCCGTATGTGCACAGATACCAAATCCCGGTGCCACCTTAGAAATATAATCAAAATGGCTCATCCAGCATACGGTGTCTTCGCTGACATCCGTAAACAATGCTGAATTGGTATTTACATGAACGTCGGTTTTTCCGTACTCACGAACCGGTGCTTTCTCCACCGTTCCACCAAGCACGTGCATCATCAACTGAGCGCCGTAGCAAAGGCCGAGTACCGGAATACCCATTTCAAATAATGCTTTTATCATAAGAAGGGAGCACCATCCTCATAGCAGCTGTTTGGTCCGCCGGTCAAAATAATGCCCTTTTGGATTCATTTCCTTTATTTTTGCTAAATCCGTTTTATACGAATAAATTTCACAATATACATTGCATTCACGGACTCTGCGCGCAACTAACTGGTTGTACTGACCGCCAAAGTCCAATACGATGACTAATTCCTTATTCAAAATTAGTTTCCTCCTTCTTCATTTGATTCTAATAATATTGTGTAAAAAGCCTTTTTCGTGCTGGCACGAACGCCTTTTGTACCTTTTACCCCTAGTATCTAACACATTTTATCACGAAACATCCTATGGGGTCAATGAAAACTCCTACAAATCAAAATACCCGACAAATTTGACATCATGCTTTCCTTTAGGAAATAAATAATGGTAAAAAGTGCGATAAAAATAATCATCCGTCATGCTGGCAAGATAATCGACGACAAGCTGATTTTTCTCCTGCTCGGCATACGGCTTTCTGACATGGGATTTGACATAAAAATTATTTTTTTCTCCATGTATGCCATGTGATGGCGGTAAAAAACAGAAGATTTGTCTCCGCTTTCTGCCTGGCGCAAAAAGTTCCTCATACAATTCACCAAACATTGGGCGGATTTCATTTTTCATATAAATCGTTGAGCGACTTATTGTTATAAATCATTTCGTAATTTTCTTTTTTCGCCTGCCGCAAAGCGTCAAAAATATTCCTCATCCATTTTTCAAATAATCTTTGCCATAACTGTTTTTCGATAATATTGACACTGAAATTATTGATAATTTCACCGTTGGTGGTGCCAATCGCCCCAGCGGTAAATGGTGATTCTTTAGCAAATTCAGGCGCATTGCGTCCTGTCTGTCTTGCCAAGATAGCAATAATATCGCAGATACGCATCACGCAGCCCTCTAACGTGCACGGAATCAACTCGCCGATTGCCTTCTCATCGACATAGCATGCTTCCACCTTTTATCGTATTCTACAAAGGTAGACATCTCGCATGGACGGTACTCTTTTTTAATTCCAATTCGCCATTGTGGCAAAGGATTCCGTCTAAGGTCTGCAAACTGATATTCCAGTTTACCATATCGTCCAGCACGCGGACGCTATGTACATTATGATTAAAATAACGACCGGTATGCTCCTGATACAGACTGCTCAGAATCGCTCGCCGGCATGGTAAACGGCGTATGACCGATATCATGTCCCAGAGAAATGGCTTCAATCAAACTTTCATTGAGTCCCAACACACTGCCGATATTTCTTGCGATGCGTGACACGAGCTGAACATGCAGGGCACGCCTTGAAATGTCATCATTCTGGTAAAGGAAAATACCTGCGTCTTATCCGAATAACGGTTGTAATACGGCACATGCATAATTTTTTCTCCACATCCCGCACAAACGCCGGACGCCACAAATTCGCCTTATCGTGGTCCACGCGTCGTCTCACGATTTTTCTCATCCGGAAATGCATACGGATTTTTCTTATGTTTCTCCCTGTCCTCTAAAAAATCCGCTCCTGCAGCTCCTTTGATAATGAATGATACTGCGCCATAGTAATCTCCTTTTCCAGTTTTTTATTCTTCGGAATCTTCCTCTGCTACTACGATTTCTGTCTTTATTTTACTTAATCTTCTCGATATCGAAATCGTCACATACAAATCTGTAATACCGCTGTAGACCAAAGCAATTCCGATGCACATAATCAAAATCTGCGCTGCCTCAAACGGATTCATCAAAAGCACAATCCCAGCAACAATATTTACAATTGCCATCGCAAACGCCACGTGCCACGTACCATGTCCGAGGCGAAGCATATCAACCGAATTCTGCATCTTCAAAATTCCACTCATCGTCACTAAAAAGCCAAGTACCGCCGGAATTAAATCGGTCAGTTTATCCACTTTTACAATCACAAGGATTCCACCGAGAATCGCACACAATCCAACCACGAGGCCATAACGGTAAATAATACCACTGATATCTTTTCGCAGGTAGTTGATTAACGATGCCACGCCCAACGCCAAAAGCATCGCTGCCAACAGATAACAAATCGTCTTCATCGTTGCTCCCGGCCAAAGAATCAAAAACGATACCAAGTGCAATAAAAATTACTGCGAGCAAAATCAAATTCCATTTCAACTGTTTTAATAAACTCATAAACACCCTCCAATCATTCAAAATAGTATTCGGTCGTTACCATATCCACACCAACTTCATCCAAGAGACGCTTCATTTCTTCCTCTTTGTTCACCGTCCAGACATTGACAAAAAGCCCCGCCTTGTGAAGTTTTTTTCCACATCTTCTTTGGAAACAAGCGTGTAACGTGAATCGAGTGAAATCTCATTTTCGGTAAGCCATGCAATCAGCTCATCCGAAACTTTCGTCCACTTATTGCCGCCAACCGCCCCATAAACGTACTGAAGCCTTGACGCCGGGATTCCGATATCTTTCAAACGTAATAGTGCCAAAAGGTGCATACTGATAAAAACAGTTCGCTCAAGAAGTCCCTTTTGTTTCACCAGATTAACGATTTCTCTTAGTTCTACAGTTGTATAATCCATCTTCAATTCCACAATTGGGTGAATCGTTTCACCTTCCGCGCCATAATGGACAAATACTGTGAAAAAGAAATCAAATGCTGCAAAGGGATGCTCCTCTCTTTTTCCCCGCTGTCACCGGATAGCTGATTACTTCCCCAAAAGTCATCTGGGGAATCCAGCGGTCAATCCCGCACATCCTGCGCAAATGTCCATCGTGGCTGACAACGTAAACGCCATCTTTTTTGATTTCCAGATATCACATTCCACGCCATAAAAATCCCCTTCTACCGCCATTGCAAATGACGCCTGCGTGTTTTCCGGCGCCTCCGAACTGAAACCGCGGTGCGCAATCCTCTTGATTTTCATTTGGCATCCTCCTTGGTTTGAGATATGGTTTCTCAAGTTTATAACGTAAGTATACTCATTTTTGGAGGAAAAAATCAACTTTGATGCAGAAAGGGTTTGTTGGAATTTTTCAGTTTCCGTAATTGAATAAAACAGCTTTATGTCCCGAGGGCACTTTCGTTCGTTGAGTACGTAGCGGTATGGACACTGAAACTACCAGTGCCTCATACCGACGTACTCAAAAACCCACGGGTTCATAAAGCTGTTTTATTCAATTACTGGAATACTGAAAAGATTTTCAACAAATACCCTTTTCCATATTTACTTTTTCTTCTATGTATCTCCCTATTATTCTTTCAACTTTCTTATCCGTTCCATACGACCGCACAGTTTTCAAAAAGTCATCTGTTGTTACGATTTGAAATTGATATGTCTGATAATATTTATGCAGCATTTGAAAGAATGTTTTATCGCCCATTGTTTTCCACAGTTCATACAGGAATAGTTTGCCGCCCTCGTAAACAGAGTTTGAGTATTCGTCCGGCTTGTCCTGATAATCGCTTACGCTTCGGTTGATTCCTTTGGTGCGGGAGGACTGGGGGATGACGATTTTTCGGAACCATCGGTCCATGTCTTTGCGGGTGGAATACTTGTCGCTCCACAGTTTTTTCTGTAATTTTTTATTTGCATAATAAGGGAATAACACGTCTTCACAGAACTCACAAAGCCCTCGTCAAGCCACGGCTCCTTGTACGAGTCGTTGCCGATTGCAGCATAAAACCACTGGTGGGCGATTTCATGCGGAACATGTGCTTCCAGTCCCCCGTAAGAATTCTTGTTAATTTTGCGAAAGTCCTTCACATCCGGCATGCCAATCATACAAAGCCCCGGATATTCCATCGCGCTGTTCATAAAGCAATGCACGATTTTTAACTGTGAAAACGGATACGAACCTATTTTTTTTCCGAAAAAATGCGGACTGCCTCTTTCGCAAGCTGCATGGAATATTTGTAATAGCTCTGATTTTTTTCTCATAATTTGGTCCCAAAATTGAAATCGTTGTGCTGCCGGTCTTCGCATCCAGCCGGCAAAAATCATCCGACAAAACCGCTGCAAACTCTCTTAACTTTTTTGCCGGTAATCGTTGTTCCATCCTGCACAGAGTGCTGCGTGCCGATTGCTGCGATTGTGTATTTTTTCGGATGCCGGAATGTAACTTCATAATCTGCTGCCTCGATACACATACGTCTCATCGTTGTCACCCACATAAGGATTTTCGTTCCACGCCCCCTTTTGATAGCGAGAGATACAGGAAAACAAAACGAAAGCTGATACATTTCATGCCCGTCATAAGAGATATAGCCAAATCGGTTTTTCTGTTTTGGAATCTCGGTGCGGAATGAAAATTCAACAGTTACACACTCGCGCGGCCGGTGCTAAAACCCGGTTCTTATCGGATAAATAAAGAACTGATGCATCTTTCTTTTTTATCAATCTGCAAAGTATGTCCTCCGATTCTTGCCGAGGTTATCTCGGTTTTGCACGCTTTCTTTTTCTGGTTCGTTTTCTCCTGCAAAATAGCGGCTGCCCAGTTGCGCACGCAAATACTCTTCAAATCATCATCGGTCGCATTTTTTTAGTGTCGCACGGACCGTTCCGGAAAGAACCTTTGTTGTTGGTGTCAAGCAATATGTTCATCCGGTATTTGCCGGCATACGCTTTTCCTTCCTTTTTATCTTTTCGTGTTTCTGTTCTACTTTTGTCGTCTCTGGATGCCCTGTGACAAAAACACCTGCGGCAACCGCCACTCCTATCACCGCCAGTATCATGACTGCTATACCTATTTTTCTTCATTCGCTGCCTCACTTTCTATCAAGTTTACTTCTTAATTCCCCCTACAAAAATATCCACACAAAACTGATACTTGGAAAGTTTTTTTTTGCTTCTTTCCTTGTTTTTGCGCGATACAATTTGAGGTTATCTGCCGTTGTGACATAACCATACAATTTCGTTATCACACGCCCTCTCCTTGCATAAATTTTCTGCTCCCATGGACCTTTTTTCTCACCAATTTCTTCAAAAGAAATCTTCTCGCCGTTCTGATCAAACAATGCAATCTGGCTGTGCACGACTCCGCTCTCCTTTGTAAACACAACAATCTGATAAGGGGAAACAAACACACTTTTTACTACCAAATGACTGTTTAGCTTTTTATTGACTGCAATCTCTCTACTCCCTTTTTTTATAAACCGTATACGGATTTCAAAATTCCATGAACCGCAGATAGACTGCTCTTTATCCTGAAGATAAACCGTCAAAATCCGAATCCGAAGAGTTCCGTCTTTCTTAATGACATCCTCTTTATCAAATTTCATCATTCCGATAAACGCATGCTTGTCAACAAATTTTCCATCCAGCAAAATGTCGGAATCTTCTTTTGACATCTGTTTTCCAAAACTATACTGTGCTTTCACACAGATTCCATTTCCTTCCTTTGAAAAAATCCATCTGCTCTGCCTGCATTTTCATCGTAACATACACAGAAAATCCATCGCAGTAAACTTCGACGCCGTCAGTTTGATTCCTTGGCTTTGTGCACTTAAATGGTTTTTCCTTTTCCTGTGTAATCTTTTTTTCGCATCCTTATACTCACCGGAGTAAAATAACTCCCTTCTCTACCTTTTGAAAAATGGTTCCAAGAATCGGAGGATTTGCCGCAAGTGACGGATTTACCGCAAGCACGCTGCCGCATATCAAAATAACAACACAAGCTGCCACCGCCAGATGTTTCCACGTGCAGTTTTCAATTTTTTCTCTCCGGTGCATCCGGCAGATTCTGCAATGTATCACAAATTGTCTGTTTTACCGCATCCGGCACCTCATCCGTTCTCCGAATATTGCCAAGCCATTTTGTAAATCTATCCATACTAAATCCCTCCAATTCATAAGCGTCCGTCGCTGTCAGGTGATACTTCTTTCCCAATCTCATAAAAATTGCTCCAAAGTCTTTCTCGCTGACTGCAGCCTGCTTTTTACCGCACTTTGTCCAATTTGCAGTGCCCCCGCAATTTCCCGGACTTTAAACTGCTGCCCGTAATAAAGCTCCACAACGATACGCTGCTTTTTCATTTAGAAAACCAAGCATTTCCTGCCACTCGATTTCTCCGTATTTATCCGAGCAGTCCATGACATCCGGAAAATTGTCTGCCGTAACCGTCCGCTTATTTTCATTATAAATCGCATAACACCGGTGAATTAAAAATCCGCGTCATCCACGTTTTAAAAAAATTTAGCATTTCGCAAAGAACCTATTTTTTTCCCAGCAGATAAGAATCGTTTCCTGTATGGCATCTGCCGCATCCTCGTCATTTTGCAAAAATAGCAATTGCGGTCTTATACATACTCACCTGATAATTCTCCACCAGTTTCACAAAGGCTTCTTTGTCGTGCTTTTTTCGCTTGTAACACAAGTTTTTTTGTCCATGGTATGTTCCTTTCTTCCAAGGCCTTGAAATTAAGTACTACAACTATTAGATAAAAAGAATACCACATTTGGTCGGTTTTTACTTCAAAAAAAGCCACATCTACCTGTAAGAACAAGTAAATATGACTTTTTTCTTTTTTATGATTTCCTATTTTCTACTCATACCGAAGTGCTTCAATCGGGTCAAGTCTCGCCGCTTTGTTCGCCGGATAGTAACCGAAGAACACGCCGATAATCATGGAAAATACAACGGAACCAATGATGGCAGCCACCGGAGCAGATGCCGCATAGCCTAGGAGGGGAAGCGGCGGCGGCTCCGAGAATAAATCCTAAGATAATCCCAAAGACGCCTCCCAGCAAGCAGAGGATAACCGCTTCTATAATAAATTGCAGGCGGATGGAGCTGTTCTTTGCGCCAGCGCCTTGCGCGTACCGATTTCTCTGGTACGCTCGGTAATTGAAACAAGCATAATATTCATAACGCCGATTCCGCCTACTAAAGGGAAATGCCGGCGATAAACGCAATCGCAATGGAAACGGTATCAATCATGTCGTTCATGGAACTTGTCATACTGCTCATCGTATTCTTTTACATTTTTCTACCTTTTAATCTAAAGAAAAAGTATGAACAGCCTGTGTTCATACTTTGATAATTCGGACATAAAGTTGTGATTTTTCTGTTAAATGGAAAATAGTTCCTCTAACTGCTCATACGTCTCCACCGTGTTCATTGCACGCCGCAGAGAAGCAGAATGTGGATAACCCGCGGTGTACCACGCCGCGTGGCTTCGCATTTCCCGCATGCCGCGTTTTTCGCCTTTCCACTCAATCTGCATTTTTGCATGGCGCAGAATCATCCGGCACACTTCGGAAAAAGGGGGTTTTTCCGGTACCATTCCGGTTTCTAAATATGTCTTAATCTGATGAAAAAATCCACGGATTCCCCTGTGCCCTGCGGCCAATAATCATCACACCGTCACAATTTGTCTGCTCCATCATATTTTTTCGCATCCTCCGGCGTAAAAATATCTCCGTTTCCAATGACCGGAATTGACACCGTATCTTTCACTTTGGCAATTATTTCCCCAGTCAGCCTTTCCGCTGTAATACTGTTCTCTTGTTCTGCCATGTACTGCCATAGCCGCTGCGCCTGCTGCTTTCCGCCGCCTTCGCCATCTCGATTGCCTGCACTTCGTCTGCGCCAAATCCTTTGCGAAACTTCACCGTCACCGGTTTGTCAATCGCTTTTACCGTTTTTCTCAATAATTTTTGCCGCAAGCGGAATGTTTTTTAAGGAGAGCGGAACCCTCGCCATTATTCACAACCTTTGGCACAGGACACCCCATATTAATATCTAAGATATCAAAATTCCGATGCTCAATTTTTTTTGCCATCTCACTGATAATATCCGGGTCTGAGCCAAATAACTGCAGCGATACCGGACGTTCCCTGTCATCAATCCGAAGTAAGTCCTCAGTATTTTTATTATTATAAAAATGCCTTTTGCACTCACCATTTCCGTGCAGATTAAATCCGCTCCCTGTTCTTTGCACAAAAGACGAAATGGCAGGTCCGTAACACCTGCCATTGGTGCTAATACAATATTGCCATCTAAGCTTACATTGCCGATTTTCAATTTGTTACTTCCCATCTTCACTCTTTTTTCGTCCTCTCATAAATCAGACGCATGCCCTGTAAGGTCAGCTCTGAATCATAAATATCAATCTTATCGGTGCCCTCTGAAATAATGCGTCCGAGCCCGCCGGTTGCCACAACTTTCATATTCTGATAACCCGATTCTTCACGGAACTTGTCAATGATATATTCCGTCTGTCCAATCGTTCCGTACACAAGTCCTGCCTGCATACTTGTAATCGTGGTTTTCGCCATAATCGACTCCGGTTTTATAATTTCAATTTCCGGAAGTTTTGCTGCATTGTCCAAAGTGCTTTCGCACTGATTCTTATACCGGGTGCCGTGACACCTGCAACAAATGCACCGTCTTCCGTCACCAAATCATATGTCGTAGCCGTGCCGTAATCAATGACAAACACCGGCCCGCCATACAAAAAGTAAGCACCGACCGCATCCACGACACGATCTGCTCCGATTTCCATCGGATTCGTCGTTGCAATGCGGATACCCGATTTTGTGCCATTACCCACAATCATCGGATCACAGTCAAGATATTTCTTTACACCACTTGTCAGAGAATACATAATCTTTGGCACAACAGAGCAGATAATGACATCCTCAACGTCGTCCGCGGACACATCTTTTGTGGGATAACTGCTCCACGATCTGGACACCAAACTCATCGGAAGTTCTCGGCAGACTGGTTGTCAGCCGAAACTTATGCAGAATTTTTCTCCTTGAAAAAGTCCAAATGTCAAATTTGTATTTCCGATATCAATCGCCAGTAACATAATAGCCCCCATTCAGAGTAAATAATTTCATTCGTTCACTCCGTCAATAAAAAAATGTTTTATAGTAAGTCTCTAAATTTTCTAAAAGTTCTGCGTATTTTACACGGTATTGTTTGATTTTCAAATGGCTTCCGATTTCATCATAGAAGAAATCATTTTCCTTTGCCGTCGTAGACATATAAAGGGAGCCATCTTCATCAAATTCCATGGTAAATACACCGCCGACATCTTCCGTCATCGTCACCGCCATAATCTGCAGTTCATCCTGAATCACAGATGGAAGCGATGCATAACGCGGATTTAAATAATATTTCTGCTCATAGGCACTGCACGCGCACAAAATCTGTTCTTCCTGCATGGAAAAACCTCCTAATCCCGTTCACTTAACGGTGTATATGGTTTGTGTTTTGCCACCGCTTTATAAGCCGGACGAATGATTTTCCCGGCATTGACAAGTTCCTCTAAACGGTGCGCACTCCAGCCGGCGATACGTCCAATTGCGAAAAATCGGGTATAGAGCTCGTGCGGAATCCCCAGCA
>VOFK01003513.1_pt1 | contig 15311 bp, 24 predicted proteins | sample 5384121 | NCBI WGS metagenome assembly VOFK01 (sample SAMN12384730, study PRJNA508395) | human gut metagenome | isolation source: healthy gut J | host: Homo sapiens
TGTAAAAGGGAGCTGCAGCCCCGCTGCACCTCCTCATTCTTTTTACAGCCGAATTACATAGTCATAGATCTCAAATCCGCCCACCACCAGGTTTAGCAGGCCAAAGGCCAGCACCAGAATGGCAGCCACCCGCCGGGAGGTATTCTTCTTTTTTCCCGTGCCCTTGAGCATATCCGATCCTTCCGCACACATGGCTACGCACAGGGTCAGTGCCGTCAATCCCGGCACATAGAATACCCCCGTTTTGTGCAGGATTCCCGTGATCACGGCAATCAGCAAGAACACCACAGCAATCTTCTGCAATTTACTCATATGCATTCTCCTCCCGGCCTTCCACCGTCATTTTCTTCAGTGTATCGGAAATACTCATAAAGTGCAAGTCTTTTCTTGCAGGAGCCTGGCCTTCAGCACCGCCGTCACGGTCTTTCCGTCCCGTATCTCCCCACTCATGCACTTTTCCACCGCTTCCGCAAATGAAAAAAATCGCACCTCTAAAAACTCGTCCTCATCCAGGTGCTGTCGGGAGAAGGTCAGCCCCTCCGCCATGTATAGGTACAGCACCTCGGCGTAGCAGCCGGGGGAGGCGATGATGCTCCCCAGCTCCGTCCATCGGGCCGCTGCGGCGCCCACCTCCTCGTTCAGCTCTCTCTGCGCCGTCACAAAGGGATTTTCTCCCTTCTCCCGCTTTCCCGCAGGGATCTCCCACAGGTGCTGGCCCACAGCATAGCGGAACTGCCGCACCAGGGCCACCCGGCCCTGATCGTCAAAGGCCAAAATTCCCACGCCGCCGGGGTGATCCACCACCTCCCACCATCCATGCTCACCGTTTGGCAGCAGCACCTCATCGTTGCGCACCCGGATGATGCGTCCACTATAAACCTCGTGGCTTTGCAGGGTTTTTTCCGTCAGATCCAGCATGATACATCCCTCCATTTTTTCGCAGTATAGCATATTTTTCTCTTTCCTTTATCAATTTTTATGGACATTTTTTTCCCGGGTATGCTATAATGATGGCAAGATCACCGGGGGGGCCGTCCCTCCGCTTTTTACCGTTCTTTTTTTCTCATCATTTCAATGAGGGGGTACTGCTATGAAATATCTGTTCAAAAACGGCACCGTAGTCTCCGGCAGGGGGGCACCGCCGGGCCGACGTGCTGGTGGGAAAATGAGAAAATTCTCCAGGTGGGCCGCAAATCTCCGACCCCTCTGGCCCGGGCCATTGATGTCACCGGCAAGCTGCTCATGCCGGGTTTTATCGATGCCCCACCCACTTCGATCTGGACGTGTGCAACACCACCACCGCTGATGACTTTGACAGCGGCACCAAGTCTGCCATCATCGGGGCGGCACCACCACCATTGTGGACTTTGCCTGCCCCAACAAGGGCGAATCTCTCCACCACGGCCTGGATCTGTGGCACAGGAAGGCCGACGGCAAGTGCTGGTGCGACTACGGCTTCCATATGACCATTGACGATTGGAACGCGGAGATTGAAAAGGGAGATCGACGACATGTACGCCGCCGGCATCTCCTCCTTCAAGATGTACATGACCTACCCGGCCATGATGATCGGGGACGAGGCCATGTACAAGGCCCTGAAAAAGCTGAAGGAAAAAGGGCGGCATCTGCGGCGTCCACTGCGAAAACAGCGGCGTCATCAACGCCCTCATCGAGGAGAAAAAGGCCGCCGGGGAGATGGGCGTTTCCTCCCATCCGGAGACCCGGCCCGACTTTCTGGAGGCCGAGGCCGTGAGCCGCCTTCTACGCATCGCTCAGGCAGTGGACATTCCCGTGGTCATCGTCCACCTGACCAATGCCGCCACCTTGGCGGAGGTCACCGCCGCTCGGCGCCGGGGGCAGAAGGTGTATGTGGAGACCCGCCCCCAGTACCTGGTGCTGGACGACAGCGCATATTATAATGAGGCCTTTTCCCGGGCCGCCCGCTATGTCTGCGCGCCCCCCTCCGCAAGCCGGAGGATTGCCGGGCCCTGTGGGCCGGCCTGCACAAAGGGCGACATCCAGACCATCTCCACGGACCACTGCGCCTTTACCCTGGCGCAGAAGGACGCCGGCCGGGGCGACTTTACCAAGATCCCCGGGGGCCTGCCCGGGGTGGAAGCTCGGGGTGAGCTGGTGTACTCCTTCGGCGTAACTACCCGAAAAATCTCCCTGGCCACCATGTGTAAGGTCCTGTCGGAAAATCCTGCCAAGCTCTATGGTATGTTCCCCCGGAAGGGCGTCATCGCCCCCGGCGCAGATGCGGACATCGTGGTCTATGATCCTCAGGCCGATCATATTCTCCGCGCTGAGGACATGGTCAGCCGTGCCGGCTATACCCCCTATGAGGGCTTCGTGACCCACGGCTCCGTGAGTCAGGTGTGGCTGCGGGGCAAGCTCATGGTGGAAAACGGCCATGTCATCGGTGAGCAGGAGGGCCAGTACATCGTCCGGGGCAAGAGCGCCCTGTGAGAATAGGAGCGTCATATGAATCACACTTTTTCGGATACATTCTGTGCTGCCAATCTCCGGCGCTGTTTCTGCTGGCTATTGCCTTGGTGATCCGATTCTTTATCTGCAAGGGTAGGGCCAAGTTCCGGGCTGTATTGTCTCTCATCGGCGGCCTGGTCTGCATCGCTTTGGGCGTGGTGCTGTACTACCAGGGTCTAGTGCGTGAGCACTTCGCAGTGCGTGACTTTTGGCACATCCGCATTCCCGGCTGGATCGGGCTGGCCTTGATGGCCGCGCTGCTGATTTATCTGAGCCTCCGGGCATTCCTCCGGTTCTCCGCCCGCCGCTCGGAGCAAAAAGGAAGCCATCCGGGCCGAAAATGCCCGCCGTCAGGAGATGGAAAAGGCTAAAGCCGACGCCTATGAAGCCGGACGGGCAGAAGCCATGTCCACTCTAGTTTCCGCCACAGCAGGAGAAATGCACGCAGCGGCAGAGCCCGCTGCCCCGATAGAGGCCGCTTCTCCCGATGCAGCCCACACCAATGCGTCCTCCGGCGGAGGCCATCTCCCCCTCCCAGCAGCCCCCTGCCTCCTGACAAATCAAGGAAACAGGCGCACTCTGCCGTTTATCGATAGGACAGTATTTTTTGAAAGCCATAAAGTCAGCATCTGCCAAACAGATTTAGACAGTAAAGCAGGCGGCTCCCAGCTTTGATTGGGTGCCGCCTGCTTTTTTTTGCTTTTGGAGAATTAAACCGCTTCCAGTCTACAGCATAGCCCTGTGGGTCAGGATTCCTTCTCCATATCATCCTTTGTAATTTTTCTGCATTTCCACTTTTGGGGTAGGCCCGGGCCAATGAGGGGAAAGAGATTCTCCGTGTCGGACGTTGCCTGAATGTTGTAGGTGCCCCAGCCATTGATGATGTCGTGGATGTCCTCTGGGGGTGCGTGGAACTGGTGAACATCCGGAGTAATGTCGTGAGCCAGCTTATGTTTTTCACTCATAGTTTATCGCCTCCGGGGTTAGGTTGCCCGGCAAGGCAAAATTTATGTGCGAAGGTCGGGAGTCACGGATTGCCACAGCCAGTATGCGCGCTGGCTGTGCATTGACATTGACAATAAACGGGTAGGGTCGCCCCCAAAAACTCGCAGAGTTTGCCGCCCGCGGGCGGCAAAAAATTGGGATCATTTTTCACCGCGACATGCGCGTGGGGAAAAACACCTCTCAGACTGCCAGTGTGGAATTTTGCCGCAGGCGGCAAAATTATGCGCGCAGCAGGCGGCAAGCCCCTTACCAGAAAAATCAAAAATTTTTCTGGTAAATTAAAAAAAGGCTGCCCCTAAGGACAGCCTTTTTATGATTTGAGAAATTACTCCTCGATGTCGATAACAACGCCGGAACCCACGGTACGGCCACCCTCACGGATAGCGAAACGCAGACCGTTCTCAATGGCGATGGGGGTGATCAGCTCGACCTTCATGTCGACGTTATCGCCGGGCATGCACATCTCGGTGCCCTCGGGCAGGGGTGATGACGCCGGTCACGTCGGTGGTACGGAAGTAGAACTGAGGACGATAGTTGTTGAAGAAGGGGGTGTGACGGCCGCCCTCGTCCTTGGACAGAACGTAGACCTGGCCGGTGAACTTGGTGTGCGGATGGATGGAGCCGGGGAGCGGACAGAACCTGGCCGCGCTCGATCTCGGTCTTAGCCACGCCACGCAGCAGAGCGCCGATGTTATCGCCGGCTTCAGCGTAGTCCAGCAGCTTGTGGAACATCTCGATACCGGTGACGACGGTCTCGCGCTTCTCGTCCTGCAGGCCGACGATCTCGACCTTCTCGTTCAGCTTCAGCACGCCACGCTCCACACGGCCGGTAGCCACGGTGCCGCGGCCGGAGATGGTGAACACGTCCTCCACGGGCATCAGGAAGGGCATATCCTCCTTGCGGTCGGGAGTGGGGATCCAGGTATCAACAGCGTCCATCAGCTCCTTGATGCAGGCATACTCGGGGGCGTTGGGATCGGTGGACTCGGAAACGAGAGCGTTCAGCGGCGCTGCCGCGGATGATGGGGGTATCATCGCCGGGGAAGCCATAGAAGTCCAGCAGCTCGCGAACTTCCATCTCCACCAGCTCCAGCAGCTCCTCATCGTCAACCTGGTCGACCTTGTTCAGGAACACCAGCACGTACGGAACGTTAACCTGGCGGGCGAGCAGCAGGTGCTCACGGGTCTGAGCCATCGGGCCGTCGGAAGCAGCGATAACGAGGATCGCGCCGTCCATCTGAGCAGCGCCGGTGATCATGTTCTTGATATAGTCGGCGTGGCGGGCAGTCGACGTGCGCATAGTGGCGCCGACGCTTGCGGTCTCGGTCTGGTACTCAACGTGAGCGGTGTTGATCGTGATGCCACGAGCCTTTTCTTCCGGAGCCTTATCAATCTGGTCGTAGGCGGCGAACTCGGCGCTGTTCGGGTCAGCCAGGGACAGAACCTTGGTGATCGCAGCGGTCAGGGTGGTCTTGCCGTGGTCGATATGGCCGATGGTGCCGATATTGACATGGGGCTTGGTTCTATTGTACATCTGCTTTGCCATTAGAATAATCCTCTAAATAAAAATTTAAATTTTGGTTTGGTTTTTATAAGGCACGTTGTGTTTATTTGCAACACCTAAAAGGGCAGTTGCTGCCGTGGATGATCTTCTCCTGGCACTTCGGCAGCTCTACGAAGTGGCTGGGCTCCATTCTGTAGGTCGCGCGGCCCTGAGTTCTTGCTGCGCAGGTCGGTGGCATAGCCGAACATCGTGGAAGCGGAACATTGCACCTCCGCCGTGACGATCGCGGCGCCGTTGCGGATGTCCGTTGCCGACGACCTGACCGCGGCGCGAGTTGAGATCGCCGATAACGTCGCCCATATACTCGTCCGGGCCGGTGACAACGACCTTCATGATGGGCTCAAGCGCGTCGGACCGGCTTTCTGCGCGGCCTCCTTAAAGCCATGCTGCCGCAGATCTTTGAACGCCATTTCGCTCGAGTCGACCTCATGGTAGACCCGTCGAGAAGGGTGACCTTCACGTCGACGACCGATAGCCGGCCAGAACACCGGAGAGCATTGCGCCCTGGATGCCCTGATCCACACAGGGAATAAACTCCTTCGGGATGGCGCCGCCGGTGATCTGGTTCACGAACTCATAGCCCTTGCCGGGTTCGTTGGGTTCGATCATAAGCTTGACGTGCGCGAACTGACCCTTGCCGCCGGTCTGGCGGACGTATCTGGTGTCAACCGTTGCCGTGCAGTCACGGTCTCCTTATAGGATACCTGCGGCTTGCCGACGTTGGCCTCGACCTTGAATTCCCGGAGGAGTCTGTCCACTATTATTTCCAGATGCAGCTCGCCCATACCGGCGATGATGGTCTGGCCCCGTCTCCTCGTCCGTATAGGTCTTGAAGGTGGGGGGGTCCTCCTCCGCCAGCTTTTGAAGGGCGATAGCCATCTTTTCCTGCCCGGCCTTCGTTTTTCGGCTCTATCGCCACACGAATGACAGGCTCGGGAAATTCCATGGACTCAAGGATGATGGGATGCTTTATCGTCACAGAGCGTGTCGCCGGTCGTCGTGTTTTTCAGTCCGACAGCGGCAGCGATGTCATCGCCGGAATAGACCCTGAGTCGATATCCTCTCACTGTGGTTGGCGTGCATCGAAGGATGCGGCCCATACGCTCGCGCACGGACATTTTGTTGGTGTTGGCACCGTTTTGCCTGTCTTCCAGAGCCGGAATAGACCCGGAAGAACGCCAGACGTCCGACGAACGGGTCCGTCATGATCTTGAAGGCGAGGGCGGAAAAGGGCGTTCGCCGTCCGACGGACGCGTCTCTCTCGGTCCGTCTTGGGGTTTGACGCCGGTGATCGGCGGAACATCCAGCGGAGACGGCATATAATCGACAATCGCGTCCAGCAGCTTCCATACGCCCTTGTTCTTGTAAGACGAACCGCACAGAACCGGAACCATCTTCCATTTGGCAATGACGTGGCTCTTTCTTATCGCAGTAGGACTTCGGCGGGGATCTCCTCGCCTTCAGATACATCTCCGCGATCTCATCGTCAAAAGATCGGAAATCTGCCTGAGCTTGTCCCTGTACTCGGCGGCAAAGATCCGCCATGTCCTCGGGGATGGGCTTCCGCGCATATCCTTACCCAGATCGTCGTAGAAACGACGGAATCCATGTCGATGAGATCGATGACACCCCGGAAAGTTCCTCTTTCCGATAGGCAGCTGGATCGGAACTGCATTGCACTTGAGGCGTTCGTCCATCATCTTCATGACGTTGTAGAAGTCGGCGCCCGTGATGTCCATCTTATTGATGTAGATCATGCGGGGACCTTATACTTGTCCGCCTGCCGCCACACGGTTTCCGACTGCGGCTCGACACCGCCCTTGGCGCAGAGGACGGTCACGCAGCCATCCAGCACTCGCAGGCAGCGCTCCACCTCGGCGGTAAAGTCCACGTGACCCGGAGTATCGATGATGTTGATGCGCTTATCCTTCCAGAAGCAAGTGGTAGCAGCGATCGTTATCGTGATGCCGCGCTCCTGCTCCTGCGCCATCCAGTCCATCGTGGCGGTGCCTTCATGAGTCTCACCAAGCTTGTAGTTCACGCCGGTGTAGAACAGAATACGCTCCGTCGTGGTCGTCTTACCGGCGTCGATGTGAGCCATGATACCGATATTTCTCGTGTTCTCAAGGGAATACTGTCTGGGCATGAAATCTCTCCTTTGAAAGGATTACCATCTGAAATGTGCGAAAGCCTTGTTGGCCTCTGCCATCTTGTGCGTGTCTTCGCGCTTCTTCACAGCAGCGCCGAGATTGTTGCCCGCATCCATGATCTCGTTGGCAAGACGCTCCTTCATGGTCTTTTCGCTGCGCTTGCGGGCTGTAGTCCCGACGAGCCAGCGCAGGCCAGAGTCTGGCGGCGTGCGGGACGAACTTCGATAGGAACCTGATAGGTGGCGCCGCCGACACGGCGTGCCTTGACCTCAAGTGCGGGCATGATGTTGTTCATCGCTTCGGTAGAACGCGTCGAGCGGCTCTTGCCGGTCTTTTCCTTGATGATGTCAAAAGCATCATAAACGACCTTCTGAGCAACACCCTTCTTGCCGTCGAGCATCACGCCGTTGATGAGCTTGGTCACCAGAACGCTGTTATACATAGGATCAGGCAAAATTTCTCTCTTGGGAACATTACCTCTTCTGGGCACGTTGCTTCCCTCCTTCATTAAAAAATGGAATCACAGGTACTCGAACGCAGCAATGCGTCCGTTGCTGGCCCCGAGGTTTATCCACGATAAATATAGATAAACGACAGGGCAACATTTCCGGGGCTGAACTGTTGGCTGTTTCGGAATTACTTCTTAGCAGCCTTCGGCTTCTTGGCGCCGTACTTGGATCTGGCCTGCATACGACCGTTGACGCCCTGAGCATCGAGCGTACCGCGGATGATGTGATAACGAACGCCGGGCAGGTCCTTCACACGGCCGCCACGAATCATAACGACGGAGTGCTCCTGCAGATTGTGGCCGATGCCGGGAATGTAAGCGGAGACTTCGTAGCCATTCGTGAGACGCACACGGGCGATCTTACGAAGCGCGGAGTTCGGCTTCTTAGGAGTCGAGGTACGCACAGCAGTGCAGACGCCTCTCTTCTGAGGAGCAGACTGGTTGGTCTCGCGGTTCTTCAGAGTGTTCAGGCCTTTCTGCATGGCAGGAGAGGTGGACTTGTAGGTCACTTTCTCTCTGCCCTTTCTCACCAGCTGGTTAAAAGTAGGCATGATTTTCCTCCTTTCCTCAAAAATGCTCTCGTGCGGGCGTGCGCCCACACGTTTTTGATTCTAACAGATTGCACAAGAATAGTCAAGAAAATTCTGTCCAATTTTTCCGAGCACGCCCGCCCAAAAAAATTTCATATTGCAAAGTCATCAAAGATTCCAGAAAAATTTCCGGAGTGAAGGATCACTCCGGAATTTTATTCGGATTAAAGCGCGTTGGTGAGCTTTTTGAGCTCGGAGAGGTCGACGTAGTCGGTCATCCTCGATGGACTCGCCACCGGTCCGTCTTCATTTCAAAGTTGCGGTACATGTCCAGACCGGAGCCGGCGGGATCAGCTTGCCGATGATGACGTTCTCCTTCAGGCCGACCAGATGGTCGATCTTGCCCTTGATGGCGGCATCGGTGAGCACCTTCGTGGTCTCCTGGAAGGACGCGGCCGACATCCAGCTCTCCGTAGCGAGCGACGCCTTCGTGATGCCCGAGCAGGATCGGCGTGCCGACGGCGAGAGTGAGTCCCTCTTCCCCAGCGCGATGCGCTCGCCTGGATCGCCTTGTTGGCGTCCTTGAGCTCGTTGCACGTCGACGATCAGTGGAGCCGGACAGCAGATCCGTGCTGCCGGCATCCTCGATGCGGACCTTGCGCATCATCTGGCGGACAATGACCTCGATGTGCTTGTTGTTGATGTCAACGCCCTGCTGACGGTAGACCTTCTGGACCTCCTGAATGATATACTGCTGCACGCCCGGGCGTCCGTCGCCGCAGATGCGATGCGCACGTCATGCCGGTCGGCTGTACGCGCCGCTCGCGGCTGTCCCTGTTCGACCGTGTCGCCGTTGGCAACGAGGATGCCGGCGCCAGTACGGCAGGTTGATACACACGGTCTCGCCCATCGACCGGGTTGGTGATCGTGACGGCGTAGATGGATCTTCTTCGTCTTCCTCGATCGTGACGATGCCGGGGATCTCGGCGAGGGTGGCCATTTTCTTCGGCTTGCGCGCCTCGAACAATTCCTCAACACGCGGGAGGCCCTGCGTGATATCGTCGCCGGCGACGCCGCCGGTGTGGAACGTACGCATGGTCAGCTGGGTGCCCGGCTCGCCGATGGACTGCGCGGCGATGACGCCGACGGCCTCGCCGGCGTTGACCGGCTTGCCGATGGCAAGGTTGATGCCGTAGCACTTGGCGCAGACGCCGCGCGCGCGACTCGCAGGTCATGACGCTGCGGATCTTGACTTCCTCAATGCCGTGCTCTCGAGCACCTTGGCATCGTCGGGCATGAGCATATGGTCGGTATCGAACAGCACCTCGCCGGTCTTGGGGATCGACGACGGGCTCGGCCGGGTAGCGGCCGTGGATGCTCTCGCCGAAGGCTCTGGACCTCCTGTCCCTTGTCGTAAACACGGCGTAGCCGCGGCGGGCCGGGACGCCCGTCGGTCGTGCCGCAGTCGGCCTCGCGGATGATGACGTCCTGGCAGACATCGACCATACGGCGGGTCAGGTAACCGGAGTCAGCGGTACGCAGAGCGGTATCGGCCATGCCCTTTCGTGCGCCTCTGGACGAGATGAAGTATTCCAAGACGCTCAGGCCTTCGCGGTAGTTGGCCTTGATCGGGATCTCGATGGTCTTACCGGCGGTGTTCGCAATCAGGCCGCGCATACCGGCGAGCTGACGGATCTGGTTGCGCGCTGCCACGGGCGCCGGACGTCGCCATGATGTTGATGGGGTTGAACTCGTCGAGGTTGTCCATCAGAGCCTTGGCGACTTCGCCGGTCGTTCTTTCCCACTCAGCGACGACCATGCGGTAGCGTTCGTCGTTGGTGATGAAGACCGCGCCTGTACTGCTTTTCGATGGCGATGACCTTCTTCTCCGTGGCGGAGATGAGGCTCTTCTTCTCCTCCGGGACGGTCATGTCCGCGATGGAGATCGTCATGGCGCTGATGGTGGAGTACTTGTAGCCCCTGCGCCTTGATGCTGTCGAGCACTTCGGCGGCAACGGTGAAGCCGTACTTCTGGATGCAGCGGTCGATGATTTCGCCGAGCTTTTTCTTATCAACGCGGAAGCCGACCTCGTAATCGAACGCATGCTCGGGATCGGTACGATCCACGTAGCCGAGATCCTGCGGGATGGGCTCGTTGTAGATGATACGGCCGACGGTCGTTTCGACGGTCTTGTACTTTTTCGCGCGCCACGCCGTCGATGGTCTTGGTCACGCGGACCTTGATGGGGCTGTGGAGCGTGACGGCGCCCGCCTGATACGCCATGAGCGCTTCCTCTGGGGGTGCTGAACGCCATGCCGACGATCTCAGTGCCCAGTTCTTCCTCGCGCACATAGGTGAGGTAGTAGGAGCCGAGGCGGACCATGTCCTGCGTCGGGATGGAGTGCGGGTGCACCGTCCTGCGGGCGCAGGAGGTTGTTGACCGAGAGCATGAGAATGCGGGCTTCCGCCTGCGCCTCGGCGCTCAGAGGAACGTGGATCGCCATCTGGTCGCCGTCAAAGTCGGCGTTGTACGCGGTGCAGCACAGGGGGTGCAGCTTGAGTGCGCGGCCCTCAACGAGCACCGGCTCGAACGCCTGAATGCCCAGACGGTGGAGCGTCGGTGCGCGGTTGAGCAGAACCGGGTGCTCCTTGATGACGACATCGAGAGCGTCCCAGACCTCGGGCTTCTGGACTGGTCGACCATTTTCTTGGCGGACTTGATGTTGTTGGCAACGCCGTCCTCGACGAGCTTTTTCATCACGAACGGACGGAAGAGCTCAATGGCCATTTCCTTCGGCACGCCGCACTGATAGAGCTTGAGGTCCGGGCCAACGACGATAACGCTTCGGCCGGAGTAGTCCACACGCTTGCCGAGCAGGTTCTGACGGAAGCGGCCCTGCTTGCCCTTGAGCATATCCCTCAGAGACTTGAGCGCGCGGGAGTTGGCGCCGGTGACGGCGCGGCCGCGGCGGCCGTTATCGATGAGGGAGTCAACCGCTTCCTGCAGCATACGCTTCTCATTGCGGACGATGATGTCCGGCGCGTTGAGCTCCTGCAGCCGCTTGAGGCGGTTGTTGCGGTTTATGACGCGGCGATAAAGGTCGTTGAGGTCACACGTGGCGAAACGGCCGCCGTCGAGCTGGACCATGGGGCGGATCTCAGGCGGGATGACCGGCAGGATATCAATGATCATCCACGAGGGCTTGTTGCCGGACTGGCGGAACGCCTCAACGACTTCAAGACGCTTGACGATCTTCGCTTTTTTCTGGCCGGAAGCGGACTCTTCAGCTCTCGCGGAGCTGGTCGGGAGAGCTCGCTGCAGTCGATCTGCTGCAGGAGCAGTTTTTGATGGCCTCGGCGCCCATGCCCGCCTGGAAATCGTCCTCGACTTCTCGCGCATATCGCGGTATTCCTTCTCAGAGAAGATCTGGCAGCGCTTGAGCGGCGTGGAGCCGGGATCGTGACGATATAAGAGGCGAAGTACAGGACTTTCTCAAGGGTGTGCGGCGTCATGTCGAGCAGCAGACCCATGCGGGACTGGGATGCCCTTGAAATACCAGATGTGGCTCACAGGCGCGGCCAGTTCAATGTGGCCCATACGCTCGCGGCGAACCTTGCTCTTGGTGATCTCGACGCCGCAGCGATCGCAGATTTTGCCCTTGTAGCGGATCTTCTTATACTTTCCGCAGTGGCATTCCCAGTCCTTCGTGGGCCCGAAAATGCGCTCGCAGAAAAGGCCGTCGCGCTCGGGCTTGAGCGTGCGGTAGTTGATGGTCTCCGGCTTTTTGACTTCGCCGTGGGACCAGGAAAGGATCATTTCGGGAGAAGCAATGCCGATCTGAATTGCATCAAACGGGGTGTAGCTCATGTTTTATTCTCCTCCTTATCAGAATCGTCCGTGTTGTCGTCGTCGCCGAAGCATCCTCCCGCTCGTCGTCGAACACCACCGACACGGTCTTCGAATCCGGCGTCGCTGAAGTCTTCCTCGTCGCGGACTAAAAGATATCGTCCGCGCATACCGGGGGATGTAATCGTCCCGTCGTCTTCCTTAAGCTCGATCTCGTCGCCGTTCTCGTCGAGGACGCTGACATCCAGGCACAGGGACTGCAGCTCCTTGATGAGAACCTTGAACGACTCCGGCACACCCGGCTGCGGGATGTTCTTGCCCTTGACAATGCCCTCGTAGGTCTTTACACGGCCGGTCACGTCGTCGGACTTGACGGTCAAAAAATCTCCTGCAGGGGTGTGCGCCGCACCGTAGGCTTCCAGCGCCCAGACTTCCATTTCGCCGAAGCGCTGGCCGCCGAACTGCGCCTTGCCGCCGAGGCTGCTGCGTGACAAGGCTGTAGGGGCCGGTGGAGCGCGCGTGTATCTTATCATCGACGAGGTGGTGGAGCTTGAGGAAGTAGACCCAGCCGACCGTGACGTCGTTATCGAACTTCTCGCCGGTGCGGCCGTCGTACAGCACGCTCTTGCCGTCCTCGCGGAGTCCGGCCTCGCGGAGTTTCGCGGATGGTCGTCTCGTTCGCGCCGTTGAAGATTGGCGTTGCGACCTTCCAGCCGAGCGCCTGCGCGGCGTAGCCAAGGTGGACCTCAAGTATCTGACCGATGTTCATACGTGAAGGAACGCCCAGCGGGTTCAGCACGATGTCAAGCGGCGTGCCGTCGGGCAGGTAAGGCATATCCTCGCGCGGGAGTATGCGGGAGACAACGCCCTTGTTGCCGTGGCGGCCGGCCATCTTGTCGCCGACGGAGATCTTACGCTTCTGCGCGATATAGACGCTGACGACCTGATTGACGCCGGGACATCTCGTCGCCGTTCTCGCGGGTGAACACTTTGACATCGACGATTATGCCGCTCTCGCCGTGCGGGACCTTAAGTGAGGTGTCGCGCACCTCTCGCGCCTTCTCGCCGAAGATGGCGCGCAGCAGGCGCTCCTCGGCAGTCAGATCGGTCTCGCCCTTCGGGGTGACCTTGCCGACAAGAATATCGCCGGCGGGGACCTCCACGCCGACCATGATGATGCCGCGCTCGTCAAGGTACTTGAGCGCATCGTCGCCGACGCCGGGGATATCGCGGGTGATCTCCTCAGGCCCGAGCTTGGTATCGCGCGAGTCGCACTCGTACTCCTCCACATGGATGGAGGTGTAAACGTCCTCCATGACAAGGCGCTCGTTGAGGAGGACGGCGTCCTCGTAGTTGTAGCCTTCCCAGTTCATGTAGCCGACGAGGATGTTCTTGCCGAGGGATATCTCGCCATGGCTGGTGCTGGGGCCGTCCGCCAGAACGTCGCCCTTCACAACGCGGTCGCCGACATTGACGATGGGGCGCTGGTTGAAGCAGGTGCCCTGGTTGGAGCGGGAGAACTTGATGAGCTTATAGTCCTTGACCTCGCCGCGTCGTAGCGGACGGTGACATAGTTTGCGTCAACGCGGCTGACAACGCCGTCGCCCTCTGCCAGCACGCACACGCCGGAGTCAACAGCGCACTTGTGCTCGATGCCGGTGGCAACGATAGGCGCCTGCGTCGTCATAAGGGGAACGGCCTGACGCTGCATGTTCGCGCCCATCAGCGCACGGTTCGCGTCGTCGTTTTCAAGGAAGGGGATCATCGCCGTTGCAAACCGGAGAAGACCATACGCGGGGAAATATCCATGTAATCGACGACGGGTCGGTCTCAACCTGAATGAAACTCGCCCCTTGAAACGTGTGACACGCTGTCGTTTGCAAAGTCTTTGTCTTCATTCAGCTTTTCGTTTGCCATGCGCAACGATGAACTCGTCTTCCGTCCGCCGTCATATAAACGACTTCGTCCGTGACCTTGCCCGTCGCCTTATCAATCTTTCTGTACGGCGCCTCAATGAAGCCGTAGTGATTGATTCTTGCGAACGTTGCAAGGTAGAGATCGACCGATGTTCTGACCTTCCGGGATTCGATCGGGCACATGCGGCCGTAGTGAGTGTAGTGAACGTCTCGAACCTCGAAGCACGCGCGGTCACGGGAAAGGCCGCCGGGCCCAGAGCGGAGAGACGGCGCTTGTGGGTCAGCTCGGCCAGCGGGTTCGTCTGATCCATGAACTGGGACAGCGGAGAAGAACCGAAGAACTCCTTGATCGCTGCAACGACCGGACGGATATTGATGAGAGAATGCGGTGTAAAGGGATTCCATATCCTGACCCTGCAGAGTCATGCGCTCGCGGATCACACGCTCCATGCGGGAGAAGCCGATGCGGAACTGGTTCTGCAGCAGCTCGCCTGGCGCGCGGACGCGGCAAGTTGCCGGATGGTCGATATCGTCCGGCTCGCCGATACCGTGCGCAGGCAGCAGAATAGTTCGCCGCGGAGAAGATATCGTCGCAGATGACGTGCTTCGGCATGAGAAGATCCACGTTCTCCTTGAGGCACTTCCCTTGAGCGCGTCGCCCTCGTACTGCTCCATGAGCTGGCGCAGGAGGATGAAGCGGACGCGCTCGCGCAGACCGACTCTTCCTTGATGATGCGGCGGTTCTCCCGCATCGTCGTCCGGGAGAAGCGGACGAAGTCAGCGGCATCGACCATGCCGTTGGAGAAGACGCGGGACGGTCTCGTTCTCGCCGACGGTGATACGCACGGCGTTAACGCCCTTCTTCTCCAGCTCGCGGAGCTCGCGGGTAAGCGTTTCGCCGGCGTCGGCGATGATCTCGCCGGTCATCGGGTCGGCAATGGGCTCGCCCGGCAGCAGCCCGCAACGCGCAGGTAAACGCAGCTTCTTGTTGAACTTTAGCGGCCGACGTTGGAATAATGTCGTACCGGCGGTGATCGAAGAAGAGGTTTTTCGAGCAGGGTCTCGCTGCTTCCACCGTCGGGGGATCGCGGGATCTTGAGTTTGTAAATCTCGAGCAGGCAAAGTCGTCGCGGAGATGCAGGTGTCGCGCCTCGAGCGTGGTGACGTGATGCGCTTGTCGTCGCCGCCGGAAGATCTGCGGAGCGCGTCGCCGGGGCGCCGCCCACGGGATTGTCGATGCATTGAGCCAGGTGTGCGGCTTGTCCGCCTTGTAGCGCCGAGAGCCTTGAGCAGAAGCGTATCC
>VOFK01003490.1_pt1 | contig 15309 bp, 29 predicted proteins | sample 5384121 | NCBI WGS metagenome assembly VOFK01 (sample SAMN12384730, study PRJNA508395) | human gut metagenome | isolation source: healthy gut J | host: Homo sapiens
AGATTTTTTCACGTATTGCTTGCAATTCAGACAGAAATGCCATTCTTCCGTGACAGCTTCATCGTTAAGGAAAGTGACAGACAGGAAATCTTAAGAGCACAGGACAGCAATGATCCATATGTACAGCCTGTACTTGATAACATCTACAGCGATGCCAAGAACCTTACCAATGGTGCAAATGTTGTTCCAGAGAGAATGATCATGCAGCTTCTCTCACCGGCTGATGGTTCTCCTAAGATTGAGTTGTCAGACGGTGCAGAGGTAAGCTGTCTGTATGAGTATGACGTTGACGGCTCATTCAAGACAAACAATTTCAAGGCCCCTCACAGGTACAGCTGCATGGACAGACCATAAGAATTCAAACCCTGTACAGGACATTCTTGACGCTAAGGAAGCCGTTTATGAGCTTACAGGAAATGTTCCTGCAATCGCCCTGATGTCAAAGAAGACACTCAAAGATATCAGAGAGAATGAGAACGTCAAGGCATATATTGTCGCCAAAAAGCTCAGGCAGCAGGTGGCGTTATTCTCGTAACAGACAAGCTCGTAAAGGAGTACATCTCTGAGGAAACTGAGCTCACAGTTGTTGTAAACAACAAGTCATTTATTGACGAAAGTGGCACAGCAAAGAGATTTTATCCAGATGATATGGTAACACTTCTTCCTGCACAGCCACTCGGTTCAACAGTTTATGGTACATCACCTGAAGAGGCTGACCTCATGGCTGACGGCAAGGCAGATGTCGCTATCGTAAATACAGGCGTTGCAATTACAACAATCAAGCAGCAAAACCCTGTTAATATAAGAGTGCTTGCAAGCGAAATCGTCCTGCCGTCATTTGAGGGCATGGATAACGTTTATGTTATCAACACAAATGCCAAAAATCGGTGAACTTACAGTAAATTCTGTTGCTGGTACAAGTGCATCAGGCAAGACAAAGATAACAGTATCACCATCTCTGTTGGCAGGCAACTCCTACAAGTATAAGACAGCTTCAAAGCGTAACTGTTCCTGAGTTTGGCGCTGATTGCAAGTCAGGCTACACTGCATGGGACGGAGTATCCGAGATCACTGCAACAACAGGCAATAAGATACTCATCGTTGAGGTAGATACAAACAACAAAGCTGTAAAGGCTGGTTCAACTACAGTAGCGTCTAAGGCATAAAAAGGAGAGTGCAAAATGGATATGATTGAGCTGTTTAAGGCAAGCGTTCCTGAGGAGAATTCCGAAGAATTGATTATGCAGTATTTAGACACTGCTCAATCAATTATCCTTGCGCATCGCTTCCCTTTCGGTACAGACCGCACAGAGGTTGAGCCACAGTACAAAAGGCTTACAGTTGAGAATTGCTATTGACTTGTACAACAAACGTGGAGCTGAGGGCGAAAAGGCACACTCTGAAAATGGAGTAAGCCGCACATATGAAAGCTCATGGGTATCTCAACTGTTGCTTGACGAAATCGTTCCGAAAGCCGAGGTATTGTAATGAGGAACCCTAATGCGAAACGTTACAAAAAATCAGCTATAAACTGTATTTAGGCGAGCAAGATTTACTTGACGATGACGGCTATAGGACAGGCGAAAAAGGCATAAGTTACGCAGAGTTCAACGAGTGCTATATGTCGATATCAGGCAATAAAAGCGATAGCGAGATGTCGCAGTTTGGTCGAAATCTGGACTATGACAGAACAATGTCAACCGCAGATATGAAGTGCGACATTGACGAGCACTCACTGCTGTGGATAGATGCTGACATCAATGGGGCACACAATTTCATTGTGAAAAACGCTCTGTTACGCCAAATCAAATACAGTTCGCCATAAAGCGGGTGAATGTCAATGAGGAAGATAGCGTTTAATCTGTCAGAAGATAGCTTGACAAAAAGCTATTGAGCAAATGAAAGCATATAAAGCTGAGATACACAAAAAAAGCTCAACTGCTTGTGGAGCGTTTGACGGACTATGGGCTAACGATATGCAGAGCAAAAAGTCATTGAAATGAATATTCCTGATACAGGACATTTGCTCAGTCAGGTTGACGGCTACTATAGCCCGTTACTTAATGCTGGCTTTATTTTCTGTGACTGTGATTATGCAGTGTTCGTTGAATTTGGAACAGGTGTAAAAGGCGCGTCACAGCCGTATGCAGGACAAGCCATAAGCGAATGTGGCTATCAGTATATGGGAGGAACACATTATATCACGACGCAAGACGGACGTATAGGCTGGTTTTATCCTGCTGATGACGGAACATGGAAGTTTACACAAGGCATGCCAAGCAGACCATTTATGTACGAAACAGGGCTGGAAATGCGAAATGCTCTTGACAACATTATTAAGGAGGTTTTCAAGTGATTGACATTGAAAACAAGGTGTTTGACACAGTGTCGAAAGCACTTGAAAAAGCCTTCAAGGGTATATCTGTCAGCAGCATAAACACAGATAAACCCGCAACATTTCCGTATGTATCAATCGTAGAAACAAGCAACTGGTTGATCCTGCTGCGTACATAGACAGTGGCAGAATTGAGAACGCAAGCAATCTACTGTACACAGTGAATGTTTATAGCAATCTCGCCAAAAGGCAAGAAAACGCAAGCCAAAAAAAATCAGAAACCTTGTGTCAGACGAGTTTGATGAAATCGGTATGGTAAGAACATTCTGCCAGCCTATTGAAAATCTATCTGACATCATCAATATATCGTATCACAATGCGTTTCGAGTGCAAAGTTGATACGGACGAAATAATTTATAGGAGGTAATGAAGTTGGAGAAAGCAACAATTAATACCTATTTGTATGCAAAAAGGCCGCTGAAAGCAAAGCTTCAAAGCTTTGTGACATTACATCATACCCAGACCTTTTCACTGCACCTGAAAAGCTGGACGTATCTGACCTGTCCAGTAGGCAGAAAAAATATGCCGAAGGTATGGTAGATGTTCCAGATTACACATTCGGCGCAAATTACACCAAAACAGCGTATGATAAGCTCAAGGCAATGGAAGGCGACGATACAATCGTTTTTGAACTTCGCTTTGGTGCAACAGGTGAATATGGTGCGTGGACATGGACAGGCTCTATGTTTTGTCAACATCAAAGGCGGCGAAGTCGGTGGCAAGAGAGAAATGGAAATCACTTCTTATCCGCAGAGCGATATCACTCCGACAACAGTTTCAGATACATAATTTTTTTAGGAGGATAAAACAATGGCAAAGACAATCAATTTCAATTACGAAGGTCAGCATTACGTTCTTGAATTTTCTCGAAGAACGGTAAGGCAAATGGAAAATAGCGGCTTCACTCTGAATGATCTCTCAGACAAGCCAATGAACACTCTGAACGAGCTGTTTGCGGGTGCTTTCAAGAAAAATCACCGCAACGTAAAGCCTGAACAGATTGACAAGATGCAGGCTCTTTTCGCTGATAAGGACAAGCTAATAGAGACTCTGTTCTCAATGTACAGCGAAACTATCGAGACACTGACAACAAAATGACCCTGCTGAGGATAGGGAAAATTTGATAACCTGGAGCGTTGGAGAGTAGACAACGTTCCGAAAGAGCAAACATATACTCAAACATTTCTAAAAGCTTTGCCATTGTATTTATCCATAGGCATGACTGCCAAAGAGTTTTGGGAAGGTGACTGCTGTTTGGCAGTTGCCTTTCGCAAAGCTGATGAGATGACACAAAAAGCAAAGAGAGAAAAGGACAATTTCAATGCATGGCTAACGGGACTATATGTTCAAGAAGCTATCGCAAGTTGTTTTTTCAAAAGACGGCAAATATCCCGATAAACCGCATGACATTTTCAAAGCCGACAAGGATAATGAAAAAAACGTATGATGACATCATGCGAGAAAATGCGGAAAATTTCAGAAAAATTTGCAGAAGCATTTAATAAAGGAAGGGCGGCAAATAAGGGCAATTAAACAGACTTATTGCCACCCTTATTTTTTTTTATATAGGAGGTGAAAAAGTATGGGATTAGACATCGATAAGCTTAGTTTGAAAGTAGAAGCTTCGTCTGATAACGCTGAAAAGAAATTGGATAGGCTGATTACTAGACTTGAAGCACTTAAGAAATCTGTAGGCAAACTTTCGGGGCTTGACAAGCTTTCGAAAAGCTCAACAAAATAGCGGCAAGTGCCAATGCTATATCAGGTGTGGATAAGCTCGCAAAGCTTGTTGAAAGCATTTCAAAACTATCACAGATAAAGTCTCCGAATGTTACAAAGACCGTGAACAGCATCAAAAAGCTCTCTGAGGCGTGCAATGCAGTAAGCGGCATGAGTAATGTGAGTGTGCTTAAAGAAGAATATAACGGCTATTACAGAGGCGTGTAAGCCAATGCAGGAAATGGGTAAGAATAATCTTTCGCCATTCCTTAACAGTTTGAAAAAAGATACCTGATATCACAAAGTCGCTTGACACAGAGAAAATCAATGAGTTCGCAACGAGAATACGCCAGCTTACCACCGCTATAGAGCCGTTGACAACGCAGGTTTTCAAAGGCGGAAAACGGACTTGTCGCACTTAATGGCATTATGAAGAGTTCAATAGCGAGAAACGGAAACCTTGCATCTGCAAATGCCGTAACTGTAAAATCCTATACCAGTTTGTCCTCAGTTTTTTAAGGACGCAAGAATAAAGCTGCCGCACTTTTACGTCACAGTCAATAGAGCTGCAGATGCACTCGCCGATTGCTTACAATCGTCAAACGAGTATGTCGAAAAAACATCAACCTATTTACAGTAGCTATGGGCGATTATTCAGAAGAAGCATATAGGTATGCCGAAAAAGTAAATAGTCTGCTTGGTATTGATATTTCTGAGTGGATACGCTTTCAGGGGCGTGTTCAAGCAGATAACAACAGGCTTTGAGTTGCGGCTGAAAAGTCAAACATAATGTCCAAAAAACCTGACGCAAATAGGCTATGATATAGCATCATTCTTCAATATCTCCATAGAAGACGCTATGCAGAAAGTTGAATCTGGCATCTCTGGAGAACTTGAACCGTTGCGCAGACTGGGTTATGCCCTTGACGCCGCAACACTTCAGCAGATAGCATATGATAATGGCATTCAGCAGAACAACAATACCATGACGCAGGCTTAGAAGTCACAGCTGAGATACGTCGCTATTCTTCAGCAATCTACAAATGTTATGGGCGATATGGCAAGAACCATCGTCACGCCTGCAAACTCTATGAGAATTTTGCAGCAACAGTTTGAACAGTTAAAGAGAGCCATAGGAAACATTGTGAGCGTGTTTGCTGTGAAGATGATACCATATGTCCAAGTGTTTGTAAGACTTCTTACAGACGCCGCTAACGCCATTGCAAAGTGGTTAGGCTTTGAGCTGCCGACGATAGATTATTCTGAGGTTGGCAAAGGTCTAAGCAGTGTAACAGAGAATGCAGATGATGCAACAGAGTCTGTCAAGGAAACAAAGAAAGCGTTGCTTGCTTGCTAGCTTTGATGAGATAAATCAGCTCAATCTTAGACAAGAACAACGGCAATGACAGCGGAGATACCACAGGCAACAAATATGATCTCGGCATTGATTTGCCTGAATATGACTTTCTTGCAGGACTTGACAAGCAGACGGACGCACTTTACAAAAAAGTCAAAGCTCAGCTGAAAGAGCTCTACAACTGGCTCAAAAAGCACAAAGATATGATTAAGGTCATTGCAGGGCTATTGGCAACAGTGTGGGGCTGTAAAAACAAGATTGCTAACCTGATTAACTGGGTGAAGAAACTTAAAAAGGGCGTTTAGAGGTCTAAGCGTTATAAAAAACGATGCAAAAGTGGCTGAAAAACTTCATGGACGGGTTTAAAAATTCTGAGGCTACATCATTCTTTGGAAAGATGAATGACGGAGTTAAAAATTCAGAAGCAAGTTATCGCCTGTTGCAAAGCTACTTGGAACAATTGTTGGAATGGTAGGTGCTGGCATTGGCAGTTATAATCTGTTTAATAAGCTATCATCGGATACTCTTAACATGGAAATCAGCACTAGGAGATACTGCGTTAATCGTAGGTGGATTGGGAGTATCCTGGCTGTTTGGTGGTGGAACAGGCCTTGCTATCGGAATTATAACGACAGCTATAGCGGGAATGGTCGGTGCGCTTAAAGGCGTAGACGATGAAATAATCGCTGCTGACAAAGCTTATAGCGATAGTTTGCTATTTAATAATGGCGGAATGAAAATTGATGAATTCACAGATTATCTCAATGCTCAATTTTCATCAGTTCAGAAATTAAACAAGGAATTATCTGATTATGATAGCAAGATAAGCGATGCACATGATTCTGCTGAGCAAAGCTTGTCAGTTCTAAATAATTTTCAACAGTCATTGAAAGACACACAGACAGTTTCAGCAGACGAAATAAAAGAAAATAAAAGATTCTCTCAATAGCCTGGTTGAAAACATGAAATCAGAATTTTCATTCAACACAGATAAAATCTTCGCTGCTTTTCGTAATCAGTCATCTAAAAACAGCAGAAACACTTGGCATAGATGTTGGTAGCATGACAACAATTCTCCAGAACTTCCAAAAAGATTTTTGAAAATTCTACCGACGATTTGAATAATCGTGCACAAGAATTACTCGACAAAATGTCAACAGGAAACGCAACTGAAAAAGATATAAAAGACTTGCAAGATGTAATGAGTACCATTCAAGAGTTGAGTGTAACAGCAAGTGAAGAACAAGTCAAATTTAATGATGCTGTAAAAGGATTTGCTAACATAGACTTTGAAGATCTTGATACTTTCAAAGAAAAAGCTGAAGAGCTCAAAACAACCTACAAGAATTTATCAAAGAACATAGAAGATAACCATACAAGCGTAAAAAACATCTTTGGAAACGTTTAAACTCAAGGTAAATGCCATGTTTAACAATGGACTTATTGACGAGTCGAAGTACAAAGAAAATATGCAACTGTATTCAAATATGATAAAAACTGATAGATTCTGACTATGAGAAACAAAAAAGACAAATCTAAAAAATACGATGTCAGGCATTGTTAATGGCATTTACAATGAGTTTGAGAATGCCATTGCAGAGGGTACTACAAACGCAACAGCAACCGCAAAAAGAAGCAATGGAAGCAACGTTGAAGACAGGGTTCGGAGGAGAAGAAGAATATCAAAAAAAATCTTACCGACATAGTTGGCAAACGAGTACGGAGCGCCTATAAGCCGATAAGCGGTGAAATTTCTAACCTGTTTGATAGTTTGGGCATTGACATTGACAGAAACTATGGCGCAAAATTCATGTATCAAATGACAAAGAATGGCGAAAATGGAAGCTTAGGATTGGCAGAGGGTATTAAGTCAAAGAGCAAAAAGCGTAACTGAGGTAGCGTCACAAATAGGACTTGCGGCAGTCAAAGCAAGTGCAACAGCTCTTGATGAACATTCACCGTCAAGAAAGACGTTTCAGCTGGGTGTCTTCTTCCTCCAAGGCTTCATGAACGGCATAAAATCGCTGTCAACGTTTATGAACACTTACGTAGCAAATACAGCAAAATCAGCCGTTACAACATTTGATACAAAGCTCATGACAACCTCAATCGGTATCAAATTTATAGACCGCTTTAAAAACGGAATTGACCTGAGGAAAAACAGCCTCATCAATGATATAGTTGACATTTTCAACACAATTCTCGACAAGGCAGATAGTTTCCACGTCCAGTTCTTCAATTCGTTCAATAGTGCGGTACCTGCAATACAGATAGCCTCAAATGGCATTCTTGCCGCTATGGGGCAAGCTGTATCTATACCACAGATAAGCTATACAGCACCTGGATATCGTGTGCAGGGATATGCAAGAGGCGGTTATCCTGCGACAGGTCAGCTATTTGTTGCAAGAGAAAACGGCACACCTGAAATGGTCGGTTCTATCGGCAGCAGAAACGTTGTTGCAAATAACGATCAGATTACTGCAGCAATCAGTCAAGCGGTATATCAGGCAGTACGTGAAGCAAACAGAGATACTCAGAACAGCGGTAGCAGAAACACTGAAATGACAGTTAAAATCGTGCCCGACAAGAACAGCTTCGTAAAAGTTGCTGTTGACGGGATAAACGACGAAACCAGATGGACAGGCAAGAGTCCGTTGCACTAAAGTGAGGTGGTGACACAATGCTTAAATTTGACGGAGAAATGCCTGTACCTGCTGATTTGCAGGTACAGAACAACAAAATCTGGTCGGATAACACAGGACGTTCAGCAAACGGAAAGCTTGTTGGCGATATGGTGTGCATAAAAGAAGAAGTTAATCATATCGTGGGTACACCTCACAGGTGAGCAAGTCGCATTGGTAAATCAATACATTTCTAACGTAAGCAAGCCATTTTTTAGCGTGACGTTTACAGATGAAACATTTGTTGAGCAAACGTGCACCATGTATGCAGGCGACACAAAAATATGATGTGCTAAAAGTGGGTCTCACCGATGAAATATCTGAAAGATGTCACAGTAGACCTAATCGAATGCTAAGGAGGCGGTAAAATTGTATACAAAGTACAGAACGAACCCGTCTCTCAGCGTATCGAGAGCTATTGCCGTACTTGGCGGCTGTGGATAGAGAATGCAGAGGGCGTTATATCAGGTGACAGCATTATGTCAGCTGATAGCTCCATGCAGGCAACAAGCCTTTCCGATGATATCGAACTTGGAGCAGTATGCTCACAATCGTGGAACATAAATATCAATGATGTTGATACGAAATTTCTCGGCAAAGAGTATGACACATATCTGTATCTCGTAGACTACGAAACTAGCGGCATACTCGCAGGCGAAAAGATACCAATGGGACATTTCACCTGTGTTAAGTCGAAAAAGTCGGGCGGCAGCGTTCAGCTGACAATGGCTGACAGGCTGTACTTTTCGGATAAACCATATGTGCCGCATATTCCTATGCCAAACTGGAATAAAGCAGTCGAGGACGACATTTGCAGACAATTAGGATTGCAGAACGGCAATGACTACACAGAGGTGCGACTACTGCGTGACAAGAACGGCAGAAGGTTGATAGATAAGAACGGCAAGGTGCTGTACTCAAAGTATTTCTATTTCAAGGTCTACCCGTGCCCAAAGACGTGACCATGCGGCAAATGCTGTCTTACCTTTGCCCTCAGCTCAGGGGGCGAGTTTGGGTATGTTGACAGGTATGGAAAATACGTCCGAAAGTGGTACGGCTCGAGCGTGAAAAACATTGGATCCCAACACAATAGACCTGCCAACACCGTCTGAAAGGCAGAACGTTATAGTGGGCATAATCTGCAAGGTCAGTGATGATGTAACGCTGTCGCTTGGTGTGACAGATACCACGCAAGACGTGTGTTGGAGTTTGAAAATCCATACATGACCGAATCACTGCTTCAATCCCTGTGGCGCAGGATAGGTGGCTTTTCGTGGTATACCACTGAGCTGTACCACAGACTTGGTGACCCATTGCTGACATAGGTGACGTGGATCCACACAACGCACAGATTGGCCATGACATACCAAGACCGCCGAGGACGCAAAGAAATTCGCCAGCCGCAGGAGTATCAGCCGATAATGGCAACGCAGGCGGCAAGCGCTGAGACCGCAAAGGCGGCGGAAGCCGCAATGCAGACACCGCCAGCGCAGGTGCAGAAATCGCACGTCAGCAGGCGGTCATCGCACAGAACGCAAAGATATCCGCAGCCTGGGCATCAACGGCGGCAACAGGCAAACCAAGCCAGCCGATAAGAATATAACAGCAGGCTACGCTAAAACTGTTAAGACCAATGCTGACAGCACTGCGGCAGACAGACAGGCGGTGCAGGAAATGGCGGAACAGGTCACGGTTGACAAGGCGACAGTGGCAGAAAAATGCCGCTAAGGTCGCAGAAGACAGAACAGCCGCTGAAACCGCTGCGCAGACAGCACAGGCGGTGGCTGACAGTTTGCCTGATGATTATGTGACGGCTGTCGGGAAGATAGCCGAGAATACAGCTGAAATAGCTAACGTAAAGCTGACGGATAAAGAGTTGCAAAGGCGTGTGGACGCACTGTATTCCATCGGTCAGGGTGTGACCCATAAATTTGAAACGGACAGCGAAACCGCATACACCAAGACTGTCCCTTACGCCAGGGCAAAAGCTGATGAGCGTGAAGTCTGTGGGTGGTAGGTCAATTGTTTGGAATCAGTTGGTTCAATCAACATCTAATGAAATCACAGGTGCAGGCGTAAAGGCTACGTTTTCTAACGATGGCATTGTTACACTGAATGGAACGGCTACCACAACAGGTAATGCAGTTTCTGTACAACCTGTTAAAAACCAAAAAGGACATAAATATCTAATGGTTGCAAACCCATTGTCAGGTGTTTATGGAAAAGACCAATTGCTGTTTAGTTCGCAATCATATGGACAGGATTCTACAGGCCATGGGGCTATAATCACAAATGAAAGTAGCAATGCAAATGGTACTACACGTTATATGTATATAAGGACGTTACATATGATAACGTTAAACTACAACCACAAATTTTTGATTTAACCCAAATGTTTGGCGCAGGCAACGAACCTAGCACAGTGGAAGAATTTGAGAAAATGTTCCCAGCCGATTATTACCCATATACTGCTGGCGAGATTGTCAGTGCAGGAACGGAGAGCATTGTGGAGCAGGGAAAAGAATTTGTTCAATTTTAATTCTGCAAAATTGAACAAGTCATATCGGTATATATCAGATGTCATTCCTGATGGAAAAAAAGGCAGTTATGAGTTTAGCAGATAAAGACACAAGCGTAGATGTATCTGGAATATCTATTGATTTGCTAATGATGTCGGTGAATTGGATGGCGGTGTTACAGAATTTAACTGGATATTAAGTAGTTCTGGTTTGAATAGTAACAATAGTAACCTTTCCAGCGTTCATGGCAAAATCACATTATGTAGAGATGTATTTATATATCCTAAGACAGACGAAGCATTAGCCAAATTACTATCAAGATATGATTATCCAAGTCGAACTAGGCGACACCCCCCACCGCCCACGCCCCTACCACAGCAACGTTTACCAAATACCCGAAGCTATCAAGGCACTGCCTGGCTACGGCTGGTCGGCAGGAACGGCACGAAATTATGTTGATTATGAAAATAAACGATACGTTCAATGTGTTGGCAGCGTAGATTTGGGAACGCTGACGTGGATGAAAACATCTAGTCAATCAGTAGGAGATTATTTCTATGCGCCAGTTTCCCAATTGGGTTTAAAAGATTAGGTGCGTTCGGAATAACTGTTCATAATATACTGTGCAGTAAATATATAACAGTTGCTAGAAATCCAAATGCATTTGTCGATAAAACAATTGTGCTGAGACGGAGACAGTACCGCAGTTTCACAGATTCAGGTCAAAGACACCGCCTACACCGATGCAACCGCATTTAAACAGGCAATGGCTGGCGTTATTTTGTATTACGAGCTGGCAAACCCTGTAGTAACAGATATATCATCGTTAATACCAGATGACTTCTTAAGAAACATAGAGGTTGAAGCATTGGGTAGCGTGACGTTTAAAAACAGCAACGATAATTACCATATACCAGTGCCGTCAGAAGAAGAGTATATCGTGAAACTATCAGAAGTGGGAGGTAGCGTATGACGGAGTTGCAGAAAAAGATGGTTGAGAAGTTAGGATTATCCCAAGAAGACTTCCAACCAAAGAAGGCTAAAAGGTTGATGAGTTGGAAGCACAGGTGCTATACACTGCACTGATGACCGACACGCTAATTGAGGAGAGTGACGACAATGTATAAAAAGGTCAAACGTTTGTACGACTTGGGGCTGTACACCGCTGAGCAGGTCAAGGACTTTGCTGACAGAGGAAAGATAACCCCTGAGCAGTATGAGGAAATCACTGGAGAGAAATATGAAAGCGAGGTAGTGAAGTGAAATACATAATAATGCTGATGATTGTTATAGGTCTTGCGTTGGCTGATTTTGCCACAGGCTGGATAAAAAGCCTATTGCAAAGGCGACGTTAGGTCGTCAAAAATGCGCAAAGGCGGTCTGAATAAATTGGCGGAGATAGTCGTCATGGGCGTGGCTATCGGTTCGGAAATCGGTTTTGAGCAGCTGGGTCACTACTATGGGCATAGCAAACTGGCAGGCATTGCAGGCACTATCACCGCACTAGCTGTTTTCGGATATATTTTTGCTATGGAAATAGTTTCTATACTGGAAAACTATGGTGAAATCAATCCACAGGCAAGCTGGATAAACAAAATTGTGGCAAAAAATTCGGTGTTTTCAAGGATAAGGAGGACTAATTATGGCAATGACATTTGATGAATTTGTGAAAAATACAAGGGCAAGGGCGTTAATTTCGATAAGTTGTACGGTGTACAGTGTTTTGACCTGGCGAACCAGTTCAACAGAGATGTTATCGGCTGCGGCATGTTCACAGGTATGTCTGCGAAACAGATTTACGAAGATTTCGACAAGCAGGCGGTCAAGGGTTATTTTACCAGAATTAAAAAAACACGCCGTCATTCGTTCCGAAAAAGGGTGATATCGTTGTGTGGGGCGGTAGTCTGAACGGCGGTATCGGTCACGTTGCGATTGCCACAGGCGAAGGCAACACAAAAAGTATTTTTACAGCTATGACCAGAACTGGACAGGCAAAATGACCCATGCACGAAAATCAAACACAATTACAACCATGTTCTTGGCGTTCTGCGTCCGAAAAACCAGAACGTTATAAATCCGCCCACACTGGAGACGAAAGGCTATAAGAAAGGCATGAGCACAGACGGGTCGTATGCCCTAAAAACAGCTGCTAATACTTGACGGCGCAAAGCTGGACGATAATGCAATCATCGGCAAAGGCACTGTCGGTGCTATCAACAGCCGTCTGTCAGCATGGGGATACAGGCCGAACGGCATAGCAGGAAAGAAGTTCATTAAAAAAAAAATAAGACAGAAAATTCAGAAATAGTCGCATAAATTTCGTGTAAAATTCGCATAAATTTAGCCGTCAGAGCGCTTTTGCCCTGACGGCTGTTTTTTTATTGAATTACCTTTGTGAACTGTGCTGATATCATTGTCATCACGTTCAGCGTTTACAAATATCGTAGACAACCATTTCACCTGATAGCCGTTGTTGGTATGGTAGCCGTGGAAGTGAGCACGTCTGATGTGCGGTGCTTTCGGTGCGCTGTGACCTTGTGGGCTATGCTGATAACTGACACTGCTCTCAAATCTGTCTGTGCTTGCGAACAGCCGTTCCAATACGGTATCCTACATTTGCTATGGCTGACTTCTGCGGTTGTGCAGACGGCTTCTGAGGACGTTGTGCGGTGGATTTCTTCTGCACCTGATGTTTTTTGTTATGGGTGTGATTTCTGCGTTTACAGCCGATAAATATACAATGAACTGCAATTTTTTCGGCTATGTCGCATATCATTGTTTTAGTGCCTGCCTTGTCTTTTTTGGCATAGCTGCCTAGAATTTTTATATATCAGGTCTTCAACTGTCATATCATACTGCAATTTATAGCGATTGATTCGAATAGTAGTCTTTTTCGGCATCGTCAAAAAAAATATTCTGTCATTGTCATTCGGTCGCCCTGCAAGTCGAAAAAAGAACCCCACGCTATTTTTGTATTTTCGCTGGACGTAGAAGCAGTTGCATGGCAATTGTTTGAAAACGTCTGCACTAATCTTCAAATCGGCTGTGACCTGACCACTCAGCAGGCTGGCAAAATCATCATCAAATAGATACACTTGCCGTCCGCTGTAGCACCAATTCACCATATTTTTTATGGCACCCAGCTTGTCCAGAAAATCATCTGACATTATCGTTTGTTCGGTCAGCTTGGCGGCTTCGTCTAGGGTTTTCTTTCCGATTTTGATATAGTCACGCATTAGTTGACCGCTGACATAGTCCACTATATCGGTATCGGTTGCGATATGCCCCTATGGCTTTTTATGGTTTCTGCATTGGCTGCTACTCTACTTTGTCCGGCAGCAATTCGTATTTTTGTTTTGCCATGTCATTTTACCCTTATGTTGATTCGGTCGATATTTACATTTGTTGCTTCTATGCCGTGCTTTTTTCAACTCTCGCTCAATCGTAACCGAATTCATCGGGCGTGTAAGCCTGATCTGTCTGCAAACGTAGTGTTTCTCGCACTTTTCACCATAACTCTTACCCTTAACAACCTCAAATTCGTCCGAAAATGTCGTTATCGGTCAGCCCTAGTTTCTCAACGAACGCCTTCCAATCTTCGGGGCTGATAGGGTCTAGGACTTTGACCTCCACGCCGTCACGCATGCCATTTTATATATCCAGTATGCCTTCTTGTCGAACTCTGCGGCGCTTCGTGGGATATTTGCGTTGCCACGTGGTATCAAATGTTTGGATATATCATCAACCTTTGAAAAAATCAATCATGCTCAGCTGATATGTGCGGTTTTTGATTTTTACCAGCAAATAATTTCCCTCAGGGGTATACAGTCCGTCAACTATCAGCCGCTTTTCACCGTTGATCTCCTCAAATTCAAAACTATCGGCTTCCAGTAAATCTTCTGGCTTGCAATCTAGTGCCGTGCATAGACGTCCCAGCGTGCTTGCCTGGATAAAATTGATATCCTGCGCACCGCTCTCCAGGCGGCAGATATAGCTTCTGACAGAGCCTATTCTCTTTGCCAGCTCATCTTGTGTCATGCCTCTTGCTTCTCTCATGTCTTTCAACTTGCTCATAAAATCATATCCTTTCAGATTTATTTTGCTTTTCCAGCCGACGCCCTTTCGGGCGTTTCGTATCTTATCTGTGACTATAGTATACCATGTTATCTAGCAAATGTCAAGTAGTTAGATAACAAAATATAGATAACATTGAACTTTGTAGGATTGCACAAATATAGACTTGCTTTTTTGTGCATATTTTCAGAGCGAAATTTCAGCGTGTGCAAAATTCCGTGTCATATTTTTGTGTCATATATTTATTATTTTTTGAATGATATTTTATCATTTCTACGCATATTTTAGCATTTTAAAAAATATAAAGAAAACCGCTTATCTACGCCATTTGACGTAAACAAGCGGTTTTTCGTATGGTACGGTGACAGGACTTGAACCTGCACGGTGTTGCCAATAGAACCTAAATCTTGTGCGTCTGCCAATTCCGCCACACCCGCGTACAAAATAACATTATTATTTTATCATAAACTCCCTACTTTGTCAAGACTTTTTGCTCAAAAAAAATGCCCGATGCTCAAAACATCGGACTGATTTTTTATAATCTCTTAATATTGTCAAGAATTA
>VOFK01001948.1_pt1 | contig 15298 bp, 19 predicted proteins | sample 5384121 | NCBI WGS metagenome assembly VOFK01 (sample SAMN12384730, study PRJNA508395) | human gut metagenome | isolation source: healthy gut J | host: Homo sapiens
CCTCGGCGGCATCGGCGGCATCGTGTTATTACTGCGGTGTTTCCGAGGTGGCGCTTTGGTACGGCGTGGCAGGCTTCGGCTTTCCCTGTCCCTTGCGGTCATGATCTTCGGTCAATGGAAGCCCCAGCGCATCGCGCTCGCGGCGCTTCCCTCTTCCTTCCGGTCTGTTCCGCGCGCTCTCCGAATGTCTACATGGGCTTCGGCTTCCTCACGGCGATGAACATTCCCAGTCCGGTCTACAACATGATGCCTTATATCATCTCCCCTCATCGTGCTGGCGTTCACCTCAAGCGTTCCCGCGCTCCCAAGGCGGAGGGCATCCTACGACAAGGGCCAGCGCTGAAACATATCAACACGGCAAAAAGCAACGGCTGCGATGCAGCCGCTGCTTTTTTATCGGTCGACGTTTACCATGCGTGCTTGGCACGGGATTGTGCCTCGGTCATGCCGAAGAAGCTCATGTCCACGCGCGTGCCCTGATCGCCCCAGGTCGTGTCAATGTGGTAGGGTTTGTGCCGTCGAGCTCCGCGACGGTCAGATGTGGTCGGTGTTCATAAGCGCGGTACACTCGATGCCCTCGAGCCGCAGCAGAAGGTCGTATGCTCCCGTGTAGCCGTCGCAGACGGCTACGCCGTCCACCAGCGCGCTATAGGCCAGATGGCTCAGAGAACTGCTGGAGACGATCCCCTCGTCGTAGACACAGTTGTTGCACAGCCAGACGTAGTGAGCGCGCCAGCTCATACTGTGTCATGTCGCCCGTCAGATAGCCGCTCTCCCACAGCGCGTCGTGGACGAGGATCGCGCGGGCGAGCGTCTCCTCACGGTATTTTTTGAGCTGCGCGCTGTCACAGGCTGTGGAGGAGAAGGTCAGCAGCACCTTGCCGGAGGAATAGCTGCGGCAGGAGGTGGAGTTGTACATCTGCTCGCAATGGCGCTTGACGCCGACTGTAAAAGCACGGGTGAGCTTTGCGACCTCCTCGTTGGTCAGCGTACGGTCGTATTGCAGAGTGATGCTGTCGGCGCCGTCGTGGAGCATCTTTCGGATCAGCGCGTCGATGGCGTCGGCGTCGTCGGCTGCCGGCGCGTTGGAGACCTCGGCGGCGCCGCAATCAGGTCGCCCCAGGTCGTACCGGCGGCGGAGCGATAGGAAAGATTTTGCCACGAGAGCGTCAGGCGCGCGGACGGCTCGACCATGCGCACGACCAGTGCCGCGAGCTCGCTGCGCTTGAGCGTATCATTCGGATGGAAGGAGCCGTCCTCGTTCACGCCACCCACGATGCCCCACTTGTAGAGCCGGAGAATATCGTTCTGATAGGGGCGTGTAATCGTCCACGTCGGTGATGCGGCGGTGCGAGGCATAGCCGACGGTCACGGCCTCGGCGTTGCGCTCGTCGTAGCACTCCGCGCTGAGCGCGGAGGCCAGCACGCCTGCCATCTGCGCGCGTGTCGCGGCCTCCAGATAGTGGCCGTCAAGCTCGCCGCCGAGGCATTTCTCAGCCTTGAGATAGCGCACATAGGGCTGGTACCAAGCCTCGCCGGCTGCCGCCGTGGGGATCACCGCACCGCGCTCAAGCGCGTGCAGCCGCGCGGCAAAGGTCACCAGCTCCGCAATGGTGACGCTCCCCTCCGGCGCGTAAGCGCTGCCGCTCACGCCCTCGGTCAGACCGTATTCGTACAGCGCGGCGACGGCGTCGTGATACCACGCCGAGGCGTCCACATCCGTGAAGCGCTCGTCGTAGCTTCGCGTGCGCGCAAGAGGGGGAGAGCGTGTCCGCCTTCTCCGCCGAAGGAGCGGGCACGGGGACGTCCGCCGTCACGTCCTCGCCTGCGCGGCGGTGGAGAGCAGCAGGGTAAAGATGCAGAGGAAAAGCAAAAAACCGTTTTTTCATGGTGCTTACTCCTTATCTCGTCAGGGGACGAGGATATCCATATCCTCCAGCGTGAGCGCCTCATTGTAGGGATTGAGGGCCTGTTGACCAGGTCGCAGGTGGCCTGTGCAGCGTCGAGCAACATAGACCGACTGCTTGTTGTAATAGCCGGAGCCGTCGCCGGGGAGGGTGGCGGATGTTTTGGTGCCGATGTTCAGCGCCTCGTTGCCGAGCCAGACGTTTTTGCCAGTCGAGGTCGGTCTTGACGTAGGTGTAGAAAAATATCCACCAGCGCGGATTTTGCCTCCTGACGTTGCCAATCTGCAGCAGCTGCTTGGCGACCGCCTTGAGGAAGGCCTGGGTGCCGATGCGGGCCGATGTCCTCCGTGGCCGTAGCCGGTGCCGTCGTTGTTGTGGCGGAAGCGGGACGACCTCCATCGCCCTTGCCCGCTGAGATGACGCGCCTTGGTAAAGTGAATGTGCAGGTCCTGGATAGGGGTCGTCATAATCCATGCTGATGGGAATGTCAAAACCACGCCGTCGATCTGATCGACCAGCGCGATGAAGCCCTTTGAGATTGACCGCACATAAAAATCCACCGGCACGCCGAAAGCAGATTTTCGATCTGACTCATCAGCAGCTCCGTGCCGCCCTGGCGTAAGGCGAAGTTGAGCTTGTTGTTGCGGTAATCATTGTGCAGCAGCGTATCGCGAGGGAGACTCACAAGGTCGATGCGCTTTGTTCGGCACGTCGAAGCGGACGAGGATGTTCGTGTCGCTGCCGCCGTTGTCGTCGTCAAGCCCGGAGACGAGAATGTTGTAGCAGCATTCGCGGCGCGTGCGTCCGGAGCGTCGGGCTCGTCCGTGTCGGTCCGGTCGACGTCCGCTTGCCGCCGTCCGGCGTTACAACAGGCTTGTCCGTGTCGTCGGGCGCGCGAAAAGACATATATTTGACCGTCGCAAACACGGCGGTCGATAAAAGAGCAGGGATAACAGTGTGACCAAGGCGCCGCGCTTCTGCGGATTTTTTTTCTGCATGGCGGGATACGGTCCTTTCCGTTATTGTCGAAAACAGGGGAATACTGCCATTATACCATTATGTCAACAAACTACAAGAGGGAAAAAGAGCTTGCGCGGCCGCGGCGGAGGCGCGCCGGCCGGCGGTGCGGTGTTTGATCGGTTTCTGCTTTATTTGACGAAATTCAGAGAAAGTTTCAAGTTCCCTTATATTTTTCTCGTGGCGATGCCGCCGCGGGATGTGCCGCTGAGCTTTGTTGATCTCACAGGATCTCCTTGACCTGAAGGTAGAGGCTGTGGTTGATCTGCGGAAGCCGGTCCTGAATGTCCTTTTGGACGGTCACCAAATTTTACTGACACCGAACTTCTTGCTGCGGCGCGCACCGTGGTGCGGTTTTCTATGATGTAAACTGCCAGATCGCAGGCGCTCTTCAATATTACCCTTCATGAATGAAACACTCCTATTCGAGTTGCTTCAACCTATGCAACGCGGGGGAGCGAATATGTAAAGACGCGCACGGCGCTTGAAAAGCGGCGCACGGTCTGCCAATGGGCAAAAATGATCGCGGAGGGCGTGTATGACGAAAAAGACGCTGCGCGGCTTTTTGTGCGCGGCGCTCGGCGGCGCGTGTGCTGGGGCGCGTCCGGTACGGTGGGACAGTATCTCTTCGCCTGTCAGGGTGTGGACAGCGGCTGGCTGACCGTGGTGCGGATGTTTCTGGCCGGCGTGGTGCTGCTCGGCGGCGCGCTCGTAAGGCACCACCCGCAGCTTCGGAGCCATCTGGTCGGACCGGCGCGACGCGCTGCGGCTCGTGCTCTTCTCCGTCGGCGGACTGATGACCTGCCAATATACCTACCTCGCCGCCATCCGCTACTCCAACAGCGCGACCGCCACGGTGCTGCAGTATATGGGACAGGCGCTCATTTTACTTTGGGTGTGCCTGCGTGCGCGCCGCCTGCCGACGCGGCGCGAGGGCACTGCGCTCGTGCTCGCGCTCCTCGGCGCTTTTTTGCTTGCGACTCACGGCAGCCTGACCGCGCTCGCGCTCTCGCCGCAGGCGCTCTTCTGGGGCCTGTGCGCGGCGGTGTCGCTGATGCTCTATACGCTCCTGCCAGGCGATCTGCTTCGGCGCTATCCCGTGAGCGTCTGCACGGGTTGCGGGATGTTCATCGGCGGCGTGGTGCTGCTCGTGCTCACGCAGGCGTGGCGGATCCCGGTCGCGCTCAACGCCGCGGTGGCGCTCGGCACGCTGGAGATCTCCGTTGTCGGCACGGCGCTTGCATTCACGCTTTATCTGCAGGGCGTGAGCGACGTCGGCGGCGTGCGCGCAAGCCTGCTCGCCTGCACCGAGCCGGTCAGCGCGGCGCTGTGCGCGGCGCTCTGGCTGCACACGAGCTTCGCGTGGCAGGATCTTCTCGGCTTTGCTGCCATTCTGGTGATGGCGGTGCTCATCGCGCTGCCCGAGCGCACGCCGCGAGCGGAACAAAAAAAACATCTGATACACAAACCTTTCGATCAGGAGGCGGAGAAATGAAAAGAGAGACCGATCGGCTCCGTGTTTTCACCAAGCTCGCGCTCGCCGCGGCGCTTTTTACGCTCTTTCGAACCTTCCCGCTCAGCGGGGACGACTGGTTCCGCGAGGGGCTGGGCGCGTCGCTGCACAGCATCGGCGACCTTGCGTGCGTTGTCGCGGAAAAGTGGCGCACGACGAACGGCCGCATCCTCGGCAACATCCTCGCTTACAGCGCGGGCAGCCGCCCGATCCTGCGCGACCTTCTGCGCGCGCTCATCACGCTTGTGCTCATCGCGCTGCTCGCGCGCGCGTTTCAAGCTGACTTCCACAGCAGGACTGCTGCTGTGCGCCGCGGCGGTGTTCACGCTGCCGCCGAGCTCTTCCGCGAGGCGTACCCCTGGGCGGCGGGCTACTTCAACTATGTTCCGCCGGTGGCCTGTCTGCTCGCGGCCCTCGCGCTGACCGACGCGGTCTTTGCGGGCAAGGCGCTGCGCGAGAGCGCACCGCGCTGCCTCGCGCTCTTCGCGCTCGGCTTCGCCTCGCAGCTTTTTGTCGAGAATGTTACCCTCTGCACGCTCTGCGCGGCGGGACTGATGACGCTTTGGTATCTGCTCCGCGAGAGAAGGCTCTCACCTTCGCTTTTGTGCTGGCTGCTCGGCGCGCTCGGCGGCGCGGCGCTGCTGTTCGCCTCGCCGTCCTACGCGGTCATCCTGCACGGGGGCGGTATGTATCACGCGGGCGTTTCCGGCGGGCTTGCCGGTCTGCTCGCCTCCGCGCAAAAAAACAGCGCGACGGTGTTCCGTTTCCTGCTCGCGGACTGTCCGGTGCTCTATGTCTCCGTGGCGGCGCTGCTGACGCTCTTTTTCGCGCGCGCGCGGACGCAGGCGGGCAGCGGACATCTCGCTGCTCGCGGCGCTGCTGTCCTGCACGGCGGCTTTGCCGCTGCGCACGCTGCTCCGCCTTTCGGACGGCGCGCTCGCGGCGCTCTGCCTCGCGTGGTTCCTGCTCGCGATCCTCGGCACGCTGTGCTGGACGACGGGGGCGCTCCGCGCACGGGGGTGCTTTTTCCTGCTTTTGTCGCTCAGCGCGGCGCTGCCGCTGCTGTTCGTGTCCCCCGTCGGGCCGCGCTGCCTGTACGCGAGCTATCTGCTCACGCTTGCCGCGGCCTTCAGCCTGCTCGCCGAAAGCGGCCTCAAGCCGGACTTTGCCCTCCCGCTCTGCGCGGGACTTTGCGCGGCGGTGCTCGTCTTTTACACCCTCTCCTACCTCCCGCTGCGCCGCGCGGTGCGCTGCGCGAGGCGATGCTGCGCGGCGAGCGCACGGTCCGCGTCCCCGCCTGCGGCGATACCGCCGGGCTTTTGTGGGAGCCGAACACACCGAAGATGGAGTATGCCTATTTCTACATCACGCCCGGCGACCTGAGCATCGAATTTGAAACGAGGTGAGCGCATGAAAAACTACCTTCGCCTGCTGCGTCCCAAGCACTATGTGAAAAATGTTCTCGTGCTGCTGCCGCTTTTTTTCAGCGGACGGTTTTTTTGAGCGCATGCCGCTGTGCGTGGGGCTGCTCGGCTTTGCGGCGTTCTGCCTGCTCTCCTCGCTCGTCTACATCGTCAATGACCTGCGCGACGCGCCCGCCGACCGCCTGCACCCGACCAAGTGCCGCCGTCCCATCGCCAGCGGCGCGGTGGGCGTTCCCTCGGCCCTCGCGCTTGCCGCTGCGCTCGGCGCGGCAGTGCTGCTCCTCGGTATCCTCGCGCGCTTTCCGGCAGGCAGTTGGCTTTGCATGGGCGTGTATCTGCTCGTCAACCTCGGTTACAGCTTTGGGTTGAAAAATGTCCCCATCCTCGATGTGGCGCTGCTGGTCTCCGGCTTTTTGCTGCGCGTTCTCTTCGGCGCGTCGGTCACAGGCATCACGATCTCCAACTGGCTCTACCTCACCGTCGTGTCCATTTCCTTCTACCTCGCGCTCGGCAAGCGTCGCGGCGAGCTGCGCCGGCAGAGCGACACCGCGCGGCCCGTGCTGCGCTATTATAACGATGCCTTTCTCAGCCGCAACATGAGCAGCTGTCTGACGCTCGCGGTCGTGTTCTACTCGCTTTGGAGCGTGGACGAAGCCAACGCCGGCACTCACCTTGTCTGGACAGTGCCGCTCGTTCTCTGCCTGTGCCTGAAATACTCTCTCACGGTCGAGGGCAACTCGGACGGCGATCCCGTCGAGGTCATCTACGGCGACAAGGTCCTGCTCGTGCTGATCGCGCTTTTTGCCGCCGTGACGACGGCGCTGCTCTATGGGGTATAGCGCGATGGCGGGAGAAAAAAATCTCGCGCGCGGCGTCGCGCTGATGCTGACCTCGTCGCTGATGACCTGCGTAGGCCAGCTTTTGTGGAAGCTCTCGGCGGACGGCTCGCTGCCGCTCCTGTTCGGCGGCTTTGCGCTCTACGGCGCGGGCGCGCTGACCATGATCTTCGCCCTGCGCTGCGGAGAGCTTTCCGTGCTCCACCCGATGCCTCGGCGCGGGCTATGTGCTCTCGTTGCTGCTCGGAAGCGTACTTCTGAATGAGCCGCTCTCGTCGACAAAGCTCATCGGTGTGGCCGTCATCGTCGCGGGACTTTGGTGCTGCTCGCGCGCAGCGGGGAGGGCGGACGATGAACCTTGTGCTCTCCGTTGCGCTCATGACGCTCTGCGGCTCGCTCGGCGCGCTCTTTTTCAAGCGCGGCGCGGCGAATGTGAGCGGTCTGCGCTCGCTCCTTACCTCGCCGCGGCTCTGGCTGGGCGGATGCTGCTACCTCGCCGGCGCGGTGCTGAATATCCTGCTTCTGCGCGGCCACGATTACTCCGTGGTCTATCCGCTCACCTCGCTGACCTATGTGTGGTCGCTCGCCCTCTCCGCCGCGCTGCTGCACGAGCGCGTCACGGCACAAAAGCTCCTCGGCGTCGCGGCGGTCTGCCTCGGCGTATTCCTGCTCACGCGGTAAAGCAAAACGCAAGGGTGCCGAAAACCGGAAGCTTCCGGTTTTCGGCACCCTTTTTCTCTTCCGTCGCTTACAGCAGCAGCATCAGCACCGGCGTCACCACAAAGCAGGCGAGGGTGGAGATCGCCGCGCCCTGCGCGGCCAGCTGCTCGTCCGCGCCGTATTCCGCCGCGGCGACGACCGTCTGCGTCACGACCGGCATGGCCAACTCCACAACATATACGCTGCGCACCAGACCGCCGATGCCGAGCAGCGCGCAGAGGGCAGCGCCCAGCGCCGGTGAGATGACAAAGCGGAAGACCATCATCACGCCGAGCGTGGATGTCAGGCGCAGGCTGCGCAGCCCGATCTCGTGGATGATGCAGCCCGTCAGCAGCAGCGCCAGTGGTGTGACGGTGTTGTTGATGTATTTCGCGTAGCTCATCACAAGGCTCGGGAGATGAATGTCCAGTCCGACCAGCAGGAGACTGAGAAAGACAGAAACGACCGTCGGCGCGCGCAGGAATTTCCACACCATCTGCATGGAAAAGCCGCCCGCCTCGCCCGACCAGCGCACCAGCGGGATGCCGATGAGCTGCGTGAAGCAGCTGCTGACGAGATAGAAGAGCATGACATACGGCGTCGCCACGTCGCCGAACAGCTCCAGGCACATGGCAAGACCGATGAAAATGGTGTTTGCCCATGGCAGCCATCATCACAAAAACGCCGAGCTGACGGTGCGGCAGCTTCATCAGGCGGCCCGCCAGCAGGCTCAGCACAACGCAGCATGGAATGACGAGCAGCGGGATGAGCAGCAGACGCGGCGCGGCGAGCACGTCCGCGCGCGTGAGATTATTCTGCATTCCGTAGATCAGCATGATGGGGATGCCGACGGTCATCAGATAGCGGCTGATGAAGGTCTTGACCTGCGCGGTCATCCAGCCCTTGACCGCGCAGAAGTAGCCGGTCGCCGTCAGCAGCAGGATAATGGTGACGGATGCAACGGCGTGAAGAAAAGGTTTCCATCGCTCTGTACCTCAAAAAAAAAAAAATTTATTTACGCAGACAGTATAGCAGTTCGCCGCCAAAAAAACAAGGCTTCGACGGAAAAGAAGTTGAAAACCGAGGGCAAATGGGCTATGATAAAGAAAAATCTCAACGCACGAGGAGGAACGGCGATGAAGGCGGCATTGGTCATTATGGCGGCGGGCATGGGCTCGCGCGCTACGGCGGCAGCAAGCAGGTGGACGGCATCGGTCCCGACGGTGAAATTTTGATGGAATACTCCATCTACGACGCGATCCGCGCAGGCTTTTTACCAAGGTGGTGTTCATCATCAAGCCCGAGATGCGCGAGCTGGTGGAGACGCTCTGCGGCAGGCGTGTCGCCGGCATGACGGCGGCGGACGGTTCGCCGGTCGAGGTCTGCTATGCCTATCAGGACTTTTCCAGCGTGCCGGCATTCTATTCCATTCCGACGGAGCGCACCAAGCCCTTCGGCACGGGGCACGCCGTGCTCTGTGCGCGGAGCTGCGTCAGCGAGCCGTTTATCGTCATCAACGCCGACGATTACTACGGTGTGGACGCCTTCCGCGTAATCTATGAGGAGCTTGGGAAGCTCAGGCCGAGGGCGAGGCCGCCATGGTCGGCTTTACCGCCTGGATAAGACCGTCAGCGAACACGGCAGCGTGACGCGCGGCGTGTGCCATGTGACGGACGGAAGCTCGACCGCGTTGTGGAGACCTTCAAGCTCACAGTTTTTCCCGACAGTACCATCCGCGACGTGGAGAAAAATCCGGAGGGCGACGTTTACGCGCCCGGATACGCCGGTGTCCATGAATTTCTGGGGCTTCACGCCGTGGATCTTCACAAAGCTGGAGGAATACTTTAACGCGTTCCTCCGCGCGCTCCCCACGGGCGAGCTCAAGAAGGAATGCCTGCTGCCGAGCATGGTCGGCGAGCTGATCGAAAAGGGCATGCTGCGCGTCAGCGTGCTGCACTCCGACGCGAAATGGTTCGGCATGACCTATCACGAGGATAAGGACGCGGTCGCCGCGGCGCTCAGGGCGCTGCACGACGCGGGCGTGTACCCGCCGACGCTGCACGGATAAAGCATAAAAGGGATCACCTGCGGGCAAGATAGCCCGGAGGTGATCTTTATGAGCAGGAAAAAAAAGGAGCGCACGCACGATCCCTTTCCCGATGCGCCGTTTGCCGACCCGGTGTTCGGTCAGCCGGAGAGCTGCGCCGACCTGGTGAACAAGTACGGCACCTACAACATCCAGCCGACGGCGGACACGGAGAATGTCTTTCCGCTCATCTCCCACGCCCTGCCCGAGCAGTGGAAGGACATGGCGATCGGAAAGGACGAGCTGGAGCAGGCGCGGCATGGCCGCGCGCTTTCCTTTTCCTTAGGGACCTGCTTCATGGAGAGGGAAATACGGTGCTTCTTTTCGTCCACGTCAAGCACCACGACCTTCACCACGTCGCCGACGGCGACGGCCTCGCTCGGATGCTTGATAAACTTGTTGCACACCTGCGAAATGTGGACCAGACCGTCCTGATGCACGCCGATATCCACGAACACGCCGAAGTCGATGACGTTGCGCACCGTGCCGGTCAGCTCCATGCCGGGCTTTAAGTCCTTGATGTCCAGCACATCCGTGCGCAGGATGGGCGGCGGGCAGTTCGTCGCGCGGGTCGCGCGGCCGGGCGAGAAGCTCTTTTGCAATATCGCGCAGCGTCGGCTCGCCGACGCCGACGCCCGGCGGCGGCTTTTTCCGCGCCGTAGGCATTGAGGCCTTGCGGGAGGTCGCGCGCGTCCTTCGGCGTCGCGCGAGGTGTCCTCAAAGCAGCCCTTTGGCGGCGTCATAGCTCTCGGGGTGGACGGCGGTGTTATCGAGCACCTGCTTGCTCTCCGGCACGCGCAGGAAGCCCGCGCACTGCTCAAAGGCCTTGGGGCCGAGCTTGGCGACCTTCATTGAAGCTGGCGGCGCGTGGTGAATACGCCGTTCTCCTCGCGGAAGACGACGATGTTCTTGGCGATGGTCCCGTTGAGCCCCGCCACGCGCTGTGAGCAGCGAGGGGGACGCGGTGTTGAGGTCCACGCCGACGGCATTGACGCAGTCCTCGACCACGGCGTTCAGGCTCGCGTCCAGCTCCTTTTGTGGCATATCGTGCTGATACTGCCCCACGCCGATGGCCTTGGGGTCGATCTTCACCAGCTCCGCCAGCGGGTCCTGCAATCTTCTGGCGATGGACACGGCGGAGCGGAGGTTGACGTCGAACTGCGGAAATTCCTCCGCGGCGAGCTTGCTTGCGGAGTAGACCGACGCGCCTGCCTCGCTCACGATCATGTAGCTGAGGCCTCCGCCGACCTTGTGAATGAGCTCGACGGTCATCTGCTCGGTCTCGCGGCTCGCCGTGCCGTTGCCGATAGCGATGTGCTCCACGCCGTGCTTTTTGACGAGCTGCGCGAGCTTCGTGATGGCTTCGTTCTTCTGCCGTTCGCCGTAGGTGGGGTAGACCACCGTGGTGTCGAGCACCTTGCCGGTCGCGTCAATGACCGCGACCTTGCAGCCGTTGGGCATAGCCGGGGTCGAGGCCCATCGTCACATGGCCCTTGACCGGCGGCTGCATCAAAAGCGGCTTTGAGGTTGAGAGCGAACATTTTGATCGCGCCCTCGCTGGCCTTGTCCGTCAGCGCCGCGCGCATCTCGCGCTCAAGCGAGGGTAGATCAGGCGATCGTAAGCGTCCTCGGCGGCGGCCTTAACGAACTCCATCGCGGCGGAGCCGGGCTTTTATGACGGCGCGGCGCAGCAGCGGCAGCGCCAGCTCGCGGTCAAGCAGGACGGTCGCGCTGAGCATTTTCTCCTTCTCGCCGCGGTTGATGGCGAGGATCTGGTGCCCCTGGATGCGGCTGAGCGGCTGCTCAAAATCGTAGTACAGGCGGTAGACGCTGTCCTCCTCCGTCGCGGCGAGGGAGCGGAGCGTGCCGCGCTTTCCAGCAGCTCGCGCAGCGACCGGCGGATGGCGGCGTCGTCGCTGATCCACTCGGCCACAATGTCGTTTGCGCCCTGTAGGGCATCCGCAACGGTCTCCACGCCCTTTTCCGCGCTGAGATAGTCCGCGGCGGCTTCCTCCGGTCAGGGGGCAGTCGCGCTCCTGCGCGAAGAGCACGCGCCGCGAGCGGCTCAAGCCCTTTTTTTCTTTGGCGACGGTCGCGCGGGTACGGCGCTTGGGTGTAGGGACGGTAAAAAGGTCCTCGACCTCGGCGAGCGTCTGCGCCGCGTCGATGGCGGCGGCAAGCTCGTCGGTCAGCTTCTCCTGCTCGGCGATGCTCGCCTTAACGCTCTCCTTGCGTTCGGTGAGATTGCGCAGATAGGCAAGGCGCTCCTCGAGCGTGCGCAGGGCGGTGTCGTCCATCGAGCCGTGCAGCTCCTTGCGGTAGCGGGCGATGAACGGGATGGTGTTGCCCTCGTCAAGCAGTCTGACGACGTTTTCAATGTGCTCGGCGGGGCGGTCCAGCTCGCGTGCGAGCTGTTCAATGATGGTCATGGATATTGGCTCCTTGTCGATTCGGTTTTGGGGTGACGAAAAGAGGGATATGCTCCCCCTTTTCGCAGCGTTACTTATGGTACAGCTTTTTGACCTCGTACCTCGGCTCGCAGGTCACATGGATGCCGAGCCGCTTGTAGAGCTTGATGTCCTCCTCCGAGATGATGACGGAGAAGTGCGCGTCGCAGCCGCGCAGACTGCCGAGCTGCTCCTGCGCGAGCTGGGCGATGGGGTTCGTCAGCGCCGAGATGCACAGCGCGATGAGCACCTCGTCCGAGTGCAGGCGCGGGTTGTGGTGCCCGAGGCTTTCGATTTTGAGCTTTGAGATCGGCTCGATGACCTGCGCGGAAATAAGGTCGAGCTTGTCGCTCACACCTCCCTGCGCCTTGAGCGCGTTGAGCAGCAGGGAGGCGGAGGCTCCCAGCAGCGAGCTCGTCTTGCCGGTGACCACGCGGCCGTCGGGCAGGACCATCGCGCCGGCGGGCTTGCCGGTCTCCTCGGCCTTTTGCAGCGAAGCGGCGACGGCGGGGCAGATATCCGGCGTGACGCCGGCCTGCTGCATCACAAGCTCCAGCTTGCGCAGCGACATTCGTCGGCCTCACCGCGCACGAAAAGGAGACCTGCGCGGTGTAGTAGCGGCGCAGGATCTCCAGACGGGACGCCTCGCGGCAGGCATCGTCGTCGATGATGCAGTTGCCCGCCATGTTTACGCCCATGTCCGTGGGAGAATGATAGGGGGCACTTGCCCTGGATCTTCTCAAACATCGCGCGCAGCACTGGGAAGATCTCCACGTCGCGGTTGTAGTTGACGGTCGTCACGCCGTAGGCCTCGAGGTGGAACGGGTCGATCATGTTGACGTCGTTCAGGTCGGCGGTCGCCGCCTCGTAGGCGAGGTTGACCGGGTGCTTGAGCGGCAGGTTCCAGATCGGGAACGTCTCGAACTTGGCGTAGCCGGCGCACACGCCGCGCTTGTGATCGTGATAGAGCTGGCTGAGGCACGTGGCCATTTTGCCGCTGCCGGGGCCGGGCGCAGTCACACGACTAAAGGGGTGGGTGGTCTCGATGTAGTCGTTTTTGCCGAAGCCCTCATCGCTGACGATATGCGCCACGTCGGAGGGATAGCCGGCGATGGGATAGTGGCAGTAGTGCTTCACGCCAAGCGTGTCGAGCCGCTTCAGGGAAGGCGTCCGCAGCGCTCTGACCGGCGTACTGCGTCACCACGATGCTGCCGACGTACAGCCCAAGCGCGCGGAAGGCGTCCATCAGGCGCAGGCAGTCGTCGTCGTAGCTGATGCCGAGGTCGCCGCGCAGCTTGTTCTTTTCGATGTCGTTCGCGCAGACCGCGATCACGATCTCCATCGTCGCGCAGCTGCTGGAGCATACGGATCTTGCTGTCGGGCTGAAAGCCGGGCAGCACGCGCGCGTGGTAGTCGTCGAAGAGCTTGCCGCCGAATTCCAGATACAACTTGCCGCCGAACAGCGAGATGCGCTCGCGGATGTGTTCGGACTGCATGGATAGATATTTGTCGTTGTCAAAACCGAGCTTCCCCATCGAAAGTATACCTCTTTACACAAAAATTCAACTTATTATACCCGAGCCCGCACGGCTTGACAAGGAAAGCGCAAAAAAGAAAAAATAGCAGAAAATGCGGCGCAAATTTCTGCTATTTTCACCGCCCTTACAATTTGTTTTTGCCGTCGTATGCTATGAATAGTCTCCCCCTTGGAGGAAAGGAACAAAGCCGGAGATAAAAAAATTGTCTGCTCCACGAAAAAGTGTTGATGAACAGCAGTGCGGTAATAAGTACGTTCGGTTCGCGCGGTTAGCTCTCTGGTGAGCACATGCTTGCGGATGGGGTCACAGGTTCGAGTCCCTGTACCGCGCACCATGGGAAGCTTCCAATGGCCAGGTTTTTTTTATTGCCCTGAGGTGTAATTTTTTAGCCTTTTTATAAATTGAGAACATTTGTGATAAAACCTTCCATGCGCTGTGCGCTGACCGAGCGCATATCGTCTGTGAAGTGCCCGTAGATGTCAAGGGTAAAGGCGGCGGTTGCATGACCGAGGTTGCTCTGCACGGTTTTGATGTCATCACCGGCGCGGATGCAGTTCACGGCGTAGGTATGGCGAAGATCGTGTATCCTTGCGTCGGGAAGGCCGATGCGTTTCACGATACGCTTGAAGCAGTCGAAGATCGCACGGTAGGAGACATAGCGCCCGAACTCATTGGTGAACACCAAGCCGCTGGCCTCCCACGCCGGGCCTGCCGCCATCAACCGCTGCTCGGCTTGCTGCACCTTCTGCGCTTGCAGCAGCTTCATCACATACGGCGCGGGTGTGATGGTACGGCTCTTTTGTTGTTCTTCGGTGGGGAGAAGTAATAGGTCCCGCCCTTTCGCTGGCTTCTACGGAGCTGTTTATTGACGAGAATCGTACCCTTTTCAAAATCAACGCAGTCCCACATCAGGCCGAGCAGTTCGCCCTCGCGCAAGCCAGTGAAGAGATCAACAGTGAGCGGAATTTCATATTTGCTGCCTTTCAGGAGATTCAAAAGCTGAGCGGTCTGTTGGTCGGTCAGCGGATGGATCTCTTTTTTGACGATTTTAGGCAGAACACACGCGGTCGTCGGATTGTAGCGGATGTAGTTGAGAAGGACGGCCTGTTGGAGCGCCTTGTGCAGCACACCGTGAATGTTCTTGATGGACTTTGCGGAGAGAGGAGCAGCATCAGGTTTGACGGCAGCTTGAAAGCTCGTTGTAGAAATGCTGCACCGTGTGAGCATTCCAGTGCGCGTCGAGACAGCGGATAGCGGTGACCGAGATGCGAGATTCGATATATAACTCAATGGTGCGCCTGGCAAAGGGTATGCGGTAGAAGCCTTGACTTCGGCACAAAGGTAATCCTGTACTTATATGGACATCCATTCGGATATGCTGGAGAAACACAGGGAGCCAGCAGGTCTTTGCGTCAATTTCGGCTGTGATCTGCGCGAAGCTTCTGCGCGACCTCCTTCTGCGTTTTCCCCGTGATGCTGCGCTGGATCTGCTTTGCCGGTACAAGCGTCCGTACCCTCGGTATAGCGCCCCTGCCAGTAAGTATGACCTTTTCCGTTGCAGTGGTTGTAATCTTTCGGATAGAACCGGCGCCGTTGGCACCCTTTTTTATTTTCATTCTTGCGCGACATATCCTCCTTTCCGCCGCAGGATATAAATATATGAATTACACGCCCTGCGCAGCAAAATGCAAAGCTTTTATTTGAAGTAGGTCTCTATTTCCTCATTATCCTCAAGAACTCGATCAGCTGCGTTCTTGGGGATGCACACCTACCGACCGACATGGCGGATGCTGCGGAGCCTGCCGCTGCGCACCGGCTTTCTGTCCTCATT
>VOFK01001544.1_pt1 | contig 15292 bp, 23 predicted proteins | sample 5384121 | NCBI WGS metagenome assembly VOFK01 (sample SAMN12384730, study PRJNA508395) | human gut metagenome | isolation source: healthy gut J | host: Homo sapiens
CTGCGGCGGATGCTGCGTCTTCCGGAGCAATCATCGGGTTTTCCATGCGTATAATCCTCCAAAATACTACTCATTGTACTTGTTTAACGGACCTTTTGCAAATATGCAGGACAGTATAGCATGTTTCCTCCCCGGAATCCAGTCAAAAAGGGTTAAAATTTCAGCGGGTCCAGCGCATGGGGGTATAGCGGATGCCGTCACGGCACTGTTCGCCGGTGAGGGCACAGAAACCAAAACGGCGGTAAACCGGCACCGCATAAGGGGACGCGTTGACGGTAACAGCTGCAGCCGGGGTGAGACGGCGCAAGTGATCCAGCCGGCGGCCGATTCCCTGCCGCAGCCGGTCGGCAGCGACAAAAACAGGGCGATATGCGTGCGGTGTTCCCGGACAGCGATTACGCCGCACAGCTGCCCGCCTTCAAAAGCGCCGAAGCTTTCGAGCCTATCCCAGGAAGCCTCATCGGTGATAAACGGCGGAAGGCTTCGATGCCTTCCGGAGAATAGTCGGGAGCCTCATACCGCAGAAAGGCCGCCCAGATCAGCTGGCCGCCGGCCGCTCCGGCCGGGAAAGCAGACGGATTTCCATAAATACCTCCGGATACCGGTGAGGGGATGCACACGTCTCTGGCAGGCGAGCGCGACGGCGTGTTTCGGCAAAATAAGTGATAATGTCTTAAATAGGCAGGGATGCCGATTTGGCACGGCGGGTAAAAAAACGGCGGACTTCCATCCGCCGTTTTGGATTCCCTTCGGATTATTCTTCCGGAAAACTGCCGTTTTCAATTGCCATGAGCATATCCACGCGGCGCTGATGGCGGCCGCCCTCAAACGGGGTTTCCAGAAAAGCGCGCACAATCATGCGGGCAATCTCCACGCCGATAACCCGGGCGCCGATGGCGAGCATATTGGGCGTCGTTATGCGCACGGGTCATGGTGGCCGAATACGGTTCGCTGCAGGCCGCACAGCGGATTCCTTTTTCACCTTATTCGCCGCCAGCGACATCCCGATGCCGGTGCCGCAGATCAGAATCCCTTTGTCGCATTTTCCTGAGACGACCGCGTTGGCCGCCCGGACAGCAAATACCGGATAATCGCAGCTCGCGGTGCTGTCGGTGCCGAAATCCATATATTCCAGCCCCATTTCGTCCAGCAGTTCCTCAATATTCCGCTTCATGTCCAGTGCACTGTGGTCACACGCGATGGCAATCATTGTCCGGCGCTCCTTTTTCGTTATAATAAGGGTAAATCTTATCCTATGCGGCTATTGTAGCACAAATTATCCGGTACTGCAAACGAATGGTGAGTAAAACCGGCAGTTTCCGCGACTTAACAGGTGAAGGGCGGTGAGAGGCGTGGAGGAAGCACCAAGGCGGGCGGATGTGGTTTATACGAATACGACAGAAGATGGCGATATATACAATCGGTATATTGAGGGCGACGAAACGGCGTTCGAGGAGATCCTGCGCGCCCACCGCCACGGCCTGATCCGGTATCTCTACCGCTGCGTCGGCGATCTGGAGACGGCGGAAGAGCTGTCGGAGGACTGCTTTGTGGAACTTTTCCTGCATCCGGGGCGCTATCGTCGGGAGGCGTCGCTGAAGAATTACCTGTACGCGGTGGCACGGCACAAAGCGGCCAGCCATCTGCGCCGGCACAGCCGGACGCGGTTTGTACCGATTGAAGAGGTTGCCGCGATGTGTCTGGATGAGGAGACTGGGGGACGATGCTCCGCAACCGAGCAGCATCTCGCTCTGGCTGAACGGCGGCAGGCGGTCATGCGCGCGCTCAGCGCCTGCCGGAGGACTACGGCTAACGCTGTATCTGCTGTATTTTGAGGAGCTGTCCTGTGAGGCGGCTGCGAAGGCGATGGGTAAAGCCGCAAGCAGCTGTATAACCCGACCGCCCGTGCGAAGGCGGCTATGCGGGGAACAGCTTCAGAAGGAGGGGTTTTCCGATGAAAACGGATTGGGAAATGAACAGGCGGTACTCGACAAGCTCCGGCTGCGCAGACGGAAACAGCGGCGGGCAAGGCTGACGGCCGGCGCGCTTGCGGGTGTTCTGGCGGTGGTGCTGTCGGTGGGCGCGGCAGCAGTGACAATCCGGGAGGGGCGGCTGCCGCTGGAAACACCGCTGGGGCCGGGAACACATCGGTGCAGGACAGCGCGGCGCTCGCCGCCATACGTGAGCAGCTGTGGGAATATGCGGCGGCGCAATCCGACGCCCTGCTGTTTGAAAAAGAAACAACGCCGGACGATCTGACGGTCGAGGTGCTCGGTGAGCTGAACGGTTACACCTTTGTCCGCAGCGTTTACCGCAGCGGGGGGAGCCGTACACCACCGGTATCGGCGGCTACCTGTTTACCGGTTCGGCAAGCAACTGGCCGTACGGGCCGGGGCTGTATCTGCTCACGAGCGGGCAGGTGCTTACCTTGTCAGAAGCCTATGAGTTAGGGTGTGGTCGATATGGCGCAGGCGGCCCGGCTCGCCGGCGGGCAGGTGAGGCCGCGCCCGATGAAAAAGCGCTGGAAAGACTGACGGCGTATATGCAGAATAATGCTCAGGTGCAGGCAGCATCCGAAGAACTGCGCAGGTCGGCCGTCAGTTTTGGAACGGTGGGTTCCTACCGGGTATGCAGTTACACGGGTCCGGGGGATACAGCGGTGTGGGAGAGTACCTATCAGGGGCTATACCTTCCACAGCGGCGCGATCTATTATCCGTCGCCGCTGGGCGTGTATCTTGTTTGCAGCGACGACCTGTACGACGGCGGCGTAATCACACTGGAGGATGCCTGCGCGTACGGCATTGCGGATGCGGCGCAGCATTTATGCGGTGCTGCCGGAAAGCTATCAGGCCGGAACGCCGGATACGCGGACCGGGGTTGCACAGTTGGAAGACCAGGCGCTGCGGCAGGCGCTCGGAGCAGCTGTTTCCGGCAGGAGGGCTGTACGCTGCCGGCAGATGCTGCGGTGCGGGAATACGGCGATATCCTGTTTGTGGATACCGGCGTTGCAGGACTCCGGCAAATACTGGGCTTACGGTGAGCAGTACGGCAGGGCGCTGCGCTGTCTGGTCAGCGGTCAGCCATCGGCGATTGGGCTGTATTACTGCGGCGGGACGGAGGCGCCGATAACCATTGAAACGCCCTGCGGCAGCAGATCCTGTTCATGCCGGAGCTGTATGCGGTACTGCCGGAGACGATGTTTGTACCGGTTTCCTACAATCCCGATCACACGATCACCGAGACGCAGCTCGCGGCGCTGAATACGATGGTACAATATCTCGCCGGACAGGGGAGCCTCCGAGGAAATTCCTGCGCCGGCAGCGCGGTGTCCACCGGGATTAAGGCTTATGACAGCATCAATGGCTGTGTAGTGGTGAAGGTGGACACGGTGAAAAACGGTATTGCGGTCGAGACGGCCGTCGACGGTGTCGTATTCCGCAGCGAGGACACCCATGCGCCGTATGCGCTGGGATTGTATCTGGTGCGCGGGCAGGAGGTGCTCACGCTGGAAGAAGCCGTGGAAGCCGGTTGGGCGACGGCGAAAGAGGTGCAGTTCGCCGTTCCGTCGGACGTGGGCGGTACGGCGCCCACCATCGGGCCGCAGGGGACTCGCCGGCGGCTGGAAGTTCAACCGCCACAACAGATGGATTGCCGTGACCGCATTCCAGGAGGCGATATGCGGTACCGGTGGGATTAAGGCAAAGCCAGGCACTGCGGTGCGGGCTTTGGCTGCCCTGTATTTTATAACAGCCAAAGGCAGGAGACACAAAAATCTGTGTCTCCTGCCTTTGGTCATTACCGCAAGATTTCCGGCGGCGCGTATTGCGCAGCTTACATGAACAGCGGCTGCAGCTGCATGCCGACGCGCGACGCCGCCATGGTATCCTCGATGCGCGAGAAATCCGCGACCAGCGAGTTCGGTTTGTTCACCGCGTCATCCTGCGACATCGGAACAAAATACAGATGTTTGGTGTTTTCAGCAGTGCGATGCTGCGCATCGAGCCGCCGAGCGCGTCGTTGGTGGACACCGCGAGCACCACCGGTCGGCTGCGGCGCAGATGTGATTTGACCGCCAGGGTAACCGGCGTATCGCTGATCCCATTTGCCAGCCGGCCCAGTGTCGCACCGGTGCATGGGGCTACCACCAGCACGTCAAAAGCCCTTTCGGCCCGATCGGCTCCACCTCGGTCAGGGTGGTCAGCGGCTTATGTCCGGTGATTTCTTCGAGCTGGCGCTTCCAGTCCCTGCCCGTCCGAAGCGGGTATCGAGCGATGCGGCATTGAACGCACAGGATCGGGGTGACATCGCGCCGCCGGCCACCAGGGTCCGCACCTGCCCGATTACCCGTTCAAAGGTGCAGAATGATCCGACAACGCAAAGCCTAAACGCATTTCCATCAGCTCTCCTCCCTTCTGCGTGTGGCAAAATCTGTGTGTACCCTCAGCAGACAGGCGGGACACGCTTTCCAGCGCTCCAAAACAAGTGTTCACTGAGGGTAAGGTATGGGCATACCCGTTTGCTTCCGGCCTTAAGCAGACGGCCGGAACGTCATTGTGCGCTTCCTTCCCGGATCATATTGAGTATGGTGGTTTTGATGATCTGTCCTGCGCTCTTCGGGGCAACGCGGCCGGGCAGCGACAGCGCCCAAATGGTCTTGATCTGCAGCTCGGCGGCGGCGTTGAAATCCACCCCGCCCGGACGGGAGGCCAGATCAATCAGCAGGGTGCCTTTATCCAGTGCCTTGAGCGCCGGCCGGTCAAACAGCAGGGAAGGCACGGTGTTGAAAATCACGTCGTAATCGCCGGATTCCCGCATGCGGGAAAGCTCCACCGCCTCGCAGCCCTGAGCTTCGGCCCAGGCGAGATCGGCAAACTTCCGTGCGGCCACCGTCACCTTCGCGCCGAGCGCAACCAGCAGCCGGGACAGCACGCGGCCCACCCGGCCGTAACCGGTGATCAGGCAGCGCGCGCCGCCGATGGTGACGGGAAGTTCTTCCATCGCCAGCTGGATAGCCCCTTCCGCCGTGGGGACGGCATTATGTACCGCCAGTTCCTCCCGCTTGAAATAATCGTCAATCATCAGCCCGCGCGCTTCCACTTCCCGCCGCACGCAGTCGGATACCGAGCCGCCGACGAGGTATTGCCGCTTGAGCAGGGGATTCAACACCTGATCTGGCGAGATACGCATGCGGGAAAACGGTGCGTTGATGGTGGAATCGTCTGTGGTCACCGGCAGTGGCAGGATTACGCAGTCCGCAAAGAGACCGCCTGGGCGGGATTGGTGCAGCCGGTTACACACGGCGGCAGATCTGTGCTGTCGAAGCCGGAGGTAATCACTTTATAACCATCTTCGGCCAGCAGGCCGGCGAGATACGCCGAACGCAGGTCGCCGCCGATGACGGCAAAGGTATCGATACCGTTCATCATCCTCATTCCTTTCTGCGCCGCTTTAACGGCGCTTTTGTTCGAGTCTTTGCAGGTGCCGGGTACGTCCGGGAACGCCATCTCGCTCTATCCTATGAAGGGCGGGGGAGAATGTTCATAGGGGCCATGCCTGCCGCAGAGGAAAAAACAAGCCCGCGTGCCGTTTGGCACGCGGGCTTGTCCCGGTATCGAGCCGGAGGGGCGCAAACGGATCGCGGGGCATGCGAAGCCGGCCCGAACCAAATGGTTCGGGCCGGCTCAAAAGCATGTCAGGCAGCGTCAGCGCAGCCTTTTGCTGATGCGCAGCAGGCGGACGATGATCGGGCTGAGCACCAGGTTGAAGCCCAGCTCAAACAGAAAGTTGCCGCCCACCAGGCCGAACAGAATATACTGCCACAGGGTCTGGTCGTTTCCGCCGGCCCACGCGGTAATGGTGGGCAGGAAAAACACCAGACAGCCGAGGAGGAATACCCCTGTATTGACCAGCGGGCAGACAATGGCTGCCGCAAATACACCGAGATAAATGTTCTTTTTGGACAGCCACTGATAGGTGAATCCGGCGGCAAGGCCGCACAGCACGCCTTTGGCCAGCACCGTCAAAATCGTGCCCGGTACAGATACGGCCAGAACGCCGCAGCATCGCCGCTGAGCAGCACCGCGATGCCGAACACGAGGCCGAGCCACGCACTGATGGCCGGGCCGCACATGGCGGCGCCCACCACGATGGGAATCAGCACCAGGGATATCGAGAACATACCGAAGCGGATGAACGACCCCAGGAGCTGAAGCACGATGACCAGTGCGGTGAGCATAGCGCCCAGCGCGAGGGTTTGGGTGGATATTTTCCGGGTTTTGCCATGACAATTACCTCCCTTGCTGCTGCTCCTCTGCGGGATGCAGCGCAATCACGGGTGGATGGGCGGACTATGTAAAGTGACGCGGTCAGTCCCTTGCGGTAACTGCCGGAAGCGTCACGGATTTTCCCGCACAGTTTTGGATATGCGGGCACTACATGGTGTTGTATTTCATTAGTGTATACGATTTGTATTTTGCTGTCAATAGCGGAGACTGGCCAGAAAGCGGAACTCCTGCTGGGATGGTGTTTCTCCCGGTGCTTCGGTGCAAAGCCGGCGTCAAAAAGGCGGCCAGCGTCTTTTCGTCCACCGCATAGCCGGGGCTTTCGGCAAAGCGACCCGCCGCATCCGCGAGTGCAGCGGGTTTCAGCTCCAGCGCATGCAGCGCCGCGGCGGCTAAAAGCCGTCTTCGGTGCGGGATATCGTACTTCTCCGCACAGCGGAAGCCGAAGCGGTGGTATAGCGCGGGTCGCCGTACAGGCAGACCGCCGGAAAGCCGAGGTTACGTGCGGCTTCCAGAGAATGCCGAATCAGCGCCGAGCCGACGCCGGCACGCTGCCGCTCCGGCAGCACGCTGACCGGGCCGAGGCACAGCACAGCGAGGCTGTTCCGGCCTTCGCGGCAGATGACCGCACGCGTATAGGCGATATGGCCGACCAGCCGGCCGTCTTCTTCGGCGACAAAATCCAGCGCCGGGACAAAGTCCGGATGGCGGCGCAGCTGGTGGAGAACCAGATGCTCCGCACAGCCGGGAACATACTGATTCCAGAATGCCTCCCGGGTGAGCGTTTCCGTTTCCCGGTAATCGGCGGGGATTTCCAAACGTATATCCATAGCGGCACGGTCATTTATTTCTTATTTTTCTCGTAAACCAGCCGCAGGCCTTCCAGCAGGAGATTCTCATCGTAGGTGATCTGCCGGCGGCAGTGCGGGGGTGATCTCCCGGCTCCAGACCGCCGGTGGCGATGATATTGGCGCTGACCCCAAGCTCGTCCTCGATGCGGTCACACATGCCGTCGATCATCGCCGCTGTGCCGTACACTGCGCCGGACTGCATCGAGTCGATGGTGTTTGAACCGATGACATGCGCGGGCGCTTCGATGCTGATGTGCTGGAGCAGCGAGGTATTGGCAATCAGCGAGTTCAGTGCGGTGCCGATGCCGGCGACAATCACCCGCCGCGAAAAATAGCCGTTCTGATCGATGACCGAGACGGTGGTTGCGGTGCCGAGATCCCAGATGATGCACGGCGTACCGTATTTGGCGACCGCTGCGACCGCGCCGACGAGCAGATCTGCGCCCAGCTGTGCCGGGTTATCGATGCGGATATTGATGCCGGTGCGGCTGCCGGGACCGACGATCAGCGGCGCGGCGCCGGTCACTTTTTGACCGCGCGGCGGATGGCGTGATCCAGCGGCGGCACCACCGAGGAAATAATCGAGCCGTCAATATCGCCCGCATTCACGCCGTACAGTCGCAGGATATCCAGCAGTTCCACGGCGTACTGGTCTTCCATTTTGATGGGATCGGTTGCCACGCGCGACTCCAGCACTAACCGGTCGCCATCGAAAACCCCGATCGTGATATTGGTATTGCCCATATCCAGTGTCAGCAGCACAGGACATGCCTCCTTATTTTACAGTTTGGTGAATTTCGCTCTTATTATACGCAAAGGCCCGCATTTCGTCAATTGACAGCGGAAAAGCTTGCGCGGGCGGGGAAAGCGGGTACAATAAAGAAAACCAAAAAGGCTGCCGCAGCGGGCGGCCGGGCAGGGAAATAACCACGCCTTATTCCACAGATTAAGGAAGGATGACGCCGGCAATGCTCACCTATGAAGAGGTTCGTCACAATGAAGAGGTCCGCGTGCTTATCGAAGCAGGCAACGAGTCGCTGCGGGTGCGCGGGTTTACCGACCACGGCTACGCCCATGCGGGGATGACGGCCAAGGTGGCGGGCGACCTGCTCGAAACGCTGGGTTATGATGCGCGCACCTGCGAGCTGGCACGTATTGCCGGCTATATGCACGATATCGGCAATGCGATCAACCGCAGCAACCATGCGATGTCCGGCGCATTGCTGGCGTTCGAGCTGCTGCGCGGCTGGGGTGTCGATATCCGCGAGGCCACCGCAGTGATGACCGCCATCGGCAACCACGATGAGGGCACCGCCGCTGCGGTTACCCGCTGAGCGCCGCACTGATTCTGGCCGATAAAAGCGATGTGCGCCGCAGCCGGGTGCGGGTATCTCCGATCGACAGTCATTTCGACATTCACGACCGGGTTAATTACGCGGTTGTGGATTCCGCGCTGACGGTCAGCCGTGAAAACAAAATCATCACCCTGAAAACTCCGGATCGATACCTCTATCTGCGCGGTCATGGACTATTTTGAGATTTTCCTCACCCGCATGACCCTGTGCCGTTCTGCAGCGGCGTTCCTGGGTATGGATTTCGAGCTGGTCATCAACGAAACGCGGATGCTTTTAAGAGGAATTGCTTTGGGCAATTTCCGCTCTAAAAAATCGCGTGTAAACGGTAAAGCGTTTCAGAGGAGGAGGTCAGATGAACAGGCTTTTTATCCGGCGTGTTTCGGTGGACAGCGCGGCGATTCCGCCGGGCAGCTATCTGGCTGGGCTGCCCGCGGTACACGGCGGCGGGCTGGTTTTTACTTCGCCGGTCACTTTTTATTGGGGAAAACGGCACCGGCAAATCCACGCTGATTGAAGCGATCGCGGTAGCGTATGGTCTCAATCCCGAGGGCGGGTCCGCAACTTTGCCTTTTCCACCCGCGATTCCCATTCGCCGCTCTGGCGTGCGGTCCGTTTGGAGAAAGGGCCCCATACCGCCCCACGACGCTTATTTCCTGCGTGCGGAGAGTTTTTTATAATGTCGCGACCAACATCGACGAGCTCGACGATGCGCCGGGGACCCCTCGCCGCTGATCCGGTCTGCCTACGGCGGCGTGTCACTGCACGAACAGTCGCACGGCGAAAGCTTCCTGGCGCTCGCGCGCGAACGTTTTTCCGGCGGTGGGCTGTACATCCTTGATGAACCCGAGGCCGCCCTGTCCCCAGTCGGGCAGATGGCGCTGCTTGCCCGCATCCATGAGCTTGCACAGCAGGGGGGCTGATCATTGCCACCCATTCGCCGTTGCTGACCGCCTGCCCGGAGGCACAGATATACGAATTCCGTGGGAGCGGGCCAGTGGCGGCAGCGTACACCGAGACCGCCCATTTTCAGATCCTGCAGCGGTTTTACCGGCAGCCGGAAGCTGTGCTCCGCGAGCTTTTGGACTCCCCGGAGGCTGATGCGTTATTTCCGTTTCCGCCGCGGCGCAGCCACTGGGATTCATGGGTATAGGACAGCACCCTGCGGCGGATGCCAACCAGACCGATCGCGGCGAACACTATGCCGAACAGCATATCCGCAGCAGTGCCTGGATGCCGCTGCCCAGGTAGTAACGCATGGCCTCCAGCAGCGTCATCGCCGGATTGACATTCATCAGCCCGATGGCGGAATTCAGCAGGCAGGAGGCGAACATTGCCAGCAGCGACGCGATTACAATACAGGTGGTGGCGAACGATGTACTGTGTGCGCCACGGAGATACTGGTAGCCGAAAAAGGGGATCCGGTACTCACCAGAAAGGCCAGCCAGCCGAACTGCCAGTTGAGCAGCGTAGCAGCGATAAACCAGGGCAGTACGCCCACCACGGCGCCGAGCAGCGCAAACCGAGAATGCCAGTCAGAATAATGCGAAAACGATTCCCGATCCTTTTCAAAGTGATCGTCGAATGCGCCGTGCAGCTCGCCGAGCGATCGCTGCGCCGCTTCCTGCAGGGGAAGGCGATGAACGCGTTACTGTCCATATCCGCCATGCCCGGAAGGGTGAGCAGGATGCCGTACCCCTCATTGGGGGAAAGCTGTATGTCCGCATAGCGGCTGGCGAGCTGCTTGTGCAGCCGGGGCAGCTTTCGGGGGAACGTTCACCGAAAGCTGAAGGGTGTCTGCCGGCAGATCTGCCCGGGAAAGCGATGCCCTCCGTCAGACCGCTGACAATGCCTGCGGTGTCGGTTTTATAGCCCTGCGCCGTACAGACGCGGAGGATTTCTTCCAACATATACATTCTCCTTTACCGGAAATAGGTTTTTCCCAGGTAGCCGCGCTATATTTACAGTTATAGCCACTATGCGGGGAAAAAGTCAAAGGAAACGATAAACTTTGTTCAGCAGTACGCGGCATATCCGTTGGGTCATATCCGGGGTGCAGGTGCGGCTCGCTGCCGTTTCTTTTGACGGCAATTTTCCGTACCCTATTGAAAAAACGGCGTGTGCTGTGGTATTCTTTTACTGAGTTTGAGCGATGTGTATAAAAATCTATGCTTTTTTAGATCATAAGGAAAACAACAGAAAGAATGGCGTTTACGCCATTCTTTTTTTTTTGCCGATAAATCGTCGGTGTTTTGCAAACAAGGCTGACCACATATGCGCGGTTTCTGAAAAAGCATGATTTTGCAAAAAGGAGAGCTGAAAACATAATCTGCATCAAACCGAAAATGCGGCATGACAAAATATCGTGTAAAGGGCGGATTTACCATGAAACGAAAAACGAAAATACAGTGGCTGGGTTTCCTCTTTGGTATGACAGTAGCCTTCGGGACAGTGCCGGCGGCATCTGCGGAGGAGACGGTGTATACCGCGGCGACACAGGAAGCGCTTTTTGCGGCGGTTGAAGAGGTCAACAGCGGTGCGGCCGACTATGCAGTTATCCGGCTGGCGGACGATATCCAGGTGACCAAATCGATGACGATTACGGCGAAGGTACCGTGACGATTATCGGGGAGGGACATACCGTCTCACTGCAAAACGGCAGCATCGGTTTGACAGGAACGCTTGCTGTGCTGAATCTCGGCCGGCCGGACAGCCGTGAAACGCTGGATATAACAAGCACCGATCCGACGAGCTGTGTCCTGCATCTGAGCGATGCGACCACCCTCAACATGTATGACGGAACGGTGATCCGCGACAGCGAAGCCCGCGCTCAGGCCGGTGGTGTACAGGCGGTCGATGACAGCCGATTCCATATGTATGGGGGAGAAATCCAGGAACTGCTGGAACGATTTCCAGCGTTTCCGGCGGCGTGCTAGTGGACGATTCCGCTGTGTTTACGATGTATGACGGCATCATCGCGATTGCCGCGGCGTACAGGGCGGTGCCGTTTGTCTGGGCGGCGGTGCAGCGATTGGCGGCGGGCAGGGGGAGTGGCTCCGAGTTTATCATGCATGGCGGCACAATCAAGAACTGCACCGACAACTATTTGGGCGGCGGCGCGGTGTGTATACGCCGGATAAAGTAAAGCTGCTTATTGACGGCGGGTCAATCACCGGATGCAGCGGCGCCGGATCCGGCTATGGGGGGCAGTTTTTCCTCTATTCTACCAATGAAAATTCCTCTGTCAGGATAAACAGCGGGTATTCACCCAAACAGCGCCGCCTATGGCGGGTTCCCTGTTTGTATACGCGGGAAAGGCGAGGAGATCGGAAACGGTGCAGGGATTTATGGCAATACAGCAGAGGCTGCCGGCGATGATATTTACAACAATGGGGACGGCGCGGTGGTGACCATCGGCAATGTTCCGGCGGGTCTGACGCTTGAGGATTGCGGGCATGGGATCGACGGCTGGTATGACGACGGGGGCGGAAGCACGCGGGCATGTACAAGGGATACCGCCGAAGAGGAAACGTATACCGTCAAACTGCCTGTGGGCGAATTTACAGATGAGGTGGGGAATCAAAAGCCGCTCACGGCCAAGGCCGTGAGAATACGGTTCGATAGCCGTGGCGGAGATACACCGGTAACAGAGATGTTCGCGGGTCCAGACGGACGGTTGGCGGAACTGCCGGTACCGACGCGCGGCGGCGGTACACCTTCGCCGGCTGGTATACGATGGCGGAAGACGGTGAAGAAGTAACGGCCGCAACGGTGTTTCGCGAAGACACCACACTTTATGCCCATTGGATAAAAAGCGGCGGAGCCTGTGCCGATCCAGTCGAAAAGCCCACGCCGGACAGCCCGCAGACCGGATCGTCCGAGTTATGCAGTTATGGGCGGTGCTATTTTGTACCGCCGCAGCCGGCTTCCTGTTTCTGGAAACCGGAACGCACGAAAAAATATAATCGTAATGCCCCGGCCGGTGCTGCCTGGCCGGGGCGTGCTTTTTAGAATGGCGACAAAAGCGATCCATTTATTCGGCGCGGGGGATGCCAGTCAACTCGCATATACGGGGAAATTTGGACGCGACAGCTCGCTGTACCAGAAGTATCGCCCGCACAGATACAAACAACAACCGGTTGCACAGATAAAGCGAAAAATGCATCCCGGTTACGGCAAAGCGGATCGCTTTGCCGTGGCCTTTTTCGCAGCGGCTTATAACCAGTTCCCAAAATAGCGCCTCTTTTGATGCAAACGGTTGCGGTACATATCCCGCACAGACAATCAACGGAACTTGACAGGCTCAGACCATGTATATTATAATAACAGAAAAGTATATACATGGGTTATCCACAAATACTGCGGTGCAGCGCAGTTGACAGCGCGCCCGCTTTGGGAGAATACGCCCAGCCGGATAAAACAACTCAATAACCGGGTGTAGCGCAGTTGGTAGCGCGCCTGCTTTGGGAGCAGGATGCCGCAGGTTCGAATCCTGTCACTCGGACCATTTGTCGAAAGAGGTCGACTGCTTTAAAAGCAGTCGGCTTTTTTTCGATTTGTGTGATATGGTTTATTTAATTAATCTAAAACAGAAAAAATTAAATTTAAATTTCCAACCTTCCTTCTATTTCCGTGTCTATATGGGTGAAAGCTTTCAAGGAGATAAAACAGATGAAACGTGAACATGCCGAGAGAATCATAACTGAATATTTGAAACCCATATACGGGTTTGCATTGAAACGATGCGCTAATTTGCAGGATGCAGAGGATCTGACACAGGATATTGTCTTACGTGCGTTCCGTGCGCTGCTTGTCAAGTTTGGATTCGCCTAAAAAATTCATTTGGACAATAGCACACAACGTTCTGGCTAATTACTATCGTGACAGGGACGAAAACGACGATCGGTGTTCCTGTTGATGAACTTGCGGGTTATTGCCGTCCCAAGATGACACGCCCGCAGGTGGCGTTGAAATGAATCGATTGACCATTTGCACGCTTGAGATAGCCTATTTGTCGAAACTGCAACGTCGTATCGTGATTGCCTACTATTTTGAAAATAAAAACAAGAAGTAATCGCAAAAGAGCTCGATATTCCTCTCGGCACAGTCAAATGGCATTTATTTGAAGCAAAAAAAGATTTGAAGAGAGGTATGGATACTATGAGACAGACGGGTGAACTCAAATTCAATCAATCAAATTTGAACTGTGCGGAACAAATGGTTCTCAAAGAGACAAAGGGCGCAAACAAAACTTCTTCCGAAGTGCTTTATCTCGCAAAATATTGTCTATGCTGTTTGGAAGAGGATAAAACGATCAATGAAATTGCCGACTGCCTTGGCGTTTCCCATATGTGGAAAGCGAAGCAGAGTATCTTTCAAATATGGATTCCTCACCAGGTAAAGGCAAATATCGTTGCAAATATTTTGCTTGATTACCCAACAAACGAACTGATTTCGTTGCATGATGAAATGTATCGAGAAAGCAGCAAAGCTCTTTGCAAATGAATTAATGGAGGAGCTGGACTAACAGCGGAATTTTAAAGGATGAACGTGCATTATTTGCGGACGAGGAACCAGATCAACCGCTTTCGCTGACCGAATCCCCAAGAGCAGAATGACAATTTTATCCCACTCCTGTACCGTATATTGCTGCGCTCAGCGGGAGGGTCTGATGGATAAAAGCATTTCTTTGGTGAGGCAACTGTTCGTCCGGATGGAGGACAGAATATATGTTGGCAAACTTCTGTTATCAGCTCCGGCATTAAAAAACCTATGTATTTTGATAGTATGAAACAGTGGTGCGGACCAAGCTGAATAGAAACGAGGATTATACTTTCATGGCAGATCGACTCGAATGGTCAGATGGACGGGTTGATGACAGCTATATTTCAAAAAACAAATCGTATTCTTATCTATTTTTATCAAAGTTAGATGATTCGGTAAAGCGATGAAAGTTATGCATTCCCTTGAGGAAGCGGGAATCATGAGAACAGAAATGAACATTAAGGGCAATACGGGATGGTTTAAACCGTTCCTCAAGCTGTATGGCTTGAAAAATACTGACATTAAAATGAGCTCATTGCGATCGGTGACCACATAAAAAGGAAAAATATTGGCATGAATTTAAGACATTGAAAGAACCTTTGTGAAAGCAGTGCTTGATGAAACGCCGAAGCATCTTCACAAAATGCAGAAATACGGTCTGCAAATACACCTTTTTTCGGACGGTTGGTTTATTCTCCATTGTATGAAGGAGCTTGTAAATAACGGAAAACTGAAACTTCCGACAGAGGCGCAGAAAAAAATCACTGACAACAATCATTGTTCCAAATGTTTAAGACAATAAAGGCTTTCTAACAGTTCAAATCCTTTCAAAAAAACAGCAGAAAATTCTTTTTGTTCACTTTACACGTCGTCGCGGACTATGTATCGTTCGCGACGACTTTTTATGAAAAGTCATCGGCTCACTCACGCCGTCGCTCTCCTTTCCGCAAAAAGTCACGCTCGGCGCACCTGCTCGGTTATAAACGACCTCGCGACGGTTCGCTGTTGCTACCAACTTTTTTACGGGATACAAGAGTGCAAATCCTTCTCGAAAAAATGCTTAGGGGTCCGTTTTGTAGCACCCTCACAGACCAGTGGCCGGCAATTCATTATGAATTGCCGGCCGCTTTTTGTGCAGCCCAACCATGAACGGATTTTTATCTCGTCCTTCCACATCACCGCAAAGCGATGCACCGCTTGCGGTGATTTTTTGATAAAGTTACCGGTGTTAACGCCTCTGCCCCAGCAATACGTAACTTCAAA
>VOFK01002448.1_pt1 | contig 15288 bp, 24 predicted proteins | sample 5384121 | NCBI WGS metagenome assembly VOFK01 (sample SAMN12384730, study PRJNA508395) | human gut metagenome | isolation source: healthy gut J | host: Homo sapiens
ATCAATGCTTTCGTTCGGTTACGTATTGCTGTTGATCTGACGGCGCTGGTGGCCGCCGGTATTTTCATGGTTGTGGGAGGCCCCGGCTTCGTCAGCGCCTCCGCCGCCAAGCGGCGGCTTCCCATCTACTCGGTGGGCAGGGGAGGAGAAGGTCTGTGCCATCAGCTTCGCAGCCGCATGGGGCAACGAGGACACTCAGATGCTCATTGACATTCTGGGCAAATACAACGTCAAGGCCACCTTCTTCGTGGTGGGAGAGTGGGTGGATAAGTACCCGGAGTCCGTGAAGGCCCTCCACGACGCCGGGCATGAGGTCATGAACCACTCCCTCCACCACGACCACTACAACGCCCTCACCGCCGATCAGGTGGTGGCGGACGTCACCGCCTGCAACGAGAAGATCGCCGCCATCACCGGCGTGACCCCCTGCCTCATCCGCCCCTACGGCGAGTACGACGACCACGTGATCTCCGCCATCCGCTCCATGGGCATGGAGCCCATCCAGTGGGACGTGGACAGTCTGGACTGGAAGGACTATGACGCCGACACCATCTGCCAGCGGGTCACCTCCAGCTCTCTCCCGGCAGCATCGTGCTATTCCACAACGCCGCCCTCCACACGCCGGAGGCGCCGGCCATTCTGGACCACATGGCCCGTGAGGGGTATTCCCTGCTGCCCATCAGCCAGCTGATCTATCGGGAGAACTATACCATCGACCACGCCGGGCGGCAGTTCTGTCAGGCCCAGAGCGAGCAGTGAAATTTTTGCCGGTTTTTCAAGAAATCGGTTGATTTTTGCAAAAAATCTGATATACTCAAGGAAAGGGCGTACGGTGTATTTTGTGCGTTCTGCAAAAAAAACAAAAGGAGAGAGTATGGTATGATTTTGAGCCTGATTATTGGTATCCTGACGCTGGTGGCGGAGTGGATGATCTTCAAGAAGATGGGCCGTCAGGGCTGGGGAGGGCATCGTCCCCATCTACAACACCTATGTGCTTTGTGTCAGGAGCTGTACGGCAACGGCTGGAAGTTCCTTCTGCTGCTGATCCCCATCTACAACATCTATTTCGTCATCAAGATGAACATCGACTGGGCCAAGGCCTTCAATCAGGGCGTCGGCTTCGGTATCGGCCTTCTGCTGCTGCCCTTCATTTTCCAGCTGATCCTGGCCTTCGGCGGTGATCAGTATCGGGATGGCAGCTATACCAATACCCAGCCCGACATGGTGGAGAATGTGGTCAACAAGGCCAAGGATGCCGTTTCCGGCAACTAGGACGACCACAAGGAGCAGTAACTGCACCAAACAAAATGGGACAGGAGAACATCCTGTCCCATTTTTTTCATGTATTCAAAAAAGAAACGAGTGGAAAGAGCGTATGAAAAAAGCTGATTGCGCTGCTTTTGGCGGCGGTAATGTGCCTGAGCCTTGCGGCTTGCAGCAATGGCAAGGCGGAAAATACAGATCATTCGCAGGGACAGAACACGGAAAATACATCGAACGAGAACCAGCAGGCAGAAACAGCGTCGCAGGGAAACGGAAACACCGAATGCTGAGGAGCTAATGGGAGACTATACGCGAGAGAACTACCATGCGGAATTAGGTAAATAAACGATTTAAGGAAAAGAGGGGAAGCGGATTTTTCCGCTTCCCTCTGAAATTCCCTGTAAAATTACTTGCCGAAGTACCGCTTCAGCAGGCCCTCGAAAGCCTTACCGTGCCGAGCCTCGTCACGGGCCATCTCGTGGACGGTATCGTGGATGGCATCCAGGTTGTACTTCTTCGCCAGCTTGGCCAGCTCGAACTTGCCGGCGGTAGCGCCGTTCTCGGCATCCACACGCATCTGCAGGTTCTTCTGGGTGGAATCGGTGACCACCTCGCCCAGCAGCTCAGCGAACTTGGCGGCGTGCTCGGCCTCCTCCAGACCGGCCTTCTCCCAGTACATACCGATCTCGGGGATAGCCCTCACGATGAGCCACACGGGCCATGGCCAGATACATACCCACCTCGGAGCACTCGCCCTCGAAGTTGGCACGCAGACCGGCGATGATCTCCTCACGGACCTCGGCGGGAACATCCTCACCGAACACCTTGCCTACGCCCACCACGTGCTCGGCGGCCCAGGTCTTTTCCTCTGCCTGCAGGGTGAACTTGTCACCGCTGACGTGGCACACCGGACACTCGGCGCGGGGGATTCTCGCCTTCGTAAACGTAACCGCAAACAGGACATACCCACTTCTTCATAATCATTACCTCCATATTTTTATCATTCGTTGATGGTTTTTTTTACTCTTCGGGGGCGTTCCCCCTTGGGATGGTCTAAGTATAGCACGGAATCCAGAGGATTATAAGTTGCAAATGCAACATTTAGAAAAACTTTCCATGAACTTTTTTGCGGCAGAGAAAATACGCCGGAGGAGGGTCCTCCGGCGTATTTTTAGCAGCTTTACTCGGCATCGGCCAGAGCCTTGGCCTCGGCAATGGCCTTTCTCCTGCGCCGCAGCGGGGCAATCCTCGTAGCGGACGAAGTTGAAGGTGAAGGTGCCGCGGGACTGGGTCATGGAGCGCAGATCGATGGCATAGCTCATCATCTCGGCCATGGGGACCTCGGCCTCCAGCACCTGCTCGCCGTCGCCGGTGGGATTCATGCCCATGACGCGGCCCCGGCGCTTGTTCAGGTCACCCATGACGTCGCCCACGTAGTTGTCAGGCACCGTGACCTTCAGTTCACCGATGGGCTCCATCAGCACGGGCTTGGCCTCCGGCAGAGCGGCCTTGAAGGCCAGATTGGCGGCCAGCTTGAAGGCGATTTCGGAGGAGTCCACCGGGTGGTAGGAGCCGTCCACCAGCGTCGCCTTCAGGAACACCACGGGATAGCCCGCCAGCACGCCGTGCAGGCAGCTCTCACGCAGGCCCTTTTCCACGGCGGGGAAGTAGTTCTTTGGCACGGAGCCGCCGAACACGTTCTCAGCGAAGATCATATCCTCCTGCTCGGTCTGAGGCTCGAAGATGATATGCACGTCACCGAACTGGCCGCTGCCGCCGGTCTGCTTCTTATAGCGGCCCTGCTTGCGGACGGTGGAGCGGATCTTCTCGCGATAGGCGACCCGGGGAGCGGACAGCTCAGCGTCCACGCCGAAGCGGCTCTTCAGCTTGGCGCACAGCACGTCGATCTGGATATCGCCGGCGCCGGAGATGACGGTCTGGTGAGTCTCGGCGTTGTTGACCACGTGGAAGGTGGGATCCTCCTCGTTGAGCTTGTTCAGGCCGGTGCCCAGCTTCTCCACCTCCTGCTTGGTCTTGGGGGAGATGGCACGGCTGTAGCAGGGCTGGGCATAGTCCATGCCGCGGAGACGCACGATGTGCTTGGCGTCGCACAGGGTGTTGCCGGTCTTGACCTTATCCATCTTGCCGATGGCGCCGATGTCGCCGCAGCAGATCTCCTTGACCTCCTCGCCCTTCTTGCCCTTCATGACATACAGGCGGCCCAGCTTCTCGGTGTTGCCGGTGGTGGGGTTATACAGGGCCATGTCGCCGGTGACCTTGCCGCGGATGACCTTGATCATGGAATACTTGCCGTACTGATCGGAGATGGTCTTAAAGACGATGGCAGCGGTGGGGCCGTTGGGATCGCAGGCCACCTCGATGTCGTTGCCGTCGTCATCCTGCGCCGTCTCGGCGGGCATATCCGTGGCCACGGGGACCAGGTCCAGGATGGTCTGCAGCAGCATCTCCACGCCCAGACCGGTGACGGCGGAGCCGCACAGCACGGGGCAAACGCTGCCGTCCCGGACGCCCAGCTTCAGGCCCTTGGCCATATCCTCGGCGGACAGCTCCATGGTGTCGAAGAACTTCTCCATCAGCTCCTCGTCGGCGCCGGCGGCGGCCTCCATCAGCTCGGCGCGCAGGGCCTCCACCTCGTCGGCCATATCGGCGGGAATGGCGCAGGCAGCGGCCTTGCCGCCCTTGACCTCGTAGCGGTGTTATGCAGCAGGTCCACGATGCCCGTGACCTTCTTATTGCCGTCGATGACCGGGGCAACGATGGGGGCGATGGCCTGGCCGAACTTGCCCTTCAGGGCGTCCAGGCAGGAGGCGTAGTCGCTGTTGTCCTCATCGGTGCGGTTGATGAAGATCATCCGGGGCTTCTTGCCCAGCAGCTTCCAGCTGCGCTCCATACCCACGGACAGGCCGTCCTTGGCGGCGCCCACCAGAACGGCGCACTCAGCGGCGCGGATGGCGGACAGAGCCTCGCCGGAGAAGTCGAAGTTGCCGGGGGCGTCCATCACGTTGATCTTCACGCCCTTATAATTCACGGGAGCAAAGGCCAGGGAAATGGAGATCTGGCGCTTGATCTCCTCGGCGTCATAGTCGCAGGTGGTGTTGCCGTCGGCGGTACGGCCCAGACGATCAGTCCCCTTGGTCATAAAGAGCATCTGCTCGGCCAGAGAGGTCTTGCCGGAGCCGCCGTGGCCCAGCAGGGCGATGTTGCGGATGTCGTTGGCAGTCATATACAGTATTCTCCCTTCGTTTGGTGCGAATGCGCCGTCCGGCGCAGCCAGTCAATGAAAAGTATATACTATTTTTTTGCACTTGACAAATACAACTTTCAGCGTCTTTTTGTGGAAAATGCCGGGAGGCTCAACGGCTCTCCCGGCATGGGATGGAATGGTATCAGTAGTGGCGCACCAGTCCTGCCAGCAGCAGCAGCACCGTCAGCAGCCACAGCAGCAAAAAGCACAGGAAATTCAGGGCCGACAGAGCGGCAAAGGCCCCAACGGAGGTGAAATAATACGCCAGCAGCAGGCCCGACAGCCCGCCCAGCCACGACAGCACCGTTCCGTCCCGGACGGCACGCCGCATCCGGCGGCTGCCGATGACCGTTTCGGCAAAGGCCATCAGCCCGTCCCGGTAGATGATGGCGTGGGGCCGGCACGGCCCTCCGTCAGCTCCGACAGGGCCAGACGGGTGGAGATATCCGGGTACAGGGGCCGGGCGTCCAGCCGGAATTTCCGCTTCAGCAGCGCCGGAGTGATGTTGGCGCTGCGGGTGGCCAGCACCGGAGTGATGCGGTTGCGGCGCATGGCCCCAGCGCCCACTCCACGTTGCGGGAGGGCTGGTATTTGATGGCAAAGATGGCGATGGCTGACCGTCCACCGCCAGAAAAAACGCCGGTCTTGAGCTTCAGGTCACGGGGCAGGGACACATGGTGCTTTTCATGAAATAAGGCGCTGCCCATGGTGACAGATTCCCCACGGATAGTACCGCCGATGCCGCCGTCCTCGTAAAAACGCAGGTCCTCCAAATGCAGGTGGGTGCCGCCCTCGCTGGCCAGCAGCTGGTCAAACAGCGGCGTCAGCTGGCTTCCGGCGGCCTGTGCCGCCGTGGCGGCATAGGACACCACCTTGCCGATCTCCTCGCCGTACAGCTTCAGTCCGTTGAGGCTCACCGTTCCCGGTGGGAACAGGTCGTCATCCGTCACCACCATCCGCCGGGCGGCGGTGATGGCGGAGGCCCCGGCATAGCCCGCCACGGCGCTGCCGCTGCGGTTCAGACGCCGGTTCAGCGATGACAGGGGGCAGCGTTCCCGCCACCGGCAGAGCCAGCGGCAGTCCGCCGGACAGCAATGCCGACCAGATCCACAGTGGCCGCACCGGCTGCCCCTCCCCGCCGAAGCACACCACCGCCGCCAGAATGGAGGCAGCGGCCAGCGCCAGCGGTGTCAGGATGATCTGCCAGCGATAGGAGACATCCGGCTGGTGGGAGAGCCGGTAGAAGCCCTCCGCCGTTCCCTGCTGCTTGCAGGCCCCGGCGGGTGGTCACGGATACGTTGTAGGGCGGCTCACCCCCAGATCGGCCAGCCAAGCCTGCGAGCCGGGCTTTGGCCGCCAGCAGCTGGCCCCACAGACACAGCAGCAGGGAGATGACCGGGACGGCCGCCAGCGGCAGCTGCTCCCCGTAGCCCAAGGCGGCGTAGACGCAGTCCCCAAACACACCAGCGATGCCAGCAGCGCCGCCGCCTCGCAGGTGATGCGGCGCTGGGACAAGGCTTACGGGCGCTGCGCCAGACCCGGCCCCGACAGGGCCAGTGCCAGCAGCGAGCGATCCGCCGGGGATGATCCCCCAGCACGGGCAATGCCGCCCACAGCCGGGGGATACAGCCCCACCCGTCCAGCACGGACAGCACCGTCAGCAGCACCGCCTCCGGCAGTACGCACCAGCACTGGCGTTTTAAGCGGGCGCAGCGGCGCTTCTCGGCCCCGGGCGGCCGTCCATATCCGCCGGATCGGGTTTCCGGCTCCGGCTGAGGCTCCTGCGGCTGCTCCACAGGGTCTCCGTATCCTGCGGGATGGGGGGCGGCGCTGCGGGGCCTTGTCAGCTTCTCCCACCAGTGCCGCAGCACCTCCCGCAGGGGCGGACGCTCCTCCGGAGAATGCCGTCCTCCTGCTCCTCCAGCACGGAGGAGACGGTGGCGTTCATGATCTGCTCCAAGGGAGACTTTGAGGTGCCTCCCTGCAGGTTCCGGCGTTTCCTGCGGCTCCTCCCGCCGGTTTCCTCCTCCGGGGGCGTTCTCCTCCGAAGATGCTTCCGTGGCAGTGGTCTCCGCCGCCGGCCGCCGGTTGGTGCGGGAAGTGGATGATCTGTGTCTCCGGGCGGCTGGTCCTCCTCCGGCAGCAGCGGGCCGCCGGAGGAAAATACCTCCTCAGCACCTCCGCCGGGAAATCCATATCCACCGGGTCGGCGCCGGGTGTGAACCGCAGTCCCTCCGGCTTCCCAGGGGAGCTCCGCCACAGCAGAGGTCTCAAAGGATTTCCAGTATGGGGGGCTCCGGCTCTGCGGGAGCTTCCTGCTGAGCAGGGGCTTCTGCCGGAGCAGTCTCCCGGGGAGTTTTCCTCCGCAGGCAGATCCTCCGTCGGTACAGGTCGGCGCGCCAGTGCCGAACTCCGCCAGAATATCCTCAGGGTAAACTCCGGTATTTCGTTGTGATCCTCTCGGTGTTCCATGGTCCCTCTCTTTTAGATGCTCCGGGTCCTTACGGTGCGCTGCCGCACGGCCTCATACAGCAGGATGGCAGCCGCCGCCGATGCGTTCAGGGGAAGAGATCCTCCCCCGCATGGGGATGCTCACCAGAAAGTCGCAGTTCTCCGCCACCAGCCGGCTCATGCCGTCGCCCTCGGAGCCGATGACAATGGCCGCCGGGCCCTTGAGATCGGCGTATAGAGCCGGGTCGTTCCCTCGGCGGCAGTGCCGAACACCCAGATGCCTTGTTTTTCAGATCCTTCAGCAGGGACGGGATATTGGCCACCCGTGCCACCGGCATATGCTGACGGCCCCGGGCGGAGGTCTTGGCCACAATGGCCGTCAGACCGGCGCTGCGGCGCTTGGGGATGATGACCCCGTGGGCTCCGGCGCACTCGGCGGTGCGGAGGATGGCCCCCAAATTGTGGGGGTCGGAAATCTCATCGCAGACCACCAGCAGCGGCGGCTCCCCTTGGCGGCGGCAGCGTCCAGCAGGCTCTGCACCGTCACATACTCCCGCACGGCGGCCAGCGCAATGACCCCTGATGGGCGTGGGTGCGGCTCATGCCGTCCAGCTTCCGCCGGTCGGCCTCCACCACCACGATGCCCTGGGCCCGTGCCTTGGAGGCGATGTGGCCCAAGGTCTTGTCCGTCTCCCCCTTGGCCAGATAGATCTTATCCATGGTCGTTCCGGCCCGCAGGGCCTCGATCGGCGTTGCGGCCCTCGATGATGCCGTCCGCCTCTGCCTCCGGCCGTCTCTGTTCGTTGTCTCTCATAGGAATTTTCCTCGCAATGCATACATAATTGGTTTCAGTATACCATACTCTGGCCGGGAGATAAAGCGCCATTCATAGAAATTTTACAGGAAAATTCCAGCCGCTTGCCTTGTGAAGATACCTGAATTGTGATATACTACACGAAAATTAAGCACTTCTGCGGCTGCATGGAAGGAGACCGACATGGATCCCAACAACAAGAAAGACCAGAAAATAACCAGAACCGCAACCGCAATATGCGGGGTGGTGACCCTCATCATCTGGGCGCTGGTGCTGACGGTGGTGTTCAACTATATCAACGCTTACAGCAACAATCTCACCAAGCGGGCCAGCAGCCATGAGATCCCGTACAGCCAGCTCATCGACCTCATTCAGGAGGATCAGGTGGCGGAGCTGAAGATCGAGAACGGCGTCCTGTATGCCACCCCCGTGGACGGCTACGTCTACACCGAGGAGGCCACCGATAAGAACAAGGAACCCCAAGAGCTATACCCAGAGCGAGAAAACGCCTCTGATCCTGTATACCACCGCTCTCAATGACGCCAGTCTCCCTGCCTCTGCTGGAGGAGCACAACGTCAAGTACACCAGCCCCGTCCAGACGCAGATGAGCCCCATTCTGGAGTTCATGATCACCTATGTCCTTCCTGTGATCGTCTTGGCGGCCCTGTTCATGCTGGTGATGCGGATCGTGTCCAAAAACGGCGGCGGCATCGGCGGCATCGGCAACGTGGGCAAGTCCAATGCCAAGGTGTATATGGAAAAGCAGACCGGCGTCACCTTCAAGGACGTGGCCGGTCAGGATGAGGCCAAGGAGTCGCTGGAGGAGATCATCGACTTCCTCCACAACCCCGGCAAATACACCGCCATCGGCGCAAAGCTGCCCAAGGGCGCTCTGCTGGTGGGCCCTCCCGGGTACCGGCAAGACTCTGCTGGCCAAGGCCGTGGCCGGCGAGGCCAACGTGCCCTTCTTCTCCATCTCCGGCTCGGACTTTGTGGAGATGTTCGTGGGCGTGGGCGCCTCCCGGGTCCGGGACCTCTTCAAGGAGGCCACCAAGATGGCCCCCTGCATCATTTTCATCGACGAGATCGACACCATCGGCAAATCCCGTGACGGCGGCCGCTTCGGCGGCAACGACGAGCGGGAGCAGACCCTGAACCAGCTGCTGGCGGAGCTGGACGGCTTCGACCCCAGCAAGGGCATCATCGTGCTGGGGGCCACCAACCGCCCGGAGGTGCTGGATAAGGCCCTGCTGCGTCCCGGTCGCTTCGATCGGCGCATCACCGTGGATCGCCCCAATCTGGCAGGCAGACTTGCCACCCTTCAGGTGCACACCCGGAACATCCATCTGGCGGAGGACGTGAATCTGGAGAAGATCGCTCAGGCCACCGCCGGCTGCGTAGGCGCGGATCTGGCGAACCTGGTGAACGAGGCGGCCCTGCGGGCCGTGCGAAAGGGCCGCAGCGCCGTGAACCAGAATGACCTGCTGGCGGCCTTCGAGACCGTTATTGCAGGCTCCGAGAAGAAGGGTACCGTCATCACCCACGAGGAAAAGCGCATCATCGCCTATCACGAGGTGGGCCATGCGCTGGTGGCGGCCAAGCAGAAAAACGCCCAGCCCGTCAGCAAGATCACCATCGTGCCCCATACCCAGGGAACTCTGGGCTATACCCTGCACCTGCCGGAGGAGGAGAAGTTCCTCATGTCCAAGGAGGACATTCTGGCGGAGATCCGCACATTGCTTGCCGGCCGGTCCAGCGAGGAGGTGGTGTGCCACACCATGACCTCCGGCGCCGCCAACGACATCGAGCGGGCCACGGAGATGGCCCGGAATGGTCACCGGTTCGGTATGTGCGAGGAGTTCGACATGATGGCGCTGGGCAGCGTACAGAACCAGTATCTGGACGGCGACGTACTCCATGAGCTGCGCTCAGGAGACCGCCGCCGCAGGTGGATCGTGACCGTCATCGCCATCATCCGTCAGTGCCATGAGGATGCCAGACGGATGCTGGAGGAGAACCGGGAGCTGCTGGACAAGATCGCCGCCTATCTGCTGGAGAAGGAGACCATCACCGGTGCGGAGATGGTGGCCATCATCGAGGGCCGTGACCCGGAGACGGTGGACAACCACGGCGCTACCCGTGAGGAGAAGCAGCCCCCTGTTCCGTCCCTCCTCCCCCGGAGGTCATCGAGGCCCCCCTGCCAACATCCCACATCGTATCCGAGCCGGTGCCGTCCCCGGAGGAGCCGCAGACCCCGGAGGAAAAGTCCCCGGAGGAAGCCCAGCCGGATCGCGACCCGGAGGAAAGTGAGCAGAAGTGACCCGTTCCCTGCGAAAGGAGGCAGAACCCATGAAATGCAAACGACTGTTGGCGCTGGCGCTGGCTGCGGCCCTGTGCATCGTGGCAGCGGCTTGCGGTACAAAGAACAATGAGCCCGATACCCCCGCCAAGACGGACACCCCACCGCCGCCCCCCGGCGGCACCCAGACCGTGGGCGACACCGGCGACGGCACCGTCCGGGAGGACGGCTCCCTACGTGCCGGGGCAGGTGGACCGGCTGCGGCTGACCTATAACGGCAACGTCAGTTCCGCCCTGTACGTCACCTCGGCGGCCCAGCTGCCGGACTACCCGGAGTTGTCCGCCTACGACGATGCATTCTTCAAGGACCATGCGCTGGTGCTGGTGCAGGAGTCGGTGAGAGTTCCGGCCCGTGGAGGTGGGCATCGAGTCCGTGTCCCTGAAGGCGGACCACGCCGCCGTGGTGACGCAGACCCATCAGGGCCCCGGCGAGGGGCAGGTTGGCACCGCCGACATGGCCACATGGCTGCTGTGGACGGAGGTAGACACCGGACTGGAGGATTACCAGTGGACGGTGGCCAATCCGGCGCTGGAGTCCCAGCTGTCTCAGTATTGATAAAGCGATCCCCAACCCCCGTCTGCCACGCAGACGGGGTTTTTCGGCGCACTTCCCCTGCCGTACCCACTGGAAAATGCGGCGGAGATAGTGTATAATGGCGAAAGTGAGTAAAAAAACAGGAGGGACCCTATGGACATCAGACAGCGCTTACACCTCTCCGGCATGGACAGCCACGCCCCGGAGCTGGCCCGGAAATGGGGACTGGGGCTGGAGGTCACGGACTTCTGCTACGCCCCCATGCTGGACGACCCCGCCACCCTTCCGGCGGTTCGGGAGAAGATGGCAGGCATCGACCATTTCTGGCTCCACGCCCCGTTTGCGGAGCTGGCTCCCTGTGCCGTGGACCCGCTGGTGCGGGAGGTGACGGCCCGGCGCTATCGTCAGGCTTTGTCCGCCGCCCGGCAGCTGGGCATCCGCCGTCTGGTGATCCACAGCGGCTATATCCCGCTGGTGTACTTTCCGGAGTGGTTCACGGAGCAGTCCGTGGCCTTCTGGCGGGAGTTCCTGCCGGAGGTCCCGGAGGATATGGTGCTGGCGCTGGAAAACGTCATGGACGAGACGCCGCAGCTGATGACGGACATCGTCCGTCAGGTGGATGATCCCCCGGCTGGGTCTGTGTCTGGATGTAGGCCACGCCAATACCTGCGCCAGCCGGACACCTCCCATGGAGTGGATCGCCCCCATGGCCCCCTACCTGCGGCATGTACACCTGCACAACAATTTAGGGGATTGGGATCTCCACAGCAGTCTGGGGAGAAGGCAGCATCCCTATGCAGCAGATACTGGCGGCGCTGCTGGAGCAGTGTCCGGCGTCCACATGGACCATCGAAAATCAGGACTGCGCCCCGTCCCCTTGCATGGCTGGCGCAGCAGGGCTATCTCAGCGAGGAGTGACCTATGACAGATCAGGAATTGAAGCAGTACTGCGGGGCCGTCACCGTCCCGGATCGGGAGATCATGGACGCCGCCCGCCGCCGTCAGGCGGAGCTGGCCAAGCCCCCCGGCAGTCTGGGCAAGCTGGAGGACTACTCCATCCGGCTGGCGGGCATCACCGGACAGGTGCGCCCCCATATCGAGAAGTGCCGGGTGCTGGTGCTGGCGGCGGATAACGGCGTCACGGCGGAGGGCATCTCCTCCGCCCCCACCTCCGTGACTCTTTCGCAGGTCATCAACATGACCCGCCACAAGACAGGAATGTCGGCGCTGGCCTATTACTTCGGCAACGAGGTGGTGGTAGCGGACATGGGCATCGACACGGATCGCCCCATCCCCGGCGTGCTGGACCGGAAGGTGCGCCGCTCTACCGGCAACATTGCCAGAGAACCCGCCATGACCCGGCAGCAGGCCCTTCAGGCGTTGGAGACCGGCATGGGGCTGGCGGCGCAGGCCGCCGCTGACGGCGTGCAGGCGCTGGGCATCGGGGAAATGGGCATCGGCAACACCACCACCTCCGCCGCGGTGCTGGCAGCCTGACCCACGCCCCGGGCAGGCCGTCACCGGTCGGGGCGGCGGGCTGACGGATGCGGCCTTTGAAAAGAAAAAAAACAGGTCATCGACCGGGCGCTGGCCCTGCATCGCCCCGACCCCGCCGACCCGGTGGGGGTACTGGCCGCCGTGGGCGGGCTGGATCTGGCCGCCATGACGGGGGCGCTCTTTCGGGCTGCGCCCAGAACCATGTCCCGGCGGCGGTGGACGGATACATCTCCATCGTGGCGGCGCTGACGGCGGTGCGTCTCTGCCCGCGGGTGCGGGAGAGTATCTGTTCCTCTCCCACGCCTCCCTATGAGATCGGCTACCGCATCGCCGCACAGGAACTGGGGCAAGAGCCCTGTCTGCTGCTGGGGATGCGGCTGGGCGAGGGCAGCGGCTGCCCGGTGATGTTTCAGATCTTGCGGGCCGCCTGCGCCATCATGGACGGTATGGCCACCTTCCCGGAGGCGGCCATTGAGGACGACTACCTGGCCCCTATCCGGGCGCAGGACAGCTTTACGGTGACGCCATGAGGATCCTTCTGTTAGGCGGCAGCAAAAGCGGCAAAAGCATGCTGGGCCAGCATATGGCCCGGCGGCTCTCCGCCGGGGCGCCCATGTACTACTGGGCCACCCTGGAGCCCCGGGACACGGAGGACCGGGCCATCGTCCGCCGCCACCTGGCGGAGCGGGACGGCTGGGGCTTTGGGACCCTGGAGCAGGGCCGGCAGCTGCCGGAGGCACTGGTGCGGGTGTCCCCGGCGGGGACGGTGCTGTTCGACAGCGTCACAGCGTGCCTGGCGTGCCAGATGTTCTCCGGCCCGCAGCCGGACGGAGAAGCCCCCCGACGCACGGCGGAGGAGCTGCTGGTCATCAGCCGTCACCCGGCCCACTTCGTCTGCGTCTGCGACGAGCTGTGGCGGGACGGCGTGACCTATGAGCCGTGGACGGAGCACTATCGCCGGGGACTGGCGGAGATCTGCCGGGCCCTGGCGGCGGAATTTGACGTGGTATGTGAGCTGACGGCGGGACTGCCCCGCCGGTGGAAAGCGGAGCGTGGCGCTTTGAGTGAGTGGCTGGACGGGTTTTCCATGGCCTGGGGATGTTTTTGGCGATCCCCTGCCCCCTGCGGCGGTGGAACGAGAAGGCTCGTGAGAAAATGCTGGTGTGTCTGCCGCTGGTGGGACTGGCGGTGGGCGGCATCTGGCTGGGCCTGTATCTGCTGCTGCGCCATGCCGCCATCGGCGGGCTGTACGCCTTCCTCATGGCGGCGCTCCCGTGGCTGGTCACGGGGTTCATGCACCTGGACGGCTACATGGACGTGTGCGACGCGGTGCTGTCCCGGCGGGACCTGGCCACCCGGCAGCGAATCCTGAAGGACTCCCACTGCGGAGCCTTCGCCGTGATCTGCATGGTGCTGCTGGCCATGGGCCAGTGGAGCGTATTCCTCTCCGGCAGCGCCGACGAAAGCCTGTGGGGGCTGCTGCTGATCCCGGCGGCCACCCGGGCCTGCGCAGGGCTGGCGGTGCTGAGGCTGCGGCCCATGGGCACCAGCCAGTACGCCGCTATGGGCCGCCCGGCCGCTATGCCGCGGCGCTGGCGGTGCTGCTGGCGGCGGCGATCGCCGTACCGCTGGTCACGGACCGCAGCTTCGCCCCCTTGGCGGCAGCAGCGGGCTACGGCCTGGCGGTGTGGTACGGCTTCCGGAATCTGGATGGCATGTCCGGGGATATCTCCGGCTTTGCCCTGACACTGGGTGAGCTGGCGGGAGCCGCCGTATGGACTTTGGTGAGGTGAGGATATGGGACTTGATCATCGGCGGAGCATATCAGGGAAAGCTGACACTGGCGGCACGGGAGTACGGCCTGACGCCGGGGGATATCTGCGATCTGGCGGCAGGTGAGCCGGCGCTGGGCGCCCGGTGCTATATCCATCTGGAGGAGCTGACCCGGCGGCAGGAGGACACCGAGTCCTATCTCCCCCCCTGCTGCTGGCGGCGGAGGTGGTGATCTCCCGGGAGATCGGCAGCGGCGTGGTGCCCATAGACGCCGGGGAGCGGGCCTGGCGGGAGCGCCATGGGCGGCTGCTGCGGCAGCTGGCGGAGCAGGCCGATCGTATACCGGATATTTTGCGGACTGACGGAGGTGCTGAAATGAAGCTGACCCTGCTGCGCCATGCCCAGACGGAGGCGGCCTGCGGAACCTGTACTACGGGGCGGCGGATATCCCCGCCCTGCCGAGTCTCTGTCGGAGCTGCACCGCCGGGCCGGGGACTATCCCACGGCCAGCGCTACTATACCAGCGGGATGCTGCGGACGGAGCAGACGTTGGAGGCCATCTACGGCCCCGTGGCCCATCAGCAGCTGCCGGGGCTGCGGGAGATGAACTTCGGCGATTTCGAGATGAAAAGCTATCAGGAGCTGAAGGACACGGCGGCCTATCGAGGCGTGGATCACCGACGTGGAGCACAACCCCTGCCCCCATGGGAGAGCGCCCCGCAGGTGCTGCGGCGCAGCCTTGCGGCCATCGCCCCGGTGGTGCAGAGGCCGGAGGACGCCGTGTGCGTGGTCCACGGCGGCGTCACGGCGGGGCTGATGATGACCTGGTTCGGCGGCGGGCGCTATGACTACCTCCGTCTCCCCGGTCAGGGCTTTCAGGTGACCTTCCGGGAGGGTCAGCCGGTGTCGTATACCCGTATCCCGGCGGCGGAATAAGGCCCGCCGGACGGCGTTTTCCATCGGCAGGGGCAATTTTTTGCGCCGCCGAAGAGAAAATGGTTGCATTTTATAAAGAAGTGTATAATATATGGAGCGGAGCATCCGCTCCATATATTATGGCTCTGCAACTTCATATCCGGGCTTGTAGCTCAGCTGGGGAGAGCGTTCGGTTCGCATCCGAGAGGTCGTGGGTTCGAATCCCATCAGGTCCACCATAGATCCGCCGTAATTCTGATAGAATTACGGTGGATCTTCTGTTTTCTTTCAGACGTGCCTGTGGGAACCGCCGTATTCACGGAGCGGAAATGGAGATCGCTGCGGCCGGCTTCATGGTGCCGCTCCCCGCAGCCCGGCAAGTATCGCAGGATACTCCTTCTCCCGTCAGCCAAAC
>VOFK01003283.1_pt1 | contig 15285 bp, 25 predicted proteins | sample 5384121 | NCBI WGS metagenome assembly VOFK01 (sample SAMN12384730, study PRJNA508395) | human gut metagenome | isolation source: healthy gut J | host: Homo sapiens
CTGCACAAAAGTTACGTATTGCTTGGTCTTGATGTGTAATGTGTTCATTTACGACCTCCGGATTATAATACTTCGGGAGCAAGTGAAAAAGGATCTTCATGTAGTCCTTGTCACGCAGCTCTCTGGCTACGGGCCCAAAAATACGTGTACCTCTGGGGTTCTTATCTTCCTTTATTATAACGGCGCGTTTTCATCAAAACGGATGTATGTTCCGTCATCACGTCTGATGCCTGTTGCTGAACGAACGATTACTGCCTTGACAACATCGCCCTTCTTAACAGTTCCGCCGGGGCTTGCTTTCTTTACGGAAGCAACTACTACGTCACCGATGTTAGCGTACTTTCTGCGTGTACCGCCGAGTACTCTGATGCACATAAGCTCTTTAGCGCCCGTGTTATCCGCAACCTTCATGCGTGTCTGCATCTGAATCATGGATTAATTCTCCTTCCGATAAATTTAAAGTAATAAATTACTTAGCCTTTTTCGATGATGTTTACTAAACGCCATCTCTTATCCTTGGAGAGGGGTCTGGTCTCCATAATCTCAACCTTGTCGCCGATTCCGCAGGAGTTGTTCTCGTCATGCGCCTTAAGCTTGATTGTACGCTTAATGATCTTCTTGTAGAGGGGGTGGCGGACATTGTCCTTGATTGCTACTACGATAGTCTTGTCCATCTTGTCGCTTACAACCATACCTACCTGGTCTTTCTTAAATTTCTTTCGCTCAAAGTAAAGTCCTCCTCTCTCTTACTTGTTGTCAGTCGCCAGCTCACGCCTCACGCTGAACTGTTTGACAATTGCTATTTCCTTCTTAACAGCGCCGATTCTCGTAGGATTGTCGAGCTTGTTAACGGCGAGCTGGAAACGGAGGTTGAATATTCCTGCTTAAGCTCTACGAGCTTCTTATCGAGCTCCATTTTCAGATAACTCTCTGATTTCTTTTAACCTTCATTACTGCTCACCTCCCTGTTTCCTTACTTACGAACTTGCACTTGATGGGAGCTTATGCATAGCAAGACGCATAGCTTCTCTTGCAGTTTCTTCGGGAACGCCTGCGATCTCGAAGCATTACACGGCCGGGCTTAACAACGGCTACCTCAGCTACTCAGGTGAACCCTTACCTGAACCCATTGGTCTCGGCAGGCTTCTCTGTGATGGGCTTGTCGGGGAATATCTTTATCCATACCTGACCGCCACGCTTGATGTAACGTGTCATAGCAATACGGGCAGCTTCGATCTGGTTTGATGTGATCCAAGCGGGCTCAAGTGCCTGTAAACCGTATTCGCCGTGGCTGACTACATTACCGTGTTGCTTTTTACCGGTCATACGACCTCTCTGTACTCTTCTGTACTTTTTACTCTCTTCGGAAGCAGATTAGTCGTTACCTCCCTCTTTTTTTTCTCAATCCTGGGTCTGCGTGATCTGTTGTCGTTGTTTCTGCGACGGGGCTTTTCTGTTGTTCTCTGTGCAGGAATCTCGCCCTTGAGAACTTCGCCCTTGTAGATCCAAACCTTAACACCGATAACGCCGTAAGTTGTGTTAGCTCTTTGCAACGCCGTAATCAATGTCTGCTCTTAATGTCTGTAAGGGATCTGCGCTTCGTGGTACTCTCGCTTTGCGATTTCAGCACCGCCAAGCATTTGGCCGCTTACCATTGTCTTTGATACCCTTTTGCACCTGACTTCATTGTTCTGCCGATGCAGCTCTTCATAGCTCTTCTTGAAAGATACACGCTGCTCTAACTGCATTGGCGATGTTCTGCTACGAGCTTAGCATTCATATCGTTCTTAAACCTCAACGATATTTGTTAACGTCCTTGCCGCCTGCAATCTTTGAGATCTCTGCATCGGAGCTTTCGATCTCTGCGCCCTAGCACCGATAAGCATACCGGCCTTTGCGGTAAGAATATGAATCTTGATCTTGTTGTCTGATGAACGCTCGATCTCAACCGAGCAATACCTGCTGCCTTGAACGCTGCTTGGTCGGACTTTTCGCCGTTTGCTCTTGTGAGCATTCTCTTGTTCATGATATAGTCACGGATTTTGTAGTCTTCAACGAGTGTATCGCCAAAAGTTGCCTTGCCGGCAAACCAACGGGAATCCCAATCTTTGATAACCCGACCTGAGACCGTGCGGATTAACTTTCTGTCCCATTGTACTCCTCCTTATTCAGCTTCTTTTTACAACCAGAACGATGTTGAAGTTCTCTTGAGAATACGATGTGCTCTTCCGTGATCCTTAGGTCTGATTCTCTTTAAAGTAACGCCGGCGCCAACGTGGCAAAGATGAAACATAGCACTTGAAAGATCCATTGAGTGATTGTTCCTCTGCGTTTGCCATTGCTGACTTGAGGAGCTTCTGTAAAGGCCTCGCTCGCTGACTGGTGTGTCTTGAGGATCGCCATAGCCATGTCGCAGGGGCTTGTTTCTGATAAGATCAAGAACAACGCCAACCTTGCGGGGAGATATGCGAACCTGTCTGAGTTCTGCTCTTGCCTCCATTGATGTCTCCTCCTTACTTACTTGTTTTGCTTCCTGTGGCTGACCCTTGTAGGTTCTTGTAGGAGCGAATTCCGGCCCAGCTTGTGACCTACCATATCTTCAGTCACATATACGGAACGTGCTTTCTGCCGTCGTGTACAGCAATGTATGTCCGACGAAATCAGGGGAATATTGTGCTTGAACGGCTCCAGGTCTTGAGAACTTCTTCTCGCCTGCTTCTGTTCATAGCGAGCACTCTCTTCATGAGCGCTTCCTGCACATAAGGTCCCTTCTTGATACTTCTGCTCATTGTATAATTTCCTTTCAAGTGATTGTCAAGTTAATATGCGGCGGATTCTTTACTGCTATGCCGCAAACGCCGCACTTATTAACAACGACTTGTAGTAGTTATTACTTGCTGTTTCTTCTCTTAACGATGAACTTGTCTGTGCTCTTGCCGATCTTTCTTTGGTCTTATAACCGAGAGCGGGCTTTTGGCCCCAGGGAGTTACAGGCCGGGACGACCAACGGTGACTTACCTTCACCACCGCCGGGGGTGGTCGTTCGGGTTCATTACAGAACCTCTTACTGTAGGTCTTACGCCCATGTGACGAACACGTCCTGCCTTTACCGTAGTTAACGTTCTCATGGTCGAGGTTTGATACAACACCGATAGTAGCCATGCAATTATCGGATACGTTTCTTAACTCACCGCTGGAAGTCTTTAACAGAGCGTAGCCGTTTTCCTTAGCCATGAGCTGTGCCATGTTACCTGCGGAACGAACGAGCTGACCGCCCTTACGGGATAAAAGCTCTATATTGTGAATAACCGTACCTACGGGGATGTCAGCAAGTGCAAGTGTTACCGGGCTTGATGTCAGCGTCGGAACCGCTTCTTACCTTGTCACCTACGTTCAGACCGTCGGGAGCGATGATGTATTCTTTCGCCGTCCTCGTACTGAATCAGTGCGATGAATGCTGAACGGTTGGGGTCACTCAAGCAGTCATAACCTCAGCGTCCATACCGAGCTTGTTTCCTCTTGAAAGTCGATTACACGATATTTTCTTCTCTGTGCGCCGCCCTTGTGTCTTACAGCATTCATCACTGTAGTTGCTACGGCCGGAGTTCTTTCTTTTGAGTGGCCCCAAGCAGGCTTCTCTCGGGCTCAACCTTTGACAGAACGCTGTAGTCGGTAACAGTCATACCTCTGCGACCGGGGGTGACAGGTTTATAAGTCTTAATAGCCATTTATATCACTCCTTTATATCATTCCGTCGAAGAACTCGATTGTCTTAGAGCCTTCAGCGAGAGTTACAACAGCTTTCTTCCGTCGGGTGTGTAACCTTCGTTTCTGCCCATTCTCTTCATTACGCCACGGCAGTTTACTGTGTTTACCTTAGCAACCTTAACACCGGGGAAGAGAGCCTCGACAGCCTTAGCTATCTTCGATCTTGTTGAGTCCTTGGCAACCTTGAAAGTGTGTACTTGCCCTGAGTAAGCATTTCCATGCTCTTTCTCTCTGTAATAACGGGCTTTAAATGATGTCATAAGCGAGCTTTGCCATTATGCGTCACCTCCTCGATAGTAGCAACGGCATCTTGACAACGATGAACTTGTTGTACTTTAAGATGTCGTATACGTTAAGAGTGTTGGCCTGAGTTGTCTTTACGCCGGGAATATTAGCGGCGCTCTTGATAACCTTTTCGTCAACGCTGTTGAGAACGATAAGTGCCTTGTCAGCGCTGAGAGCCATATTAACGATTGTCTTTGTCTTGAATTCGTCAGCTGTGATAGAATCAACAACTATCATCTGCCGTCCTGCACCTTTTAGCTGAAAGTGCAGACTTTAATGCAAGTCTCTTTTACCTTTTTATTTAAAAGAGTATGTGTGAAAAGCTTCTGGGCTTGGGCCTAAAAACACCGCCGTGTGTCCACTGGGAGCTCTGGTAGAACCCTGTCTTGCGTGACCTGTGCCCTTCTGACGCCAAGGCTTTACCGCCGCCGCTTACTTCTGTTCTTGTAAGCGTTGACTGTGTACCCTGTCTCTGGTTAGCCAAGATAATTTACAACCATAACGTGCATGATAGCCTTGTTTGGCTCGATACCGAAAATAGCATCGTTAAGCTCAGTGTCGGCAACCTTTTTGCCTGTCATATCAAATACTGAAATCTGTGACATTATGATTCCTCCTTCCACTAAGCTTTCTTAACGCAGTCGCAAATTGTAACTGTACCGTTCTTTTGGTCCAGGAATAGCGCCCTTAACTGCGATGAGATTGTTTTCTGCGTCTACCTTGACGATCTCAAGATTCTGTACAGTTACCTTTACGTTACCGTACTGACCAGGCATGACCCTTGCCCTTTGAAGATTCTTGAAGGTGATGAGCAAGCACCCATAGAACCTGCCTGTCTTACAACAGGACCTGTACCGTGAGTTTCCTTCAGTCTGTGCTTGTTGTGACGCTTGATCGCCCCGGAGAATCTGTGACCCTTTGCTAACGCCGCTTACGTCGATAACGTCGCCTGCTGCAGCGAAACGTCAGCCTTCACGAACGTCGCCAACGTTTACGTTGCTGATGTGTCAGTAATCTGAACTCCTTAAGAGTTCTCTTGAAGGGGTCATTCTTTTGAAGTGACCTGTCATGGGCTTGTTTGTGTGCTTCGGTGATAAATCGCCGAAACCAAGCTGAACTGCTTCATAGCCGTCATTCTCAGCTGTCTTGAGCTGTGTTACAACGCAAGGACCTGCTTCGATAACGGTAACAGGAACTACTTTTCCTGCTTCGTCGAAAATCTGGGTCATTCCGATTTTCTTTCCGATTAAAACCCTTAGTCATGGTTTAAATCCTCCTGTTTAGGTTATTGGTCGGTTTCCCGACTTGACCACCGACACCGATATTGTTCGGGTTTCCGGTGCCGAAAGGTTATTGGATGGCTTTACGCCAACATAACTCGCTATGACTTACGCTTCCATAGTCATTTCCACACCTGCGGGAAGTTCGAGGCTCTGCAGAGCTTCCAACTGTCTTGTTGGTGGGGGCGGATTACGTCGATAAGACGCTTGTGAAAGTTCTCATTTCGAACTGCTCACGGCTGTCCTTGTACTTGTGTACGGCTCTCAGGATCGTTATTACTTCCTTGTTTGTGGGAAGCGGAATAGGACCCTGCAACTCTTGAACCTGTACGCTTGGCTGTTTCAACGATCTTTGCAGCAGCTGCATCAACTGTTGCATGCTCGTAGCCCTTGAGCTTGATTCTCACTTTTTTCCTTAACTGCCATTCTTGTTTCTCCCTTTCATAAGATTTTCGGGGGAAAGATACGGTTTGCGGTATCTATAAAAACATACCGTGCCGGGTGTTTGGTATGCTCTCATATAAAACAGGATCTTTTCCCCACGGGGGTATCAACCTTATTGTTAACCCTTCCCGTCTTGACGGGAGAACGATCCCAAACTTATATAAAGCACCGAAAACCGCTTGCAAAGCCGTTTTCGCCCATTCACTGGACATACTCCGTCTGAATTACCGGCATAGCCGCAACCTCAGACATCACAGCATATCATTGCAGTACGCTTTCACGCGCAAGAATTATTATACAGCATTACGATGCGGAATACAAGCCTTTTTTCGAAAATTTAAAGATAGAAATTACAATTTAAAATCTCCGTATTTTTGTGCATATTGACTAATCGGTTTTATGCTATTATTTCCGTTCTGCCTGCCTGTATTCGTTAATTTTTCTGCCGCTTATTTATAATGCTTTGGTGCGTAGTGCCGCAGAGCTTCATCGGGTATAGAAAACTGCAAAATCTGAGGGCAGGTAACACTACCTGCCCTCAGTTTGTAGAAAAAGTCTGTTTTTGAAATAAACTTCTGATTTATTATCCCTATCCCCCTGCCCCCTTCCCCTCGGTGAAGGGCTGTGTATGCTTTGTTGGCTCTGCATCGTGCAGAGCCATTTGGGCATACACGCCCGGCATCCGTGCCGGGGCTGAGTGTGGGGCTACCGCCCCTAGACCCTGTCGGGGGCTACGCCCCTGCGACCCCATTTTCAAAAATTATATAGGTTTATCGACAGTCTGAGGGCAGGTAACACTACCTGCCCTCGCTGTCACTTTGATTTTATTTCGCCGTTGTTACTTTTGCGGAAATGTACTCGCTGAACCTGTTGCTTCCGTCAACCGTTTTGAATGACTTCATACGGAAGGAATACGTTGTTCCCTTTGCGAGCGAGCCGACAACCATTGTCGTTACGTTCTTATCTTTGATAACGTTTATCTGCGTCCACTTTCCGCCCTTGTACTGTTCAATGACATATCCCGAGGCGATTGTGTTGCGGCTCCAGCTGAGCTTTTTACCGCCGTCTGCGACAACGCCGTTGCGTTGAACTTAGCCACGTTCGCAATTCTGGTCGTTCCGGCCATCGAAACATAGCCGCCGTAGGTTGTCTTTGTGCCGTTTGTCTTATACGCTCTTATTCTGAACGAATATTTCGTATCCGGGTTAAGACCCTTGACAATGAACTTCAGCGTCGTGTTATTCTTTGTTACCGCTATCTGCGTCCACTTTCCGCCCTTGTACTGCTCTATCGCATATCCCGTAACGTTAGCGTTACGTTCCCATTCAAGAGTGATCCATGTAGCCGTGGTCGAGGTAACTCTTGCATTCTTCACTGCCGCAGGAGGAGTTTCCGCCTTAACTGTGGTATAGCCGCTGTAGTTTGTCTTGCCGTCGGCATTCTTGTATGTCTTTATGCGGAATGAATAAGGTGTTGCGTCCGCCAGCCCCTTTACAGTAAAGGTAAGCGTCGTGTTATTCTTTGTTACCGCTATCTGAGTCCACTTGCCGCCCTTGTACTGCTCTATCTCATAACCGCTTGCATTTGCGTTCTTATCCCACTTCAGCGAAACACTCGATGAAGTCGCCGATCCAGCCGCAAAGCCTGTAGGAGTTGCAACATCATTGTCGATCTTGATTTCCGTATAACCGAGAATATAGTAGTATTTGTATTTTTTGAATTGTAACTGTAATCCTGTCTGACCTGAGTTCCGTTCAGATAGAATTTTGCTTTTTTGAGATTATACTCATAGCAGTCGGCATTGATGTATATATAGCACCAGTACGTCTTGCCCTTCTCAAATACAGTCGGTGTTTTCCACTCTTCATCGTCATACCAGTCAATACTTATAAGGCTCATATGCTCAGGAAGATTATGTGAGATTAAACTCTTTGCCGGAGTTCCTCCTGCCTTCGGAGGCGTTATCTGTACATATATATTCTGATCATATTCTTCAAACGGCACCCTCAGACTGTTAATCACTACCGTTCCGTCATTGGAAACCGTGAACAGTTCCTTGTCGTCGGATGTCAGCCAGAATCCTTCTTTGTAAGTATCAAGCCTGCATCGGAATATATAACCGGGAGAAAGCGCATATCCCGACTTAGGCGTTACCTTGAATTCGACCTTATAACAGTCGTCTACTATAAGCTCGTCATCGTCGTAAATCTCTTCGTTATATTCCATTAGGTTTAAAAGCGGTGTAACAAGAGTTAACGTATATTTATCAGGTTCCGATTCAGTAAGTCGCAGATCGTTTACCTGTCTGTAAGGCAGGAAGTTGCTGATTTCGACCCCCGACCGTCCTGATTCCTTCATCGCAAACAAGAAACGCTCTTAAATGCAATCTCGTTAAGGCCGATGTAAATATGGTCTGCCGCTTGCCATTCATTTGCGGGATCCTCAAACCTGCGCATCTTTACTGTGCCTGTTGTATACGCTGCAACGTATCCGCTTTTCAGCCTTACTTTTATAAATATGTTGTATTTGAAGCCCTTGCACAGCTGACGATCGTTTACTATATTGTTTCCGTAAACATCACGGATGTTGTTTATCGTCAGACTGTATTTTTCGGGTTCACCCGACGCAACGCTGACGTCGCTTAACGTCGAACCTCCGTGAAAGCCTGACACGACCGCCTTGATTTCCGTTACGGCTTCAAAGTCATAATCAATTATTATTATCTCATTGATTCTCAGCACATTGCCGTAATTTATAACAGCCTTATACAGCATTGTGCATTTTCCGTAACCTCCGGCGGCGTATACGACAGATCGTTTATAGCTTCGGGAATTCCTGTGAACGAGCCGAAATTCTTGGATACATACCAATCTACCGTTTTTATCGGATCGCCCGTGCCAAACGGATTGGGAGCCTGAGTGAGCAGGTCAATCTTACCTACGCTGTTGCTGTTGACGGTAAAACGTGTGCGTTTGTTATTGCTCAGCACATATTATTTCTGTCTGTCTTCAGCCTGCAGATTTCGTCTGCGCCTCTTGCAGACATAGCTTTCTTTTCGTCAATGCCGGCCTGCGGTGCGGTAAGCAGAGTCGTGTACTCTACCTTTTCTGCAGAATTTGTGATTGTACCTGCTTTAGAAGTACGTACCGCCTTCTCGGTAGGATAATATACCTCTATATCATTTGGGCTAAGCGGCATTGTTCCGCCAGGAGCGTTATGTTGTAATACTTTTTTCTGTAACGCCTCGTCACTTGTAACACGGACAAAATACGGATCGGAAATTATCGTTCCCGTTTTATCGGTCACTCTGCCCTTGCTTGCTTGTTTGTGATGGTTCCGCCCGTCATAACCAGTGATGCGTAATAAGCACAACCGTCTATCGAGGAGAGGCTATACTGGAGGTAGTTACTATAGTACCTCCGTTTATCAGAGCAGTAGAATTAAGCGTTCCGAGGCCTCCGCCGGCAAAACCGTTATCCAGCTTTATCGAGTACCGATCTGTGCGTCAAAATAACCATCGTTGATTACAAGATCCGATGCACTCAGCTTGATCATTTCACAATACATCGCATTGGTACCCGTGTAGCAGAATGTACCTCCGTTTATAACGATCGTACTTCTGTTCTCAGCCAAAAAACAGATTCTGGGCTACATCCTTGGCATAGAAATACATCTTACCCGTTCCCACCGAGTCCTCGATGGTCAGCTTACTGTATTGGACGCTCAACAGATGATCCTGCGAGTCAATACTGTTACCTGTCTTTTTAAGCGTATATCCGGCAAGGTCCAGTGTCTTGTCACTTTCTATAGGCGGACACAATCTCGTCAGATAGTTAGGTTTATATTCCTCAGGGTCGCAGTCAATATCTGCGCCAAGCCTTATCTTAGACTCCTCACTGCCGTTGTATGCCAATCTCAGCTGCCGGTAATTGCGGACGATAAGGTATCCGTCACTTTGAATACTCTGTGCTTTCGCCATCGGTGCCTGCGGCACTGATAGGTATGATTGTCAGCGGCAGTGCGGTTATCATAATAGCAAGTGCCGCAAACAAAGCCGTAATGCGTTTAAATTTTATTTTCATAATCCTTTACCTCCTCATTATAATTTTCAATGTTCATATAAGCCCACTGCTCTTTATTATATTTTACACCGTATTCAGCAAAATGACATTACCCAGATGGGTAAATTATGCAATTCATCTTGATACCTCATTGCCTTTTTCGTTATTGTGAAGCTCATCTTCTGTAATTGTGCGGTTTTCCGCCCGAAAGCACAACCGCAGGTTTTCGCATATCTCTTGCAGACAGAATACCGGCTAAGGTGGTTTGACATAAGATTCGACAGGCAATAAACAGAAAAACGGACATCGGTAAATGCCAATGCCCGTTTTTATATTCAGTTTAACCTCTTACCTCTTCGTCTTAACCGTAAGCACCTTGCTCCACGAGCCGTACTGCTTAGTATTTCCGTAAGTCTTATACGCTCTTATTCTGAACTTATAGCTTTGTATTAGCCTTTAAGCTCTTTATCGTACAGTTTGTAGAAGTAGCCTTAGTACCCGTGTAAACAGTCACCCACTTACCGTCCTTGTACTGCTGTAACTGGTAACCGCTTGCTGTCGTACCCTTGTTCCAGCCGAGTGTTATTGAATTCTTGGTTGTGGCTTTCACCTTGAATCCGCCAACACCGTAAGGGGTTGGTGTTAACCTTGACTTCACTGCTCCACGAACCGTACTGCTTTTGATGAACCGTAAGTCTTGTACGCTCTTGATTCTGAATCTGTAGCCGGCTGTACCTGCCTTGAGCTTCTTTACAGTATAGCTTGTGTTGGTAGCCTTTGTTCCGGTGTAGATAGTTACCCACTTGCCGTCCTTGTACTGCTGTAACTGGTAACCGCTTGCCGTAGTACCCTTGTTCCACTTCAATGTAACAGAGGTGCTTGTCTTTGACGAACACTTTGAAGCCGCCTACACCGTAAGGGTTGGTGTTAACTTTAACTTCACTGCTCCACGAACCATACTGCTTAGTATTTCCGTAAGTCTTGTAAGCTCTGATTCTGAATCTGTAGCCTGCAGTACCTGCCTTTAAGCCCTTTACAGTGTAGCTTGTGTTGGTAGCCTTTGTTCCGGTATAAATAGTTACCCACTTGCCATCCTTATACTGCTGTAACTGGTAGCCGCTTGCAGTCGTACCCTTGTTCCATTTCAATGTAACAGATGTACTCGACTTTGAAGAACACTTGAATCCGCCAACACCGTAAGGGTTTGTGTTAACGGAAAGTGCCGATGTATAATCGCTGTAAGCACCGTTCTTGACCGCTCTCATACGGAACTTGTATCCTGCTGTTCCTGCCGCTAATCCCTTGACGGTATATGAAGTCGTTGCATTGCTTGTTATCTTGGCAACATTTACCCACTTTCCGTCCTTGTACTGTTCTATCTCATAACCGCTTGCATTTGCATTCTTGTTCCACTGCAATGTTACATTGGTGCTGGTTAATGATTTAACCTTGAAGCCGGTAACATTGGCAAGCTTTTCAGCTTTAATAAGCTCATAGTCAAAACCGTTGTCTTTGGCATATTTTTCGCCGGCAGTGCCGGGATAGCAGTAGATTTTGAAGCCATCTAACTTTTTATTCTCGTTATTATCATAGTCAAATAGCCAAAAGCAAGATCTCCTATACTCGTCACACTGTCAGGAATGGTTACATTTTTAAGACTTGCGCAATTTTTAAAAGCGCCTCTGTCTATACTCGTCACACTATCCGATAGCGTTACATTCGTAAGGCTTTATGCAACCGCTGAAAGTCGAGAATTCAATGCTCGTAACGCCATTGGGCATCGTTATGCTTGTTAAGTTTGTGCATCCACTAAAAAGCTCGTCTGTCTATGTTTGTCACGCTGTCGGGTATCGTTATACTTGTTAAGTTCGTACACCCGTTAAAAAGCCCCATCTTCTATATCTATCACACTATTAAGAATACTGTAACTTTTACCTTTTTGTCCAGCGGATAACATTTTATAGTAGTTTTATCTTTATTGTACAGAACGCCATTTACAGAAGTATATCTTGAATTTTCAGCCGCAACATTTATTGCGGTAAGGTTCGTGCAACCGCCGAAAGCCCAATCGTTTATAATCATCACACTGTTCGGTATCGTTACACTTGTAAGACTTGCGCAACCGTCAAAAGCATATGAATATATCCACTTCACACCATCAAGTATCTTATAATTATTACCCTTTTTTTTCTGCGGGATAACATATTAGTTCAGTTTTATCTTTATTGTACAGAACACCGTTCACAGAAACATAATTCTTATTTCCTGTTGCAACATTTATTGCTGTAAGACTTGTACAACCCAAGAAAGCATAATTGTTATACTCGTCACGCTGTCCGGTATTGTTATGCTTGTAAGGTTTGCGCAACCGCTGAAAGCATCATCTATCTCCGTCACACTGTTAGGTATCGTTATGCTTGTAAAGGTTTGTGCAACCGCTGAAAGCCTCCCAGTCTATACTAGTCACACCATCAATTATAGTATAATTTTTATCTTTTTTTCCGGCAGGATAACATTTTATAGTAGTTTTATCCTTATTGTACATAACGCCGTTCACTGAAACATAATTCTTATTGTCTGTTGCAACATTTATTGCTGTAAGACTTGTACAACCCAAGAAAACATAATCGCCTATACTCCGTCACATTGTCAGGTATCGTTATACTCGTAAGACTTGTGCAACCGCTGAAAGCATAATCGTCTATACTCGTCACACTGTTCGGTATCACTAGACTGGTAAGACTTGTGCAACCGTCGAAAAGTACTACCGCCTATAAACGTCACACTCTCAGGTATCGTTATACTTTTTAAGGCTTCGTGCAATTTTGGAAAGTGCTAATGAGTATACTCGTCACACTGTCCGGTATCTTTATGCTTGCAAGGCTTGTACAACCTTCGAAAACGCTACCGAAGAAATCACCTATCTCTGTCACGCTATCTGGTATTGTTATACTTGCAAGGCTTGTGCAACCATAGAAAGCACCATCACCTATACTCGTCACACCGTCAGGTAGTGTTATACTTGTAAGACTTGAACAATCATAGAAAGCCCAATCGCCTATACTCGTCACACCGTCAGGTAGCATTATACTTGCAAGGCTTGAGCAATCATAGAAAGCCCCATCGCCTATACTCGTCACACTCTTCCCGTCAATCTCCGCCGGAATATCAACCTTTTCCGCACTACCGTTGTAACCGGTAATCTCCACAGTACCATCATCAAGCACGCGGTACTCAAAATCCCCATAAGTCTCCGCCCCTGCGCACACCGCACAGATTACAACCATCGCTGCAAAGGTCACCAGCCCCAGCAGCCACTTTTTCAGTTTCATGTTATCCTCTCCTTATAACGAATCTTTCGGTACAATATGTATCCGATGCGAACTATTAAGTCGGATTACCTCTTTGTCCTTACCGTAAGCTCCTTGCTCCACGAACCGTACTGCTTAGTATTTCCATAAGTCTTATACGCTCTTATTCTGAACTTGTAGCTTGTATTTGCCTTTAAGCTCTTTTTATCGTACAGCTTGTAGAAGTAGCCTTAGTACCCGTATAAATAGTTACCCACTTACCGCTCTTGTACTGCTGTAACTGGTAACCGCTTGCGGTCGTACCCTTGTTCCAGCCGAGCGTTATCGAATTCTTGGCTGTGGATTTAGCCTTGAATCCGCCAACGCCGTAAGGGTTGGTGTTAACTTTGACTTCACTGCTCCACGAGCCGTACTGCTTAGTATTTCCGTAGGTCTTGTACGCTCTTATTCTGAATCTGTAGCCGGCTGTGCCTGCCTTGAGATTCTTTACGGTGTAGCTTGTGTTGGTAGCCTTTGTTCCGGTGTAGATAAGTTACCCACTTGCCGCCCTTGTACTGCTGTAACTGGTAAGCCACTTGCCGTTGTGCCCCTTGTTCCACTTTAATGTAACAGAGGTACTTGACTTTGTAGAACACTTGAAACCGCCTACGCCGTAAGGATTGGTATTAACCTTAACTTCACTGCTCCACGAGCCATACTGCTTAGTATTTCCGTAGGTCTTGTACGCTCTTATACTGAATCTGTAGCCGGCTGTGCCCGCCTTGAGCTTCTTTACAGTGTAGCTTGTATCGGTAGCCTTAGTACCCGTATAAATAGTTACCCACTTGCCATCCTTGTACTGCTGTAACTGGTAACCGCTTGCCGTAGTACCCTTGTTCCACTTCAATGTAACAGAGGTGCTTGTCTTTGACGAACACTTGAATCCGCCAACGCCGTAAGGATTGGTATTAACAGTCAATACTGACGTATAATCGCTGTAAGCACCGTCCTTGACCGCTCTCATACGGAACTTGTATCCTGCTGTTCCTGCCGCTAATCCCTTTGACGGTATAAGAAATCGTTGCGTTGCTTGTTATCTTTGCAACATTGACCCACTTGCCGCCCTTGTACTGCTCTATCTCATAACCGCTTGCACTCGTGTTCTTATGCCATTGCAATGTTACATTGGTGCTGGTTAATGACTTAACCTTGAAGCCGGTAACATTGGCAATAGTAGGCTTGTCAAGAAGTACATAGTCAAATTCGTTATCTATGGCGTATTTTTCTCCGGCTGTGCCACTGTAGCAGTAGATTTTGAAATTATCGATTTTCTTGACGCTATCGTCATATTCGTCATAATAATATCCGAAAGCATAATCGCCTATACTCGTCACACTGTTAGGTATCGTTATACTTGTAAGGTTTGTGCAACCTCCAAAAGAATACCTGCCTATCCACGTCACACTGTCCGGTATCGTTATACCTGTAAGACTTGTGCAATTGGCGAAAGCTTCATTACCAATATACATCACCGTTCTGTATCGTTACACTCGTAAGGTTTGTGCAATTGCTGAAAGCTCCGGGACCTACCAACGGCACACTGTCCGGTATCGTTATACTTTTTAGGCTTGCGCAATATTCAAAAGCATAAACGCCTATACTCGTCACACTGTTCGGTATCGTTACACTTGAAAGACTTATGCGCCAAGTTGAAAGCATAATCGTCTATCTCTGTCACGCTGTCCGGTATCTTATAATTATTATCTTTTTTCCGGCAGGATAACATATTATAGTAGTTTTATCTTTATTGTAGAGGACGCCATTTACGGAAACATAATTTGAGTTTTCAGATGCAACATTTATTGCTGTAAGACTTGTACAATTTTCAAAAGCTCCACCACTTATACTCGTCACGCTGTTCGGAATAGTTATGCTTGTAAGACTTGTACAATTGCTGAAAACAACAAAAACCTATACTCGTCACTGTCTGGTATTTAAGACACTTGTGATATTTCACAATATTCGAATAATTGCCTATACTTGTCACCTCTTCCCGTTAATCTTCTCCGGAATTTCAACCTTTTCCGCACTACCGATATACTTTGTAATTTTCACCGTACCATCATCAAGCACTACTAATCAAAATCATAAGTCTCC
>VOFK01001256.1_pt1 | contig 15281 bp, 33 predicted proteins | sample 5384121 | NCBI WGS metagenome assembly VOFK01 (sample SAMN12384730, study PRJNA508395) | human gut metagenome | isolation source: healthy gut J | host: Homo sapiens
ATCGATTGTACTTCGTTCAGTTACACGTATTGCTAATCGAATTCCACTCCAGCATGACAGCCGCTTCTTCCTCCGGCCGAATTTCTGTCCCAGCCCTTCAATAAAGGGCGTACATTCCTTCTACGCTTTTTGAGGTTTAAAAACGAGGGGCGACCCCGATGGAAGCGTATTTGGGCTGCAGGTCGTTTTTGCAGAGAGCTGGGGACGAGGATGTAGTCGGGTCAAGGGATTTAATGATCTCCAGATCCGATTCATCGCCATGCCCGGTGGTAACGCCGTCAATACGCGCTCCGGCAGCTCGCTGGTGGACTGGCAGATGCCCACCAGGTCAAGATTCAGCCGGTTACAGGATCCTGCGCTACCGCCGGGGGAGGTGGCTACCAGGCGGACTTCACCGCTTTCATTGGCGTTTGTACTGCCGGTTTCCTCCGGGTGCTGGTTGACGCAGCCGGTGACGGACAGCGCCATCACACCAGCTAAAACAAGGGATAGGATTTTTTTTGAGTTTCATCGCCCGCACCTTCCTTTACTTTTTCTGAAAGGGGTTCTTACCCCTTCTGAAGAAGCAGAAGTACCATACACAGCCTCCCGCAATGGCTACGACGATAATGCCGCCGATGACCCACCAGATCACCGGATTGCCGGTGCTGCTGTCCTAGCTCCCGCTTCGGTGGAGGTATCGCTCACCTTGTTGCCGGAAGCATCGAACTCTTCCAGGCCAAGAGCTTCGGAGGAACTGTGTCTTCGCTGGAAGAATCGCGGAAGACGCATTGCTGCTGGATGCTTCCGAAGAGGAAGGAGCTGCGGAGCTTGGTGCCTGACTGGAAGAGGGTGTCTGCTCCGATGAGGTCTGGCTGGATGGAGTCTGTGTTTGGGGGTGGTTACCGCAGGCTGCTCCGGTTCCGGCTCAGGCTCCTGCACCGTAATGCTGGTGACGAAATCCCCCCGGAGCCGGACTGGAGGTTCCCAACCGTTATGTAGATCACGTCCCGTCCCATGGGGATCACATACATATTGCAGCGGATGATGGCGTTTTCGCTGGGTACCTGCATCCGGAAGTCGGTGGTATTGTTGGTGAAATCCTCCTGCATGACTGGGAAACCGATGAAAAATTCCGTTCCGGCTGCCGTCCACCTGAAACTGCGGATTCTGGATATTGTCCATAAAGGTTGAGCCGCACGGTAACAAAGGTATTACCCTGCGGATCCACTTCAACCAAAGCAGCCTTGTTGAGGGCGCTGTCGGTCATGGACTGGCCCAGGACGTGGAGGAACCCCTCGCCGCCGGAATCCTCGATTTTCCGGTGGTACGGATGCTGTAGTGGGAGGTTGCGGTTGCGGTATAGATGCCGGGCGATGCTGCAAGTACCGGTACAGAAGTAATGCCGCCATAAGGGCGAGCATTACCACCATACTGCATATTGCCCTTTTTCAGCTTTGATGCAGTATTTGTCATATTGTTTCTCCTTTGTTTAGGGCTTCGTTGGACTTGCGCTTTCTGGTCACCAGAGTAACACCCATCATGCCCGCAGCGGCCGGCCAGCAGAGCAAACACCGCCACGTTGGAGTCGTCGCCGGTCTGGGGATGTTGGCCGTGTTTTCCTGCGCATCGGTGATGGTGCTGCCTTTTTCCACCAGCGCATAGGTTCCGGCGGTCTTAGTGATAACCGTGTAATAGCCGTCCTCCACTGTGCCTCTTACCCAGCACCTTGCCGCTGTCGTCCAAACGATAGACTGCCAGATTCGCGGAATCATAGCCTGCGGTAATCGGGAAGGCTGATGCTCACCGTACCGTTGGGAGTTACTTCGTTGCCGTCCGCGTCCAGGAATTTCACATCATAGAGCTTGAATTTTTTGCCCACGTCGCTGAGGGAAGAAACCGCGTTGTCATAGTCAGCGCCTTTGGTGATTTCGGAAACCACGATCTGCACGCCTTCTTCAAAAATACGCCCTTGTTTGGCATTCACCTTTACGCTGTGGAATCGGTGAATCTACAGCCGGAGATTTCTTCGGTTCAAAAGCCGGATCGTCTTCCGGTGATTATAACAAAGTTGACAGTCGAAGTTTCTTAACATCCTAGTCGCCGGTGCCAGTATCTTCCATGACCGGCTTTAATTTCCCATGCTAACAATTTTGCAGCCGTCTTCATCTATGGCGAATTCCAGTCTGGTCGGGTTGCCTTCATAGTAATTTGTCGTACGGGTCACTGCCGTCAGAAAGGATTCTTGCGTCAAGGTGCTTCGACAGTTCCGTACTGGCCGTAGGCCCTAGCCATTGTCATAATAGGAGAGCTTGGCCAGATAACCAAAGCGGTTTTAGATAGGCCAGGCCATGGAAATCCATTGTCCAGATAATATTTACCGTCTTCCACTGTCAGCTTAACGGTATGGTTGATGGCATCGTGCCTCATGGACTTTTCCTGACGATTTGGTCTTGATCATCTCACCGTAAATCAGTATACGCCGTCTTCCAGGTTGTTTTGTCCAAAACACCGCTGGGGAATCGAGACTATTCACAGCATTTTCCAAAGCTGTTCTCAAAGTATCGATTGTGTTTTTTGGGAGACGTTTGGATGCGGCAGCTTCTTTTGCGTCAGTAATTGCCATTTGCAGTGCCCGCCAGGACTCTTCTGTATAGGCACTTTCCTGAAGCTCTCCTACCTCATCCAACAGTTGATTCAGGCTACTCAAGTTGGCGCGGGCAGTCAGTCCCTCCATTGCGTCAGTCAATTCATTGACCGCGGCGGTAACCTGCGTCACACCGGCATCTTGATTGTTTTGCACTTCTTTGGCGGTCGTCAGTTTTTCTTGGAAAGCATTCCAACTATTGGGCGTATACGCAGTTTCTTCTTTTAGTTTCCGCTTCAGCAATCAAAGCATCTAAAAGAGGATTTATCTCCCTTTTCTTCCAGAGCATTTATCGCTTCAATCGGCGGCAGCCATAGCGGCATTTTTCTTCATCCGTAAAATTGCTTTTAGGGGATAGAACAGGGACAGGCGGAAAGCCGGAAGACACTTCAATATTCTGGGAAGGCCAGACGTTGGAAAGCGTTTCTTCGGTTTCTGCGATCACATCCTGCAGCGCCTGATAGGAAGCATCTGTATAATTTCCTTTTTCGATTTGCATCGCCAGATATAACTGGTACTGGACATTATTTTTCCGGATTTTTCTACTTTTCCAGGCTGGTCAATCCACCTGAAGCCGGGCATATTGCTCGCCGGTAGATGGAGAAATACTGAACATCACAGGTACGAACACAGAAACATAGCGTTTTCCCAGGTGTACTCATCTGCCGATCCAGGCGCTTCACCCTCACCGATCATGATCGAAGGGTCGCATCACAGTGACGATATGCGGATAGGCCTGATTTGGTCACATCCATCAGGATCTCATCATGCCCGAAGCCGGCGGGGCGGGTATGGTCAGAAGCGTTACTGCCGTCGATTGCATAATCGGAATTCGGATCATTAAACTGGTCGAAAACAACCTCACCCGTTGTGGTTCGATGCTCCGCAAGGACAGCCGCCGGGGTAAAGGTACTGTTTTCAATAACCGGCGACAGGTTGAAAAGCGTTGTGTTGACAGAATTGAGTTCAAAAGAAATCCGTAAAAGCGACAGATAGCCCATTGGCATATACTCAAAATAGCGGTCGCCTTTCCGTCTTTCACAACGATCAACGGGCGGGCGGTATCGCCGGTTTGCTTCGCTTCATAGCTGCTACTTCCTCGAGAGCCGTGTTTCCCATGGAGACTCTTCCATCGGTTGCATTCATCAGTTCAATATCGGCGTAATATACGCCGTCTTCCACCGGTACATCAAGTTGCCGGACAGGAGTTCCTGACGCCCGTAAGGAAGCAGCATTTACCTGAAAGGAAAAATGTCTGGAATAAGCCGATGCTGAATACCATAGCCAGGGCAAGAACCGCCGCCAATCCTCGCTTGAAGGCGGACTGCTTTTTGATTGATTGTCATTGCATATACCTCCATTTCATGTTCTCCCTCAAGGGAAGTAAATATTGTGGTTAGTGTTTTCTAACCATCTCTCAAAAAATTTTTGCCGTTTCTACGGCGAATCCTTGATACGGCTCATGGGCTCCTCCTTCTATTGTTTCTGGTCAGGAGGCCGAGCTGTGAACTCGCCCTCCTGGTATATTCATTTTGTGCAGGAGGCTGCCCACTCAAAGTTAGCAATAGCTAACTAAACCCCCTGAAAAAAAATACCCTTTCGGAGTTTTTTGCGGCGGCCTGCTTCACCTGTTCTTTTTTCGGCTTTGCCCTATGGAGATGCCCATATCTCAAAAGCCTTCCTTTGTCCCGAAGGGAACTGTTGTTTCCAGCTTTCTCCCTCAGCGCATAAATAGTTGGATTTTTCTGCTTCATAAACTGGTTTGTTCCTTTTCCAATTTATTCCACAGTTTCCCTAAAGCAGTTTCAGTATAATGATTTGTCATTTTTTCTGTCAATAGATTTTCTGTTGCAAAGTGCTTCAAACGGCCTTTTGGGCTCAAAAAGCCCCGGAACCCGCATCATTCCAGAAAAAACGCACTTGGTGCAAACTGCTCAAAAAATTTTTATTGCCCCCTTGACAGCCCTGTTTCAGTGGATAAACATGGTAAAAATCGCCGAGCTTCTCCGGCATATGCATATCTCCAACGCTGCACTGCATTTTCAAGCATGCGCTGCCGTGCAGCATGGTGTCCCGGCCCTTTCCCATGGCAATAAAGTTCAGCGCCGTCACTGGGAAATACACATACCGCCCATCGATCCCGCCGTCACGGAACTCGCCGTCGTACAGGTACTGCATTTTGTTGACCCGGCCCTCCATCTTCTTGCCGCTGGACATGGACTCGGCGGACACGGTTTTTACTGCCAGATACACCAGCCCTTCGTGATCTTTGACGATCAGCTCACAGGGATTCTCAAAACCACGGTTTGCCATGGAGAGGTTGTTGTGGTTCTTGATCTGCTCCCGGTAAATGATGAAGGGAAGTAATAGCTGCCGTCTCTTGAGGTAGTTGCAGATATTCCCGCCATGAAAGTCGCGGTGCCCGGCAAAAATCTCCCTTGAGACGCATCCGCCCCTCCTGTTCAGCGAGGCGCTCCATAAACTCGTCGGAAAAGCCCGCCGACAGCGCCCGCAGGGCATTTTCTTTGATTTGCGCAGGCGGGATGTCCTGGTACTGCATATACTGCTCCAGGATTTTCATTTGGTCGCGGCATTTCTCCGCCAGCTTTTTCCCGGATAAGGTCAGGACGGTTTTCCGATTTTCCTGCCGTTCCACTACATCTTGTTTTTCCAGAGCATCCAGCGCACGGGTGACCGCCCATTTGGTGGTTCCAAGGATTCTGGCCGAATCCGTCACCGTGCGCTTTTCGCTCCGCTTCCAGATAATACAGCAACAGCTGGATTTGAAACGGCGTCAATGTTTCAGACATAAAAAACCCCTCTTCCTGTCATTCAATGTATATGAAAACAAGCCTGCGCACTTTGAAGCAGCGAACCGGCATCTTTTTCTATCTACACTTTCAGGCTTTAGGGAATGTTTTGGTTAGTTATCGCTAACTACATTTAGTATATCATACCTTTACTCCCTTTGTCAAGCGAAAATCATTTGACAAAGGGAGAAATTTTTATACTTTTTAGTTATTGCTAACCGTCTGTAAATGGGCTCTTTTATGGAAAAAATTTTCGGTGAAACAGCCAGCATAGGCGGAAAAAAGCCGAAGAATGCTGACAGCAGGCTTAATGTAAAAAATCGTTCTGTGAGGAGGATTTGCTGTGAAACAACATCGTTTTTGGGCATGGGGCGCTGTGATCTGTATGATTATGCTAATCATTACGGGCTACAAACACAAATAAGGAAAGGATGAATGAAGATGCGTATTTATTCAAAGCTGGCCTGCTTTATCGGCGGCGTGCTGTTCGGTTCTGTCGGAATCAAGCTGCTTTCCAGCAAGGACGCAAAAAAGCGTATACCCATATAACTGCCGCCGGCCTGCGTATGAAGGATTCGGCGATGAAGACCGTTACTTCGGTGCAGGAAAACGCCGGGGATATTTTGGCTTCCGCTAAGGATATCAACGAAAAGCGGGCCGCGAAAAGCGGAGGAAAAAGCCGCCGCTGAAATCGCTGACGAAAAACAATGAGGAAAACAAAGAGCCGGAAGAATGAATCATCCGCAGCAAAGGGAGCCGTGACTGCGGCTCCCTTTTCATGGAGGTTTTCAATGAATGCAGTAATCATACACGAGAGCCGAGGACGGATGCGGCGGCTGCAATGCAGGCTGAAACAGAAGGAAATGAGCCTGCGTCAGGCAGATCTGCTGGAAGCATGGTTCCAGAAGCAGAGCTGGACCAGCCGGGTAACGGTACATGAACGCACCGGCTGCGTCATCCTGTACTCATACCGGAGCCAGAGAGACGGTCTGCTGGCAGGCTGTACGGCGGTTTTCCTGGGAGCAGGCGGAACAAAAAGCGTATCTCTGCCGGCTCACAGCGGCAGCCGCATGCTCAACCGCCAGTTTGAGGAAAAGCTGGTGGGAAAAGGCGGCAGGCCGCTTGTGAGCACGCTGTTTCTGCCCGCACCTGTGAGAATCGCCCGGGTGCTGTGGCACGCTCTTCCCTTTTCTGCATAAAGGGTTGTGCTGCTTTGAAGCAGGGTAAAATCAAAGGTGGAACTGCTGGACGCCGTTTCTATCTCCCTGTCCATGATCCGACAGGATTTTTGCCACGGCTGGTTCGGTAATGTTCCTGCTGGAGCTGGGTGAGCTTCTTGGAGGAATGGACAAGGGAAAAAAAATCGGTGCAGGATTTGGCGCAGTGTATGTCTCTTAATGTAGACCGCGTCTGGTTGAAGCACACCGGCCGGCGAAGTGTTGACCCCAGTATCCCAAATCCGGCCGGGTGACCGGATTGTGGTCCGCGTCGGCGGCGTTATCCCGGTGGACGGTATGGTGACAGACGGCGAAGCGATGGTCAATCAGGCTTCTTTAACGGGGGAATCCTGCCTGTGGCCAAACGACGGCCGGGCGGCCTTGTCTATGCGGGAACCACCATAGCGGAGGGGGCCTGTACGATAGAGGTCCGGCAAACCTCCGGCCAGAGCCGTTACAAATCGATTTCGCCATGATCCGAACACTCGGAGCAGATGAAATCGGCCGCGGAAAGCAAGGCGGCCAATCTGGCGGATAAACTGGTGCCATACACCTTTGCGGGCAGTCTGCTCAGCCTTATCCTGACCCGGAACGTTACCCGCGCCTTGTCGGTGCTGATGGTGGACTTTTCTCCTGCGCTTAAAGCTTGCCATGCCCCTGGCCGTACTCTCCGCCATGCGGGAGGCCGGCCGGGAGCATATCACGGTAAAGGGCGGAAGTTTGGGAAAGATCGCCCAGGCCGATACCATGGTATTCGATAAGACCGGCACCCCTGACCCGCGCCTGTCCCTGGGGGTAGCCCGGGTAATCCCTTTCGGCGGGCACAGGGAAACGGAGATGCTGCGGCTGGGCGGCCTGCCTGGAGGAACACTTCCCCCACTCTATGGCCAACGCCGTTGTGGAGGAAGCAAAGCGCCGTGATCTCAAGCACGAGGAACTCCATTCCAAGGTCAATTATCTGGTGGAGCATGGGATTTCCAGCTCTGTCGGGCAGGAACGTGTGCTCATCGGCAGCGCTCACTTCATTTTTGAGGACGAAGGCTGTACGGTTCCCGCCGGAGAACAGGAACAATTCGCCGCCCTGCCTTTAGAATGCTCCCATCTGTACCTGGCAATCGACGGGCAGCTGGCAGCTGTCATCTGCATCGCCGATCCTCTGCGGGCAGAAGTGCCGGACGTTCTTGCCGTCCTGCGCGCTCTGGGGATACAAAAGACCGTCATGCTGACCGGCGACAGCCCGCGCACGGCCGAAGCGGTTGCTTCCCATATCGGGGTCGATGAATTTCGTGCTGAGGTGCTGCCGGGGAGGATAAGGCAAATTATGTAGCGGCGCTGCGGGCAAGGGGCACACCGTTATTATGGTAGGAGACGGCATCAACGACTCTCCCGCCCTGTCTGAGGCGGATGCTGGGATCGCCATCAGCGACGGCGCCGCCATCGCGCAGGAGATTGCCGACATCACCATTGCGGCGGAAAGCCTGTGGGGAGCTGGTGCGGCTGCGGCAGCTTGCCATGGCGTTAAACAGCCGTATCCGCAATATTTACCGCTTTGTCCTCGGATTCAACGGAGGCTTGATTGCCCCTGGGGGTTGCCGGGCTGCTGCCGCCCTCCACATCGGCGACCCTACACAATCTCTCCACCCTGGGTATCAGCATACACAGCATGACGCCCCTCCCCATGCGCGATAATAAAGAAACACGAAAAAAATAAGACGAGGCGTACAGAACCACCCCTCCCCGGTTCTGTACGCGTTTTTTCTGAAAAGAGATTCCTGTTAATCAATTAAAACTGAGTCCATCCAAAAAAAGAATCTATTCCCCTTGACTTGATGGGACATTTGATGTATCATAACATTGTTACATAGCACTGTTATACGGAGGCTGTCATGGAAGAAAAGTCATCCGATACCTTAGAGAAAATACAGCAGGCCGCTTTGGAGGAATTTTCGAGAAGGGGTTCCTCGGCGCTTCCCGGCAGATCGTAAGAACGCCGGGGTGACCACTGGGGCGTTCTACGGCTATTTTTTCCAACAAGGAGGCTCTGTTTGCTCCATAGTGGAGCCCACGCCGCCGCCCTGATGGGGAGATTTATGCAAGCGCAGACCGGCTTTGCCGATCTGCCGGAAAAGGAGCAGCCGGCGCACATGGGCGAAGCCTCCGGCGATTATGTGGACTGGATGGTGGACTACATCTGCGAGCACCGGGAGCCGGTCAAGCTGCTGCTCTGCCGGGCGGAGGGAACTTCCTATGAGCACTTTATTCACAACATGGTGGAGGTGGAAGTGGAGTCCACTCTCCGCTATATGGAAGTGCTCCGCCGGCTGGGGAAAGACATCCCTCCCTTGAACCGCTCTCTCTGCCATATCATCGCCAGCGGCATGTTCAACGGACTGTTTGAAATTGTAATCCACGATATGCCCCGCGAACAGGCATTCAGGATGTGGCACAGTTTCGGAGCTTCTACACTGCCGGATGGCTGGAAATTGATGGGACAATAGTCCCGTCTTTTTTTCGCGTATTGGTTAGTTATTGCTAACTTTTTCAATAAGGAGGTTGTTTTTGGAAAAACGAAAAACGAACGATGTGGCGGCTCTGCTCCGTTATGCAGGCAGCCACAAGGGCCTGACCTTTCTGGGGCTGGCCCTGTCGGCAGTGTCCATGCTGCTGAGCATGGCGCCATCTGCATCTGGCTCGCGGCGCGGGATCTGATCGCCGTGGCACCGGACTGGACAGGCGGAATCTGTCGCGCAGTACGGCTGGCTGGGCCTTTGCGGTGGGCGGCATTGTGATCTTTCTGGGGCTGATGTGTACCCACCTGGCGGCCTTCCGCACGGCGTCCAACATCCGCAAGCAGGGCGTAGCCACGTGATGCAGGCCCCCCTGGGCTATTTCGACACCAACGCCTCGGGCCTCATCCGGGGGAGGCTGGATGCCGCGGCCGCGGAGACGGAGACCCTGCTGGCACAACCTGGCGGATATCGTCGGCACCGGTTGTCATGTTCCTTGCCATGCTGGTGCTGATGTTCGTCTTCGACTGGCGGATGGGGGCCGCCGCCTGCTGGCGGCGGTGATCTCGGTGATCGCTATGTTCTCTATGATGGGCGGCAAAAACGCCAAGCTGATGGCCGAGTATCAGGCGGCCCAGGATCGGATGACCAAAGCGGGCTACCGAGTATGTCCGGGGCATCCCCGTGGTGAAAATGTTCCAGCAGACGGTTTACTCCTTCAAGGCGTTCAAAGCCATTGAGGATTACAGCAGCAAGGCCGGATACTATCAGGACAAAGGTGTGCCGGGTGCCGCAGTCTGTCAATCTGACCTGTACGGAGGGGGCCTTTGTCTTCCCCTGGTTCCGGTCGTTCTGTTCCTTGCGCCCCCGGCGCACTGGCCGGCGGGGATTTCGCCGGGTTCATCACAAATTTTGTTTTCTATGCGGTATTTTCTGCTATCATCTCCACGGCGCTGGCCCGCATCATGTTTGCTTCCGCCGGGACGATGCTGGCGCATACCGCTCTGGGGCGCATCGATCAGGTGATGGACGCTCCGAAAAAAAGCGCCTGCCCACCCGCAGAAGCCCCGTGACAACCGGGTGGAGTTCAGGGATGTGAGCTTTACCTACGACGGTTCGGACGTCCCCGCCCTCTCCCATCTCTCCTTCACCGTGGAGCCGGGGGGCAGACCGTGGCGCTGGTCGGGGCCCTCCGGCGGCGGCAAGACCACGGCCGCCAGTCTCATTCCCCGGTTCTGGGACGCCACCTCCGGCACAGTGGAGGTTGGCGGCGTGGACGTAAAAGCAGATCGATCCCCATGTGCTGATGGATCAGGTGGCTTTCGTCTTTCAGAACAGCCGGCTGTTTAAAGGCTTTCCATTCTGGAAAATGTCCGGGCCGCCCGCCCGGAGGCCACCCGGGAGCAGGTGGAGGCGGCGCTGCAAGCCGCCCAGTGCGGGGATATCCTCGAAAAGCTGCCGGACGGCATCGACACCAGATCGGCTCCGAGGGAACCTATCTCTCCGGCGGCGAGGCCCAGCGCATCGCCCTGGCCCGGGCCATTCTGAAGGACGCACCTATCGTAGTGCTGGATGAGGCCACGGCCTTTGCCGACCCGGAAAACGAGGTCTTAATTCAGAAAGCCTTTGCCGTGCTGACCCGCGGCCGCACCGTCATCATGATCGCCCACCGCCTGTCCACCGTGGTCGGGGCGGATAAGATCATCGTTCTGGAGGAAGGCCGCGTCGCCAACAGGGGACGCACAGTGCTCACGGCTGCGGGCGGCCTGTATGCCCGGATGTGGGCGGATTACAACCGGGCGGTGCAGTGGAAGCGACAGGCGGTTCCACCGGGAAAAGCGAGGCGGAGTAAATGTTCAGCAAAAAGTTCCAGCGGAAATACGCCCTGACCGATCAGGGCCTGAAAAACACCAAAAAAGGCGCCTTCTGGACGGTGATCGTCAATCTGGTCGTCATGGTCGGCATCGGCGTTTTTGTACCTGATGATGTCCGGCTTTATGGGGCGCTGACCGACGGCAGCCCGCTGCCCGGCGTCTGGCTGTCGGCCTGACCGTTTTATTTGTCCTGCTGTCCTATTACCCATTTGCAGCAGTATAAGGCAACCTACGGCCTGGTCTACAACGAGGTCAAGGCCACCCGCCTCCGTCTGGCCGAGCGCCTGCGGAAGCTGCCGCTGGGCTACTTCGGCAAGCGGGATCTGGCCGACCTGACCGAAACCCCTTATGGGGGACGTCAACCGCATGGAGCACGTGTGGAGCCATGTGCTGGGGATACCTGTACGGGGCGTACATTTCCACGGCGCTCATCGCCGTCTGCCTGCTCGTCTACGACTGGCGGCTGATGATTGCCTGCCTTTGGGGTGTGCCGGTGGCCTTTGGGCTGCTGTTCGGCAGCAGGAAGCTCGCCGCCCGCGCCTCCGAGCGGACGAAAAAAAGCCGCCCTTCGGGTCTCAGACGGCATTCAGGAGGCGTTGGAGAACGTCCGGGAGATACGGGCTGCCAACCAGGAGGAGCGGTATCTGGAAGGCCTTAATAAGAAAATTGACGACCATGAAAAGGTCATGATCAAAAGGCGAGCTCTCCACCGGCCTGTTTGTCAATGCCGCCAGCGTGATTATGCGGCTGGGCGTAGCGACCACCATTCTTGTGGGCGCAAGCCTGATCCTTTCTGGGCAGATCGATTTTATGCTGCTATTCCTGTTCCTTTTGGTTATCACCCGGGTGTATGCCCCCTTTGACCAGAGCCTGGCGCTCATCGCGGAAATGTTTATATCCCAGGTGTCTGCCGACCGCATCAACGAAATCTATGAAACGCCTGCGGCGGAGGGGTCCGGAAGCAACCTTTTAAGCCGAAGGGCCACGATATCGTATTCGACCATGTGGGTTTGCCTATGACAAAAAAGAAGTCCTGCAGGACGTCAGCTTTACCGCCAAGGAGGGGAGGTGACGGCGCTGGTCGGCCCCTCCGGCTCCGGCAAGAGTACCTGCGCAAGGCTGGCCGCCAGATTGTGGGATGTCACCAGGGGCTCTATTAAGGTGGGCGGCGTGGACATTTCCACCGTGGACCCGGAAGTGCTGCTCAGTGATTACTCGATGGTGTTTCAGGATGTGGTTCTCTTTGACGACACGGTGATGGAGAACATCCGCCTGGGCAAGCGCGGGGCCAAGGACGAGGAGGTACGCGCCGCTGCTAAGGCCGCCAACTGCGACGAGTTTGTCCGAAGGCTGCCCAAGGGCTACGACACCCCATCGGGGAAAACGGAGCCAAGCTCTCCGGCGGGGAACGCCAGCGCATTTCCATCGCCCGGGCACTCTTGAAGGATGCCCCAATCATCCTGCTGGATGAGGCCACCGCCTCTTTGGACGTGGAAAATGAAACGAAGGTGCAGGAAGCGCTCTCGCGCCTGCTCTCGGGCAAGACGGTGCTGGTCATCGCCCACCGCATGCGCACCGTGGAGGCAACGGACAAAATCGTTGTCCTAGCGCGACGGCAAAGCGGCGGAACAGGGGTCCCCCACAGAGCTGATGGAAAAGGGCGGCCTGTTCCGCCGGATGGTGGAGCTGCAGCGGCAAAGCGCCGACTGGAAGCTGGGATAAACGGTTTCCGTATACGGCACAGGCTTTATATTGCAGCATATCAATAAGACCCGCAGGAAAGAGATTTTTTCCTCGTTTCCTGCGGGTCTTATTCTTTGATTGTCTATTGTATAAATCACACAGGCAATCCCGGCAATCATCGAAAACAAATTGCCCCGCCCAGCGCGTTATTCAAAGCCGCACCAATAAAGAAACCGGCTGTTCCAGCAATAACCATTGTGATAACAGGGCAACAGTTCTAAACTTTTTCATATACGATTCACCTCTAAAATTAAGTTTTATCGTTACAGTGATAGAAATTATTATGGAATAGAGTTTTTCCTATTTCACGTTCACTTGGTATAGGTCAGTATTTTGCATTCTTCATTGGTTCCTCTATCCTGCGGGTTTTGCATGATTGCGGTGTTTTTCCCTATATCCGCTTCCGGATATATTCCGTCACAAGTTCAGCATACCGCTCCAGCCGACCATCAGCGCCAAGTGCCCGCCGGTCAGTCTTGTAACAACGGTGGGATGCGGCATAATGGCGATTAGGGGGAATCCTTGCAGGCCTGGTTGAAGGTGGTATCATCTTCGGACAGGATCAGCAGGACTTTGTCGTCCCACCTGGCAAAGTCTTGCTCTGTCATACTGAAATAGTTTTCCGCGTCACAGGAAAGTCAATCATGTGGTATTCATAGGGCTTGGTGAGCAGCTCCAGCATGGCGCCGCACAGCTCTTCCATGATAGCTTTCTCCCGCCGGGTAAAACCGTCTGTTTTCTTTTTCATCACCGCCCATCTCATCATGCGCGTTTGAAAAAGGGAGAAAAGGAAGAACCGATAAAAAGCTTTTTGGATTTCTTCTGGCTTTCCATCATCTTTTTCAGATGGCTGGACGCCTCATCGCCCATATCTTTTGCCAGGGGAACAGGTGTTGGAGAGCACCAGTCCCTCCACCACCCCCGGGTGGCGGGCAGCGATGATTTGAGCCACTACGCCACCCAGGGACTGGCCCACCAGCCAGGCCTTTTTTCTTTCAGGCGGCAGAGCAATTCAGCCACGGCATCGGCGAATTCGCCGTTGTCGGCAAACTGGATTTGATAGTCAAAGGCCAATACAGAAAACCCCTGCAAACCATTCAAAATGCCGGTAGAACAGATCGGAAAGGCCGATCCCGCCTGTCAATAAACGACCGTTGCGGCCGCCTCCGGATTTCTGTAATAACGGTATGTAAATGGCTTCCCGTTGCCCAAGGTCATTGTCTGCGTCGGATACTTCCGGCGGAAATCCTCCAAACTCATGTTCCCCTTCTGAAATGCATACTTTGCCTGCATTACTTCCTTCCCACCAGCAGCATGGAATCCCCCAGCATCATCAGCCGCCCGGCGGCGGGAACCGAAGGCTTCCGTAGCCGTATCGACCAGACGCACCTCCTGATAGCCCATGTCCCGGAGCTTTTGCGCAAACGCCTCCATGTCCCCGTACGCCCGGGGCTTCATGTTGTCATTGATGGCAAAGACGCCGCCCTTTTTCAGCACACGCAGGGTTTCCAGCAGCAGCTCGTGCTTATCCGCCCCGGTGATATTGTGATAGACACAGTTGCTCACCACGGCGTCGAAACTCTCATCAGGGAAAATCCAGCCTGTTTGCGTCCCCATGCTGAAAGGTACACCGGGAACCCACGCCCTCGCCGGCGGCGTTTTTCTCGCACATGGCCTGGCGTAGCCGTAGGCTGCGCCCCAATAATCAATGCCCGTTACTTTTGCCGACCGCCACGTCAGGGCAGCCGGATGGTCAGCGCGCGCCGGGCCGCAGCCTACATCCAGCAGCGTACCCCTTTCCGTCGTAATCCAAATGAGAAAGGATGGTGTGATGCACCCGTTCCATCATACCGCCCCCACCGAAGGCATACTGCCGCCGGATCCAGGTGATCCAGCCAAGCAGCAACAAGGAATATGGCTGCGGCGATAACGAATATCACGCCAAGCAAGGCGGAACACCGTGAACGACAGTACGGCCAGCGCTACTGCCAGAGCCAGAAGCCCGCCAACCATATAAAATACCGGATTGGACATCCAGTTTCCATAGTCCTCGCCGTGAGTGCCAAGACGGATTGCCGCCTGTCGGGAATTGCTGTCTTGCATGATACGATCATCTCCTTACTTAGTTAAATCCTTCTTGTTTTATTCCATGCACCATCTTCACCATACAAAATCGGTCGGATACACTCATGCTGAGTTTTTGTGGAAAGCTTCAGTCCGGTCCTGCCGATATGCCGGTAATAGGGCTCCTCCGTAATGGCGCAGGCATCACTGCCAATCTTCCGGGCAAGCGCCGCTGCGGAATCCACATAGAAAAACATCCCCGCGTCAGCATGGCCCATCTGCTTCATGTATTTCTTCCGCATCATATCCATTCCTCTTTTTGTTCACGCTGTCGAATACTAGCTCCATATTTCCGAAGCTTTGCAGCATCCGCAGAAGGGCAAGCACTTTTTCCTCTTCAAAATAGTGGAACAGGCCGCCGGCAGTAACCAGCACCGGCG
>VOFK01001422.1_pt1 | contig 15258 bp, 23 predicted proteins | sample 5384121 | NCBI WGS metagenome assembly VOFK01 (sample SAMN12384730, study PRJNA508395) | human gut metagenome | isolation source: healthy gut J | host: Homo sapiens
TACGAGTACGAGAGTCTTCAGCCAGCTGGCAACTTGTACGTAACTGAATGATCGTTTCCATAATCAAATCATAAAAACTCAACCGCTATGTCTTGGAATTCCTTCGGAATTTCCAGTGCGAAAGAGAAGAAATCCACTGATTGAGCATTTTGGAAAAATTCAATGGCCGTTTTACTGCATTTTACTATAATCCCTGTTTGAGTGGTCAAATCTTTCATGCTTTCGCAACCTCGCTCATGTCCAGATACATCCCCATCGTTTTTTCATTGTCACAGGCCGCCCGGATCATCTTGGACAGCAGCATCAAATCGTCGATGTATTGGGAGTACACGCAGAACACATCCTCGTCAGAGTCGAAGAGAAACAGATCCACGCCGCTGTTGTTTTCCTCGAACTCCCGGATCACGCCGCGGACTAGCCGCTCCAAGTCTCCGCTGTTGCCAGTCAGCCCCAGCCGGCGGAATTCCTCCGTCCGGAATCCATTGTTGATTTTCAGCAGAAGGGAGAGCGCATAGGGGGGGTGGGGAATGAGAAAGAATGGCGCAATCTGCTCCGGCTTCACCCAGATTTTGAAGGGCGGACGCGGGTCAGGTATCCAGGGCAAGATTTCCCATTCGTCCTCCGGCCGGTTTCCGTATTGGCAAAGGTCTTTCATAGTGTTCTCCTTTGTTCTGTCACATTTTTAATCCTGCTCTCGATAACTGGCTTCAATGTCAATGAACCGCACATACACGGCGCAGATTTTGCCCTTGGCGTCATACCCGAAGTAGACAGGATAGTAACCATCCCCCCAGCCGGAGGCAAAGATGGGCAGGTTGCAGTCCGTGTCCGGCACCGTCCAGTTGAGCCAGTCGCCGCAGTCCCCCTGATACTTGGGGTGGGCTTTGGCGTTTTCCTCCAGAAGATCGCAGAACAGGTCGTTGTAGGGGTCGATGTCCGGGTCTTCTTCTAAACGCTTGGCCCAGTATGCCTTGAAGGCCGCCTGGGTCTGGATGTCCGCGACACAGCCCATCCCGGCGTCTACGCCAAAGCCAAAATACTCGTCCTCTCCCAGTTCCGCGTCCAGATTCTCGTTGCCCACCATGCCCAGCTCATAGCGGACAGGCTTTCCCGGCTGACCTCCACCTTGACGCAGGCATAGCGGTCGCCGTATTGTTCGCTGGGCACCACGCAGATTTTTACGGGATAAGTTCCGGCGGGGATCGTTTGAAGGAACGGCAGAGTGTCCTCCAGTTCCACCAGCGGATCACAGGCGAAAATCTGCCCGGTGGGGAAATGGACGGTGCCGATGTCCAGCACATCCACCGCCATGTTCCCAATCACTTTCTCTGTGAAATGGGCCTCCAAGTCATCTTTACAGGTCAATTTATCCTTGATTGCTTCGTATTTGTTCAGCCATTCAGTTGTAGGCATATCAGTTTCCTCCTGTTGATTCTGTTTCTTGATGTACACACTCTTTGAGCCGTCCCAATAGCAGTTCACACACCGGCCATCCTGAAAATGATGGTCACAATTCGGGTAGCCATAGAGAACATGGGCACATTCTGGCACAGCCCCATCATCTGTGAGGAGCCTTTGAAAACAGGCTTCCGCACTCATCACAAAGGGCCAGTTCTTTTTCTGCCATAGGGTTCACCAGTCCCGTTCCCGGATGGCCTCCTCGGTGTCAATGGGGATGCCAAACCATGCCAGAATGTAGGCCACATTTTCCGCAATGCATTCCCGTGCCACCGTTTCGATCTCGCTGTCGTTCTCGTCAAACTCCTCCTGGAGATCATTGATGCCACAGACCGCCTCATCCAGCGTTTCCTGCACCACTTCGGTGTCGGTTTCGTCGCTCTCCAGCAGGTCGATGACTTTCTGGAGTTCGTCCTTTACCTTGTCCACCAGAAAAGCAGGATAGTAATCGTCCTGATACATCTCGTCCAGCAGCTTGTAATTGGGGTCAAATGCTTTCATAGGGATTGCTCCTTTCCTCGTGTATGTCAGTCACGCTCAGCTCTCATGGGTAATACAGAAAATCTCCTTGTTCAAGTCAAAGTAGATCACCATCAGCTCGTCGGTAATCTCCGGGTTGAAGGACAGGTCCAGAATGAAAACTTGCTGGTTCATCTCGCTATCCACCAGACTGCCGAACCGCTTGAGCTTCAAAAAGTCAACCATCTCAGCAAAGGACAGTTTGGCTGGGTCGGTTCCCGGAAAAAGTTCCGCCACAATATCCGGGCCTACATCGTCCCGATGGAACTCCATGAAAAATGTCACAACGCTATGGTAGCGGCTGTCCTCGTCCGCCAGCGCCGCTTTGATGGCGGCTTTGGCCTTTTCCGCCAATTTCTCCGCCTCATCCAGCATTTCTCCCACCGCATCCATGACAGCAGGATCGCCGGTCAGTTCTTCCTCTACATCGAAGATAAAGGGTAGTCCCGATTCCTCGGGAAAGTTGAAGATTTCCTCACCGGGTGTATATGTAAAATCAATGCGTTTACAATTCAGTTTCATAGATATACCTCTTATTTCAATTTCAGCACAAATCCCCAGATACTCACCACAATCAGGAGAACACCCAACAGAAAGAACACCACCCGCCGGTATCCTCTGCTGTGGCGGTGGGCATCCCGCGTACCAGTGGGGTCGCAGAGCCAGTTCCAGTTGCGGATCGCTCCAATTAAAATCACGACCCCGATGAGCACCGAGGCAATATACCAATGCTCCTGCAAAAATGCTGTGATCTGTTCGCTGTTCATTTACATATAACCCCCTTTTCATCATCGGGAGTTTCCCGCCGAATAAATTCCTCCCGTTCTTTCAAATCTATTTCCAAGGCTTTTTCCTCCTCAAGATATTCCTCGCAGTCCCGAACCAGCTTTTGGGCGGCTGGGTCATCCGGGGCCAGGGCCAGCCAGCGTTTTGCGTATTCATAGGCGGTGGCTGCGGAGCGGTACGCCATCAGGCAGGAATAGCCCATCCGGGAGTTCCAGTAAGGGTCGTTTTCTCCCTGGGTGCGAACGGACTCCAGCAGTCGGATGGCGTACTGGATGAGATTTCCGTCCACTTCACCGTCGGTCCCGTGCTCTCCATGATCCCCCAGCACCGCCAGATTGCTGTAAGCCCGACTCAGCTTGACGGTCAGCAGATAACCCCGCTCCTGTTCCGGGATGGCTTCAATGGCCCGGATACACCGGGAATACTCGTCCTTCTTATTCCATTGCTCAAGCTGCTCCAGCAGCTTTGTTTTTTCTGCCTGATTCATCATTTCACCGCCTTTTCTGTGTCATCCTTTGCCTTTTTTGAAGTGTCCGCTGCCCCGCCAGGTGTTGACCACACAGGTGAATACCTGGCCGCAGTGCTTGCACCGGATCATGTGAGCCATAATTTCGTCTGCCCATCCATCCTCCGTCTTTACCTTCTCCAGTGGGCAGGTGGATTCCTCTTGCATCAGTTCAAATTCCCCCTCCGACACCAACTGCTGAATGTAAGCAATACAGGCCAGATAGTCCTTTGGGGCGTCAAATTTTCTCCATGTTTGAATGTTTCGGCAGTGCTCGCACATAGTGGACGCCTCCTTACGCAAATACCTGCTGGTATTTCTCTTTTCATACTGTGCGACTTTTTCAGGTCTGCTGGTGCTGCATGGATACGATCTGGCAGTCCGAGCAGAACTCCACATAGAGCGTGCCCTCCGCACAGTCAAACACCGTATCCCACTGGATTTGGGCCAGATACTTCATGGGCTTGCCGCAGTGAGGACAGGTAGTATATTCCGCGTCCTGCACCCAATTGGCAAAGCCGCCGATGGTATTCACATCCTGGCAGGCCGCACCGTAAAACAGGGGCACAGGCGCTTCGCCCAGCACAAAGGGATTTTCCGTGAGGGCCTTGTACTCCTCGGGACTGACATAGCAATCCGTCTTCTCCGCGCCGTCAAAGAGCTCGGAGGGAAAGACCTCCACGCCGCCATCCAGAGCGAACCGGTTGAAGGCGGGGCCTTTGAGGAATCCCACGCAGCTGGGGCAGCAGGTGGCGGTCAGGATACCGTCCAGCCCCAGGAACCGGAGCCGCTCATCCCGGCCATCCAGCACCAAAATATCCACCATCCGCCCGCCGCAGTGGGGACAGGTGTCCTCCCGTGCTCGGCCAATGCGGACGGGAGATTTCTCGCCAGTGGTTCCCTTGACCATAGGATAGCAGGTATCGAAGCCCAGTCGGATTCTCTGGCCCTCCTTGTCGAAGGTCCAGCCTCCGATCTGCGCATAGCTGGATGGGTCTACATAGAGGCCCTTACGCCAGGGCCGGGGATTTCGCTCCAGCTCCAGCAGAGTCTCCATTGCCTTGTCATCTCCTTGCATAGCAAGGCAACTCATCAGGTTGGAGGCCGCGCTGGAATATTCTGCGGACAACAGCGCATGGATCAGACCATCCCGCACATCGGCGGGAGCATGATAATAGATCTCACAGGGCCAGAACACCTCTGCGGCCAGTGCCACTCGCTGAATCTCCGGGGTGATGGCATCATGGTAGCCAAGCAGCTGCCAAAAGTCGGCGAACTCTGGGTCCTCCATATCAGCCAGCCTCTGGATGTTCTGTATCAAGTTTCTTTGTTTTTCGACAATTTGTTCCGGCATCCAGGCCAGAGCAGCTTGCCGTTCTTGCTCGCACTTACATTTCCAACACAATCCCTCATAACCCAATGGGGTTCCACAGCTGGGGCAGGTATATTTCAGACTCATGTTCTCATACTCCTTTCAGGCAATAAAAAAGCCCCACGCCGCACTGTCATAAAGACAGGCTGACGCAGGACATGAAGAAGCCGCGTTGAAGGAGCCGCATCCACCAGCAGATGTAGTTTCTTCAACAACCAAAATATTTTTTTCGTATCTTAAAGCAGCAAATTGCTGTCCAATATATTTGTTCATAGCGGCACCATTTGTTCTGAGCGTAGTTTTATATCTTATTATATCACAGCACCCCTTCAATGAAAATATTTTGTTGGAAATGCTAATGAAAAATTTTTGTGAATTTGTTAAGGCGCAGGGGCTGTTATCTCCATAGTGTCTGGATGGATCAGAGAGATTACTTTTTCCCTGATGTAAGGCATAGTTGACTGTCTGTGCTGTGCCTGAACGCAGCTTTTTCTGATTATCAAACACACCGATGATGTACTCTGCATGATCGACCATATAATAATTTCTTTTTTTATAACTGGAAACATCCGCAGAATGTGAAATAACAATAGAATCGTTTGAGTTTTGGATCAGCTTTTTCAATCTATGTTTACTCTGATCCGGCCATTTAGAGTCATAGCCGATGAAGGGAACTACAACGATAATTTTAATATCCTCGTATCCTGTTTGTGCTCTCAATGTCAGCAGCTGTTCTCCAGCCCACATATCTACACCAAGAGCACCGCCGACAAAAAAAGTACGGACAAATTTCTCGTCATGGAGTATCCGAAACTGCTCCAGGAGACATTCTTTAGCTTTTGGCATAGAGGATCTTCCTCATTATATCCAAAGCAAAATCTTGTTGGTCTGTGGCCGGTAATGGCGCAGGCATACTGATTCATACAAATCACCCTTGATAACTGCCTTGATTACGCATATAAAGCAAAAAATAACGCAAATAATAATGCGTATAAAGGTTATATTACAAAATTATAACACAACACATACGAAGTATCAAGAATTGCTTTCTGCTATGCTAAAAGAGCAGAGAGGTGAGCGTATGGACGAAGAATTTATCCGCAATCGAATCACAGAATTACGATTGAAAAAAGGCGTTTCAGAATATCAGATGAGCATGGAGTTAGGGCAGAACAGAAGCTATATTCAGGCGATTTCTTCCGGGCGTTCTATGCCGTCTATGAAGCAGTTTCTCAACATCTGTGAGTATTTTGAAATCACACCGCTTCAATTTTTTGATGCACAGGAAAATAACCCTCAGCTTATCAAGAAGGCTTTGGACGGAATGAGAAAGATGTCAGATGACGATTTGATTATGCTGATTGGTTTTATAAATCGCTTAAACACAGAAAACTAATGATAGGAGGCAGTAAGCGTCCCATCATTAGTTTTTTTTTTTTATGCGCAGCATATTGTGGCAAGCAATGCTTGTGGCTATCCATTTCGCCACAAACTGCTTGTTGAGGGCAGTGCCCCCCAAGCCCCTTTGAACACAGAATTTCATTCTGTGGCTGCGCGTTCTGCGAACGCTTTTGACCAGGACCAGCTTATCGCTGGCCGTGGTCTTTTTCTTTTTCAACATCCTGTTCTACCTCCATTTTCAGCACCCGATCCACATTGGCCTTTGCAGTTAAAAGCTCCCGCATTTCCTCACGAGAACGCCGGTACTTGGCATAGGTCTTTTTCTTTTCTTCCAGCAATTTCGCATACTCCGTCTGCAACTCTTTGACCTTAGGCAGCTTCTTGACTCCCATTTCATCAAAGGCATTCTTGGCAGCCTGGTGGAGCAGAATTTCTTCCTCATGTTCCTCCCGGAATTTCTTAGAGTAACCCGCCTTACGGTATGCCACATAGACCTCACGGGTCTTGGCATAATTTACAATGTGAGTACGCAGAACAGCAATCTCTGCCATACGCTTTTCAGCCGCCTTGATCTGCGCCGAAAGTTCATTGTGATGTGCCGTGGCAGCCGCAGCCTTTTCTTCTAAAATCGCATACTCCAACAGGTTATTCTCTGACAGGTAATTCATGGTCTGTGCCATTTGTTTCAGATTGAAAACCTTAGCCCATCGAGCATAGCCAGCACCTTTTCCTGCCTGCAATTTTGCCTGAATGTCCACCAGCAGATTGACCTTCGGCGGCTCTGCCTGTGCGACCACTTTCTTTCGTGGGGTATGTGCTTTCTTCCCGGAGAGAACCGCCTGCAAATCATCTAATCCATATCCTTCGCCCAGGCTGTCCATACGGGCGGCTTTCTCCCAACCGGGGAGCTTCAAGCGATATGATTTCCCGCGTTTTGATACTTCACAGCCGGACTCTTGCAGCAGCTTCAGCAACGCCTCAAAGTCAGTAGGACTTTGTGATAATGCGTTGTCAATCGCTACACGCAGCAGCTCTCGGTGAGAGGGCTTTGCCTGATCGCCCAGCCACTTGTTATAGCTCTTTCCGTGAGGTTTCGGATTCTCCACAATGGACAGTCCGTTTTCGACGCAGATGGTGTCACTTAACTGTCGGACTGCCTTGGTGCTGCCCCAAAAGTTTCGGAATTTCCGGTCATATTCTAAGCTAACCGATGACCAGATAATGTGATTGTGAATGTGCGACTTGTCTATGTGAGTACAGACCACAAAGGCATGATTGCCCTTGGTAAAACGCTTGGCAAATTCTACGCCCAGCCGGTTTGCTTCTTCCGGAGTGATCTCTCCAGGGCGGAAAGACTGGCGCACATGATAGGCAATCACATCGTCCGCACCTCGCACTCGTCCGGTCGCGGCAAGGTACTGTCGCTTTGCCAGAAGGAACTCTGCATCCGCAGTCCGACTGTCACACGCATAGCCGGTAATGAGCCTGCCGTTATCTGTTTTTTGGGGATTGGCCACATAGTCGATGATGTCACTGATCGCCCGACTTTCTGTGCGGCCCTTGCCGACATGAAGCGGCATGATTCTCGTGGTTGCCATAGGTCAGACCTCCTTCCCGAAAAAAACGGCCTGCCATAGCAGACCGCTTTCACTATTCTATAAAACTTTCTTCATCGAAAAAATTGAACTCATCATCTTCTAAGTGTCTTGGTGGAAATCTCATTTCATATTGCTCTTGCGCCAATGCACGGACATCAGGCCGCCTATCCTTTAGTCGATTTTTCAGCCAGGACAACTGCTCTTTCGATAGCCTCCATGGAAGATTCAAAAGACGATTCAGTGTCATCAGTTCAGCCTGCTTTTCTGCTGGTAGCGAAGCACAGGATTTACAAATGTGGGATGCATGACCTTTGCCTGAAAATTTTTCGTTGGCTTTGTATTCACCACAAACTTTACAATAGTGTCCATGCTTTTTCATAAGCTGATGCCCTTCTCGCAAAGAACATATAACCTGCGAATTGCTTTCATAATCACATCCCATTCCAAATCAGAAGCATAAGAAAACTTTTTACGGTATGCCTCCCAAAGTTTTTGCATAACCGAATCATTTTCCACTTCGTCAAAAACTTCTTCAGCCTGGTTAAGATACTTCTCCGATCCCCGTTTATGAGCAGTTGCCAGAAGCGCATCATGTAAAATTTTCGGGTTCAGCGTGGTTCCATGCAGCTGTTCTAAAATGTAAATATCGTAGAAATCTCTCATGCGGGTATTGGTTGTGGTTCTGGTAATAATGGTTTCCAGTTTTTCTGCCAGCACAGTTTCTAAATTATAAGCCCAAATATCAATGGAGCGATCTTCCAGCATAAGTTTGAATGAATACCGAACCTCTCTTGGAGTGATTGCATCTCCCGTAGAAATATCAATTTTCAAAGGGGTCACTACACCATCGAATGTTGTACTCATGCTGACACGAATCCCCGGATACTCTGCTTCATCCATAATCTCCGAAATACTTTTCAGCTGAAATTTAACACCATCATCAATCGGAACAGTTACGATTGATGAAATTAGATTCTCAATATCCTCCACATTAACATTAGCTCCTTTTATGGTTGCATCCAAATCCATCGTAGAGCGGGCATCCAATCCAACCATAGCCGCTACCAACATACCACCCTTTAAGATAAACTTATCACGATACTCAGAAAGAGAAATACGCTCCAAAAAACGCTCCATCATGTAGTTCCTCATTAAAATCTGAGCATCTGCGGATTTTTCTCTGGAAAGGTTTCGTATTAAATCTTTAAGCTGCCTTGCTGTTTTTATCATAAAAGTACCTCCAAATACTGTCGTAAAATTTTTTCCACCTTGAACATCCCGGCATATTGCATTAAAGCTCGCAGGTTCTTATCTTTTCTACGGGCATACGCTTTCAGTGCTCCCTGAAAGGTCTGAATTTCAATTCTGCTACGGCTTCTGAGCAAATCACAGATCGTTCGCTCCATATCATAAACCGGCACAGTATGCCCGAACGGAGTTTTCGCTGTTGTAAGTCCTACATCATGTAAGTCTGCTTTAATCGTAAAAACTTGAATGCCTTCTGCTTTCATTTTGCTTGGATTGCATCCAGTTTTGACCGTAACTGTATATTCTATTGGTTCACGGTCTGTCAGATCGTGAAAAAATAAAGCTGTTTCATGTGAAAATACTGCTTGTTCAAATCGCAAATGAAGCAGATACATGGCATCCACCCAGGAATCTTTGGACAGATAAATCCCATGTGCGACTCTATCCAAATCTCGTGAACGCACATAATCATAAAATACCGGCTTTGAAATTCCAGAAGATACGACCTGCGATGTTCGCAGCATTCCTTCTTGTTCTGTTAGCATCTGATCCAGCTGTTCAAATTGTCCCATCATGTCACTTCCTTTCGCACTAATATTATACGCAATATTAGTTCAAAAGTAAAGTCGTGGATATATAGTTTCTCTTTCCAAATTTAACAGACGGTGTTTGGCATTTTGTGGCTTTTCGTATTTTTTATCCATAAACCCAATCCTGAATGGCAAATTTCAAACTCTGCACCTTGCCCAGCAGCCAGATCGCAGCCAGCGGCAGCCCCATAGGACTAATCAAAAATGCCATAACCAGCAAAATCACACCATTCTGCGGGGAATAGGTAATAAGCACAGCCACGCCAAGCAGAGCAATCACCGTGCTGAACAGGCCAAGCACCAGACCGGATATGTAGATCAGCCCCGTGCAGAGCCAGACAAAAAGTGTCAGAACCAAAATGACCGGCGCAGTTATAATCATCAAAAGCCCTTTCAAAATCTTCATGTCATTTCCTCCTTGCAGCGTTCTTGGTATCTTTCTAATCATATTATCCGGCATGGGCAGGCAAAAGACAAGGATACCGATAAAAAGAAAAAGCGGAGAGAGGAGCAGCGAAGTAATGCCGTTCCTCCCTCCGCAAATGGAGTATCTATCCCCGTTATAAAAGTTTGGAAAGCTGGGTAAGGATTTCCTTTACGCCCTCCCATAACTGTTCCTGCCGCTGGGATATATCCTCCAAGTCAGCATCATAAACCCGCCCAGTCTCATGCACTTTACGGGTCAGCTGGTTTAAGTTGTTGCTGCTTCGGCGCATCAGGGAAACAAGCTCCTTCAGCTCCGGTAGCTCCAGCTTGACTACATACCCATCCAGCGCCATTTTTCTTAGATAGGCTTCACGGTTGGAGGTTCCAAACTGAGACATTTTTTGCTCAATCACAGCAAGCTCCTCCGCTGAAACTCTAAAGTTTAATTGCATATCCCGCTTACGCTTTGCCATAGTTATCGCTCCGGCTCCCGTTTCTTCGAGGCGGCGGGCTTATGGGCCGGCAGCTCCTGTTTGAGCTTATCCCGTACTGAGGGACGGGACGGTTGCAGTTTTTCTCCCTGAGTACGGCTACGCTGCTGTTCTTCACGCACCAGATCAATAAAGCCATCCAGTACAGCAGGGTGGCTGTTCAGGACATAACCACAACGGACGGTTTCGGGGTTCTCGTTGGGAATGGTCTTAGCCCATTCCTTATTGCGTCGGGAGTAGCGCCCATCCCAGTCCTGAAGCTGGACCGTGTTAGACAGAACCAAAGCCACACGCTCCATGCCATAGGTCTCGATCACACCCTTTGCCGCATCGTGACTGAGATACATTCCGTCGAAGTGTTCCCGCACCGCCGCTTCAATGGACTCCTTGCATTGGAGATTTACATTGTTGAAAGCTCGGTACTGCTCCAGCTCCCCATGTTCTCTCGCATAGGCGGCAGAGTGGGGATAGACCGGTGTTGTTCGCAGTTCCTCTTTAGCTCTGCACACATCGTTGGCACGGTTCTCAATGCTGTCCCGGATCACATCCATGTGGCCGGTCTCCAGCTTTTCAAAGTAGCGGTACACATCCGCCAGCGGCGAGGGAGATTCCAAAAGCGCCTCTGCCTGGGTGTCGGTCAGCTCCAGTTCCTCTATTGCCATCACGATGTCCTCGCGGATGGTGTACTCATAGGCATGGTTTAAGACTTCTTCCGGGGGCTGGCTTTTCAGCCAGTCCCGGAATTTGTCCTGTTCAGCGGTCATCTTTTCATAAAGGGCTGTATTCAGATTGTTGGTATTCATGTTATCGCACCTCCTCATGCTGTTTTGGTTTCTTGTCTGTACTGCGGGCCGGCACCGGGCGCTTCAGGCTGTCCAACACCGAAGTCCGTGTGCTTTTGGCAACGACAGCCTCTGCGTGCGCCTGTCCCTTTCCGTCGATGTTGAGCAAAGTATCCAGCTCCACCAGACGGGCATTTTTGCTTCGCAGTTCTTCTTCATAAAGGAATGGCTTTCCAACTTCCTCCTTTGCGGCAGCCTGCTGCTGATAAAGGTTATCCAGCTGGGCCTTTGCCGCCTCCAGACGCTGTGGCATCTGGGCGAGGGCATTGTCGATGCGGGTAAGATTTCCGCGAGGGTCTGTACCAAGGGTTGCCCTGTGGGTCATCTGGCCTTTCAACAGGAGCGTATATTCCTGTTTCCAAGCGGAAAATTCCACGGACATGGTAAAGCCCCGGTAGCTGCCGATCTGTACCGGATCGGAGGTTTTGACCTCCTTGCAGGCATCCAAAAGGGCAGCACCGGCGTTCTCCTTATCGGTCAGCAGATCTCCACGGATCTCCATACCGGCAAAGCCGTCCTCCGGGTGCGGGTGAGCTGCCAAAACCTCCAGATCAGATTCAAAGCCCTTGATAAAGCCCTTGTGCTTTTCAATCTCCTCCGGGAAGTATTTGAGCAGCTGGTCCTCCAGACGATACTGCTTGCTCTGGTGGTCGGCTTTCATCAGCTTCAGGCGGGATACCTCCACATCCAAATCCATACGCTCCTTGATGCGGGGATCTCCAGCACACAGAGCCTTGATCTCTGCAAAACTGAGGGCTGTTTCGTCCACATCATCGCAGGAGCGCACCGGCGATTTAGAAGTCATGATCTGACTGATGAATTTTTGCTTATTCTCCACCGTCTGCCAGAGGTATGCGTCAAAGGTTCCTTCAGTCACATAGCGGTACACATGGACAAGAGGATTCTGATTACCCTGGCGCTCGATACGGACCCTTGCGCTGGGCAAGGTCTCCCGGTCTCCACGGACAATCCAGGTCATGAAGTGCCACCAGACGGTCCTGCACATTGGTGCCTGCGCCCATCTTTGCGGTGCTTCCCAAAAGGACACGAACCTGGCCGGTACGGACCTTAGAGAACAGCTCCTTTTTTCCGCACTTCGGTGTTGGCTTCATGGATAAAAAGCGATCTGGTCGGCAGGCATTCCCCTGAGCAATGAGTTTCTGACGAATATCGTCATATACCGTAAAGACCGATTCCTGCTCCGGCAGAGGCACAGAGCCTTCCAATGCGTGAAGCAGTGGATTATCCAGCGTTTTCGCCGCCTTGCTTTGCAGGAGCTTTTGCCTGCGGTGTAGAAATGTCGCAGAACACCAGCTGGGTCAGCTTGTCAACTTCGCCGTCCCGCCAGATATGCATGATGTTGTCCACGCACTGATTGACCTTTGTGCCAGGTTCATCCGGCAGCATCTGGTTGACGATTCTCTGGTCCAGCCCCAGCTTGCGGCCATCCGAGGTAATCTTGAGCATATTGTCCTGGGACGGGTCAACGGTTCCGCTGTGTACCAGCGATGCCCGTTCCGAAAGAGCCTTGACCATTTCCTGCTGATGTTCGGTAGGCTGCGCCACGATGTTGTGGTATTCCACTTCTGGGGTGGGCAGGTTCAGTTGGTCGGCAGTCTTGATGTCCGCCACTTCTTTGAACAGGTTCATCAGCTCTGGCAGATTAAAGAACTTGCTGAATCTCGTTCTTGCCCGGTATCCGGTGCCCTCCGGTGCCAGCTCCAAAGCTGTGACGGTCTCTCCAAATCGGGAAGCCCAGCAGTCAAAATGGGTCATGTTCAGTTCTTGCAGGCGGTCATACTGGAGATACCGCTGCATGGTGTAAAGCTCGGTCATGGAGTTGCTGACCGGGGTCCGGTTGCAAAGATAACGCCACGGTTTCCGGTAATCTCGTCCATATAGCGGCACTTGGCAAACATATCGGAGGATTTCTGCGCGTCCGATGTGGATAAACCTGCTACATTCCGCATTTTTGTGTATAGAAACAGGTTTTTATAGTTATGGGCCTCGTCCACAAACAGCCGATCCACACCCAGCTGCTCAAAAGTTACCACATCGTCTTTTCGTCCCTCGGCTTGCAGCTTTTCCAGTCTGGCTTCCAGAGACTTTCTGGTACGCTCCAACTGCTTGACGGTAAAACGCTCGCCGCCACTGGCCTGCACTTCCGCAATTCCTTCGGTGATCTCGTCGATCTGTTCATAGAGAAGCCGTTCCTGTCGCTCTCGGCTGATGGGGATTTTCTCAAACTGGCTGTGTCCCATGATGATAGCATCATAGTCGCCGGTGGCGATCCGGGCGCAGAACTTCTTACGGTTGTGGGTCTCAAAGTCCTTTTTCGTGGTGACAAGAATGTTGGCGGAAGGATAGAGCCGCAGAAACTCCGACGCCCACTGCTCGGTCAGATGGTTTGGAACCACAAAGAGAGATTTCTGGCACAGCCCAGGCGTTTGGCTTCCATCGAAGCAGCTACCATTTCAAAAGTTTTGCCTGCGCCTACTTCATGTGCCAACAGGGTATTTCCTCCATACAGCACATGGGCAATGGCGCTTTTCTGGTGTTCCCGCAGGGTAATGGCCGGGTTCATGCCGCCAAAAGTAATGTGGCTGCCATCATACTCGCGGGGACGGGTGGCGTTCATTTCTTCGTTGTACTGGCGCACCAGAGTCTGGCGACGCTCCGGGTCTCTCCAGATCCAGTCCCTAAAGGCTTCCCTGATCGCTTGCTGTTTTTGGGCGGCCAGGGTGGTCTCCTTGGCGTTCAGCACGCGGCGCTCTTTTCCGTCTGCGTCCTCTATGGTGTCATAGATACGGACATCTCGCAGGTTTAAGGAATCCTCCAGAATCTTGTAGGCGTTGGCACGGCTGGTCCCGTAGGTGGTATAGGCTGCCACATCGTTGTAGGATACAGAAGATTTCCCCTTGATCTGCCATTCAGCAGTAAAGGACGAATAGTTGACCTCGATATTGCGCTGGAGATAAAACGGCGTGTCGAAGGTCTCGTACATAAACTGCTGGATATACTCCTTGTCGATCCAGGTTGCGCCCAGCCGCACCTCGATCTCCGACGCGTCCAGGTCTTTGGGCTGGGCAGCAGTAAGGGCCTCCACATTGACTGCAAAGGAAGGGTCCTGCTGTGCGGCCCGCTGTGCCTGACGCAGCTTGCGGCGCACATTGCCGGACAGGTATTCGTCGGCTGTTACATAATGGGGTGTGCCGTCTTTCTCCAGCTGTCCCGGTACACGGAAGATCACACCTTGCAGCTCTCCCGCCAGTTCTTCTTTTTGTTTTTCCAGTAAGCTGGCTCATATAGCCCATATCTACGCAGGCTTTTTTCCGAGATGGACACCGCCAGTGCTTCGCTTGCCGTATCCACAGTAGCCACTGCCTGATGGGGCTTGATGGTCCGTTTGGTGAACATATCCGCCTTGCGCTCCAGCTTTCCGTCCTCGTCGATAACTTCCAGCGCGCAGAGCAGATAGTAGCTGGAATCATCGACAAAGGCCAGTCGGTTCGCCCGGTCGTTGATAAGACCGTATTTGGCAGAAAAGCTGTCATAGAGCCGGTTCAGTTCCGCCTGTTTTTGGGTAATGGTGCTGTCTGGAACCGCTGCATCCATCTGAAGGTCGATCAGTTCCTGCACACAATCGCGCAGTCCCACAAACCTTTTACGCGGGCTTCTGCGGTGGTGTTGAGATCCGGGCGCACCATGCGGCTGTTTTCCCGAAAGTACACCGCCCCGTCCACAATGGCATAGGAATAGTTCTTCACATTAGGATCGGCAGGAATGGAGGTGCCAATGTCCTCGCCTTCGCCCAACTCCGGCAGCGCAGCCTCCTGATAGGTGCCGCGAATATACTTCACCGCATCGTGCAGCTGGTCGGCCAGCTCCAGTCCCTCGATAGGGTTCACGGTGTAGTCCATACCATGAGCAGTGCTTACCGGCTCCTGTCGGCCCAGCACCATTTCCGGGTGGTCGATAAAATACCGGTTGATGGCAAAACCCATCCTCCGTTTGTCCGGTCT
>VOFK01004347.1_pt1 | contig 15251 bp, 28 predicted proteins | sample 5384121 | NCBI WGS metagenome assembly VOFK01 (sample SAMN12384730, study PRJNA508395) | human gut metagenome | isolation source: healthy gut J | host: Homo sapiens
TTATCCTCGCATTATCCATGAAGCGGATAAGTATGGAGAGGTGCATCTCCCATCCATTCGATTTTAAGGAGGGACTCCGACATGAAAAAGGAATATGACACCAGCGTGAAAGAGGCCATTGAACGAGTCATGAGCGTATTCTCCGAGTACATCAAAAACAACTCCATACTTCGATATTGTATGGTCTGGTAAGGTCGGGTATATCTACATCAGCATCGATAGTTGCCGTGGTACTGTCGGCGACATGGACTGCCTTGTAATTGATAGCCCCGAAGAGCTTCTGGATAAGCTGCTGTATGAAATGGCAGTGGATATCATGGAGGAAGTCGGTCATACCATTGATCCCACCGAAGCAACGCTATTGGAGCGCAGAGAAATTGAACGGCGGATCCATCCTTATTTGGAGCAGCTGCCGGCTTATCAAGACCGACTCCAGCGCGTTTTTACAAGGGAGAAATAATAACAAGACGAATTATTCTATAGATTCATGTGGAATAGACATCATTCATGTGTTTTTGCACAGTGTTCGTGAGGAGGATTTGGGTTCATGCAGATCGGATGGGTTGATTTTTCTAAAAACAGAGCGTGACAAAGTCGTATCCATTCTACGACTACTTGGGACCCAAACAGCACTGGATGAGTTGGGGATTGGAACTGTTCGGGATGCTTTCTCCGATATGCTCTTCCCCGGGGATCTCTACATTGCAGACACGAGCAAAGTATTTTGTGATTCTTCCTTATTTGTTTGCCCAAGCCGAAAACCATCGGTTTAAGCACCGGCGGGATGTTCTTGCCTATATCCATAATGAAGAATTCACACTAGTCAAAACATTAGTGAAGAATTCCGGGCCGGAGGCATATGGGATCGTCGGTAGCCGCAACATGGAAAAGATGGTGAAGATGAAGCCAAGTTCCATCTATTGGAATGGATTGCGGACAGTCGGTATCCTTCGATATCCAAACATTTCTCTGGATGAAGCGTGTGAAATAGTCCTTCGGAAATGAAAGGATAAAATGTGAAGTTACTCTAAAAACAGAAAGCGCAGATGAGGCGGCTGATGATACGGACGCATTAGCCGGCAAAACTGTTTTGTTCTCTCCAATCGTGCCAGACTACGATGTTCAAAAAGGACGCGACTATTGAACTTACCAAAAAAGAGGCACAGTATCTTTACGATCATTTCCTTGATAGCTCAGCGACTTGCAATTCTCTCACGGCATATATGCTGCGTGAAAAAATCCGCTTTCCTTCCTTCTGGGGAAATCCCCTATGCGACGATACCGAGTGACATTAGCGACGCCGTTCATTTGGCGCAGGAATTCGCGGAGTTCATTTATGGCGCGCATCTTCTTTACAACATCATTTACGCAGATGGATGTGGTATCCATGACGATGAAGTAGAAGCTATTCGAGCTGAGTTCAAAGGCTATTGTGATCACTATCACTCAATTCACTTTGGAAGATGTGCTCGCAATTTCAAAGTGCCCCCAATGACCAGCCAATTTCTCAGGGCCTTTTGATACTGCTCTGCAAGAGGGTGACATCGATGCAGCAAGAGACTTATTGATCCGGCGCGAACGGTTTGTAAAGCAGAATCGTGCTAATCTCAACAACCCTAAAAGCTACCGCTTTGAGAGACCAATCCATTACTACAAGCTGGACTACCGTTTTGGCGCGGCATCCACAATTATCAATGACATTCTGACAGGATTGGAGGCGTGAGCATGGCAAGGCGACAATTTAACCCCGAAGAAAACCGACTGGACTACAGCCAAATGCTCTGCCCGCCTCCGGGATATGACCTGAATTCGCTGTGGGAATGACTTACTCATTGGACATGGAGGCTCTCTTGGGAGTGCCAGTGTCGCTGGGGATGTTTGAGGATTATGACAGCTCAGCCCACAGAATCCCTTCTTCCTGTTGGAAGCGATTCGGAAGTGCAGCGATAAACTTGCAATTTTCTGCAATGCAGATGGAATTAAGATGCCGCAAAACATCCGCCCTGTCTACGCCTTGTTGGAAAACAGCATCTTTTCCTGTGAGCCTGGAACGCAACGCAAATTTCCATCCAAAAGCTCTGGGTGATTAAATATCACAGCGAGACGGAAGCTGCGGTAATCAAGGTGATTGTACTTAGCCGAAATCTGACTTTTGATCGGAGCATGGATATTGCCGTTGAGGTAACAGGTACGATTGGGCAGGAAACAAAGGAAGAGAATCGTCCTTTGGCCGACATGCTTTACTTCGTTAAGAAGTATGCAGTGGCTGGAAAGCAGAACGCAATCTCAGCTTAGCGCGTGATGTCCTGAGGGTTAAAAAAGTTCCAATGTGAGGATCCTTTTTGAGTCCTGTAGATTTCTCCTTTGGCATTCCTCGTTATAAAAGCCAGGCTTCGCAGATGGTGGATGATGCGCAGAGCCTTATCGTGGTATCACCATTCCTGAGTGATAGTGTCGTAGAGCGCTTGGGAAACGGGCCTTATGAAACAACCCTCGTCACCCGGCTCAATTCAGTAACACAAGAAAGCATGGGATTCCTTCCAGCATGTTTATGTACCTTCTGAAATGCTCCTGGATGATGAACTGCTGGGCGATGCAGATCAGCAATCCGTAGCAAAACAGGATCTGCATGCAAAAATCTATTTCAAGTCGGTTGGGAGCAAGCACTATCTCTACCTTGGATCTCTCAACGCTTCAGCTAACGCATTTTACCACAATGTCGAGTTTATGCTTGAGTTGAAGTACAAGCCCTATTATGCTTCTTACAGCGCAGTGCTTGATGACCTGGTGACAGGAAACCCGATGTTCGAACAGCTGGAGGATTTACCGACTATCTCGGTGATTCCCGAGAGTGAGGAAACGATGGATGGCCTGCGCGATGTGTTGGATTCCATAGAAGGAGCTTCAGTTCAGGCAGAAGGAGAACAATACGAACTCACGATCTCCTGCGGCCGTCTTCAGAAACCGGCAGAAATTGCACCGATATACCGTAGTGCAAGTTTTTTGTGCCTTTGCAGGACAAAGTTGAGTTTCACAATATGCTGCTTCGGGAATTTGTGAGCTATATGTCATTCGACGTGGAAATCAATACTGTATTGCTAAGATTCCAACTGGGGAATTCCGGAAGATCGGGATTCTGCCATCTATAACGCAGTGATAGGGAGCAAGAGCGGATTCTTGGCTTATGTGGCATTCCTGCTGGCAGACAATTACACGGAGGCTGGTATCGGAGCAGCAGGAGGCTGATGAAACGATTGGCCATTGGCGCGGATACCACGGGACAGTGATCCCTTCTGCTCTTTACGAACGTCTGCTACGCACCGCAGCGTTTTATCCGAAACGGCTTGATGAGTAGAAAAAAAATCATGGAACGGGTATCACCTGAGTTGGTTGATGATTCCTTCCGCATGTTGATCAGAACGTTCCGGGAAGCTGTGAAGAGGAGGTGATCGATCATGTCGGCATTGAAACCGTTGGATTTCCAGGAGGCTACTGCAAATCGTATTCTGGGCTTTACCAGCAGAAACAGTATCGCGTTCTGCTGGCAGATGAGGTTAGCCTTGGAAAAACGATCATCGCCAGCGCGGTCATCCAGAAGGTAGCGGATTTGCATGCTGCTTGGGATGACCATTTCAAGGTCGTCTATATTTGCTCAATATCAACATCGCAAAATCAGAACTGCAGGAAGCTGGGCATACCGGAAGAGGACTGCCTTGATTTTCAGGAGAGTCGTTGTCGATGCAGCACCTTCGCATCTATGAGAGCGCAGGGAAGATCACAGTTACATGCAGTTGATACCAACGACCCCGGCGACCTCCTTTTTCCATGATGGGTGGCCAAGGGTCAAAAAGCATGAGCGTGCATTGATCTATGCTGTTTTGCATCGTTATCCCGTATTCGAGTCGTATCAGGACCCATTGAAACAACTGCTGCAATATGAACATACGCTGCAGTGGTGGGATTGGAATATTGACGAGTATAACAAACGCATTGATGAATGCGATGCAGAGACCGGAAACTACCTCTCTGATATGATGGATGCAATCAGCAGATATTTCAAACTTGAGCCTGCCTTTCTGGATGAAATTTTGGATATCTGCAAGCAGCCGGAGGTGATGGAACTGCCTCACCGGCGTCGGCGAGAAGCCGTTAATGGGCTACGCCGGATGTTTGCGAGTATTAGTCTGGATCGACTTAAACCCGACCTGGTCATCATGGATGAGTTCCAGAGATTCAAGGATTTGATTGCTGGAGACAATTCGGAAAGTGGCATGCTGGCAAGGAAGTTCCTGATCGAAGATAATAATGATGTGAAGGTGCTCTTGCTGTCTGCGACGCCCTACAAGCCCCTATTCCACACTTGAAGAGCTCTCAGAAACAGGCGAAGGGCATTTCATCAGGAATTCATGCAGGTCATGGATTTCCTGATGAATGATGACCAAAAGAAACATCAATTCCATCAGGTATGGAGTGACTATTCTCGCCATTTGGCTGAAATTAAGACAGAACATTACACCGTGCTGGTAGCAGAAAAGACGCGGGCAGAGGATGAAATGTATCGCTGCGTCTGCCGGACAGAGCGATTGAGCGATGCTATTTTTTCGACCGCAGCAAAGCTACGGAGATGACCGAGATAACCACCGAGGATATTCGGTCATATACCGAATTGCAGAATGCTGATGGATTCTTTGTCACTCGGAAAGTTTCCTATCGAGTATGTGAAGTCGGCACCATATCTGTTGTCATTTATGAATTACCGGGTCAAGGATAAGATTGTCGATGCGTTGGAGAAACAGGGAGACTATCGACTTGTAGAGCAAAAACCACAAGCATGCTGCTGCGTAGAATCGAATCAATCGCTACGAAAAGATCCTTGCAACAATGGCCGCCTGCAGACACTCTTTAATGAGGCATTTAGCAGAGAACGGAATGGCGCTGAATTGCTCTTATGGATTCCTGCATCTCGTCCATATTATTCGACGAAAAAGTGTGTTTTCGATAAAAATAAAGGATATTCGAAGACACTGGTCTTCTCCAGCTGGGGAGATGGTTCCCCGCATGATTGCAGGACTTACCATATGAGGCGGGCGGCTTACCGTAGGCAGGCTCGGAAACCGAGAAGATGCCAAACAAATGCGATATTTTGCCCAGGACAGTTCTGAAGGGGAGCGAAAACGGCGCAAAGTGGTTGTGCGACTCCGCGATGAGATGGAGGGAGGTTCTTACTTACCCATGTAGAACCCTGGCAAAGCTCTATGAGCCGCTGGAATTGGCTGATAGGTCGGTCGATGAAGTACGCCGGATCGTTTGTGGCCGTGTCCAGGGAGCTTCTACAGGAATTCCGGCAGACGCACCAACTTCATGCTGTTCGACAGAGCGCTGCACAAGTAGTGGCACTCATGCAGACCTTAGATGGCGAAGAGCCGAGCTATGAACTGAATGGTATTGCAGCTGGTACGGAGAAGCTGCTGACAGAACTGGCCATTGGCTCGCCGGCGATCTGCGCATATCGATTGTTCAAAGGGGCATCTATGGCAGGTACGATGGCGATGGACCTCGCGGACAAATTCATTGCCCTCTTTAATAAGCAGGAGTCGATGGCAATCATCGATGTGCTATATGGCAAGAAGGATTCTGATGAGGCCTATTACTGGAATGTGGCCAGCTACTGTGTTGAGGGAAACCTACAGGCCGTTCTTGACGAATATGCCTTTACTTTGGGGGGCGGAGTGACTTGGAGTTGCTGCGGCAGATGAAGTCAGGCTTTGTTGATACTGCGAGCATCCAGATTGAAACGTGGAATCCTTCCTTGGCCATCGGGAGAAATCCAGGCTGCACACACTTTGCAGTGGGCTACTTTAACGCTCAGGTCAATGGAGAAGACCATGCAGAGAACTGAGAACATCCGAAGCGCCTTCAACTCCCCCCTTCCGTCCATTTGTGCTGGCAACAACATCTATCGGGCAAGAAGGACTGGACTTCCATAACTACTGCAGAAAAAATCATGCACTGGAATCTGCCATCAAACCCAATTGATCTGGAGCAACGGGAAGGCCGGATCAACCGTTATCTCTGCCATGCGATCCGTCAGAACCTGGCAGACAGCGAATTCGGAGCTTTCCCATTTGAAAAGAGCGTTTGGAAGGAGACCATGGATCGTGCGACAGTGGCCTTTGAAGCAGAACCATTCAGATTTGATCACCTACTGGTGCTTGCCTGATGATTTTTCCCTTTAAATATAAAAATAGAGCGCATCGTTCCCATGTACCCATATAGTCAGGGATCGTTGCAGATATGACCATCTGATGGATGTGCTCTCAGTTTATCGGCTTACGCTTGGTCAGCCTCGGCAAGAGGAGCTATTTGAAACGATTCACAAGGAGAATTGGAATATGGACGAGTTGAAAAACTATATATTAACCTTTCTCCGTGGAATCGAGCACAGCACAATGGAGGGACGGAACATGAAGATTGAAATGGGCGAATCCCTAATTTACTCCTGGCTAAGACATGAGAAGCTGTGTCAGTTGGTGCAAACTAATTGGAAAGTCTCTCCCTTCTGGGAACTTGAAAATCGTCAAGAAATTGAGGATCTTTTTTCGTCATATGTAGGAACTATTTCCTCGAAAAACATAGTTTTGATATTTCAAAAGGATGCAGTCTGGAACAGTTCCTCAAGCAGGCAGAAATTGATGGAATTGGTATTGCGTATTCCACGGAAGCACCGTATATCTATGCGGTTGATGTAGCTTATCATGAGGGCGGCCTGAATTATGGGGGAAAGGATGAGACGATAACAAAGATCGCCCAAAAGTGTATCCGAACAGCGCTCTGCCTGTATGGCTATTTCTGCATGTCTACTGGGGAAGTGCTTTTCGTATCTCCCAAAATAACTCGTGCCATCGAAACGGCTTTAGTTCCTCTCTTTGATGAGATTTCTAAACTACTGCATGACAACAGGCTGAACATAAAGGCAATCCTGCATTGCAATGATAGTTTTAGCTCCGAGGTCATGTATCCAGTGGTAGAAAAGGCATCAGCTGTGGCAGACACTTCAGGAATTATTCATGAGGGGACTTCAGCTTTATAATCTGGCCACAAAAAAGTTGAACCAACGCATAAAGGAAGTCTCTGCGGTTACGACCTCAAAATGCAAATTGAAGCCTACTTCAATGCCACCAGCAGATAAACAGGAGTGGAAGGCAATTCGTAAGATTCCTGATTGGGCAGTTGCTCCAAATCAGAATAACCATAGAATTATTCGTGCTTTTTGCAACTGCAGAAGGAACGTGGCTTTGTGTGTGGCCAGAGTTGGAAGCTCGCTGTCAGGATCCCGAGGGGCACGCAGATGTGTATGTCAGGGACTTTAGAGGGAACTTTACATCGATGAAAACGGATGCAGGCAAGAGCCACGGCAAGGTGTTCAGAGATGACGGATATAACATAACGATTTGCACTGAGGTATTCGCGACGCTTGAGCAGTACAGATCTCTTTTTGAGGCGTGATTGTCTAGTCAGACAGAAAGCTTTGATTCTGCATAATGATCATATGACGGAGATACTTTCCATCGGGTTTACGGGAGATCCTGCAATGGCTCATGATATAAAAAAAGCGATCTGCAAAGCCATATTTACTTTGGCGTACATGGGAGCAAATCAGGGAGATCATGCACATTTCCAAAGTTCCGAGCGGCCAGAAGTGCAACTGTGTTTGTGCTGCCTGCGGACAGCCCTTCGAAGCGAGAAAGGGCTCGATTCGGCGACATCACTTTGCGCATGTCTCCAACTATGAGTGCATGTATGCCAGTGAGGTTGCTATCTATAAGGCTTTGACAGCCGAATTGGAAAAAGACGGATTGTTTGCCCCTTCCTCCCGTGACGCTACGCTTCCCTGCATGGTCCAAAGATGAGCTGCTCCAAAACGTCAAAACTGTCCATGTTGACTCTGTGGGGTTCAAATGTGAGCCACTCGCCTATCCACCCATCCTAATGATCAAGGTGCAGGGTAGTTGCTTACGGATCCTCCTCGATTTCAACCATTATTATGACAGTGAGGATCTCACCGCTCTGGCTACCGAGGCGAAGAACGAAGGTTACTCACTGCTCAAGTATGCTATGCCGAAGTTGGATGAGGGACCGGGGAATTTACACCTGATCGCATTATGGCCATTTTACAGGATTATAAGAAAGCGGAGTGGGTATTCAGTCGTCTGGAGCAGCACTGGAAGGAGAAATACTACGCAGTTGCCGTTGAACCTCAGGAATATGGGGAGCGGATACCTTTGTCCCATCTCCATTGGTCGTTACAAGGGTAAATACTCCGCAAGGTGGGGCGATTGCGCATACTGCAGATTCAATATTGGATGAGCCCCCAGCCTGCCTCTGTGTCGCCAAGGCTTAAGCATCCAGAAGAAAGAAGACTTCAGAGAGATTTGCAAGATCGGCTATCCGACATCGATAAGATCAGGAGAACGAATGAAGAAGAGATCCTGCTGCGCGAAGAGCGAGAAAGATCTTTCGAGCAAAGATCGTCTATACTCGTCCAACACCGTATGCTGCTAGGCATGTGGTCCCAGCCGGTCCTACGCAAGAGGAGCTGGATGCGGGAATATATCCGGATCTGTCAGAGCTATGACCCGACCTCTGAAGAATGGACAGTGGATCGCTACAATCGGCGATGGATCATGTGTACGGTTTGCGGCCGAATTAAGCAGGATGCGCAGATGTCCTATTACGGTGGCAATGGAGGTGCAAACCGGGGAGTCTGTGCCGATTGTTCACGAAATGGTCGTAGCTAATCCCACATAACTGGCTTTGATATTATTCGCATGATGGTGTATTATTAACTTGATACTTGATAGTTTTACAGCTGCGTACTTTGGCAGCCATTTAGAGGTTCTGCCACGACAGGACCTCTTTGTTTTTGAGGTGTCAAGATGGATTATATGACCATAAGCGAAGCAGCAACTAAATGGAACCTATCTAACAGGCGTATTCAAACGCTTTGCTCTCAAGGGCGGATACCGGGCGCAGAGCGTGCTGGTTTTGTTGGCTCCTTCCAAAAGACGCAGAAAAAGCCAGTGGATGCCAGAATAAAAGCGGAAAGTATATCGGTTACTCCGAGAAATATAAGAAACCCGGCAAGAAGAACGCCACTGATGGGCTGGAGGGAAAATCATGAACGGCCAAGGAGAACTTCTTACTCATTATTTGAAAATGCGGACAAGCTAATCATTCCTGTCTATCAGCGAAACTATGATTGGCGCGAAGAGCACTGCAAAAAAAAGCTGTACCAGGATCTTGTTCGGACGATCCAAAACAAGAAGCGGTGGCACTTCTTTGGCGGCATCGTGTCTGTAAGCGACCCTATGGGCAGTAGTTCTGACTACCTTGTCATTGATGGCCAGCAGCGCATTACGACCGTTTCCCTGCTCCTTTGGCTGGCTATGGCCAACCTGATCAAAAGATGGAAAGGTTGTCCCTGAGGACGATACTCTTTATGCGCAGATCACCAAGAAATATTTGGTGGATGAGATTAACCCCAAGAACCGAAAGGTCAAATTGAAACCTATCAAGGGTGACCAGGACGCATACGATCGCCTCTGGGGTGATCCGGCCGATTTTGATCGTTCATCCAAGTTTTCCTGCGAAGTTGAAGTCGTCTCTTTTTCCGCTTGAATCGTTTTGAAAGCAGCGTCACAAGACCGTTTCTGATGGAAGTAATGAGGCTACAGGAAAGCAGCCTCTTAACCTTGGATGAGGTTGCCGAAATTTGCAGAATCGTAGAATAATTCTTATATGCATCAAGTTCTGATAATCAGCAACTATCGGAAGTTTGGAGGATAATCGCATGACAGCAGTCTTATCGAAAAGGAAGATGACTGAAGAGGATATCAAGCTTCAGTTTATTACGCCTGCCATAACAAAAAGTGGGCGCTTAGTCTTATTACAATGGAGACAAGAATTACAGATGGACAAATCAACTTGAGAGGAAATATGGTCTCCCGCAAGGGAAGCCAAGAAAGCAGACTATATTCTTTATTTGAACGAAAGCACTCCGATTGCAATCGTTGAGGCGAAAGATAACAAGCATGCTGTCGGAGATGGGCTGCAGCAGGCAATGCAATACGCCATAATGATGGACATTCCATTTGCCTACAGTTCTAATGGTGATGGTTTTATGGAGCATGATTTCCTCACCGGAGAAGAGCGCAGTATTTCTATGGAGGATTTTCCAGCTCCTGATGCTCTCTATGCGAGATTCAAGGTTGGAGCCAACCATGGAGAAGGGCTCACACAGCAAGAGGAATCCATCATTCGGCAGCCGTTCTATTCAGGGCAGAATACATATCCCCCCTCGCTATTATCAGCGTAACGCTGTCAATAGGACTCTTGATGCGATTGCCAGAGGTCAAGATCGCATCTTGCTGGTGATGGCCACAGGTACAGGCAAAACCTATACTGCATTCCAAATTGTATATCGCCTTCTAAAGAGCGGAATGAAAAAAAAAATATTGTATTTGGCTGATCGTAACATCTTGGTCGATCAATCAATCAACAGGATTTTGCTCCGCTCGAAAAAACGATTCATAAAGTCAATTTTGTGAAGGACGATCCTCTTACGATTACCTCGCACGAGATATTCTTTTCACTCTACCAACAACTTGCGGGAAAAGACGATGACGATACAGAAGATGGGGATGAGACTGTCGAACGTCTTGCTCAGCTGTTCAGCAAAGACTTTTTTCGATCTCGTAATCGTTGATGAGTGTCATCGCGGCTCAGCCAAGAAGGAAAGCAATTGGCGGAAGATCTTGGAGTATTTCTCCTCGGCAACCCAGATTGGCATGACCGCAACCCCAAAAGAGACTAAGTATGTTTCCAACATAGATTTTTTGGCGAGCCGGTATATGTCTATAGCCTGAAAGATGGCATCGAGGATGGTTTTCTGGCGCCTTTCAAAGTCATCAATATAACGACCGACATTGGCGATGGTTGGCGCCCACGGAAAGGTCAACTTGATATTTACGGGCATGAGATCCCTGACCGAATTTATAATAACAGGGATTATGACTATAACATCATAATTGAAGACCGCATTGTCCAAGTCGCAAAAGAAATAACAGACTACCTCAAAGCGACTGATCGGATGTCCAAAACCATTGTGTTCTGCGCAACAGAAGATGCTGCACTTCGTATGAGAAATGAGCTCGCAAAGGCAGAATCTGATATGATGCAAAAGTATCCCGACTATGTTGTACGCATTACCGGCAACGATACTTTTGGCAAGGATAAACTCGACTACTTCATTTCGGTCGGGTCGAAAACGCCGGTCATTGCAACGACATCTAAGCTGTTGTCAACTGGAGCCGACTGCAAGATGACAAAGCTCATCGTTTTAGACGAGTGGATCAACTCAATGACTGAGTTTAAGCAGATTATCGGAAGAGGCACAAGAATACGCGAAAAAAGATGGAAAGACCCATTTTATAGTTATGGACATTCGCGGTGTTACAGCCCTTTTTTGCTGATCCTGATTGGGATGGCCCGATTGAAATTGATGAAGATTATGGAGAAAAGCGTGGTCCCTGTCCTCCTGGACCTAAACCAAATCCCGACCCTGACCCAGTTGATCCACCATATCCACCAGAAGAAAAGCCCATTGTTGATGAAAATGGGTGTCGTGTCCGCATAATCAATAAAACGGTCTCTGTGTATGATACGAATGGGAAACTCCTGCGGCAGGAGAGCATCGTCGATTACACCAAAACGAATATTATTGGTACATACGCTTCCCTCGACAACTTTATTCGGCAGTGGACATCCGAGGAAAAGAAAAAAGAAGATTCAAGAATTGTTGGCCAGCAAGGGGATTGACCTTGAAGCACTGAAAGCGGATCAGCATATGAGCGATGTAGATGACTTCGATTTCATCTGCCATGTTGCCTTTGACAAAAAAGCCACTTACCAGAAAAAGAGAGAGCCAACAATGTGAAGAAGCGGGATTTCCCTCAGCAAGTATAGCGGGGGTGGCAAGAGAAGTCTTGGAAGCGCTTCTGGATCAGTATATGAATGTCGGAATCTACGAGTTAGAGCATGAAGCTATTTCTGACAACTCCACAATTCGCAAAATTTGGGAAGATCCAGAGGATATTCAAGTTCTTCGGCGGCGAGGATAAGTATAACGAAGCTGTTCATGAACTTGAGAATGAATTATATGAGGCGGGTTAATCATGAGTAGTTTAACAGGTTTTGTAAAAAGCGCATTCGGGACATCATGTGGAATGATGCGGGAGTGAATGGTGACGCTCAGCGCATTGAGCAGATGGCCTGGATCTCTTTTCTTGAAAGTCTACAATACAAAGGAAGAGGAATGGCGATATACAGATCGGCCCTATACATCAATTATTCCAGAAGAATGCCGCTGGAATAACTGGGCCGCTGATGATAAGTCGGGTAAGGCGATGACGGGCGACACGCTTCTTGATTTTGTGAATAATAAACTCTTCCCAACTCTGAAGGGCTTAATGTGACTGCAGCAACACCCATCAAAAAGCTATTGTCAAGACAACCTTTGAGGATGCGAACAATTACATGAAGGACGGCGTTTTTGCTGCGCCAAGTGATCAATATCATCGATGACCTGGATTTGGATGATTACGAGGAGAGCCATGCGTTTGGGGAAATATATGAGTCCATTTTACGGGAACTCCAGAGCGCCGGATCCTCTGGTGAATTCTATACGCCTCGTGCTGTGACTGATTTTATGGCGAAGACAATTAAACCGAAGCTCGGCGAAAAAGGTCGCAGACTTTGCGTGCGGCACAGGGGGCTTTCTGACTAGTTGGTTGAATGAACTGAGTAAGCAGGTCGTAACGGCAGAAGACCAGCAGGAGTATGCAACCTCTATTTATGGGATTGAAGAAGCCTTTCCGTATACTCTGTGCATCACGGACATGCTGCTACACGGTATTGATGTTCCGATGGTGTATCATGACAACTCACTTCTACGGGATGTGCTTGATTATACCGAGGAAGATCAGTTCGATGTAATTCTTATGAATCCCCTTACGGCGGACATGAAAAAACAGAGGTCAAGAATCACTTTCCTGCAGATCTTGCAAGTAGTGAAACTGCCGACCTCTTCATGTCCGTGATTATGTATCGGCTCAAACAGAATGGCCGTGCCGCTGTCATTCTCCCCGATGGTTTCCTGTTCGGCACTGATAATGCAAAGATTGCAATTAAGGAAAAACTGCTATCTGAATTTAACCTTCACACTATTATACGCATGCCGCATAGCGTTTTTGCACCGTACACCTCTATCACGACAAATATTCTGTTCTTCGATCGGACGCATCCCACGACGGAAACTTGGTTCTACCGCTTGGATATGCCGGAAGGATATAAGAACTTCTCCAAGACGAAGCCCATGAAGCTGGAGCATTTTTGCTCCGGCCGTTGAGTGGTGGGACAATCGTGAGGAGATCACTATTGGCGGCTTTGACAAGGCGAAGAAATACTCTGTTGAAGAGCTGAAGCGCGGAATTACAATATTGATCTCTGCGGCTATCCTCATGAAGAGGAGGAGATCCTTCCGCCGAAGGAACTGATTCTGCAGTATCAAGAAAAACGGGCCAGCCTGAATGCTGACATTGACCGCATCCTTGCCCAGATCACCGATATCCTTGGCATTGACATCACGGAGGAGGCCGCCGAATGACTGCGCAGCAACTGAAAACTCCATTCTCCTGATGGCTGTTCAGGGCAAGCTTGTGCCGCAGGACCCAAATGACGAACCCGCTAGCGTTTTGCTGGAACGCATCCATGCAGAGAAAGAGCGGCTCATCAAAGAGAAGAAAATCAAGCGCGAAAAGAACCCCCTCCGTCATCTTCAAAGGTGCCGATAATACTCCCTTATGAGAAAATCGGTGATGAAGTGCGGTCGCTAGCAGATGAGGTGCCGTTCGACATCCCCGATTCGTGGGAGTGGGTGCGGCTGGGCAAGAGTTGTTATGCAGAAACAAAGGCAAAAGCCCTAAATGCCAACAAATCGCACCGGTCGATTTGAAACAATACATCACAACATCCAATCTGTACGGGATCGCTTTCGAACTCAACAATTTGAAGGAAATGCATTTTTGGTGAGTAAGAGGTATTTGAAAAGGGTGACGGTCATCAAGGGAGACCCCTTAGTATGAAAGGGTGGTGACATAGGCAGAGCTGCAATTTGGCCTTTTGATTATCCTATGTGCATTCAAAACCACATTCACAGACTGAGAGCGTATGTGCCGATTTGCACATTTTCAATTATCTGTTTCCCCTTATGTCGATAATCTGGCTGGATTGGCGGAAAAGGAATGAAGATTCAGGGCTTGTCCTCAGAAATGCCATTCTCACTTTTATTTCCGCTTCCTCCTTTGGCAGAGCAATATAGAATTGTAGATGCCATCGTTACACTACAGCCGTACACCGACGCTTATGCCGATGTTGAATCAACGCTGGGACATCCTAAACACCGCCTTTCCAGAACGCCTTAAAAGTCGATACTGCAAGAGGCAGTCCAGGGTAAGCTGGTACCACAAGACCCGTCTGACGAGCCTGCAGAGGCTCTGCTGGAGCGTATCCGGGTGGAGAAGCAGCGGCTCATCAAAGAAGGGCAAAATCAAAAAGGACAAGCACGAATCCGTCATTTTCAGACGGGATAATTCTCATTATGAGAAGTTAGACAGTGTGGAGCGCTGTATCGACGATGAACTGCCCTTTGAAATACCGGGATCGTGGGCTTGGGCATACTTTGGAAACATTTCGTTTGTAACGAAACTCGCAGGATTTGAGTACACAAAATATATAGCCCCTGCGCTGACGAACCACGGCATCCCGCTTTTTAAGGGGAAAAACATCCAAAACGGAAAACTCATAGAGCACTTTGAGGGGTTTATACCGGAAACCGTATCAAATGAATTATGGCGTAGCCAGCTTTCAAAACGCTGTTTGCTTACTCCTCTTTATGTTGGAAGCATCGGCAATGTTGCAGGGTTTTTCCGGGCACTTACAAAGCACATCTCGGCTCAAATGTTGGGAAAATAGAACCTTACTCAGACAACGGAGTTTTGATTGAGTACATTTATATTTTTCTGCGCAGCGCAGCTGGATATGAAGCAGTTGACGAAACACAAAAAGCAACTGCCCAGGAGGAAAGTATTTCTATCGAGGGCTATTAGGAATGTGCTAATGCCTATCCCACTAAA